>Ga0307515_10000170_pt1 | contig 159559 bp, 160 predicted proteins | sample 17_EM_MG_FD_194513 | JGI IMG/M metagenome (GOLD analysis project Ga0307515, IMG submission 194513) | Populus trichocarpa ectomycorrhiza microbial communities from riparian zone in the Pacific Northwest, United States - 17_EM | ecosystem: Host-associated > Plants > Roots > Unclassified... | reverse complement strand
TAAGTAGTAGCTATGATTTAACATTGCCAGGCGTTATGTAAACGGCTTGAGCATAACTGCAGCCCCTCCGAAGAGTGTAACACACGTGTCCTTCTGATGGTGCGTAAACATCACCACAAAGTAAAGGAGTACGTATGCCATGCGACCCGTCGCCTGGGCGACGGGTAGCGTGTAATTCTCCGTCAGAGGGTACAAGGTTCCGTCAGAGCGTCAGAGCCGTCCGGAACACCCGGGTGTTTCTGACGGAAACTAGAGTAGTTGCTGATGAATCAACACTTGAGGCCTCTGGAATCGAGTTGCTGGCGTTGAGGAACCACATACCATGCATGGCGCATGTCATACAACTCGCTTTAGGTGCATTCCTGAGTAGTCTCGGTGTAAATGGCCGCACCAAGTCTTGGGAAGCCCATGAGCGCGATCAGCAATTTGGAGAGAATGAAAGCATAGACACTGGGAAGAGTCAAAGACTTGGAAAAGAGGGCAATGCAAGAATCAACAAGGTGTCGGCCATGAGACCAGGTTTAGCAAAGATAATTGAGAAAGTATGTATTTCATGATATTTTGAAAGTCCTGAAGCTGACCTTGATATAGCAGAGAATGCTTGCTGTATTAATTACGCTAACACCTGGTCGCCGAAACGAGTTCATTGACAGTCAAAAAGCGAAGGTCCGCATTGCAGTACTTCCGATTATTGAGGTGAAGACAAGTTGGAACTCTACACTTGAGTTGCTCGAGCACGCCTACCATTTACGGGAATTCACACACGAGGGGCTTCAAAACCCAGAATACAGTGAATACCAGCCGCTATTCAAAACTCAGGATGAATGGACGATAGTCAAGTATGTCATGGAAGTATTGAGGCCATTTTGGTATTGGACCCTTTGGATGTCGAAGAGGCATACAGTCACATTGCATCACGTTATCACAGTATACAATGACATGCTCAATCACATGGATGGCGTGATGCGTGCTTTGGCCAAGAGGAAGACTCAATGGAAGGAAGACTTGTTCTTCGCTGTGAAGTTGGCTCGATAGAAGCTTTCCAAATACTACGCCGAAGTGACTCCAACGACGGGCATGCTTCGTACTTCCGCACACATCCTTGATCCTTTCAGGAAGTCGCGATCCGTTAGAGAGTGGGACACGGGAATGGATATTAATCCTGAGGACGAGACATCCTACACTACACAATACCAAGAGGCCTTTCTGAAGTATGTCGAGAAAGAATACTGCGCCAAACATCGACATGTGCTGGTCAATATACTCGAAACTGTACCAAGCAGCAATCTCGTCCCCTCTGCAACGGCTTCAGGGTCCTATCAATCATCCTTTGATCCATTTGAGTTGTCCAGCGATGATGAGGAATACTTAACGCCTAACAATGTGGCTGAGACGACACCCGGACGAAGTGATCGCGCAGCCCACTTATTGACTGCCGCCAGGCTCCATTTGAATTCGCCACCTGAAGCACCAAAGAACTGGGGACAAATCAATCCAAATCTCAATGATTACCACTCGGACCCAATGGAGATTAGCAGTACATTTTGGATACCGGACATAACCGACTGGTGGCGACAACAGGAGGAAACGCACTCAAAGTATGCTGATCTCGCCAATGTGGCGCGCGACATATTCTCTATCATACCACATGGTATTGGAGTGGAGGCCAGTTTTTCCCTTGGCTGAGATGTTATCGGCTGGAGGCAGTCAAAAACCACAGGCGAGAACCTTCGCGAAGAAGTCGTCGTAAGGCAGTTTGCTCGAGCCAATAAGGGGACTTTGGCAGGCACTGACCCAGAATTGGATGCCAAGAACATAGAAAATGACTCGGAAATGAAGACACAGGCTGAGGAAAGGAAATTGCAAAGAATGGCCAAGGTTCACGACTTTTTGGAGATGTGGCAGGGCAGCCAAAACCTACGAGCTACCCAGAAGGAATCTCGCGCTCGAAACAAGCAGATGATCGCTGTGGGATACATTTCGGACACGGAAGCGATCGTCAAAGCATCCTGGCCACTCTTCAACATGATGGTGCCGCTGCATTTGAATCGTCAGAAAGATCACCTTTGCCGCCATCTTTGTCTGCAAAGGACATCCCTGGAGGAAGAACTCAAATCTCAAATGTCCGCTAAATCTGGAGAATCAACCGTCATCCAGTCGAAAGCAACGATGATAGTGCACCTGAAAGCATTTCGGATACCGATGATTGGCTTCACTGGAATGGGGACTTGGATAATCCAAATGACAGTGAGGAGGATTGTGCAGCGGATGATGAATCTGATATAGAGCACAACAATGCCATCGAGCATCCGGAATGCCCAGAGCAGCAGGATGTGAGCGCCGCGCCAAATGTGCCCAGATTGGTTCGGCCGACCCTGAAGTCAAAGAGACTAGCTGAACAGGGGTTGGTGACGGTCAATGCAGTTGAAATGCGGAGAAATAAAGGAGGAAACAAAAGGTAGGACAGGATGCGTCAATGGTTCACCAGCTTCATGTAGCTTGACCGAGAGTTTCAGTTAGAGATGTATTATGGGTGAATGGTAAGAAGTAGCTTGTGAATATCCGTTCATAAACAGATGCATAGCAGGCGCAATGAATCTTTTGGCATGAATCTTTTGGCATGATACATCATTTTTAGTCGTGTGAGAATGAACAGTGCAACATGATGACGCCGCTCGGCTTTGCCACAGGGCCGAGTCTTAATCAAGCAGAAGGACAATCGATAAAGTCAAATCAGAATGAATACAATTATCGAAGGCAGCAGATGTTGAATGGACAATACATTAAAATGAGCGTCAACGGAGGGTCAACAATTTGTGGTATTGTAAGTATGGTAATTCACCAGTGACTAGGTCATTGTTATGCATAACGGACGTATTGGCCGCTTTTATTGGCAACAGAGATAGCAACACGGTCACCACCCCATTCTTAGCATGAGCGTCAACTGAGGGTCAACGATTTGTGGCCTTGTAAGTACGGTAATTCACCAGTGACCTGATCGTTGTTATGCATAACGGACGTATTGGCTGCATTTATTGGCAAAAAGGATAACAACACGGTCACTGCCCCATTCTTATCATGAGCGTCAACGGAGCGTCAACGATTTGTGGTCTTGTAAGTACGGTAATTCACCAGTGACTTGGTTGTTGTTATGCATATTGGACGTATTGGCTGCTTTTATTGGCAAAAAGGATAGCAACACGGTCACCGCCCCATTCTTAGCATGAGCGTCAACGGAGCGTCAATGATTTGTGGTCTTGTAAGTACAGTAATTCACCAGTGACTTGGTCATTGGTACGCATAACGGACGTATTGGCCGCTTTTATCAGCAAAAAGGATAGCAACACGGTCACCCCCCCATTCTTAGCATGAGCTTCAACGGAACGTCAATGATTTGTGGTCTTGTAAGTACGGTAATTCACTAGTGACTTGGTCGTTGTTCTGCATAACGGACGTATTGGCCGCTTTTTTTGGCAAAAAGGATAGCAACATGGTGTCCGCCCCATTCTTAGCATGAGCGTCAACGGACCGTCAACGGTTTTTAGCTTTGCATCTTGAGTACGTTATGTTCCGATTGGTTGCGGACATCCATCTATGAGATATTGGCAGCCTCTACTGGCAAAGACAACAGCGACATGCTCCCTGCAGCATCCTGAAAATGAGGGTCAACGGAGCGTCAACAGTTTTAGGACTTGCATATTTCGTAATCAAGGCGTCACGCGGATCTTCGTGTGCCTAACAGTATGATTGACCACCTTGCTAAGCAAAAATACCATATATCGAAGGTGAAACACAGATACCAAATTAATCGACATTGCAAACTGCTCAACAAGCAAAAGCACATTGTTGGTTGCTGTAAATGCGATTTCGATAAGCCTCTATTAACACACTGCAAATTCAAGAGCCTTATATGAATCTATAGATGGACCCGCTGGGCGACCCGCTGACAACCCGCCCTATTCAAACGGGTTGGGAGTTCACCATGGAACCGTACCCGAGTAGGCAGTTCGGGTTTATTGACCACCCGGACCGCCAATTTGGCAACGGTTCGGTTTGGACCCGGACCCGGACCCGAAATGATGGTCTGGAACCGTTGCTAACACCACATAGGATGAGCATTCAGCAGCCTGACTGCCTCATCAAGACACGAGTGTTCAAATTCGTTGTTGATTGTACTGAGAACCGTATTGAATACTGAGCTTGTATTTGCTGGATCGAGGACCTCCTCACCATCCTCCGCTTGCTCCTGAACCTTCCTTGCCCCTTTGTCTGTGTTCGTGTCGTCCTCAATCATCTCTCTCAGTTCTTCGGATGTAAGCGGGGCAGATGGGCTCATATTGAAGCGCTCCTGAAACTCATCAGGATGTTAGGTATTTCACAGACGAGCAACCATTCAAACAAATATGTACGGATACAATACAATCAATTCTATCCTTTCATTCAGAACTTACATTAATACAAGTATCATTCTCTTGCCCACCATCCTCCTCTCCCTGCTCTCTTCCACCCTCTTCAGAACCTTCCAATGTCTATGTATAATGATTAGCAGTTGTGCCCATCTAGCCTTGACACGGCTAGCAGGGATTCCCTTCGCTGGTCTAGTTATGTGCTCGGCAATCTCCTGTCCTGTAGGTTGCTTCATTTCGACCAAAACTATTTTCGCATCATGTCCAAGTTTCAACTTGAAAACATTTGAAAGGTAACAGTAGTATGAAATCTGGCCATATATGTGGTCCGCTATCATTTGCTCATTTGTATATAATCCCATATACTCTGTATCCAATTTGGCCTCCTCCAACGTGCACTTGAACTTCGATGTTTGAATGTATGGCTCTGTCAGGCGTCCGTTTTTGTTGATGAAATAAATCTGCTCCCCCCAGTGTCCCACATCGGTATGCTTGGCTTGCAGTTGGTTTGCTGATAGAACGATATCGTTGCCATTCAACACCCAGCAAATTACAACCATGAACATGGTATCTGCCAACTCTGGGAGGTAACTTCTCACCTATTTGCTCGCGCAGTCTCCCAAATCCGTCTCTGGTCACTTGATCCCTTGCCTTGCTTATTTCCTCGACTCCCGAATTTCGCTTACACATTTCATCAATATCATCTCCACCCATTGCCGACGAATCCATTCAGCATTATCGAAATTATCCATTGACAGCCATCTCTCAAATGTCTCCAAAAAATCTGCAACCGCCGTCTCCCAGTACAGGGGTCCACCTCTTAGCACTTTCAATCGGTTCTGGCCCCGGATAATGGACCGATGCTTTTTCTCGAGGAACCCAGCCACACATACTTTCTTCCACTCATTGAACGCACTATAGTTGGACTGCCCCATCCTTTTGGCAAATTGCTTGAAGAAGAATTCGGTTTGCTCCAGGCTGACTGCAGGTTTACACTCTGCACCGCCCGAAGTCCAATGATCGTCACTCTTATCAACTGCATCATAGTCATCAGAAGAAATCTCCGGCATTGGGGGCAAGTCCGCAGTCCTTGCGACATCTGTGTTCCACGGTTCCGCAGGCGGCACGAATTGTTTCATTGGGAGGCGAATGGGAGGTCTCCCAGGTGTGCTGGAAGGAGCTCCAGGTGGAGGAGTAGAGCCGGATGATGTTGGCTGATTGACTGCATTGTTTCCCGGCAGTCCTGGAGGCACTCTTAGTGCAGCTGGAGATGACGGCCCTTTTCCTGGGAACTGCTGCTGGGGAAACATTCGAGACTCGCCATAACCACCTTGGTGGTGGTCATATCCTTGCCACGGTGGCCCATAACCTGGATATTGTTGGCTTACGCTGGTGGTTGGTTGGGAACTACGTGTCAAGTTGAATGTAGAATGGTGATGAAACTGCGGAGCGCCTGAGAATGGCTGCTGTGTAGGAGGGTAATCATACCCATGCGGCGGTTGATATTGAGTGGCGTGTTTCGTAGATCGACTGTCTGTACCAGTGGTAGTTCTTGAACCATTATCCGAGGTTCCTGAATCGTCGACATGGCGCCATTGCGAGCCAAATTGGCCACCTAATGGGGCCATATTTGGTGTCTTCGGTAGAAATCCCTTTGTCGACATGTTTTGTGAACATAGATGGTCGTGAACTACTATTGATCTATGATGTGATGTGGAATAAATCGGAGTATGGTTGTGTATGTTGCAGGTAGCAGTGACCTTCGGCGGAATGATGGGCATCTTATATCCCATTCTTTTGTCACGAAGTGTGGTGTTTCACCACACCTGTGATCCATGAAACCAACCCGGGCCTTGAGACAAAGAAACCTTAATCACCAACATCCCTCCTTTCTTTGTTATATGCACGGATTCATATACTAGGATATTGGATAGATGCTCACGTTCATGTGCTCCCATGACTTTAATGTTCCTAGAAGGGATATGATATGATATCTCCAGAACCCAACAAGAACTATATCCAGTATGAAGGTTAGCACGACTAGGGATATTACCCATAAGTTGTGCATGTAGGACCTTGCAACCTCATTCAATAGAAGGCCTGTGAGTTGAGCAGCAACAGTGATGCTTCCTATTGAGTTCCTTGTCGAAACATGATGTTCTCTACAGGATCCAAACTCCGGTCAAGGATCGTTACTGAAGCAACCATCCTATCAGTTCTCGATGATCATTGCGCAGGCATACAGCCTGCTAGGATAATCACCTATTCATTGAATTGAGATGATCTACCTTCATTATCAGCTGCTCGGAGGCTTGAGCGCAGGTCCAATTCACAATGCCTCAATGAGAATGTTTAAGGCCTATGGTGGTGAATGCAGTGATGACAAAAGAAACCGTCTCTTCTCTTCTAATGATGTTCAGCAGTCAATGTGCACCATTATTGTGCGGGATATGATATATATATCCTGGTTTATAAAGAAAACTGATTGTAAGGTGATTATATTTAACCCCTCCCTCGCATTTGGCGGGGTGCAATGCAGCTGTGAATGTCATACGCTAACCCAATATCCCTGAGGCTCAAAATTACCCCCTGAAGAAACTTCGTCGAGATGCATCTGAAGACGTGTGCACTGACCATTTCTCGAATATGGTCGACACTCGCCGGAAACCTGTTATGTGCTTTATCTGCAAATAGTAATTATTCGCTGAGAATGGACTCGAGGTTCACTGTCAACAATATCACCCAATATTGATTAATAAAGGGCTATTACCGGATGGGATTTTACCACCTGCAGGATGGGATCGACCCGAGCCATCATGGTTCGACTTCAGTCGGTGCACCTGAATGGCCATCGATGAGCTAGTCAACCAATAATCTACCCATAGACAATGTACCTGATGCGCCACCACCTGAAGATACTCCCGACGAAGAAACAATAGACCCCCAGAAGCCTGATCTGACATGCACCCCTGATCCAACAAGGACGAGGGCTCATAGGCGGGTAGTTGGAGTGAAAAATGTGGGGAGGAAAGCATATGGCAAAGCAACTGGATTGTACAACAAGCATCGCAAGTACTTAGAACAATGGAATCCATGGCATCCATCTCAGTCAGCACATGACTTTCGACAGGCGAAATCATTTTGCCAGCAAACGAAACCGTGGACCGATCAGCATCTCAGGCATGGACTGGACAACTTCAAAATCGAATCATTTCAATTTGCAGATGCTCTGCGAAAGCTCCTCTAAGAACTCAATTTTGGGCTCGGCAATGATAGTTGGATTCAAGATCATTCACTTATCTTTGGAACATTATACTACAGGGATATTTTCAAATGTATCCAGATCGTTTTGGCACATCTCCCATTCCTGGTGCACCTGGATTTTGAACCAGTGCGCCTTGCAGACTCAGAAAGTAGCCGATTATCCAATGAGATGAACACCGGCGACTGGTGCTGGGATACGCAATATCAGCTTCCTGCCGGAGCGACGATTGTGCCAGTCATTTGTGCATCTGAAAAGACTCACCTGACCAAGTTCTCAGGCCATCAGCATGCCTGGCCGCTGTATCTCACGATTGGTAATATTTGAAGAGATATCCGCCATACACCGAAAAAAGCGCGCCTGGATTCTCATTGGGCTCATTCCATGTGCCCAGAAAGGTGCCAAAAATACGGACGATGGATGGGATTCTGCGGTTGGAACAGTGCTGTCCCCACTCTGGAATCTTGACATAACTGGTCGCAGCTTGAAATGGAACTCTCCTGATGGATTCCAGAGGCAATGTTTTCCTCTTTTGGCGGCCTGGGTCGGGGACTATCCAGAACAAGTCATTATTGCTCAAGTCTTATATGGCTCATGCCCGATGTGTGAAATTCCTGAAGGTACGCCGATGGGGCATTCAACATGTCGAGCACTCGATAACTCATGAGAACAGCATGTTCACTCAGAGCTTCTGGACGAAACTAGTATTGATGTTCTGCACACTCTTCATGTTCATCCAATCCACAACCAGTTCTGGCAATTCCCTCTCTGCAATGTCTATCGCCTTTGGCAGCCTGATGAATTGCATCAGCTGCTCTTGGGTTTAGTTAAAGACTTATTGCACTGGCTGCTCAAATACCTGAAAGCTAGAAATGTAAAGGATCAATTTGACAATGGATTCACATCAGTACCACAATATCCAGGCCTCCAGCGCTTCTCTAAACCATTCGATTCGATGGAAAGCAGCTCCTGGCAGGGCAAAGAGATCCGGGGCATGATCAGAACACTGTCAGTGAATTGCGCTCCAATACTTGACTACTCCAAGGATGACAGGAAAACTGCGGTGGAAACAGCCTCTGATGAAATGGTAATGGGAGCAGTGCGGGTATTCTGTGAATTCTCTCTACTTGTCGGCCAACAAAATCACTCTGACCTATCCCTCACAGCACTAGACAATCCACTGAAGTGATTTTACAAGAAAAAGGGTGCCTTTCGAGAACAGACAATGTTGAAGTCTGCGAAGGCCAATGTGGATGAACAGTTGTCAACGGAATCCCATTAGTTACGAGAACAACAGATTCATACACTCTGTGCTGCAATGGATGTTCAGGTGTATGGGGCTGAAAAGGTTACAACATCAAAACTAATGCAATTTCAGGTGCGCCTGAATCGAGCCCGACAAGCGGCAACAAAATGCTCTGCGCCTGATCGGCAGAGGGCAATCGAGCGATTGGAGCGCGAAATCCATCAGATGACACCTGTCAAAGGCAAGGTTTTCGATAAATTAATCCAACATCACGAGCGACAACTATTAGAAGAAGTCGGTACTAAGGCAACTGGTCTCAGAAGCATATTTGCCAAAAAACTTACTCCAATGAAGACTGCTGCTGAAGAAGTAGTATATGGGGTGGCAAATATGACCGCCGACAAGCATGTGGAATTTCAGGTCCATCTATCCGATGCTGAGACTGAAGCCACTACCTTGAGTCTCGCTGATATTGACCACATTGTGAGTCAGCTGGAGAGAGAGATTTATGGCATCACATCCAATGAGCAGATGCGGTTCAAGCAGGAATTGTCCATCCACTTGATTCAGTCTGAACCTTGGTGGCAGGGAATTAGCATTCAGGAGCTCCGGAAATCATCGAATAGTGTGTATCCATTTTGGATATCAAGTGATGCACCTGGTGAGCCATATATCAGAGTCAATTCAGCGAATGGGTTCTGGCGACAATTTCACCACCGATATTTCTGAACGGCTACATATCAGCAATGTGAAAGAGGCATATCGATCTACCAACAAAATGAATTACATTCGACAGATGCTCAAGCACAATGACCGGTCTACTGCTCTTGACTATATGGAAGAGACACTCTCATATCTTGCCTTGCAAGGCTGGTACAAGATTGACTCGGCACAAGTTTTCAACCTACTATCTGCTGGCAATAAACGGCGAAATACTCACAGAGCCCATCTTTTACGCCTCCAGCATTGTCAGAATGAGCCATTTTGCCGCCCTGTGTCACCACAGGTACATCATTTGAGAGAAACTCATGTCTGCGGATTGTGCCGAAGTATCAAATTAACCTCACTCAGAGATGCATCAGAAGATTTTGGAATTCCTAACTTTGGACCGCAATTCCGTTCACAAATTGAAGAGGATTGGGGTCACGAAGTTCGTGGACTGGTGCTTGGATATGATCAGAATGTACTCCTTGATAGTATATCTATTAATGTTCAGAAAGGACTGTCATACTACTGTCAACCATTTCACTGCCCTACATCTGTTGAGCGCCTGGGTCTTGATTGCAAGGTAGAATATCCCGATGCCAACCAAGGGGTCATGCCTGAATCTCATCACATCTGGGTCCAATATACAGACAGTGACCTCGACAACATCTTCCAATGTCGAGTTCCTTCTTTCCCCGTATTATACTTTAGCTGGACTCAGCCGAATCAGATCCTCCAATTTCAGGAGCACCTGCCCGCCGGAAAAACCATATCCACCTTGTCAACACAGTGCAAGAAGTCTCAACAATGGATATTACGTCCTCAAGTTCAAGAATATGCAGTGGTGATTCCAACAAATTACAAAGATCCGCATGGTTGGGCTGATTGTGTTGACCAGTTGATCTGGGTGGTTGAACAGACCGATATGATGCATATTGAACCTGTCGGAGCAATTGTTGGACTGGCATATTTGGTGTGTGAGAATGCTGCATCAGATAGGATTGATAGCGTATGGCTTGTAAATAATCATGTCAATTTAGATACCTACTTAACTTTATATTAAGTTACAGTGCCTGAATCAAGGTGTGCAGGAGGAAGATAGTTAGTTAATTGAATTGTACTATTTGATATAAACATTATAATAATCACTCCTGGAGAGAACGGCTCCAGGTTCGAGATGCCCTGGAATAGTCGTGGAGACAAGGCCAATACTCCCAATAGCTCCGAAATTTGCACATTCTAATAGTTTTGTAGCATTTCGAAGACAACCATACAATCTTCAGGATATTCTTGTATTGTGTTCCACAACTTCCAGAACATTGAGGAGCACCGGTGAAGTAGTCTCGGAGCACCTGAAAGCTCATCGCTTTGCACTCAGCGTATCTGGGAGCATCTGGGAGCATCTGGAAGGATCAGTGTGGCTGTTTAGAGTTGCTGAGTTGTTCAGTTGTGACTTCCAAACCATTTCACATTTTGCTGATGTATTCATGCAGTTCACAATGTTATGTCCATTCTCGCCACACCCATAGCACACAATCCCCGTCCTGTGGCTGGTCTGACCAGGTTGCCGATCGCGGCCCTTTTTTGTCACAAATCAGGCTCAGTTGGGATCAATACCACCATCTCGGAGGAGGGTGACCTCGAATGATTGCAAATGTGTGATGATATTTGCTGTAGTGTCTGCTTTCCCACTGAGCTCCAAGGAGGTCTTGGACATCTTCCATTCATCTGATTGTGGGAGGTTCGATACGATATAGAATTTTCGCACATTGTCATCAATGGTATATCACAAATCGCCAGATCTCCGATGAGGGCATCTTGAGCTGATATCCACTCTGCGACTGATGAGTAAGATTCAAGGTTGCGCAATACCAGCTTCTTTAGCTTGTGCTGGCCATCGAGCTTGACCATGTTCGCAAAATCTGCCTTGATTTTTTCCCTGAGCTCTTGCAGTTTCTTGTATTCTCGGTATCGCACTTGCATAGTTGGTTTCATCATGTCAGTGATCTGTCCAGATGCTTTGTCGTTGTTCATCAGCCACCGCTCCCAGTCTCTGAGAAAGATATCGAAGCTTGATAGGTATGCCGGTTCAGTTGATTTGGGTTCGATGTTATAGTCACAGTCTCGGGGGTCATGAGGCAGTTTGGGAGTAGTTGGGGTCTCGCCAGATGTCGATGGTATAATCAGAGAACTTGGAACACGCATCCCACCAGTGACAAACTTCCAAAGCCCCTGCCGGAATAGGACGGTTTCTGCTTTGATGGCCCACTGACGACAATTCCGCTGATTGAGTTTGCTAGCCGCGGCAGTCATCATGGTGGGTAGTCGTCGCACAGTCGATTTGTGGAGGTCCTTACAGAGTTTACCAAAGATGAATTGTCGTCATCAAGTGGAGAGAAGGTCGCCACACAGTCGACCAATGGGGGGTTGTCGTCACTAAATAGACAAGAGATCGTCACGCAGTCGAGCGAACGGGGTGTTGTCACCAAGTTGACAAGCGGTCGTCACACAGTCGACGGAAGGGGTTGCCGTTACCAAGTCAGGGGGAAGGGGATGTCATCACCAAGTTGACAAGTGGTCGTCACACAGTCAACCGAAAGAGTGGGGATACCAAGTCCACCCAAGGTGCGGGGACACCAAGTCCACCCAAGGAGTGGCGACACCAAGTCAACCCAAGGAGCGGGGACACCAAGTCAACCCAGGGAGCGGGGACACCAAGTCAACCCAGGGAGCGGGGACACCAAGTCAACCCAGGAAGCGGGGACACCAAGTCAACCCAGGGAGCGGGGACACCAAGTCAACCCACGGACTGGGGACACCAAGTCAACCCAGGGAGTGGGGACACCAAGTCAACCCAGGGAGCGGGGACACAAAGTCAACCAAAGGTGCGCGGACACCAAGTCAACCCAAGAGTGGAAGGGGACACCAAGTCAACCCACGAAGAAAGGGAGACACCAAGTCAACTCCTGGAGAATGGGAGGGGACACAAAGTCAACCCACGGAAAAATCGCAGGGCGTATCAACTGATTAATTGAAAGTGGTCGATTAGGAGGGAAACGCCGGGCTCATAACCTGTTCAAAGCAAAAGAGAAAGGATAAAGAAGCTCAATTGTCTGTCGATCCAAAGAGAGGGAAAACCACGGACTTATATATGAAAGAGAGAGAAGGAAAACCCAATGCCGACCTCCAAAGCCGGAGCCCAATGCCGAGTAGCAGTGCCGGGCCCTTCTCCCCGCCATGGGGGCAGGCGAGACTGGTGGGGGCCATAAGCCACCGGCCTCATGCCCGAGCCCGCCAGCACCAAACACGAGAGAAGTCACCGGGCCAAATCCGTAGTGAACATACCAATGAGAACCATCTAGACATAGCAACTCAAGACTGGTTACTGTTGAAAATGCTTCTCAATATCCAATTCCAGTAGAGAGCCAAGAAGAAGACCAGAGAGAAATCAATTGCAACAGAATTGAAACTAATGGCGGAAAGATTGGAATGCTGGGTTGTCTATCATGCCAAATGTGCCAAATGAAGCACAACAGGCCTGATGCAAATCATGCATAAGCACATTATCCCATACATTATGGAGTAGTTGCAGAAGAGCTGAACTGATGTCTGCAAACCTTGTACCTGATTACCAACTCATATAGCCACCAATTCCCTTGCAGTCAGCCTGATTCAATCAATTATGCAATCTGTATTCTAATCACCTAGAGTCATCACCAGAACCTGGTAAAAAGACAAATGGAGATGATAGACCTCGTGCAATGATTTCATGATGGGACTGCAGAATCTGACTACTATCAATTGGCTGTCAACATCTGTATACAGGAGGTGGCTAGGCTGCATGGCAAGAAGAATCAACTTTATATAGTGGTGATCAAGTACATACAGAAATGATACAAGATCTACAAGAATTAAACAAAGCTGATGCAAATCATTTGAATACTGATTCAATACATGCTGCCTGGAATCTCCAGAAACATGTGGAAATTCTGTACTATATTGGCTGGGTACATTTCAGCCACTCTATCAAGCACAACATTTGACAGATAAGTCTTCCCAGGGGCAGATTTGATGGTATGGATGACGTTGTTGATAAAGCTGCAGCCTCAGAGGGTACACATCTCAAAAATAAACTACCACTGCAGGGTTAGCTCCAGAACATGACTCTGCATCTGTCTTTTGAGGGTAACACATGACGCCACTGAGACTGGGTCTCTGAGCTGCACATTTGTCATGGCAATACTTACAGCCAAATGGGATTGAACAAACCCGGCAATACTGACTACAATGAATAATGATTCAACTCATTGCCCACTCTGTGGGTTGTGACAGAAGTCTTTATTATTCCATATTCAACTGGCAAATGCCTACATTGCAGTTTGCTAATTCATAAGGTATGTTACTGCATCAAATATTCCCCAGATGGTAACCTACCACAGCAGAACCAGCAGCTTGCACTGGGTGGTAATGGAATACAATATGTCAAATGATAGAAGCTATTGAACAACCAGCAAACAACAATCTCGAAAGGTTTTGCTGTCATTTGGCATGATGCAATGGAAGTAATGTAAAGGATTCCGATTTTTACAGGGTAACAATTGAGCAATTGATAGTGATACTGGATACTGTACCACTCTATTGGATCACTTTGTAGTCCAGGGTGGTAATCTCCCATGTTAATGCAGCATTTATACCATGCTTTCCAACTGTACAAGTCTGATATTTATCACAAGGTAAAAATACAAGTTAGACATGGACAAATGGAATACATCAGAGCACATAGTGATTGGGATTTAATGAATATCATTATGGTACCAAGACAGTGAGATCACCTCAGCTTAACAGATGACCCACGATACATTGTAAGTCTGGACTTTGATCGCCAGATGATGGCTCCCACCAGCATAAGTATAAAATGGCAAGTAGTGGAAAGCCAATGTTGGCCTTAACACTGGTTTACGAATCGGAGGTACTAGTTGTACCAATGTACACTTACAACATGATTCGGGAATTGCATGGGTGATGATTCAGGTACACTGATCTCGAGTGGCATCATTATTGAGTTTTGGCTGTTCAAATCGGAGTGGGAGCTCAAGTGGAAGCAGTGACTGGGCAGACAGTCAGGACAATCCTGCAAATATACCAACATTGATGGCACGGGAGGAAACGTGATCTGACTAAGGTTGCGGTATTTTCAATATTGAAACACTTCCGGCTGCCACATTCAACAAGCTGATAGCCAGTTGGAAGATCATTGGAAGATTATTCCTATGAGAGGGAAATTGAACATAGCTGCTGGGAGAGTCAGTTGAGGGCATCACTGATGGTAAGTGCAATTGACCCCAGGTCCTGTCCGGGCAAGTAGGGAGCAAGGGCAGTAGTTGAGGCTGACAAGTGTACCAATGATATGGACTATAAATAAATACTCCTAGCCCGCTGAGTTATACAGGATGACATAGTCTGCAGGGTGTAGCTTGTCTCTGGGCAAACTGTACCTAATCAGGACAGCTGAATATTTCTCTACCACTCTTCACCTATTGTGAACTGAGAAGAAGCATTTGCAGATTTTACATGCAAAATACCCAAGATGGTTCCCACAGAGAACAGAGGACTATTCCCAACCATATACAGTGATTGACAGAATGTTTCCTGCAGTAATGCGACAGAGACTATTCAACTGCATCACTCAACTGGCCATGCATTGGTTTGGAGTATGGCTACTATCTGCCATATGGGCAAATTTACCATGTATTGGAGTTATAGTTGAAAATGTTAAAGGCCTATATGGAGCAGAACATAGCCGATGGGTATATTCAACAGTTACCATTGTTGGTGGCAGAGCCAAATCTCTTGGAAAATCAGAACGATGAAACAAAAACACTTTGCGACAACTATCACGGGTTTCACCACAAACCGGTGAATGAGCAGTATCCCCATTCAACAATCACATCAATCCTTGACAGTGTATGCCTCGCCTGGGTATTTACAAAGCTGAACCTCGGCATTGCATACAACGTGATCCACATCGACAATGTTCACCATTATAACATGACTTTTCAAATGTGTTACAGCCATTTTGAATACTGGATGATGGGATTCTCTCTACTCAACTTCCTGGCTACATGTTAGCCACACAATGATTCATTCTCAATGGCTGTGCATTGATTAGTTTGCAGAATGCTACCACAACAACAGGCTCATCTATTTGGACGATGAGAAGGAGTATACAGAGGTTGTACACCATATCAGTTAGTAACTCAAAAAGGTTGGCAAATATTTGAATGTTGGGAAGTGTTACTTCGAATTCTGGAAAGCTGATTTCCCTAGTGTTGTTATCACTCTCAACACAGTTGGCATGGAATCAGACTTCATCTTTATAATCCCGGAGTGGCCAATACCAATGTGGGTTAGGGACGGTCAGGCGCGTGGAAAATTCACAAATTTTCACCCAACATCAATCCAGAACTATGCCAGAGCGACTCTTCCACTGATGAAATTACTAAACAAATCATAGGTAAGCTCATGTGGCATGGAAGGGAATGTCCAGCCACATGGGAATGAATCAAACAAGTCAATTTGGCTACCCAGAAGCCAATTAACAGTTACCAGGGTAAGGATCCTGCAGGATATAAATCTTGCCAAGCCAATCGAGCTCACAATAGATGGGGTGGATTCTCTACTGCAGGTAGTCTCAATCGGTACAATGATTTAGCGATTTTCTGGCTAGTCAATTTCTTCCGATGGAAGTGATCTCCAGCAAGATTGTATATTGGAACATATCATCAGAAGCTATTAGGCATTATGGAACCATCTCACAGTCAAGGCAAAATCTTCCAAATACCAACCACAATGTCTTAGTTCAGTCCAATCACAAGAATCTTGAATGCTTCTTGTCATCCAATGTCCCCACCAAGATATAAGGTAGATGGCTGGAAACTGTTTTGGCTAACAACTTGATATTTAAGAACCTTATCAGCAGTAGAAACCAAGCTGATAGCCATTGCAGACAGTCCAACTACATGAACACCTTTGATATGCCTGTAGCATGACAACTGGCCACCTTGTCTGTTGATCTATATGATTATCTCATGCCAGCAATTATCACAGTTCAACCTACTGACACTTTGGCTGCCAACATCGTTGCAAAGCAAAGTGGCAGACCGATTGCAATAGATAACAGCCAATGGATAGTCATGGCATGAGCCTTGACTCACTAGGGGATGATAAAGGTATCTGTGGTCAACTCCCTATGCGATAATATATTACAGGTATTTTACAATCATCCTGAGTCTAGCTACTTTAGAGCTCTTAAAACTGCAAAGTTGATATATAGAAATTTCTACTATCCTGTCATGAGCTTGTATGTACAAAAGTGTGTCAGTAGTAGCAATGCAATGCACCAGTTCAATGCACCTCAGCATGCCAGGTACAGGATCAACATGTCTTTGGAGTTAAAATCAAAGTCATGGAAAGGCATTATAAGGAATGTCATTACCAGCTTGCCAGAATTTGGACCATCTGGTTACACGAGGATGCTGGTTATCATTAACCATCTGACTCAGATGGAAATCTACTTACTGTGCTGGCAGGGTACTGACCTGCCCAAATTGGTCCAACTCTTCTTGGAGCATGTTGTATGCAAATACCGTGTCTGAGACAACATACCTACAGACCTTGGCACCCAGTATATAAGCCAATGCCACACCCAGATATGTGCTAACTTGTATACTGACCATTGGCAATCAAGGACAGTCCATCCACAGACAGACTGGCAGACCGATGTCAAAATCACACATAGAACCAGTATCTATGGGCCATGAGCAACTATGAGTAGGACTATTGTTTTGTGTCTTTACCACATGCTGAATTCACTTACAAGATAATAAACCTTGGAAGAAGGTTGCTTAGAGTTGAGGATCAGATCAACTCCCCTTTGATGAAAGTCGTTCATGATTGCGATCTGTGGTTCTCAAAGTGGCATGCTGATGGTAGGAGATCTGTTGTTGTTGTTGTTTATTCACACTGGACTTACTCTAGCAAGAGTAAAACAGGCCCTTATCCTGCCCCACCTCCGGGCAAGATCGTTAGATGGTGGAGCTCCCCCCTACCACCCTTCATCTCCGCTGACAAAAGAAAAAGAATAGTAAAAGTGCAATGTGATGTAATGTGAAAGACTGGCAGCACTGTCCTCAATGCCTCACCCTGGAGGGAACTTCCTGATGTCCATGGCAACCAGGAGGTTCATCGCCGATTTAGATTTACTTCGTCAGGCCCAGGCCCGGACGTTATTTCATAGATTCTTGTTGGCAGTGCCGTTTCGCATGGGATTGCGACAGGCTTGTTACTGTTAGCTTTGCACTTCGGTCTGTGGCCAAAGTGTTTACCCCAAATGTTGACCTCCCACTAGGGATTGGCTATTGATCTTCCTTCGGAGATCCGTCTGGCTCCAATCAACAGTGAAGTGTGTGCCTTCTGCATTGTCTTGCTCCTGTAGGCCTCTTGTGATATGTTTGAAGGGCAGTCTGCGTCTTCATCAGTGGGGATGCAGGAGTGCCCAGGGACCCATTGGATCTTCATTGCGATATCATGGGTGAGGAGGGCCTGCCTCATTTGATACGTCTGGCTTGCTACTGGCTGTCCAGGGCCCAACTCCGGATCAGCTGTCCATCGAATGGCAGCTTTTGAATTACGAAAAACTGCCATCATGTTTACTCCATTTCTTTGTATTGGTTCTCGCTTTCTAATAGTCATATGAAGCGTGAGTTCAATCGCCGACAGCTCGGCATCAATGAGCTCCCCATCCACTGTACTCAGATAGCTGCAGTGGGACCTCTGCATATTTCCGTGTTTGCGCAGTGCTGCGGCTCCCGCTCGGCCAGCGGCTCAGTATGGTCTATCTGTCCACCACATCAAGACCGCTCCTCCAAGTTTCGGTTCTTGCTCTCTTGGCCAGCACTGTGTGGCATGTTTGGCTGTGGCATCGTTATCCGGTAAAATGGACCCGACCACTCAGTCGGCACCTGGTACTGGCATGGTCATGCGTTGGGTTGTCTGGACACACTCATGCGCATTGTTGAAGACTCCAGATATTGGTGCACCGCAAGAGGGGTTTTGGTGTGGCTCACATCCCTTCCTAATCGATTAGTTTGCCAGTCTAGCTGTGAATCATTGTTGTCTGGAGTCTATGACTCCAGGCATCAGTGTAAGCCCTGCCTCTCTCATCAGTGCCCCTCGTGGTGTCATGAGCAGCGCACCCAGATTGGATCTGGCTTGTCAATGTGGAAGGAGTTGAAGATTATCTCGCTTGCCTGAATCTTCAGTATCGCACCTGAGCTTGCTCCCATGGAATGCAACCGCTTGGAAGCAAGATATTTGGACGGCTCTCACCATCTCTGGGATGACCCCGTTCGCCTTTGTAAGAGTTCCTAGTCTAGCTCCAGCTGCCCTGATGATATTCATGCATTGGTTGTGGTGCTCCTTGAACGTCAGATACACGTCCATCAAGACACCCAGCCAGCGTGTTGCTTCTTTGTTGAATCGTGTAGAGCTGGCTCTGACTGTTACCATTCCTGTCAGGTTCGGCCAGATGCACTTCTTGTGGCCCCATCTGCTTGTGAACACTGCCACCTCCGTCTTTGCTGTATCAGACTGCAGCCCTCTCGGATTCTCCCAGTCAATGAATTTTGCCCTGCATTTCCCAAGTTTTATGAGGACCCGATCGAGGTACGGTCTAGTTACCACCCAGCCGAGGTTATCCACCAACGAGAGTTCTGCAGCTGAGATGTACTCCTCAACTCACTGAATCAGTTCTGAGGTTCAAATTGCACAGAGGATCGGTGATGGAGGTGAGCCCTGTGGGACTGCTGCTTCCACAGGGAGTCTTGTCATGGCTTTGCCGGTGAGTATAATTTGTACCATCGTTTCGGAGAGAGAAATTCCGATGATAGTATGGGTTCTCAATCAATATGTTTGTCCGTCATTGTGTTGACCAGCCATTCTTATCCAATGCGTGGGAATGCTGCCTTGATATCTCTAAGAAGCATACCAGTAATGACGCCATTCATCCATATGGCATGCGCCCTGTCCAATGTGATGGCTGCTGCATAGATGGCAAAATTCCCCAGTCTGTTGCCGAACTGTCATCACTCAGTACTACCCTCCATTCAAACTCTTGTAATAGTAGTTCCGCAATTATCTTCGCTGTAATCTTCCCCATGCAGCTCAGTAGTGTGATTATGCTGTGTGCCGATAGCTTCTCATAGTCGTCCTTGCTGGGTTCGTGAATCATGACTCCACTGGCTTGCTTCCAGACTGCAAGTTACTGTCCTGGGCGAATTCTCACTTTTGCCAGGCCTATGATCATCACTTTCTCCCATTTCCAGAGCAGATGAATGGCTGCAAAAGACAGTTTGTCTGGGTCTGGTGCCTTCTTGACTGATTGGGAGTATAGAGCCTGCTCAACTGCTTTTTCAGTAGTTCTTTGCTGCACACTACTGGGTGGAGGCAGCTCGTAATACTGGTCATTATCAGTTAGGGGGAAGAACCGCAGCTTTGGCATCTCCTGCTTTTCTATGGCGGTATTCCCTTGCTTGCCCAGTCTGTCTGTAAGAGCATGTACTGTCGCACCAGCCCTAGATCAGCAAAATGTAAATTGATCTGGGAGCAATATACCAACCTACCAGACACTCCGGTTGACCTCACCAGTGCATCGAAGTAATTCCCGATGCTCCCAGGCCCCCCTGGTGCTACGCAAAGTCCTCACTGACTCTGCAAGTGCATTCTCAGGTAGTCCCGAAAGTACCTGGAGTTATGGAGGTGCATTCTGGATTCTACGATGTTTGGCTCATAGAAAAGTCGAATCTTGGAGCCGCTGTGACGTCTGTGCAGGTCTGTGGGAGACTTTGCGAGCAGCTGAAACCACTCTAAAGTTCTCCAGGAAACGTGGTGCCGCATTCTCACAGCAGTGGTTCTTTGGATTGCATAACCACAAGCCATTTCGTCCATCACATTTGTCACAGTCACAGTCACAAGGTTTGATACATCATTATATGGCATGCATTATTTAAGTCTCACTATATATATACATACTGTCAATCTGGCCGCAGATGGTATTTGAGCATAATTACAGGAGCACCTAGTGACACCCATTGAGAGAACTCAGAGATGCACCAATTGGAGGCCGTTGTAGTGATGTGATGGAGCTAGAAGACAAAGGGCCCAACACCAACACTCTTGCACACCTCTCGCAATATTCCAATGGAATTCATGAGAATGATCACTTGTAGCTTGATGAGCATAGTAATAGGATGGGAAGATATGACACTATCCGGTCACAAGGATTCACGAAATCTTGGAAACAGTGATTGAGACCAAAAGTTAGGAATGAGAGAATGTGTATTTTCATTGTATGATAAAATGAGATGAAAATGAGATGATGTCTATCTACCCTGGGGTCTCCTGAATATATACTCCCAGTCACTCAGTCCACCTCTATTACCGTCACACATGGAAGATGTACATGGAGGCCGTGATCGAGTGCCTTTGGAGATGCACTGGGAGACTCTGATTGATTGAACTGAGAGATGCACATGGAGGCCGAGTTCTTGCCAGGTTGGAGATCTACATGGAGGCCGTGACCATGCAAACCTAGAGATGCACTTGGAGGCCATAATTGGGGGTTTTGGGATATACAGTTGCAGGCCATGGTTAATCAAGATTGGAGGAGTACTTGGACGTAATTGATCTTGAGGCTGTACATCAGTAAAAATCACATGTGGTTTCAGAAAATGCACCCCATGCACTGATCATTCTCCACATTCTCCACTCATAATCGAAACGACTTAGTTGCAATCTTCCACCATCCTTTGAAGCATTAGATGATGTGATCATCTTGTCACAACATTTCAAAAACTTGTTCAGTCATCAACGCAAATTTACAGCACTTGTTTCATTCGCATGTGTCCACTACATTTTAATTCTTTCGACAGTTTTTTGAACTGTTACGTTGATTTCAAGATTATTGTACATGATTTAATCCCTTCAGACATCGATTATACACAAGCTTACACAACTCCCATTACAAAAATTGTGTCGCCTAGAGTGAACACTCATCAGATGTCTTTATATCACCGCAACGATTACTTCAAGTGTAAAGTAAAATCATCTACGTGTGAAATAAATTGCAAGAATTCGAGTCAATCATGTTGCTCAAGCACGACCACTAGCAAACTTGCTGGAGCCTCAGCGGAAGAAGGTGTACCGCCCCTTGGATTGCGCTGTTAGAGACGATATAAGTGGTTCCAATGCAGAAATGATGCTTGAAATAGTTGCTTCCAACATGCAGTGGTTGCATCGGGGGTTGATGTCTCTCCTCGAAAGTCACAACAGTAGCAGTCTCACATATCGGCCCTGCTGCAACCGTCTGAAACAAGGCGACATCAGGAAAATGTATTTTAGTCACTGGGAGCCACCAGGAGTATCTGAGAGGATGTGGAGTGAAAACTTAGATGCGTCAATTTCGGCAGAGTATCAGACCCTACGAGGGCATTCCGGCCGGCCTTCAGTGAAACTGAAATCTCTGATAACGGGTACAGGAGTACCATACGAGTAATCGTGATACGTTTGGGTGCAGCTTGGAGCACCTGGGAGTGCTGGCGAGAAGTCTGGGAGTGCCGGCAACAATTCTGGGTGCGCTGGTTACTCGTCTGGGTGCGCTAACAACAAGCGTTGGAGCGCCAATGACAAGTCTGCGAGCACCTCGAGTCACAGTAGAGCGGTCTGGGTAAAACAACATCGTCTTTGGGAACATTGCCAGTGCACCTGGAAATCGTAGCTACTACGTATCGTTCAACGATTGTTGAAACTCATGTATTCGGTTTGTATTCTCATCTATGAATCACTGCATCTATGTATTCATATAGCTACCCATCTACACACGGTATATCTCGACTGGCTGCAGGCGGTGCCTGAGAGCAGTTCGAGGTGCACCTGAAAATGATGATTGAGGGAATTCAGAGATTCACTCTGAGGCCGTGATCGAGGGAGTTTGAAGATGGATTTGGAGGCAGTAATCCCAACTATTTGGAGATACACCTGGAAGCATTGATCGACTGATCTTAGGGATTCAATGCGAGATTGTGATCGTGCGAGTTTGGAGATGCACTTGGAGGTCATGCTCTTCCAAACTTGGAAGCCGTATTCGAGCAAGTTTGCAGATACACTTGCAGGGCGTAATCGAGCGAGATTGGACATGCACTTGGAGGCCATGATCGAGCGTGTTTGGTGATGCACTCAGTGGCAGTGATCGAGCAATTGTTGAGATATGCACTTGGAGGCCGTATTCGAGCGAGTTTGGAGATGCACTTGGAGACAATTATCTTGCGAACTTGGAGGCTGTACTGAGGCGAGTTTGTAGATACACTTGTAGGTAGTGGTTGAGCGCGTATGGAGCTGCCCTTGGAGGCAGTGATTGAGCGAGATTGGACTAGTACTTGGAGGCGGTCCATGGATGGTGCGCCGGGTGCTGAGACTCTATTCATCAGTTAGTTAACTCGCAACGATGGAAATGTGACAATGTGAGTTTACCTTTGAGCTCTCACAGAGCGCTGGCTGATGGCGGTCATTCGTGTAAGGGAGTACGCCAGAAGCTGAAGCTACATTCAGGGGTCAACTCCAAATCATTAGAAGGAAGGGAAGACAAACAATCTTGGGTTGATGCTGTACTCAGTGCATGCTGTACTCGGTGTATGCTATCCTCGGTGTATGCTGTACTCGGTGTATGGTATCCTCGATGCATGCTGTACTTGGTGTATGCGGTACTTGGTGTATGCTGTATTCGGTGTATGCTGTACTTGGTGTATGATGTACCCGGTGTATGCTGTACTCGGTGTATACTGTACTCAGTGTATGCTGTACTCGGTGTATGCTGTACTCAGAGTCAACTCGTGATCATGGCATGGCGAGATAGATCGGGATGACATAACTTTGTGTTCTGTGATGATAGTGGAGTTGTGAACAAGAAAATGGGAGATGGGGGATAAAGGCGAGAATGGTGTGGGGGATATGAGCAGATATGAGAAATCATGGGTACGACTTGCCGTATTGGGTTGGAACGACCTCGTATCGGTGTTATGCAACGCCGGATCAGGACTTGCCCTTGCCATATCGGGGACGGTGAATTGACTTGCACAAGAAGTTCTCTTAAGTCTCAGTTTCTCATGATGATTTCCCAATCTCCTCTGATCTCTCTTTCTTGTCCTCAACTCTACCATCACCTAAGAACACGAAGTTAAGTCATCCGTCTGTATCTCTCCATGCAATGATCAATAATTACCACTGACTACAGCATACACTGAGTACCAGCATACACCGAGTACAGCATACACCGAGTACAGCATGCACTGAGTACTGCATACACTGCGTACTGCATCATTCCAAGACAGAATGTCTCCTACTCCCAGCCAATCTCTCAGCTCTCAGTGGACCGTGTTGTACTCAATTCTATACATTCCCACAATTACGAGTTAGCCAATGAATTGAGTCTCAGCTTCCATCGCACCTGCCTCCCAATCTACCATCTCCAGATTCACTGCCCTCAAATTCACTGCCTCCAGAGTGACTGCTTCCAGATTGACCACCATCGGATCGGTCACCTCCAGATCAACTGCCTCCAAGTACTCCTTCAATCTTGTTCGATCATGGCCTCCAAGTGTATCTCCCAACACTCTCAATTACGGCTGCCAAGTGCATCTCTGAGTTCACTCGATCCCGGCCTCTAAGTGCATCTCAATACTCGCTCAATGACGGTCTCCAAGTCCCTCTCTGAGTTCACTCGATCTCTCAGTCTTCATGTGCACCTCCAACCTGGCTCGATCCCGGCCTCCAAGTGCATCTCTGGGTTCACTCGATCTCAGTCTCCTAGTGCATCTCCAAACACGCTCGATCATGGAATTGAAGTATATCTTCCAGGAGCGATGGAGGATGTACGGAGATACAGGGGTAACCATGGTGGACAGAGTGACGGGTAGTATATATTCGGTAATCCCTGGAGTAGATAGACATCATCTCCTTTTCATCTCATCTTATCATAAAATGAAAATACAGTCTGTCTTTCCCAACTTTTGGTCTCACTCACTCTGTCCGAGATTTCGTGCATCCACGCAATTGCGTGGATCCTCAACCCCGGGCTGTATGATATCATCTCACCCAATTACTACGCTCCTCGAACCAGAACCACTCTTTCTCCTGAATTCCCTTTGGATGCTCAATGAGTGTGTCCAGGTGCTCCTCCAATCATGCTCGAGTACCATCTGCGGCCAGATTGACCGAATGTATATATATAGGGATATTCAAATAATGCATGCCATATTACGATGTAGCAAATCTTGTGACTGTAACAATGATGAATATGATATCATGAAATGCCTTGTGGTTATGTAAGAACCAGTGCTGTGAGTATACAGCACCAAGTCTCCCACAGAGCTGTGGAGCGGTCCGGGCTGCTCCCGAAGTATCCCGCAGAGCTGCGCAGCGGTCTAAGCTCCACTCGCAGTCTCCCGCAGATCTGCACCGAGGTCTCAGGAGCTACAAAATTTGAATATTGTATAAGTCAAATCTCGTAGCATCCTGAATGCACCGCCATAACTGCAGGTGCCGTCAGGAGCACCTGAGAATGCTCTTGCAGAGTCTGAGAGCACATTGCAAAGCTCCAGGGGGGTCTGGGAGCATCTAGAAGTACTTAGAAGCACTGGTGAGGTTGCCCGGAGTGTCTGGGAGGATTGCATGTTGCTTCTGGACTGATTTACATTCTGCTGATGAGGAAGCCCATTAACGCTCGGTTCAGCATCCTCGACGACCAAAAGATACTACAATTGTGAGTGAATGCATCCAGCAGTTGAGGTCAAGTGGCTATTCAGACGTGTCCCCATCCCGAGAAGTACTGTATCAAATCATGGCAGCTGATGCTTTCTCGACTTGGCGGACCCAGCGTGACAAACCATATCAACTGCTTGCCCATCGCATTTACCAGACCACACCGGAATTGCTACTGTCTTGTATCGAATGTATTTTGCATCGTTGCGAGCACTGAAATACTGATCATGATTGTCTTCCTCTGTGTAGTCGGTGAATATCGTGAAACACCAAGGAACGTGATTCTGGTACTCCCCTTCTGGCATTGCACACCACTTGGGCAAGTCATCAAGGGTCTTGATTACTGGTTGAGGGTTTTTCATCATTCACTTGATCGGCTCTGTGGTTAGAGGCATTTCATCGTCTTGAAGTTGTTTGGAAGCATTTGCATTCAACTCTCGATACTGAAACACCTCCTTTTGGGCTTTTGTTGGCGAAATCTGGAAGGCGGCCACATGACGATTCAATTGTTGGTACGCATGTTTATGATCCATCATCGCTGTTACTGGGAGTTCAGAGGTCGCATTTGAGAGGTTGCGAAGCTGGCGGATATGGTCAGAGAAGTGCTTCAGGAGATGCATCTTCACAAACTTGAAATCTGATTCGTCGACAAGATATTGTGCAATGTCTTACTCGATCTGCATTTGATCATCATCAACACAACAACACTTTGCAGCCGCAGAAAGATTGTTCCAAGGGGTGTCACTTTCCCATTCCTCGTATTTGTCCAAAGTGGGATGCTTTGTCAAGGCTTCCGAATCCTCCTTTGTTGATTGACTGGCATGTAATCGACTGAAAACATCCTTCGGACAATGAAACTTCTCCAGATGATACCCCATGCACTCGAGCATGTCCTGAGTATTGTACCGGTACTGTGGCATCAGGTGGAAATACACTAAGTTCAGGATGCGCAACAGGGCTTCTGTGAATAGAATCCATTGGCTTGCCAAAGGGTGTGAAAGAGTCGCCGCGATGACTCGAACAACCATGCGCCCGAGTGCTTTCATCTCATTACCAGCCGATTCTGTCACCTGGCTATATGGCTTGTTGAATCAAGCGAAGCCATGATATGGATGCATCACGACTCAGAGTGGGTTCAATTCATCAATCCTGGTATGTTGTTTGAGGAGGGACATTACCCTGTCGATGAAATGCTTGAGCATACCGAGATAGCCGGATTGAAGATTATCGAGTACGATGAGAGTTGTTTGGGAAAGGCATTTCATATTTGAGAAGTTGTCTTGTGAGGTTTGTACCGCTCGATCTTCAAGATATTGTGTTGCATCCCCTCTCTCTGTCTCATCTCAGCAAGTCGCGAGTATTATCGTTTGGACGTATAGCCCAAAGTCTCTCAAATGCCATGACAATGAATTGTCTTCTCCAAACGATGATTACGGTGCTTCGCACACAGGGCAGTGGTGCTTCATGATGGAGAGCAAGTGAATCTTTTCGAAGTAGTCAGCAGTCCATGCGCAGATGATAAAATTACATTGCCGCACCCGACCATCCGCACAGAGCATATGCTTTCCAGTGTTGAAATGCGCCTGGAGAGGATGAAAAATCAGCGTGAAGACCTTCCTTACAACCTCTCAATTGTGGATGTACTGTTCCTTCATGGCACGTGTCTTTCCATCATCTTTAAATTGATAGTTCAGAAGAACAGGAAGAAGCGCAAGGAGGATGCGTGCGACATTCGAAGGCTTCGATCTAATCATCGAGTCGATGTTGCCTAGACTCAACTATACAGGCCATTACTTCTTGTTGCCCTTATAGTGTGTAAGATGTGTCTGGTCTGGACTGCCCAATAAAGAGGCAATCGTAGCTCCGAGCAACCACCGTAGCTATTGAAGCGGTGAAGATCATCGTAACTATGATGAAATTCAACTAACGTACCCGTTCATTCCACCACCAGTCGCTTGATTTCACTTATGAGTAGATATGTTCCTCAGCTTGAGTGAATTCCTTTGCTGGACCATACGACATATGTTCCCTGAACGCAGGTTGGTGCATGAGGAACTCAATGCATTCAACAGGATTGCGGTAAAAGAGACATGTGGAATGATCGTTGTGAAGGTTGTTTGGATCAGTCAAACGATTGTTACACACCCTGCCCGATATCCAACAGTTGATGTGCATCACGTAGGACATATTGTACAACCTTTTGAATTAACTGTTGGACCAACTGATGTTGCCAAAGGTTGCCATCGTAGGGTTGCTGAAAAGCTCATTGATAGCAGCTCTGCCCAAGTTGTGCTTGACGCACCAGTGAGCTAATCGATACTCCTTCTTGCAAGATAACGGAGACCATAGTCCAATTTCGTTGTTGAAGATCTCAATATACTTGTTACCAATAGGCTTGCCAGCTAGACGGTTGTCCAAGTATGGAGTACCATACATACCAGTCCGAACTGGAGGTTGCTCTGGAACAAACATGCATCTTCGTTGTAGGCTTGTGTATCACTGGAAGCATCATTGGAAGTGTGAAGAAAAGGGTCGTGATGCACTTCAAGAATGAATAGAAGTTAAATACTGACGTGCGCAATCGCAAATGCATCATCTGGCAGTTGTTCAGCTGATACGTACACTATCCTTTTTTGATGTGGCCATGGGTGTGAGTGGTGTAAGAGCCGATGTAGCATTACGTCTTCGAGGAGTAAGGACAGTGTTGACGAAGATCCATGTTTCGGTGGTACAAACAACAGTCGCAACAATGTTAGAAAGTGTTACTACAGTCCTTTAACTACTCCAACCATTGCAATTCGGCTGGTCCTTGGAAAACGCCTCACCTCGATTTACTATTTCCAAAAATGGGTCCTACTACTCTCACAGGATTCCTCTCATCCTCCTTCACAGGTTTGCAATGGGTTTAATCGCTCTGTCATATTCAACATCCCTTGGATCTCGAAAAGAATATTGCATCTGCATTCAGCTCGTTGCGGCGATTTCTTTGCACCTTCACGTGACCCTCCTGATCCGATTGCCTGATGAACGGTTGTCACTTTGTGTTAAATTCGTCCCTTGCATGAACCGTGCATTCTCCTTAGATACCGACCCAGCGACATCATCGCGGGGTATAGGAACTGGAGCAAGGACACACTAGTGAGATATGACTGCAGAGCATGCTTTTAGAGGTCTTTGTGACGAACTTTAGCGTTCAGTCGATGAATCAAGGCACTTGAATGATCCTAAGCAAATTGTTTCCTAGCTGAATAGCAGCCGAGATGATGTCACCGGATCAAGAAAACTCCTCCAATCCTACATATATATTCGCTTTGCCTGCCCACCTTACTTACAATCTCCAGAACCTTTGACACACCCTCCTCACCTCTGGTACCGCATTCCATCGACCTTGGCGATATATTAAACACTCCCAACGCTTGATTAGAGTAACGAGCATCTGTTATCCACCTCTCCATCATAGACCACCATTGAGAACCTGATATATAATGTGATGCCTTCTGGTTGTCAAAATCTGTCGTCCCAAATGCTAATACAATCCAGATGCCAACTCTACAAGGCCGGGTCTTGGACAAGAACAGCGGTGTTGGAGTCAGCCAATGGGCAGCAGAAACCATTGGGATTGGGCAGGAGAAGGGAGGTTTGACAACAGAATGGAAAGATAATATAGTGAGGCAGCGCGTCTGGGAGACTGACCAGTCCACGAGCATCAGCAACAAGCAAGGCGCCAGCCCAGCGCGATGGGATCTCCTATCCGATTGTTGCGCTACTGCCATCAGTGATCTGGCGTCTAAGCAGCCGCTTTACACACGGTACATTAGACAAGACTAACCTCGATTGTTAGAAACTCAAGGCAGCGCTGGACGAGTTTGCAGAGGTTGACCATTGCTGAAGGACGAATATGTTTGACAAAATGCCGACTAAGATAAGGAAATTCGTCCATGTTGGTATGTCTTTCAATGCCCCAATGCTTCATTTGTAGATACAGAGTACGATGTGGAAATAACCTCGGTTCGCAGGTCTTCACTGATAAAGGCACGTTGCGACGCCTCAACCGATTTCCAGGTCCAGCCATTTAGCTTTACCATCTCCTATGTGCAACCTGACATTGCTGGGAAGAGGGTGGGTGAAAATGATACTCAGCTATTCTCATGGCACTAACCTGGGGATGATGAATTGATACTTCTGAAAGTTACATCGATCGTCAATATGACCATGTTGTCGATTGTGGATGCTCCAGTCACAGGTCTGCCGGACCCCAGCTGGGAAACCAGAGAACTCTCCTGCTGCCAGGAGTAGCCTAATGCAGATGGTGGTCCGCACGCCCGCACGCCCGTGATGTTACCCCAATCTTCGATAACCATACTGCTGCCAGATGGGTAAAGGCAGCCAGTACATTCAACAACCCTACGCTCTTTTGCGTCGCTTATCATGGCCAACAAACCGCCTGCACACCTGGTGCCCAGACCCCTCTGTGTGGTGGCCACAACTACCTTTCTGTGGATCGCATCCTCCCATCTCCAGGCGAGGATATGATTGATGATATTGGGGAGGAATCGAGGTGATACGGCACCCAGATCCAAGACGCTTCCCGACAATGCAAATTGGCTTCCAAAAGTTTGAACGGAAGCTTCAAAGATGGATTATCAGACAGCAGCAATACCATGACGTCAACCGAACCCGTGCTCTTGGACTCTTTGCCAATTATGAGCGAAGCATTGTTGCTGATGACGATGTGGCTAGGCTACATGAGCACTATCACATTGTGAATACTCCAGCTACTGGCTCTTAAGCCAATAGAAAGCGTACAAGCAGCCGCCCAGCTGCAAATTGGTTGTTGTGAGGATGGAATGCACTGGCTGGATGGTTAATCAAGGATTTGGGTTGTGGGTGGGTATTCTTCTGGGACTTGGGAGGGTGGACAGATGGGTGATAATTTGTACTGTTTCGGAGAAGTTTTGGGTCTCTGTTCCATTGTTTGTATATTTTATCATAACATTGGTCATATTCGTGCATGAAGGACTGCGCTGAGAGTCCACAATGTTGGGCTTAATCGTTGAGATGCTTATTTTTGGGGAAGGCATAGTGGCAGCGATAGGACTCCATGTATGGCAATCATATAATTCGTTGTTGAGTATCTCTAGCCAGCAGAAGTTAGGCCTGATATTCAGTGAAATGCGAACACTACTTAGCTCATTGCGATAATGATTGTAGTCAAAGAAATCCAATAAATAGCCCTGCAGCATGCGTGTCATCTTCCATTCTCAGTTCCGAGTTCCCGTCCATCCAAGGAGTTGGAAGTGTTGGTGGTGGGACAAGCCAAGATCCTAGAATCGTCAACTGGATAAAAAGATGCATCACGATGATTCATTCAATCATATCAATGCCTTCCTTCCTTGACACAACTCTTTAATTCGTTTACAATACATTCATTCACCTTTCCTTCAGTCAATACTTGGATTCTTTTGTACTTATCACTCACCGCCATTTTGAATCATGACATGGAGGCGCTGCACTTCTCCTCCTACACCGTGTCTTTCCAGCACCAGGAGGAGAAGACACTCTGTCAACGACGAGGATCTCGATGACAATCTCAACACGATACCGGAGAATAACCATGATGAACGCGATGCCAATTTAGATTCCGTTGACAAGCCTCTTCGGCGACCATCTGGGGAACGAATGACCAAGCGGCCATCAAGAGATCCCTTCACGTCCAGACTTCCAAAATGAGTTGTGACAACTAAATTAACTCCTCCATCAGTGCAACCCCTACATCCTGGGTGGCATGAGGTCTATATTGTGTCAGAGGAAGAGGATGAACGTAAGCATGCGGCGCTGGCATCCAAGAAATTATTCTATTCACTGTGTAAATGATTTAATCCGCCCACTAGTGTATATATTTACTAGAGGAAGGACTCAAATGAAGCGGGTGAGCGATTGGTTGCATGGACGGCTGAAATTGTGTGGCAATATGAGCCCTGTGTTGAAGACGTGACAGGCCTCATCGTTGGCACAGAATACAATGCACAGATAACCCATTCAGGTGTTTGGGCGATGGTTATAGCACGTGTGATGCCTATAGCCATCAATTATGTCATGTTTATGAAGCCCTTTGCCATGAATGCGGTGAAGACCGCCCAGATTCATAGTTTGTGGCATGAGGCAATTGCGAGGATTGTTCCAGGCCAGAGAAACTCAGGCCCTCCAGCTGCCTACATTTCACTGGGCAATGAATCATCTCAACCATTGTTTTCATCGCAGACATTGTGTATCAGGCTCTCGAAAACATTACTTTCTCCATTGCAGCAGTGATATACAGCAGCAAGACCACAATCGACTCTATTTACGGCTTTCGAACACAGTCACCTACTGTGATCCAGAACACGGTAGTCTGGCTATTGGCCCAGGACAGGTCTATATGCCCCACAAACCTTCGTGAGGTGAGTTCGAGGTTCACATGTTGTATAATGATTGAGTCGCCAATCAATTTAGGGGTGCAAGTTTTGATTCGCAATGACTGAAATTGTAGATCATATTCAGCAGACATACTTCTATGGCATACGACAAATGGGAATGAAAGATAAAGCATTGATTGATAAAATCAACCTGAGATGCTTTGCCCTCACCGCGATGGCCATCCACCATTGTCAGTCGGCCTGGCAAACAGGTGTGTTTAGGGTCCCACCAGAGGTTGGTCCACGAGGTGGAGCACAAAGTAACTGCGATACAAGAAACATTAATCATGCGGGTAGTAACGCATGCACAGCAGTATATCGTCATCTCGACATGGATTTCTGTTCTTCCTTGCCAGAGGTTCAAGCCAAAAAGATTGGCAATATCTGCAGCATGATTCGCCGATGGATCCACTCAACTGGTATTTACCCAGCAATGGCACAACCTCACAATGAGAAGGGCAGGTTTGACGAGGACTTTCTCGATCACGTCCCGCAGGAACTGATAGCGCAGCCCAACAATTATTTCAATCGTCTAAGCAGCTTTGTTGCTGCTACTGAAGTTAGCATGCGATTGTCAGCTGTTCTGCCTATGGGCGGGTCTGCCATCGGCGGCAGCAGTCGGCCCATCCCCTGCAGCGATGGCAACTACAAAAGCAACAAGATCACCAGCATCACAACCATCACCAGCGTTGAGAATACATGATTGATTGATGGAAGTATGATTGTAGAGGGTGCGATCTTGCTTGGAGGTTAGGAATGGTGTCAGTGATTGGATTCAGGATTTCCATTGTGTGCTATTTTTTTCTAGGTCTCGTCGATATATCATAATGGTAGTAAATGTAATAGAACTGATGGTTTGACGAAGGCTGATCTAAAATGCGGGAAATCATCATTGCAATGATGCCCAGCCCTCCCGCAATAGTCGAACTGTAAGGTACTGGATGATTTTGTATCAATAAATTAACTATCACGAACCAGTTCTGCAAGGTAACTATCATTGGTTAGAATAAGCCATGAGGGTTTTTGAATAGAAGAACTACACACTTCGATAAATGTATGGAGCAAGTACCATCATCATTGCAAGGACAAATCGAATTGGGCGACATAGATGGATACCGAGGGATCATGTGTGATATTGCCAAAGAAATTGTGAACCGTTCGTCATGTGCTTGTTGTCACATTTGCAAAAGTGGGTACAGCGGCCGTCGTGCTTGGAAACAGAATCGGGGCAACTCAACGAACACTTAGGAATGTAAAGGCAATGTCATTTTTCAGGGAAACCTTGATTTCATTTTTTTTTTGAGTTTGTGGGTACATTAAACTAAATAAATTTAATCAAGGAAATTTAGTTTTCACTGATGTAGATCGGGAGGGAGGGGTGACAGGCGCTGGGTCTCTATTCATCTGTCAACTCGTAAATGTGAGAATGTAGAGAGCTGAGTACAACATCTGCCGAGAGATGAGAACCCGACTGGGAGCAGGAAACAGTTGATCTTGTGATGAAGGGGTACTTGGTGTATGCTGTACTCGGTGTTATCTCATGTTCAGGGCATGGAGTGATAGAGCAGGATGACTTAACTTTGTGTTCCTAGATGATGGCCGAGTTGAGGACAAGAAAGAGGGAGATGAGTGGTGATGAGGGAAATTATAATGAGAAAGTGGGACTTCAGAGAGTTTCCTGTGCAAGTCAATTTCCAATCATCAATACGGCAGGTACAATTCCGGATCTGGTGGGTAACAACAACCATATGACACCTTCTAACCCCAATCGGGTAAGTCATACTCCTGATATCTCATATCTGCTAGTATTCCCCATGTCATTGTCATCTTCATCCCCCATCTCTCTCTTTGTTATCCACAACTCTACAATCATCACAGAATACAAAGTATAGTCATCTCTCTCTCTGTCTTCATGCCATGATCATAAGTTAACACCAAGCAGAGCATAACACTGAGTGCAGCATATGCTGAGTGTATCTTACGCCAAGTGAACCATACACCGAGAGCAGCATACAGCGAGCGCAGCACACAGCGAGCGCAGCATACACCGAGCGCAGCGTACTCCAAGTGCAGCATACTCCACGCGCAGCAAACTCCAAGTGCAGCATACTCCAAGTGCAGCATACTCCAAGTGCAGCATACTCCAAGTGCAGCATACACCAAGTGCAGCATACATCGAGTACAGCATACAGCGTGTACAGTATACCCCGAGTACAGTATACACTGTGCACAGCATACGCCGAATCCAGCCTACACTGAGGACAGAATACACTGTGTACAGCAAACACCAGGTGCAGCATACACTGAGTAAAGCATACACGGATTACTGCATCCAAATAAGACTGTCTGTCATTCCTTCCATCTGATTATCAGGAGTTGACCGGGGTATGCAGCATGAGGTTCTGGCGCTCCTCCCTTCTGATCGACCTCCACCAGCCAGTTCTCCATATGTGCTTCAAACGTATTGTCACCTCCTCCATCAGTAAAATGTATTTTAGTCACCAGGAGCCTCCAGGAGTATGTGAGAGGAGGCGGAGTGTAAACTTGGAAGCGTCAATTTCAGGAGAGTATCAGACCCTAGGAGTTCATCCTGGCCGGCATTTGGAGTAACTGGGATCTCTGATGACTTGTATGGGAGCACCATGGGAGCAGTTGTAATAAGTTTGGGACCACCTGGGTCTGTCGCCCAACCAATGCAAGATATGCCAAACTAACTCTGAGAGATGCCTGGGTTCATATGGATATTCGTTCGAAGGACTGCAGGCTGTATCTGAAATTCTCTGGATGTACACGATTAATGAGAATACAGTCCAGGTATGATGCATAGATTATTGTTCATTATCCACTTCTAAAGCATACTATAGTACCCAGCATGTCATTCAACAATCAATTGTTTGCATTGCTACATTAAGGAGAACCGAAGAAAATAGTGAGTGATTCAAAATTCAAAGCAGCTAAAACCGAAACAATAACCTGACTAAGCCATCTAATGATATCAATCAAACATAGTATCAATGTCATCCAGTAAATCTCCCCTCTCATGAGGACTGACAAACGCAGGAACACACAATGCATCAATGGCGCAAAGAAGCTGGATGCGCTCTTTGTATTTGCAAATGATTATAGCCTGATGGGTAGGTGAAATTTAATTCCTATGTTGTTGGGCTCAATTTGGGATATCTAAAAGGTTGGAATTGCGAGGTTAGCTCGCAGTGAGTTGAAATGCAGTTTGAATCGCAACAGGATGAATTCGGGGGAAAGAGAATTGCGCCACCAGGAAAGGAGGAGTGCCTGATGTGGAGTGCAGGGGGGGCAAAGGGAGTGCTGATAGTGATGGAGGAGTTTGGAATGAAACTGAGGGGCGCAAAGCCAGGCCAAGGAGTGCCGACAGGAATTGAGGAGTGCGGATCTAGCGGAGCAGCCCATCCATGCTGAGCAGTGCCGAATGGGGCAGGAGGTAATGAGTCTGGGATGAAAAAGAGGCGCTCCAAATCGAGGCCGAGGTGGGCATTGAGGTGTGCCCAGTGTAAAGGAGGAGCCGCAACAGAGACTGCGGCATGCAGGGCTAAGTGAAATGCTGAAGCACCAATCTAGTCTGAGGAGCGGCGATGGGGATTGAGTAGCACCTATTATAGCGGAGGAGCACCATTGGGGGGGGGGGTATGAAACACCCCACCATGTGTAATTGATGAGTGCAGTGGTTTCTGCAGTAATAAGATCTATGACTTTGGAAGGGCAAAATTTACCTCGATATTCATCTTGAGAAAACAAAACTGTAACCTTGATTCCAGTGGCATACTCAGACAGTGCACAATGAATAACTGCGGCCACAAGTGCTAACGTCTGCGGTGTGAGAGGTTGAAAGAACTGCAATGTGGTTGGTTGTCGCCCCAAGCTATTGGCGGTGAAGAAACATTGATGGTAGATTGAGTCAATCACTTCCATCCATGTGAACCATGATTTCGTATCTTCCATGACCTTTGAGAGATAGGCATGGTCAAACAGGAGCTCTTTAACGTGGATTCAAAGCTCAGTCTCTGATCCTAAATCCAACCAGTTACCACAGAGATTAGTTCGATATGCTCCATCTGCGAGACACTCTCAAACTGTACTAATCTTGAATTTTAAATATGTATATTGTTGGGGTTTTGTATCATCATAAGTCCAATCGAGCAGCGCAAAACAGAATAATCGCTCACAGCTTCTCCAGTTTGCCAATCGATTTTACGAAATGGACCACCAAGCCATTGACACACAGATGGTGTACCTTCCGGACCACCTGCTAATGCCTGCTGACAATCCTGCGCTTCAATGACTAGTATCCAAGCTTTGTCAACTGTTGAGTACTTCACATTGGAAATGATTGGCCAGGGAGTCTTTGTGAATGCGATTGCCTCCACGAACCATTTTGATACCTCAAATGTAGCCTTTTGGTGTTGAGGAATGTTGTGATCTTCATGGGCATTTGGTTGAGGAACATACTGGTCTCCACCAGCCTTGGGAAGCGGAAGCGCCTGGGTGGGAACAATGGCAGACTCATGTAATATGTCGATGGTTGACTCTTTGCATTTGAGCAATGGTGGTGCTATGGCCCTGGCTGGATGTCGCAGATTTGAAAGTGATGTGTGTGCAATGACAGTTTCGGCATGGCTCCGTATCTTTAATAGTGGAACGATTGTAGTTTGTATTGTCTTATCATGCGGCACCTGGTCAGGATGTAGGATCTCCTGCTGGGTGTCTGAATCATCTTCTTCGATATCGGATAACACGGTCAACTCTCCTGGATCTTCACTTGCGTTCTTGCCGAGGTCCCGATCGGTATCGTCATCATCCTGGTTCATAAGAATTGCAGTGCTGACATCAGCTATGTCTAACACCCTAATTGCAGGCTGGGATCGCAGTTCAAACATTTCATCGGCAATGACGATTGGCTGTCGTCTCAAATGCACACCCAAGTCCTGTTTCAAGGTGTGCTTCTTGATTCTCCGGTGAATAGTGATTCCTCACCTGGCTGGTCATAGGTTGCATGTTGATGAAGATGAAGTGATGTTGGGGAATGTAGACGAGAGTATACAAGGGTAAATATGGTATGAAGTGTAATAGAATAACCGGAAAATTGGGCAACAAAGTAACACTTGGTCAAGGAGGAGGGAATTCGAGGCGTGCCTGGAAAGACACCAGAAGACATGTCGGCAGTTCATATTTATATTGTGGATGCTAGTTCTTGGTTGTAAGTTAGGAAGCGTCAGGTGCACCGGATTGGATGGATTGTTCATGTGGATAATTTCTGAATGTTAGCACTTGTATCCAAGTAACCTATTGATGCAACGATTGGAGGTTGGTTTAAGCCAACATACATATATTTCAACCAGACGCACCTGAAGATCTCGACACACCTGAAGGACTCGAGACATCTACACAGTTGTATCACTACCTAGCTCTCAGGGTCGGAGATATGGAATATTGAGCAATGGGTGGATCACGATTGCCCCTGCATATGACTCCACCGAATGTAGTTAGTTTTGAGTCTAGTTCTAGCATATATGTGGTGACTGCGTGGCACAGAATTGTTGGTGTGTTGAACAACGTTGCAGAACTTGGACAGAGGATAGAGTTGGGATTTTGGTGAGTGGCAACAATTGATGTTACATGGGTTCAAACTGAGTGTGTTGCTGATAGTGGATAAGTATGAATCTCCGAATGCGGTATACCAGTCGGATGCACACCCTATTCTCATGCTATTCTGTTGGTTCAGGATTCTGCAGCAAAGTTAGCAGTCCATTAGGCAATATCTTGAGCAGAACTTCACTTTCAGCAGTCCAAGTCTGCTGAATTCACAATACTATGTATGCAGTCAGTGTAAGAGAAGAGTGAAAATTTGGGTTTAGAAAGGAGAGACTCAACATAGAGAAAGAACAGTAAAGGTACGATAAAGATTCAGGGGTAATCTAATCGATTCCAGTTCTCATCAATGATAAGATTGTTCGGAAATGGGACATCAATTGTCACTCACATTATGATGTTGCGCATAATATCTTGCAAACACTGCATTATTTAATCCCAAACTCATTATCAGTTTCAATGCTACAATGTTGACTTAACAAAAATATTGGGTTCAAAGCAGTGCATAAAAATGATATGAATATGTCATGAGGCTTTATCTGACAGCAGAAAGACAAATGATAGCCTGCAGTTCCAGCCAATTGAGGTGTAGCGAACATTGAATTGGCATGCAGGATGCAATATAATATAATGGCTGGGATTGCAGGCTCGCCATGCTTTGAGAGTTACTTGTACTGTCAGACACTGCCTTTTCTCAACTCGAGCTTTCATCAAGATTTGTTCATTATGCAGTCTTGGGATTCGATGTTGGCGGAAATGAGATATCATCTGTTTAGGATTTATCACAAACTTCAGGCATTCAACATTTCCGGTGAATGGAAGGTTGCTGATCACCGATTCAACCGCTGTACAAAAACTGCCATTCAAATTGTAAGTTTTTGAGCTCTCTTGATGGAAATCGGGTCATATACTCTATTTCAATATACCGTATTATGGCGGCCCAAACATAGAAGTTACTCAAAAGGTAGTTCGGTCAGCATTGAAAGTGTTGTAAATTCAAGCCTGTTGCAGGAAGTGTCGTATACAGGTGAGCAGGAGTTGCCAGTAATCTGCAGAGTCGCTGAGCAGAAGTTGTCTTTTGAGGCTCACTCACTCAAGCAGCAGCTCAATTATGGAGCCCGAACGACAGGAGCTATTTTACGATCTTGGAAATATATAGGTCCGAACATACTTCTTAGTTAAAATTCAGTAAAGTGTTGTTACTTAATGCCCAGGGTTGGGCATCTACAGTAAATGTGTCATGGGCACCTGCCTTTAAAGGATCGTTTGACATGGAGCATGACAGTTATGGCATTTTAGCGGCGGCCTTCACATACCTATGTAGCCTAGATTCACCTATTTGCTAGGGCCGAGCGGGATGAGCCGCGCCTGCACCATAAAGTTCAGTGTCTGAAAGATGATACATTGTGTGTGCTGGCAGCCACAGATTCAAAGCATTGAAGAAGGAAGAACATATGCTTCGAATGGAGCAAAATTAATTGTTCAAGGGTGACAGAAAGTGGGTATACATCGTTCGAAGGTGTCTCTGGAGTGTGATCATATGTTAGTAATCAGCGGCAGCGTGGCCAGATCGGCCCTTGAACATGCGTGTGGGGTAAAATCTGAGACTATCAATCTCGACAGGAGAGTGGATCGGAGGATTGCCGCAACATCATTTCTGAGCGAGGACATACATGGCTGTATTGTTCGGGTAAGCCTGGAATGTGCGAGCCATGTCTTAGGATAAGATACATCAACTCCAAATCGCTTAGACAGTCTTTCTATCCATGGATGATTAGAGATATACTGTGCTGGATCTGTCTCAGGAGAGTCAAGAAGTTGATAATGATTCACTTGTGCAATTGACTGTAAGTTGTTCAACATTGTTGATACAGTTAATATCACAGATTATTTCGCAATTCTAGTGTCCGGTGCGTTGGAAATTGACAAGTAACACATAAATGGAATCACACTTAGACGACCAGGCGCACCTGAAAACTCGAATCCTGGTCTCAGATTTAGGTATCACACTTCCAGATGTACAATATACAATGAAGATGAGCAGTGACTGCAGCTTCGACAGATTCTCACAACGAGAAATATACAGCACAGCAGCATTTGAGTTAGTCGATCAACCATCTGGAGCACCTGCTTTGCATCACATTTTGGGTCATCCTCACGGGACTATGGTTCAGTTTACCAGATAACTGTTTATTATTGACTTCAGCTCATATTCATCAGCATGATCAACTAACACGAAATGGAATTGAACTATAACCAATACTCCTGGACTCCTCATGAGCGCCTTAATCTCCATACCATTTGACTATTTTGCATCAGTTGGTGAGATTGAATTGGTTGAATGTTTAAAGAGGCTTACCTTGATTACACTGCCCTAATAATTATTATTCATGCTCACCATCTGACGGCAAGACGTCTCCATGCTACATAAGCTGCTTCGTATGGTCCTCCTGACAATTCCGAATTGGGTACATCAACGACCGCATGATGGTCAGTCAGCTCATCAGGCCATGTAGGACTCTGATTTGTGCTACTCCAGAGAGCTGGTGGAGATCCCTCGCTCTGTTATCATAAGCACTGGGTCCGGTGTTCCATTGCCATGTGGGTGGAACTCTGTTTTGCCCCAGTTGGACAACCTGTGTATATGCCAGGCGCTGCTCATTCAATACCTAGAACTTCTAAGTTATTACCGCATGGTTTGCTGCTGTGAGATTGAGCCCTGTCCCACCCACTTTGGGTGTAGTTACAAACACAGAGGGATTTGATGAATGTTGGAATTTGAGATGCATTTCTGTGCCCTCATTGTTGCCCATTTCCGCATACATGTAGAAAATATTCAAATGATCAGCAAAACACTTGGTGAGCCACCACTTCAAATGACGAACTAGGCCTAGCAGAGGACAAAATAGCATCGCCTTTTGAGGAGTAGGTGTATGAGGCAAGGCACTTTCATTTCTTTCAGGTTAATGCAGCATCACCTCATTTGATGCTTCGTCCTCGTCAGGTTCACGATACTCAGCAGGTTGGTTGATGATCCTGGGCAGAAATGCATCTCTCACCTATCGGAATGTCGGACACTCCACCTAAGTATCGAGTGGCCATTCATCGTACCATTGTCCTGAACAGTCATTGCAATCGTTGGTCTCTCCCAATTCCAATGAGAAACATGCCAGCTGCCATCTATGTACCCTCCACGCTCCTGAAGCACCTTTTGAAGAGTATTGTTCCAGAAGGGTCTTTAGTTTAGCTTGCTCTTCATCAGTCCATTCGGGATCAACGAGGTGTGCATTCTCCTTCAGTACCGGAAGAGGTGGTTTCCCATTGGAGAGATTCAATTCTGAGCACCGCCTAATCGTCCAGAGCTTTGCAATTTTGTTTATGCGGTGTGCCGCATCCTGTTTAGCATTGGGGACTTCAGTCCTGATGGCATGCATCAAACCCTTCACTACGGAATACAGTGCCTCGGCGCCATGCTTTTCGATCACAGTCTCATGTTGTGGATCTACAGGCACACCTGAAAATAGCCACATCGCCTGAGATCGCCAGTCATAGAGTGAATGGAATCCCAGTGTTGCTGAGACTTGAAGTTTGAATCCAATTCTGGCATTCATCGCAATTCACCAGCACACACTATTGTTCCCCTTGTACTGATGCGACTCATCAAAAATCCCAAACCTCCATGAACGGTGTGAGAGTTGGCAATTGCTTGATGGTTTCTCTCTCAATGTTGCGGTATCATATGACACTGGTTGGATAGTCCATCAGTTTTCCCACTCATCAATACTGGTGTTCAGATCCTCGTGGGTGAGATTCACATATCACGGGTGGAATAAGTTACTGAGTTTGAGATCAGTTCCTTATGTCATCTCGTCCATGACAGTCTTCAATGTCTCAGCAATCGTGGGCATTGTCACCACCAGATTTGGTTCAAAGGCTGAAATATGTGCTAGAGGGCCCTGCAGTGGAGTTGACTTGATTTCTGAAAGGCGGCTGGTCACTGAATTCTGTCTCCGCAACGGATACCACTCCTGATCATGACCAATAATGTAGGGAAAGTTGTTCCGAGCGATATTCACCTACTTGTCCAGGGTATTTCCCCATACAATCGCCAGTGGCAACCCCATTACAACTTTCTCAGTCAGCAATTTGCATTTCATTGCTGCTGCCACTGGGGTGAAAGTCTTGGCAAGACCCATTTCATCCACCACCAGTGCTCCTGGCATAGCAGAATCCCAAACCTACCTCCTCACAATGAACCATATGGCCGAAACCTGTTGCACCAGAAACTTCGTTCCAGGCAGGCCTGACATTGAATACTTGCGGCCTGGAACACGGTCATCTGGTGATTGGTCAATCAGATGGGTATTCAGCAGCCTGACCACCTCTTGAAGACACGCATGATCAAATTCGCTGTTGATTGTGTTATGTACAGTGCTCAATACTGAACTGGTATTATCTGCATCAAGGACCTCCTCGCCATCAACTTCCTCCTCAACCTTTCTTGCACCTCGGTCGGTGATCATTTCATCCTCAGTGATCTCTTTCAGTTGGTCTGGGGTAAGTTGGGCTCATGGGCTCATGGGCTCATACTCCAGTGCTCCTGAAATTCATCGCAATGTTTGGTATTTCACAGACACTCGTTTGGACCGAATAAATATGTCGAATAAAATCCATTCTATTCACTCAATCAGAACTTACATCAATACAACTGTCAGTCTCTTTCCCACCTGCCTCGTCATCCACTACTCTTTCATTTTCATTGGATCCTGCCAAAGTCTAAGTATACTGATTAGCAGTGGGGCAAAACTAACCATAACAAGGATAGTGGGAATTACCTTGGCAGGTCCAATTACGTGCTCCGCAATATCCTTCCCTGAAGCTGCCCTCATTTGTACCAATAATAGTTTCAAATTGTGTCCCAGTTTCAACTTGAATGCATTAGAAAGGGAACTGTTGTATGAAATGCGACCGTATAGAGGGCGATTCATCATTTGTGCGGGTGCGTATAATCCCATATACTCTGCATCCAGTTATTCTTGCATCAAGTTGCATTTTTTATATCGCAGTCAGACAGTATGGTTCTTTTTGGCCACAATTGTTTTCGATGAAATCAATCAGCTCCTTCCAATGCCGCATATCTGTGTAAGAAGTTTGGAGTCGATTGCTGGACGTCCGGTCATTGTTGACATTTGGCACTCCACGAATCACAACCATGAAAGTTGTATTTGGCAACTTCAGGAAGTTCCGGCTGACATTTGTGCAGCCATGCTCTCCCAAATAGGTTGCCGGTTGCTTGTTGCCTCTCTTGCCCATCTTCCTCGCCTCCCGAACCTGGCTTGCACATGTGTTCAGAAACATCACAACCCACTGTCACCAAATCCATTTGGAATTATCAAAATTTTCCAAAGGCTGCAAGTTCCCAAATGTCACCAAAAAATCTGCAACTGCCATCTCCCAGTGCAGGGGTCCATCGCAGATCTGGTTCAAACTGGTCTGTCCCTGGATAATGGACCGATGCTTCTTCTCCACAAACTCTGCCACCCAGACTTTCTTCTACCTGTTGAAGGTACTAAAGTTGGGCTTCCCCATCCTTTTGGCAAATTGCTTCAAGGAGAATTTTGTTGGCTTCAGAGTGATTGGGGCATTGCCTTCGGCAATGCCCAAGGTCGACGAATCATCACTCACACAATCTGCATCGCATGAGTCATACTATATCTCTGGTAATGAGAGTAAATCGGCAATTCTTGAAACACCTTTCCTGCGCGGTTCCGCACGCGGCTGAGATCGTTTCGTTGGGACGGAAATGGAGGGTCTCCCACGTGCACAGGGAAGTTGTCCTGGTGCAGGAGAGGCAGAAGATGTCGGCCGAATGACTGGATTGTTTCCACGCGGTGCTGGAGGCTCTTCAGGTCCCCCTGGTGATGTCAGCCCATGTCCCGTGAATTGCTGAGTGGGGTATATTTCAGGTCCACCATAACCTCCTTGGGGGAAATCATATGCTTGCCATGATGGCCCATAACTCGGATATCCTTGGGTTGCACCAGAGCTCGGTTGTGAGCTTGGTGTCATGTTGAATGGGACAGGGTGGTAGGACTGGGGAGCGCCTGGAAATGATTGCTGCAAAGGCGGGTAACAACACCCCGTTGGTGGATGAAATGGTATCCTGGGTTGCCTGAATTCAGTGTCTTTGCTCAGCATATTTCCTGCATTATTATCTGATGCTCCCACATTGTCATCTGGGCATTGTTGTGAGCGAAACAGCCCACCTGTTGAAGCCATATTGGATGTCTTCAGCGGAGATCCGTTCGTTGACATCGTATGAGAACATTTGATGGTAGTAAACAAATGAACAATTCCTTTGGTGATTTCGAATGCAGTGGAGTATAGTTGAGAATATCGAAGGTAGCAGTGACCTTCTGTCGAATGAAGGCCTCTACTATCAATCTTGTTTGTTATAAACTGTGGTGTTTCACTGCACCTTTGATCCCATGAAACCCAGCTGACAAAGAGAAATCATAATCACACACATCCCGCCTTTCTGAGTTATATGCTTGAATTCGTATAGTAGGATCTTGGATAGAAGCTCACATTTGTTTGGTTCATGACAGTAAAGATTATAGAAGGGATACAACATGATATCTCCAGGAACCCATCCAGAACTATATCCAGTTGGAAGTTTTGCAGGACTAGGCATTATACACTCGAAATGTGTGTGTACAACCTGCAGTTCATTCAATATGAGGCCTTGTTAGTAGAGTAGCAACAGTGATAGCTTCCTGATGAGCTCCTGGTGTATACTTCAATGTCTCCTCAGGATCCACCCACCGGTCAAGGATCGTTACCGAAGAAAACATTCTACCAGCCTATCTGTTCTTGATAATCATTGAGCAGGCCTACAGCTAGCCAGGAAACTTACCTATTAATTGTACTAAGCTGAGATTATCCACTGCTTCAGGCCCGAGCATAGACACAATCTGCACAATGCCGTATTGACATAGTATATAATAAGGCTGTTCATAATAGCACATACTGAATAGTGATAAATGTCGATCACAGTGATGACGAAAGATACTTTCTCTGCTAATCATGTTCAGTAGATAATGTGCAGTCTTATTGTGCGGGACGTGATGCATATTATTCAAGTTTGAGAAGAAAACTGATCACAACGGTGACTTGATTTTACCCCTCCTCTACAGTTGGTGGGGCGAGGCGCGGCTTTGACAGTGACACGCTAACCTGAGTTAGCTCGCTTTCAATTAACAATCCTTGAGGCTCAGATCCAGTAACACACCATACCCCCTAAAGCATCATCGATATTCATCAGAACACTGAGGGATTCTCAAAAATGGTCAACACTCACCGGAAGCATGTTAAATCCTTTATCTGCCAAAAGAAATCATTCGACAAGAACTGACTGAAAGCTCACTATCAACAATCTCACCCAGTATCGATGAATGAAGGGCAATTAACTGATGGGACTCTACCACCTGCTGGCTGGGATCACCCTACGCCATCATGGTTTTCCTACAGCAGGTGCACCCGAATTGCCATGGACATGACCTCAACTAATGATCTACTCATACACAATGTACAGGATGCACCACCACCTGGAGATCCTCCCAACAAAGAACCTATAGACCCTTCCCAGCCTGATTTCCCCTCTACCCATGATCCAACAACGACAAAGGCTCATACGCAGATAATTGGAGTGAGGAAAGTGGGGGGGAGAGAGGATGGACAGCAACTGGATTGTACAACAAGTATCGAAAGTACTCCAAACAATGGAATCGATGGCATCCAGTTCAGTCCACACACCACTTTCAGCAGGCTGAATCGCTTTGCCCACAAACAAAATCATGGATACATCAACATCTAAGGCGTGGACTGGACAACTTCAAAATCGAATCAGTCCAATGAGCAGATGCCCTGAAAATGCTCCTCTCTGAACTCAGTTTTGGGCTCGGCAATTATAGTTGGATTGAAGATGACTCACATCTCTTCAGAACATCACACCACAGGGATACAGTCGAATATATCCAATTTTTCCTAGGACATCTTCCATTTGGGTCACACTTCATTTTTGAACCGGTGTGCCACGCTGACTCTGCGGGTTGTCGAACCTACAGTGAGATGAACACGTGCGATTGGTGGTGTGATATGCAGGATCAAGTTCCTGCCGGAGCGATGATTGTTGTAGTAATATGTGCATAGAACAAGACTCACTTAGTAACTTTTTCAGGTGATCAGCATGCCTGGCTGCTGTATCTCAAGATTGGTAATATTAGAAAAGATATCCACTGCACACCTAAACAGCAGGCCTGGATTGTCGTTGGACTGATCCTATGTCCCATACATGGTTCCAAAATCATTGACTAGCCATGGCCAATGAAGGTTGGATCCATGCTGTCTCAACTTAGATAGCATGACATCACTGGCCCTGGCTTGAAATGGCATGGTGCAGATGGATTCCAGCGACAATGTTAGGCTCTGTTGGCTGCCTGGGTTGCCGATTATCTGGAACAAGTCATGGTTGCTCAAGGGTCATATGGCTCACGCCCAAGGTGTGAAATTACTAAAGGTGCGCCGATGGGGTATTCAACTTTTCGACCACTCGAGGACTCCCGATACCAGCATATTTACTCAGAGCTCCTGGATGACAATAATAATGATGCTCTGCACACTCTTGGTGTCCACCCAATCCACAACCAGTTCTGGCATTATCCACTCTGCAATGTCTATCGGCTTTGGCAGCCTGATGAATTGCATCAGCTGCTCCTGGGTTTAGTTAAAGATTTATTGAACTGGCTGCTCAAATACCTGAAAGCTAGGAATGTCAAAGATCAATTTGACAATCGATTCACACTGGTGTCACAATATCCCAGCCCCCAGCACTAGGTATAACCATTCCATTCATTGGAAAGCGGCACCTGGCATGGTAAAGAGCTTTGGGGCTGATCAGAACACTGGCAGTGAATTACGCACCATTTCTTGACTACTCCACTGACGACGGGAAAACTGCGTCGGAAAATGCCTCCGATGACATGGTCAAGGGAGCTGTGCAGGCAATATGTGAATTCACTCTACTTGTTAGCCAACAAAATCACTCTGCTCTATCCCTCAAAGCGCTAGATGATGCACTCAAGCGATTTTACCAGCAGCAGGGTATTTTTCAAGAACAGAAAATGTTGAAGTCTGCAAAGGCTAAAGTAGATGACCTGTTGGCAAAGGAATCCCATCAGATATGCGAACAAAAGCTTCACAAGATTCATGCTGCACTCGAGGACCTTGTGTATGGAACTGAAAAGGTTTCCACAACCCAATGTAGGCAATTCCAGGTGCTCCTGAACAGTGCCCGACAAGTGGCACCCACTTGGTCAGATGCTGATTGTCAGAAGGCAATGGACTGATTGGAGCGCAAAATCCATCAAGTGACACCTGGTAAACGCAAGCATTTCAGTAAATTATTCCAACATCATGAGGGGCAACTATTGCTGGAAGTCGGGACCAAGGTAACCAGTCCCAGAAGCATATTCACCAATGAACTTGCCCAAATCAAGACCGCGACTGAAGACAAGGCTTAAAGGGTGGCAAATATGACCGCCAACGAGCGACTGCAATTTCAGATCTGCCCATCCGATGCTGAGACAGAATCAACGACCTGGAGCTTGGCTCATACTGAGCGCATAACTAACCAGCTGGAGAGATAGATTTATGGCATCACCTTGAATGGACAGAAGCGGTTCAGGAAGGAATTGTCGATCCGCTTGATTGAGTTTGAAACTTGGTGGGAGACAATTGTCAATCAGGCACTCTGGATACCCATTAAACAACACATAATACATTTTGGACATCCAAAGATTCATCATGTAAGCCGTATGTCAGAGACCAATCAGCAAATGAGTTCCGGTGACAATTTTACCACTGATTGTTCTGAACCGCTACATATCGCCAATGTGAGGGAGGGATATTGATTTAGCATCAAAATTAATTACATTCGACAGATGCTTATGCATAATGACCAATGTACCGGTCGTGAATATGTGGAGGAGACACTGTCATTTCTTGCCCTCCAAGGTTGGTACGATATCGACTCTGAAAGAGTTTTCAACCTACTGTCCGTTACAGTTAAACAGCAAAGTACACCCGGAGCTCATCTGTCACGTCTCCAAACAATTCAGTACGAGCCCTTCATCCACTCTGTACCACAGCAGGTATATTATTTGAGAGAAACGCATGTCTGTAAAGAGTGCAGAAGCATCAAATTAACCTCATTCAGAGATGCAGCAGAAGATTTCGGATTTCCCAACTTTGGGCAGCTATTCCATCCGCAAATTGAAAGGACTGGGGACCCAAAGTCAGTGGACTTTCGCTTGGATAAGATCAGAATTTACTCATAGATAGTATATTTATTAAACTCCAGAATGGGCTGTTGTATTACCATCAACTATTTTACAACTCTACTTCTGTTGAGTGTCTGGGACTTGATTGCAAGGTAGAATATACCAATGCCAACCAAGGGATCATGCCTGAAGCTCATAATATCTGGGTCCAGTATATGCAAAGTGAAGAGAATGACCTCGATAACACATTCCAGATGAATTATTTCTTTTCCACCATCTTACATCAGCTGGACTCCACCTAATCAGATCGTCCAATTTCAGCAGTGCCTGCCAGCCGGCAAAGCAATATCAACTTTTTCTAAGTGGTTCAAGAAGACTCAACAATGGGTATTACATCCTCAAGCTCAAGGATATGTGGTGGTGATTCTAACAAAGTACAATGATCTGCAGGGTTGGGCTGATTGTGTTGACGGGTTCATCCAGGTTGTCAAATCAACGAATAAGATGCAAAATGTACCAGTTGGAGTGATACTTGCACCGGCACATTTGGTGAGGGAGAATGCTGCCTTGGGCGGCATCGATAGTATATGGCTTGTCAATCATGATGTCAATTTAGATACCAACTGGACTGTATATTAATTAGATTAGAATGCCTGATTCAGGAAGGTATCTGTGAGATGGTATATAGAATTGTACTATTCGATATAGGCATTATACATTATCACTCTTATAGAGTCTGGCTGTAGGTGCACTGGAATCCTCTATGAGAGACGTGTTGTAGTTCCAGCAGCTCCGAAATTTTCCCAACTTATTGGCATGATATTACAGCATTCTGAAGACAACTTCATACTCTTTAGAATATTCTAGTATTCTGTTCTGCTACTTCAGAAGCGTTGAGGAGCATCTGAGAAGCACACCGTCTTGCATTCAGCCTGTTTGGGAGCCTCTGGGAGCTTTGCGAGGAATTGGTGTGGCTGTACAGAATTGCAGAGTCAATGAGTTATGACTTCCGAACAATCTAACATTTTGCTGATGTCACATTCCCACAAATTCAAGTCAACTCGCTGATGAATACAGTCTCAGACCGCCGTACACCTCGCATTGAGTGCCAACAAATCGACCACGTCTGACCACCCCTCCAATCTCGGTCGATCATGGCCTCCAAAGGTATCTCTAAACCAGCTCGATCACTGCCTCGGAGTGTATCTTTTCCTTCACTCAATCATGCCCTCCAAGTGCATCACCAAATTCACTCAATCCTAGCCTGCAAGTCAATCTGCAAACTCCCAAGATCAAGGCCTCCAAATGCATCTCTGAGTACACTCGATCTCGGCCTCCCTGTGCATCTCCTATCTGGCTCATCCAGGGCCTCAGAGTGTATCTCTGAGTTCACTCAATCATCATGTTCAGACACACCTCGAATTGCTCCGAAGCACCTCCTGCCGCCAGTGCAGATATACCCTGTGTAGATGGGTAGCTGCATAGTTACATAGATACATTGAGTAGAATACATACTGCATACATGAGTTTTAAAAATCGTTGAACAATAAGTAGTAGCTATAATTTCCAGGTGCACCAGCAGCATTCCCAAAAAAGATATTTTTTCCAGACTGCTCTACTGTAATTTGACATGCTCCCAGGCATGTGGTTATTGGTCCCAGGCTTGTGGTCGCCACTCCCTGGCTTGTCGCCAGTGCTCCCTGGTGATTCCTGGCTCATGGTCAGCACTCCCAGGTGTGAGGTCAGTGCTTCCAGGCTTGTTGCGAGCGCTCCCAGGCGATCCCAGGCTTGTCATCAGTGCTCCCAGGCTTGTTGCTGGCGCTCCCAGGTGTTATCAGGCACACCTGAAGGCCACTACATCGGTCCAGTAAACTCTGGGATTTGACCACCCTGGGATTCTTGTCTGACAACTCTCAGTCACTCCCAGAGGCTCTCTGAGACTAAAATAAATTTTGCTGATACAGGGTCAACATATTTTGCGGCTCTCCAGACCTCAGCTCTTTGGAGGTTCAGCAAGTAGTCACACCACATTTGGCCCTTAGATTTCAAAATCTATTTCCACAGCTCTGCTTTCGGTCAGGCTGCTCCCTCTGACTGTCATCCACATCATTTCTTCTCTTGGCTGAGTATCATTCTTCTTGCCTTGTCGTCACCATTCCACCGCCTTTTCAACTTTACACATAATCTAGTTTTCTCTACAGTGATGTTCTGAACCTTGCTCAGTGCTTTCTGACACCAAGCGGCCGCCTGCTTAAGTTGATCTGCGGCACACCCAGCATTCGCGTACACTCATTCCTTCGCTAGCTGCATCGTAATCATCTTGCCAGCTTCCTAGTCATACTTGATCATTGCAGCCAGATTCCACCCTGTCACCAGCCAGTCGTCTGCCACCTGGACCATCTCTAGGTCTACATTCCATCTCATAGTCTTGTGGACGGATCCAGTTGTGTGGTTCTCAGCTAGTACTGTCCATTTACTGATTGGTCTATTCACCAAGGATAAATGAATGATCAACTTGCATTAGGGGTCTTCTCTTGTTCAGTAGTGAGTGGCCCAGTCATTGTTTCAAATATCCACTCTGTTTTCTTCTATGCAATCCTCCTAGAAGGCAGCATCCCTTTGCTAGGTTCATCTTGAATCCCATCATGCGCTGCATGCATTCAAGTCTCCAGTGAGCTCCATTCTGCCTGGCTGAATGATTCGCAGCCATTTGAGTTTTTGGGCTAGTCTGTCTCTTGACTGTATGTCTTCTCGATCGTAAATATTGATGATCCTTGTCACCGTCTGTTCTCATCTTCAATTAACAGTGATGATAATATCTTTATTGCCACCATTACTCATGTCTGTTCTCTCGTCCGCTGCTAGGCCACTTCCCTTGTGCAATGCTGTAAAAACAATTTCCTTTTGCCTATGTTGTATGCTGTGTGCTTGATTTCGAATGTGTTTTTTTCTCTTGGTGGCCCTTGTGAGCAAACTATGTCGGCCCATTATTCCACCCCCATTAAAAGTTCCACATTTGGCTACACCTACAACCTGTAACAGTAATGCATAGTTTGTTGTGTCATTCAAAGCAGTGGCTTCCGTTTCAGCCTCTCCAGGGGTCCCCATCATGGTCATGTTTTTGTTCGTTGCCACTACCTCTTTTTCCCTGGTATCATCTGCCTCCTTACCGGCCATCGGCTCCCCCACTTTGTGTTCTATGTCCCTTGCCTTTCTGGTCGCAAGTGCTGCTCTGTTAGCCCTAGTTTCCCCTTTGTCTCTAGGCCTGTCAGTTGCAATCTGCTGAGTAATCATGACATTCTGATGGCCTCAGTTTTCTTCCCACATAGTCTGCAGAATGCAATATGATTCCCCTTGTAGTTCGGGCATTGTTCTTGCTTTGGCTGCACCATACCCCTTGTCTCGATGAGCATGTAGTCATGTTGCACCCCTGCTCATCTGGTCAGTGCCGCCTGGCGAAGCAGTCGCATTTTGGTTGATGGTGGGAGCACGTGATCTGTATGTGGCCCTATCCACAGCAGGGCTGGCTAAGGCTGTCGGAGCCCGCATTCGTGTACCGTTTGACTTTGTATCGTACTCCGACCGCAGTTTCTGCATAATTCACAAGTCTCGGAACCATCTTTTTCCCCATCACAATCAAGACCTGTTACAATGCCTTCATCTCTCAACTCTGCTTCCTCTCCCTGATGTTTCGGCAGTTTGATCGCCATCAGACTTGCACAGAAATTGCCACTCCTTCATTCTCTGCCAGGATCTCCTCCCACATTTTCTGCAGTCCTTCCTTGCCCATGCACTTGTATTTTATGAGTGGGATGGTGTGGATCTTTGGTCTTTCCCTCGATTCATTTCCTTCAACAGCGATGATCTCCTTGCCCACTGATCGGGCATCTTTGATAATAATATCTTGGTCCAGGAGAGCCATCTCTGCAGGTGAATTTTGGTGCATTATTGCAGTAATTTTGCCGCGAGCATCGCGTTGTGCATTCGTGATCCGAACACGTGCCAGGACCTGCTGCTAGAACAGTGCTTTGTTGACCACTGGCGCAATTTCCTGATGAATCTTATTGAGTAGGGGGATGCTCTTGACCCTACTCAAGATCTGCTGTCTGGCTACCCTGCTTGAGCTCGAAATTGAGGGTGGGCTCTGGCCGGCAGTGTCAGCTGGCATCCTTGCAGTCGGGGTTTAACTGTCGTTCCTTTGCGGGACTGTCTCGCTCCTTCTGGGTGGTATACATCTCATCGTTGTTGTCATCCGTTGAGGCTACATCGGGGTCTGTGGTGGGGATGGGACCAGTTTTGGTTTCGGTTGTGGCTACTGCTGGTGTGGCCATGGCTCTCCTATCTGCTGCTGCAGTTCTGAGCTGTATTTTTGTTCTTGCTGCACTCGGCCTGCCTGCCTTAATGCGTGCAGCCCACTTTCTCCTCAGGTTTTGGATATCTCTTGCCTGCTCTCACTCTGGCCAGAATCTTGGCAGCTATAAACAAAATGCCCATCCCCCATAGAACATTGTGCTTGTGGTAAGTATCCCACTTTCTCACCATATCCTGCAACCATTCTTTCATGCTGAGCCACTGTGACTCTTCACCCTCTGCATGTGCTTCTAGCATTCTCGCCATCATGTCGACAGTTTGGTGCCACTGCCATTTCTCATGCCAGCCGCCTCATTGTTCTTTCAATTCTACTGTGCCAGCCTCCTGGTGCGTTTGCTGACTCCGACATCTTGCTTCTCAGTCTTTTCCCAGTCATATTCCGCTCCAACTGCTGACATGCAGCCATGAAGGTGACGCATGTTGTCCGTCCTGACACTTCGCAAGCCTTGCCGTTGGCCTCTGCTGCATCTGCCATATTTGTATCTCCCATGATTGTTGGCTTTCCAATTGTCCCTCCAATCGGGCTCGCATTCTGTTGGGTCAACACTGTTGCTAGTTCATTGCTCATTCTGTCCCATCGCCTTGATCCCATACCCCGTTCTACAGCTGGCATGCCCGCCCTTGTCCAATCGCCCAAAGGTTCTGCCAATGCAATTTCGGGGTCTATATAATGGTGAAATTCAAATGCTGGTGTCCGGTTGATGCTCATTCTTGCAGTTGCGCAGTTATTCTACTGGTTTTGTGTTTGTTTTTTACCAAGACCTTTCGAGAATCCACTCAATAGTGTGATATCAGGTGCTCTGTTTGGGCAGTTGCCATGACCGGCCTCCTCCAATCGGCCAGCGGCGCTAAAAGTGCCATACCAGGGTTGATTTGATGCTGGAAATCATATACTGGTACACCCTTGTCAATCGCTACCATGGTTGTTGAGTTGTTCTGCAATTTCTGTTTTTGCCGGATTGGTCCGATGTACATTGGAGTGGTAGTAGATCTGTATTGGCTGCCAAAGGAGACATGAAAGACGTTGTGCATTCAATTCACATGCAGTTAGTCTAAATTGTAAGCATTCTGATAGATGACCATACTGACTATGTATGGGCGTGTCTGTTTGTAATCCCACTTCTTTGATGGCTTTGCTGTCCAGAATTGCTGCTTTGGAATTGGTACAATATCTCCTACCTCAAAAACAATCTTCTTGTCTCTGGCATATTTCCTCTGACATGCTTGAGCCTCTTGTAAGTTCTGATTGAGAATTGGGTGAGTTTCTCCTAAGCAGGCTGCAAATGTACCTCCTTGGATCTGGGATTGGTGGCACAATAGTTGTTTCGAGATATCAAACTACATCATTGGATGGTAGTGGTACCTTGCTCAGAAAAGAGGTATCCTTATAGGGTCACATAATATATTATGGTACAGCGGGGAAATTACAGTGATGTATACACTAGCCAGGAGCCTGTAAAGAATCTCGAGAATGTACAGTAATTGGTTGAAGAGTTTTACAAAGAGCATCAAAATAACCCCCTAAATTGATTGAACTTGGAGGATTTAAATTGGGCACTTCTCTGCTTAGCCTCATTACTATCTGTCTTGTTGCACTCTAGCTACTACAAATAGTATCACCACTAGTGTTTACCACCTACCACAGAAGGTGAAGCTTTGCTGTTCACCAACACTGCTGTGAGGCACTTGAATATTACTAACTCATTGTGGAACTTGTTAAGTCATAAGGTCATATATGCATTTAACTGTTGTTTGCGCTTCTTGTTTCTTTGGCTTATTTTATGTACATGTATGGCACCACAGGGGGTCTGCTCCTTACTTGTGGGATAATTGAACAGCAGATATGATTTGGTTTATCACCAATAGCATGAGAATGCCCAGGGTCAGATAACAGCAACTAATTGATGATACCATATGATCTCTCTGCTATCACAGAGTAATAATCGTTCCTATATACCGCTCTATTGTTCTAATATATTCTTAAGTGCAATAGTATCTTCTCACACAATTTCATATGCTGCTATAGCTGGACATACATCCTTACACTGAGAGACAACTCCAATTTAGAATGGTGGTTTAAACAATTAATATCAGCTACACAGGAGCAATCCAAGAATTGGAAAGGCCTATCATATAGAATGTCCAAATGACACAAGTTGAATCTTGTGCAGATCATAGAACATGAAAGCAATATTCTATTCCATAGTAATATTGTGAAACATGACTTGTAATTTCCATATGAAATTAATACTTGAGGAATTCTTGTAATTGCTTATTTATGATTGAAGTTGACATACTCCACAAATGTGCAATCCAGTGAAGTACAAAATGTTAAATCTGACTCCAAATATATATTCTTTATACTATGCCAATATTATCCAACTTCAATCAATTATTATTCTATTATTACCATTCAAATATACCTCATATCTGCAAATCAGGTGACTAGGCTCCATACCCACTTACACTCTACTGTTAATATTTCAATATACAGTAGTCTGTAATATATTATCTTCTTTAGTCAAAGCTTCTTATTATAGAAAGCAAGAATGAATATTTTACCATACAGACTGTGTACAAAACTATATTATTCAGTACATAATACTTGTTCAGGTTTACCTCATCTATTAATCCAAACAATACCTGATTGACTTATACAGGCAAGTACTAAAATGCCATTGTGAGTATTCTCAATGTCAACTATCCTTTGGAGAAAGGAAGCCACCACATGCTCAATCATTATGCATAGCCCTGGTAATATCACTAAACAATATAATGACTAAGTTGTTAGACTTGGGCTTCTACTTCCCAGATTCAACACTATCTGCTGTAGTGAGATCTCCATGAATAGTACTAGAGTTTAATATACTGACTATCTCAAGATAATCTTTACATAGTAAATGACCAGCAACTCTCACTCACCCAATGTGCTGCAATTCCTTACCAGCCCAAGTTGACAATACTTCTATCACAGATTCATCTAGTTTCTATCTGAGTTTTGTATTGCAGTTTCCAAATGCGGTATCATAAAGTATATTCTGGAATTTAATCTCCATCAAGAGAGTTTTGTGTAAGTGAGATTCTTCAAAGGCAGTATTAGCCCAGTAACTCAGTAGGTGACCATTAACTCCTATCTAATACTTATACCATCAATTCTGACAGGGCAAATTCCATAACAAATTATATCTGCTTCCAATTCTTTTCTGCATTCAACAATGCAAGCAGATTCCAGTGGTCGATGATGGCATCAGTTATGATACACCAGCCTCTGAGAGGTAACACAACTCTCAGTTCAAGTCACGCCTGCAATCCCATGCATGCATTCAATCCAGCATATTGATTCCAGGCTCATTACACCTCAACTCCCCATCTTTTTATTCAAATATTCACCTAACTAACAGGACATAACATGTTGTTGCTAATTACTATCATCGATAATTCATAGTACTTTCAATTATGTTATTTAATAATATCTCAACTACATTACACTGATGCTAATAATGAAGGTGTGATTCCATAATATGCTTTTTACCACATCATTTGCATTCAGTCTTGATATGACCAGTCTGTTGTGCTGAATCTCTCTCTATTGACGCAAACTCACTGACAGTCTGTCTAGGCCTAATTGACACCGAACCAACACCTAAAGTTTATTTGGCTGTGCTGCACTCAACCCTGAACCAAATCACATAATAACTGTACTCAAATCTGTCGCCACACTCCTCCAGGGTGGTATCACAACTACAAGTGTTAAACTGAAATGAAATTGAAGATAGAGCTTACCTGAAGCTCACCTAAAACAACACCAAGCCCAGAATTCCTCCCAAACAAATAACCATATGTGGAGCACCTCCAAAGCTATCAACCCTACTTGGCGCACCTCCAAAACAATTATGCTCTTGCTTGATATCACTTACATGCAAACTTTACACACAGCAGAACTTACCCACCAATCTAGCCAGCCACACCAGAAAGATAACTTTGACGTGGACCAGGACTCTCAGCCAATATATATTCATATATCCTGAATGAATAGCCATTGACAGGCGAATCTAGCACCCCCAATCTATAATCCACAATTGTAACAGCAACTGCTGCGCTTGTTTGGTATGCAATGCATTTCTCACAATGATCTCATGATTTCTTCATTACCGTGGCAGCCAAAGCCCCAATCACAAGTCCCAATATCTGACAGACTTGCCTCTGACCATTCCAACAAAGTCACAAATCTGCCTCTCCTCCCTCTCGATATACTCTGTATACATTTCAATCATTTGCTGATCACCGTCAATGTATGAAGTGGTGGCACACACTGAATAACAGCACTTCATCGATGGAATTGCTTGATTTCTGATTCTCATCCAATAGTCATCAAATGATGTCGTCCTAATCATCTTTGCCGCTACAATTGTCAGTGCTGTGCACTCCACCAGTACCATGCTTGGACATACAGCAGAATGTGCCCCACATTATGGCATCTGTAGCATACCTGTGTATGCCTGTGGCAATGCTTCTCAAAATCAGAACAAGTACAATTACTCTAACTATTGTTGCCAGACATCATCCAACTCTTCTGGGAATGTGTTCATCAAACACTCTGTATCGGCACCATTTGAGAACATTGCTGCCGCCTCCAAATCGTGTTTCTGCTGTAACTGTGCTTTGGAGTCAGCTTTCATCTTCATAACAATCTGCTGTAGTGTGTCAGTCGGGGTGTCAATCTTGTTGTGTATCAACTTGGTCAAATTCCTCCAATCATCATCCTTAGATATGCCTCATACCTGGTGGTATCTAGATTCTCTCTTTCTTCTTGTACCGGTCGAATTCTCCCTACAGAGGTTTAAGTCACTCCACTACCTCTAGATTTTCAATACATATTCCTGCACATTTTTACAATCCCTCAACTGCACTGCTGCCATGTCATCTTGTAAAGCCCACACATTCAGCTTCACCATAAATTCGCACTCCTCCTTCAGCTGATCCCACAGTGCTATCACACCTTTCTGATGCGGATACTGCATCTCAAAATACATCTCAATCACATGGAGAATGGTCGACCATGTGATCGCATGATGCTTCTTCCATGCAAAGAACTCTGTGTGTGATTTGTATCCGGTTCCTTCTCTGTACCATCGACAATCCCCAGGAATCTGCATCTGCTCTAAGAGTATTTCAATGTCCAAACTCCAGCTCTTATGGTCCATATGACCAAACTTCTTAATTGAGATCACTGTTCATTTGGCCATGTTAGGTAGACCTCCTGTCAATGTGTGAACCGCCTGGACCTTAACGATGATGCCATGATTTGAAATCTAAATCCACCATCTGCAAAACAGATTGCAGAAACTGGGAGCCTCCAGGAGTGTGTGTGATGAGGTGGACTGTAAAGTTAGAAGCATCAGTTTTGGGAGAGGATCTGATACTTGGAGAGCATTCCAGGAAGTCATTGGACTAACTTGGATCTCTGATTACTGGTACAGTGCAAACATGGAAGTGAAGGTGATAAGTTTCAAAATATGTCAAAGCACCAGAGAGACCATTGGAAGCACATGGGAGTGTTGCCCAACCAATATCAGTATCCCTAACAAACTCTGAGTGATTTAAGGGTTCTTTTGGATATTCCTTGTGAGGACTGCAGGTGTTTTCTGAGACTCTACAGATGTAAATGCTCTATGGTGAATATGATGTACAGATTATTGTTCATTTTCACTTCCAAATCATATTTATCTTGCTAATGATGCCTTCTTCAACATTCTGTGTTTTGCATTGCGACTTTAAGACACCAAAGAAAACAGTAAGCAATTCAAAAATCAAAGCTGGTATACCAAAACTATAATGCGACTAAGCAATTGAATGATATCAATCAGACATGATGTCAATGTCATCAACTACATCTCCCATCTCATCAGAGCCAATAAAAGCAGGAACACAAAATTCAACAATTGAACACAGAAGCTGAAGGCACTCTTTGTATTTACTGATACTGCATTGCAGGCGAGGAAGTGAGATTCATTTCAAATGTTCTTTCGCTGAATTTGTGATATCTAGCAAAGATGTAATGAGATGTTACCTAGCTGCAAATCAAAATGGGGTTTGAAAAGCAATATAATACATTTGGTTGAAAAAGGGGAGAAACTATCTAGAAAAGAGGAGCACAAGATGGGGAGTGCTTGTGAGGAAAAGAGGAGTACAGAGAAGGTGATGAAGAAGAATTGAAATAAATAGAGGAGCACTCCACTAAGTGGAGAAGTGCTGACAGGGATTGACAAGCACTGATCACAGCGCAGAACCACTGAACAGGGTGTGCAAGGTCCATGGAATGATATATAGCTAGGACAATCCAGACTGAACACCATCAGCACAGATTAAGGGGTGCCAATCCCCGCGGAGGAGAGCTGAAGCGAAGGGAATGGAGGATGGATTGATATCGTGAAGCGCCAATCCATGTAGTACAGCATCGAGGGGAATTGAGGAGTCCCAATCCCTGCGGGGAGGCACCGAAGAGGTGGGGCACAGAGCACGGAATGATTCCTGGGAGCGACAATCCTGACCGAAGAGCTCCGGTGGAGATTGAGGAGTGCCCAACGTTGTGGGGGATAGCCAAAATAGTAGGGGTATGGAGTGCTGAATGAAAGCCAAGAGCACCATTCCAGTCAGAGATGCACAGACAGGGAGTCAGGAGAATCTAGCCCAGTGGAGGAGCACAAACAGAGCAGAATTTGGGCATGGAATGAAATGGAAGAGTGCTGATGTGGATTGAGGAGTGCTACTCTTAGCAGAGTTGCACTGAAAGGGAGAGGGGTATGAAGTGGCCCACTAATAATTAACTGCTATTTGCAATGGCTTCCAGAGTCAAATATATCCCAGGGGATATGGAAAATGTACCTTGATATTCATCATGAGAAAACATAACCATACCCATCTTTCCATGGGCATATTCTGCCAGCGCTAAAAGAATAGCTGCAGCCACTACTGCTAATGTCTGTGAAGCGAGAGGTTGAAAGAACTGGGATGTAGTTGGCTGGCACCGAAAGCAGTTTTGGGCGCTGAAAAACTGATGGTAGATTTCATCCAGTACTTCCATTCTGGTGAATGATAATTCCATATCTTCCACATCCTTTTGAAGATAAGCATCAGCTATAGGATACTCTCTCACCTGGATCTGAAGCTCTGTCTCTGTGCACAAAGTACACCAGTCTCTACAGAGAACTTTTTGGCCATCCCATATGCCAACCGTCCTCAAATGCTACTAATCTTCATTTTCAACTATGTCTATTTTGTGGCATAGTAAATATAGTGAGTTTGCTAGAGGATAATTAAGTGTGATTCAAGGCTTCCTTGTTCTAGTGTTTGCAGATCGATATTGAAACATCGACCATCGGGAAATTGCCACACAGATGGTATACCAACAGGAGCACTAGCAGATGCCCACTGACAATCCTTAACTTCAATTGCTACTTTCCAAGCTTCTTCAGCAATCGAGTACTTCTCATTGGATAATATTGACCAAGGAGTCTTTGTGAATATGATTGCTTGCATGATTCTTCTTGATACCTCGAAAGTAGCCTTTTGGTGTTGGTGAACGTTCTGATCTCCACTGGCCTTGGGTTGTGGAACACTCTGGTCTCCACTAGACTTGGGCAGGAGGAGCACCTGGGTGGGTGTGGGACGGTCAGACTCGCATAATGTGTTGAGCACAGTTGACTTTTGGCATTTCAGCAATGGGGGTATCATTGCTGCAGCTCGTTTTGGGATTGTGGAAGTGGTGGGCATGCAATGACCGTATTGGCAGAGCACCTTTCCTTTCCCTGTGCAACCTGTATAGTTCATAATGTCTTCTCCTGGTGTATCTTATCTCAAAAGTAGTGATTTCTGTCGGTGATCAAAATCATCTTCATCGATATTAGATGGCAATGAAGCCTCTCCGGCCGCCTCACTTTCGTCATCATCAATTTCTATCAGATTGCTATCATTAAGCTGTGTCATCAATGAAATATGGGATATTAGTGATCTGCAATACAATGCCAAAAGGCAGCAGACTGAAAGTATGATATTTGAATGACAATGAAGAAGAGTGTATCTTGAATGCAAGTGCGAGTGCTCTATCATTGGGTGCCTATCGATTCTTCTGTCAATAGGAATTCGTTACCAAGCTTGGTGTAGCTTCCATATTAATGAAACTGAAGCCACAAGTTTGGGGAATATAGAAGAGACAGACTGTGTATAACCAGGAAATATAGGATTAAGTGCAATACAATAATGGGAAAAACAGTGCAAGAGGTTGCACAACGATGAGCAGGATGCAATTGGAGGCACGTTATGAAAGTATTCAGAAGAGATGACTTCAACAGTCCATATTTTCATTGATGATTTTATGTCCAGTAATGTGATTTATGAAGTCTCAGGTGTCCCTGTATAGTTGCATTCCTACTCCCCATATTGGATGTTAGCACTGCTATCAACAATGCTATGAATGCAAGAATTGGAGGTTTGTTTCAGCCGATGCACATAGAATTGAGCCAGACACACTGGAAGAACTGGCCACAATAACAAGATTGTTACATTCAGTAACCCTTGGTGCTGGGCATATGGAGCACCCAGAACCTGACTGAGTCCTAGTGCCCCTGCATATGAGTCATCCAAATTTAGTAATTCTCCATGAATTCTGGAGGTTTTGAGGTGCCCACATGGCATACAATACGTTCCTGCACTGGGTATCTGCAGACTTGAATCGATTGTGATCTTGTAAGAAACAGTTGGGTTATAATGATTCAGACAGGATTTGTTATCAATAGGGGAAAAGTATGAACCTCCATCTGTAGTCTATCTGCTGGAAGAACACCCTTGTTTTCATGATATTCTGTTCTATTAGGATGCTGCTACTACATTTGCGATCTATAAGGCAATATTGTAAGCTCAACTTCCTATTCATACATTGAACTGTGCTATGTATCCAGAATTCCCTGATAACAATATTGCAGTTAATGGAGAAGGAAGAGTGAGATAATTCAGGGGCACAAAGGAGAGATACAACCATAAAGGAAGATGGGTATAGAACAATGACGATTCAAGGGTAATTATATCGATTCATGTGCTCGTCAATTCCAACATTGCTAACAAATTGGATATGAATAATTATTTACAGTCCGATATTGTGCCAAGTATCCAGTATGTCATACACCGTTAAACCTCAAATTTACTCTCTGTGTCAACCAGTACACAGTTGAGTAGGAATCAATCTGTCTGTGGAGAGCAATATATGATTGTATGAATGCATTGTGAGACATTATGTCACTGCAGGCAGAGGAATAATTGTATTCAGTTCTGGAGAAATGAGATGCATTGAGATTTAAATGGTTCTGTTGATTCAATACAACACCTGAGATTGCAGGCTCACCACACTCTGACAGTTAACTGCACTCGACGAAGCTGTCTTTTCTCAACTCGACCGTTGCAGATTCTCTGTTTTCACACTCTCTTGATGGAAATTGATTCACATCATCATCATTGAGATGTGAGTTGCTGCAGCTAACACATATGTTTAGTCAGAATCCAGTCTCAAATGCACTACAAGCATTGATAATTTAGACTTCTTTGAGCAAGTGTGGTACATGGGGTGAGCAGGAGTTGCTAGTCATCTGTAGAGTCACTGAGCAGAATCAGTCTTTTGAGATTCTCACTCAAAGCTCCAGTCCTGTTGACAGAGCCCAAACTGACAGAACCAATTGTAGGATTACGAAGCATAGGTCCAATCAGACTACTGACTCAATATCGAGTTAAGTGACATTACTAATCGGCCAGCGCTGTGCATTTATGAATGAGTGTACCATTGCTACTTTCTATTAGCATACATTTGACACTCAGATTAACATTGGAAGCATTTTAGCAGCGGCCTTCACATATGAATCAAGCATTGATTCACATATTCGAAGATGTGGAACAGGATAAGCCGCCTGCACCTAAATGCAAAGTAACTGGATATATAACATTCCATGTGTACTGTTTCAACTGTTTCACAGCCACAGAAATCATGATTGAGAATAAAGCAAACAAAAATATATGGTGCACTGTGAACTTGGGAATATACAGTTTGGTGGCTGATTTGTCGCTCTGCAACCTGCCTGGGCTGGAATAATTCATTCAAAATGAGTCACAGCTTGTTGGAGTTGGCTTCCTACGAATCTAAGAACATTATACATGTCAGGATTGAACGTGTGAGGTGTGCCTGAATATCAATCAGTGTGAACGAAATGCCTGGCATTGAAAGATGCATCTGAGCCATCAATACCCAAGCGTTGTCTCATCACCCGATGATCCGTGATGTAGACCAGCAGTATACCAAAACAACTATCATATGCGAGCAATAACAGCAGATTTGTAACCAATATACAAGCCATGTGTAGTTTGCTGGCACATTTACTCACTGTCATCTAGACTGACTTCATTGCAAAGTGGGATTCGCCAATATGTTGTGCTCTGTCTGTTATCTCAGAACACAAGACCCAAGGCATATCCCAGGTTCTCTGGTGCACCTGAAAGTGGTTGAATCAAGCATTTTTCTAGTCATTCAATTTCGAAATAAGTAAATGGCCTCAGGTTTCCAGTGTGCCTGAAATTTGCCATTGATTAATGATTCAGCCCTTCACTAATTTGTGTACCATTTTTCCATGAAGGCCAAATATCATATGATGAGGTGAGCCTCAAAATCGAAATTGTAGTTGCAGGCATTGTAATATTATCAATTGGTGCCAGCAACAAATCTTATAACCGGCTCTTGTTCATTTGACCAGCCTGCCAGCAACATTTCAAAATGAATTCTCTTCTATTGACCTCATCTTATATTTGTTGTAAATCGTATTCAAGAATGTCACTGAATTTCCACTCTAACCCATTCTACTTTCCGAAACAACCTTTCTTGAATGAAACCGTTCATTCACAGGAAAATGACCCAGAAAAATGATATATTTATGCAGTGGATTGTGCGTTACCAATGACCTTTTTGACACATTGTATCAGTTGAGAAGAATGGGTGGTGTCAATGTGTAAAGAGGTATACCTCAATTTCACTGTCCAAATAATCTGCGATGATCTTTCATCTGACTGCAGCATGTTTACGTTGTGTGTCAGCTGGTTTGAATGTTCTTCACGAGACTTCAGAATCTAGTAATTTCTCAACATTGTGATTTTTGGTCAACTTAACACATAATACAATACTCTCATTTGCACCACTGCAGAGTGAAGGTTGAGATCACGCATGCAGTTAGTATAGCCTACACGATTCGTACTCAGTAGCCAAGTGGTGGTACCATGGTTAGCCATAGCCAAAAACCTAATGCAAATACTCAGAGCTACTCATGCAATAGCAAGAACATTCGTCTTTTTACCATACAGTGTGCTGCGAGGAGATGTTGCTGGTGACGCTCACTTTGGGTGTAGTAACAAACAACCGGATATTTGAATAATCCAGGAAGGTTAGCTCTATTTCTTTACATTCATTGTTGCCAATTTCTGCACAGCTGTGGAATATGTCCACATGATCCACAAAATACTTCATCAGCCACCACTTCATATGATGAACCCGGCCAGAAAGAGGACAAAAGAGCACTGCCATTAGTGAACAAGATGTATTGGGGAGGGCATTTGCATTGCTCTCTTGTTTGTGAAGAAGAGCCTCACCTGATGCTTCCTCTTCATCGTGCTCGGGATACTGCACTGATTCATCGGCAATCATTGGCCGAATTGACACTGTGATCCACAGGACGATGGGAGAATCCACATTAGTATTGAGTGATCACTCATAATAGCATTTTGCAGAATTGTCGTTGCAATTCTTGGTGTCTCACAACACTAACACACAATATGCTAGCCTCCATCAATGAACCCTCCAAGCCACTGAAGCACCCTGTGTAGTACGACTTTCAACAATGGTGTTCAGTTTTGTTTGCACATCCTCAGTCCACTCGGGATCGATGAGGTGTGCATTCACCATTGGTATCGGATTGACAGGTATTCCATCGAGATGTCTCGATTCCAACCACCACCTGATTGCTCAATGGTTTCCAATCTGTATCATTGGATGTGCCACATCTGGTTCAGCTTCTTTGTATTGAGTCCAGATGCCATGCATGAAACTCTTCAATGTGGAATACAGTGCCTCTGCACCATGCTTATGTATCACAGTATGATGCTCTGGATCTTCAGGTGCATATTTAAACAGTCACATCAGCTGACAGCACCAGTCAAGGAGTCAATTGAATTCCAGCGTAGCTATGACTTCAAGTCTGAATCCAAATTTCACTTTATTGCAATTTGACAGCCCACATTATTTTTTGACTTATACTTATGAAACTCATCAAAAATACTAACACTCAATGAACATTATGACAGTTGGCTGTAGCTTCATCGTTTCCATCTAGATACTAAACTATCATACAAAACAAAGGGGACATTCCCTCAGTTTTCAGGCTCATTAATACTGGTGATCAGATCCTTATGGGTGAGATTTGCATGTTCCATGTCATCCAATTTCAGACGCTTCCAATTAGTTCCATGGGTCTTCTAGTCGATGATACTCTTGGATGTCTCTGCCGCTCTTGGAATTGGAATCACTAGCATAGATTCCAGAGCTGATATATGTGCTGAACCCAGCTGAGGTGAAGTTGTCATGATCTGTAACAGGCAGCTAGGCACTGAATCCAATCTCTGGAATGGATACCATGCTCATTTTTCATGGATAGTCCCAGGATAGTTGTTCTGAGTCATATCCACCCCTTCATCAAGTGTATTCCCACTCAAAATTGTAAGTGGTAACCCCATCACTGCATTCACCATCAGCATTTTGCACATTATAGCCAGTGCAATCAATATCAAGATCTTCCCAACGGGTATTTCATTAGCCATCAGCACCTCTGACTTATCCGAATCACAAACCCATCTGCACACAATGAACGATATTTCCGAAATCTGGGGTACAAGAAATGTCGTTCCAGGCAGTCACGCAATCGAATGATTACTGCCCGGAACTCGATCGGCTGTCTATTGGCGAATGACATGGTCATTCACCAGCCAGACCACCGATTCAAATAACCCATGTTCAAATTCCTTATTCATTGTATTAAGTACATTGCTCAGTACTGAACTGCCACTCTCTGGATCTAGGACCTTCTCACCATCCTCCACTTACTGCTGAATGTCCCTTGTATGTAGTTCAGTTTTCTTTGCAACCTCAACGATCTCTTTCCATTGTTGTGAGGTTCACAGGGCAGATGGGCTTATCCGCTGGTGTGCCTAAAGTTCATAGTGATGTTAGATATTTTGCAGACAAGCAAGCATAGGAACAAATATATATGTGTGGAATATAATCTATTCTATTCTGTCCATCAGAACATATATTAATACATGTACCATTCTCTAGCCCGCTATCCTCCTCTCCCTCCAATCTTCTTCTCTCTTCAGAAACTTCCAAAGTCTATGTATAATGACCAGCAGCTGGGTAAATCTAGGCTTAGCATGACTAGCAGGGATAACCTTTGCTGGTCGAATTACCTGCTCTGCACTCTGTTCCCCTGTTGCAATCCAAATTTCAACCAACAATATAGCCAAATTGTATCACAGTTTCAACTTGAAAGAGTTTGGAACGGAACAGTTGAATGAAATCTGCCCGTGTATGGGGTCATTCCTTGCCTGTGCAGGTGTGAATAATCTAATACAATCTTCGTCCGATGTGTCCTGCTCCAAGATGCACATTAACATGGATCTTACAATATTTCGCACTTTCGAGCATCTATTATTGTCGATGAAATCGATCTGCTCCTCCCAGTGCCTAACTTCTGGTTACAAGGCTTGGAATTGATTGGGAGGCATCATATTATCCTTCCCATTCGTAACCCAGCAAATCACAACCATGCACATTGTAATTGGCATCTTGGGGAGGTTACTACTCGGCTGTGTGACTGCGCACTCGCCGACATCTACCATCAGTCTCTTTCTTCTGCGCCTGCTCTTCCTCCTCAACTTCCAAATATTACTTGTACATTTCTTGAAAAAGATCTTGATCCACTGTCACCAAATCCATTCAGTATGATCAATGATCTCCAATGGCAGCCAGCATGCACATGTCATCAGAATATCTGCAACCACCATCTGCCAGTACAGGGGTCCATCTCCAAGCTGTTTCAAACAGTTCTGCCCCCAGATCGTGCCATGATACTTTGTCTCCAGAATCCCAGCTACCCATACTTGCTTCCACTTGTTGAAAGCACTGTAGTTGGCCTACTTCATCCATGTGGCAAATTGCTCCAAGGAGAATTCAGTTAGCTTTAGGTTGATTATGGCTTTGCCCTCTGCACCACCCAAGTATGACAAATCATCACTTACATCATCTGCATCATGTCTGTGGTAGGACAGTTTGGGCAATCAGAGCAAATCCACAATCTCTGCAATATTAGTTTCAATGCTTCCACTGCCAGCTAGGATATCTTCATCAAGAGGCTGATGAGGGTCTACCAGATGTGACGCAACGTCGTCAAGGTGGAGAAGAGCTGGATGATCTTGTCTGAGTGACTGCATCAGCAAGAAACATTTCCGTCCAGGCGGAATGGCTCTGTCAGAGTGGACATGCTCCGTCAGCGCTGTTAGAGGCACCCCGGTGGCGGGTTACTCCACGCCCAGTTTCAATGCCACGCATCGCGTTGCATATCGCCCTCCGATCGCTGTTTCGCCGTGTCTTCTTGCTCTGTTGGTCACCTATTTTAAACAAACACTCTGGCGTTGTGGCCAACTGTGACCATACGTCGGAATGGGTTCATTGGTTTCACATTTGCATCGGGATTGCAATGGGTGACGCTTCGAAAATCTCTCCTTGCGTTCCTTCTACATCAAGCTCGAGGAGCATAGGAAGGTGAGAAGATATGATACTACCCGGCCATGAGGATCCACGCAATTGCGCGGATCCACGAAATCTCGGACAGAGCGAGTGAGACCCACAGTTGGGAAAGATAGAGTGTGAATTTTCATTGCATGATAAGAGGGGATGGAAATGAGATGATGTCTATCTACTCCGGGGTCTGCCGAATATATAATCCCCGTCACTCTGTCCACCTCCGTTACCCTTGTATCTCCGTACAACCGCCGTTTCTCCTTGACGATGCACTTGATGGAGCATGTTTGAGAGGCACTTGGAGACGGAGATCGAGTGAACTCAGAGATGCACTTGGAGGCCGTGATTGAGCGAGTTTGGATATGCACTTGGAGACTGAGATCGAGCAAATTTGGAGATGCACTTGGAGGCCCTAATCGTGCGAACTTGCACTGCGTAATCGACCGAGTCTGAAGATACACATCGAGGCCGAGACTGAGTGAACTCAGAAGATGCACTTGGAGGCCGTGATCGAGCGAGTTTGGTGATGTACTCTGAGGTTGTGACTCAGAGGGTTTGGAGATGCACTTGCAGGCTATGATCGAGCGAGATTGGAGGAGTACTTGGAGGCGGTTGATTCGGAGGGAGGCGCGACGGCAGCTGAGACTCTATTCCTTGGTTAAGTTGTAATTGTGGGAAGGTAGAGAGTTGAGTACAACATCCGCGGAGGGATGAGAAACTGGCTGGGAATGGGAGACTGTCGATCTTCGGATGATGCTGTACTTGGTGTATGCTGTACTCAGTGTCAACTCATGATTATGGCATGGAGAGATAGAGAGGGATGACTTAACTTCGTGTTCTTAAGTGATGGTAGAGTTGAGCACAAGAAAGAGAAAGATCAGAGGAGATGGGGGAAATCATCATGAGAGACTGGGACTTAGAGAATCTTGTGTGGGAGTCGATTGACCATCCCCCATACGGCAGGTACGAGTCCCGATCCGGCGGGTAATAACACCAATACGAGGTCTTCTAACCCAATCAGGCAAGTCATACTCCTGATTTCTCATACCCACTCGTATCCTCCATATCGTTCTCATCTTCATCCCCCATCTCTCTCTTTCTTGTCCACAACTCTACCATCATCGCAAGATCACCAAGCTAAGTTATCCCTCTCTATCTCTCCATGCCATAATCATGAGTTAACACCGAGTACAGCATACACCAGGTACAGCATGAGCCCAAGATCGACGGTCTCCCGCTCCCAGGCAGATTTCGAGTTGACCCCAGAATGTAGATTCAGATTCCGGTGTACCTCCCTACCGATTGACCGCCACCAGCCAGTTCTCCATAAGAACTTTAAAGGTAAAGTCACCTTGTCACATTCCCACGGTTGCGAGTAAACTAACTGATGAATTGAGTCCCGGCGCGCCGTCCATCAACCGCCTCCAAGTACTTGTCAAATCTCGCTCGATCACGACCTCCAAGTGTATCACCAAACTCGCTCAATCACGGCCTGCAAGTGCATCTCCAAACCCGGTCGATCACGGCTTCCAAGTGCATCTCCAAACTCGCTTGATCACGGCCTCCAGGTGTATCTCCAGACTCGCTCGAGTACGGCCTGCATGTGTGCACGATCATGGCCTCGAAGTGCATATCTCCAATCTTGCTTGATCACGGCCTCCAAGTGTATCTCCAAACTCGCTCGATTACCGCCTCCAAGTGCATCTCCAAAGTCGCTCGATCACGGCATCGGAGTATATCTCTGAATTCACCCGATCGTCATTTTCAAGCACACCTCGAATTGCTCTCAAGCACCGCCTGCAGCCTGTCCAGATATAGCGTGTATAGATGGGTAGCTATATAGATACATAGATACATAGATGAGAATACAGAATGAATACATGACTGTGATTCGAGGTGCTCCCAGACATGTCGCCGGCGCTCCCAGGTGCTCCAAGGCTTGTCGTCGGCGCTCCCAGGCTTGTTGTCGGCGGTCCCAGGCTTGTTGCCGGCGCTCCCAGTTACTCTGAAGGTCGGCAGGAATGCCCTCCTAGCGTCTGATACTCTCTTGAAATTGACACATCTAAGTATACACTCCACATCCTCTCAGACACTCCTGGAGGCTTGCAGTGACTAGAATACATTTTGCTGATGCTATGCAACGCGACCCGTCCCCTGGGCGACGGGCAGCGTTTAATTCTCCATCACAGGGTACGACATTCCGTCAGAGCCGTCAGAGCCGTCCAGAACACCCGGGTGTTTCTGACGGAAACTAGAGTTGTTGCTGATGTGGATTGTTCCGCAGCAGTGCTGGGGGCATACTTCATTCACATCGAGATAACTCCCCACAGTCTGAGTACTGTACTAGGTTGAGCAGTTGAGACCAACCATAGTTGCCTTGGTGGAGATCATATACTGGCCACGGTGGCCCATATGTTGGAAATCCTTGCCTTGCACCTGTGCATGGTGGCAAACTAAGAGCCATGTTGAATACAGAATGCAGGTAAAACTGAGGAGTGTGTGGAAATGGCTACCATGAGGGAGGGTAATCGTACCCATGTGGTGGATGATATCAGGTCGTGTGTTTCCCAAATGGACTGTCTTTGCCAATGGCAATTTGAGAAATACTATCCATTGATCGCAAATTGTCAGTATGGCGATGTTCAATGTTAGCCACGGTTCCGGACCGTCACTTCGGGTCCGGGCCCGGGTCCAAACCGAACCGTTGCCACATTGGCAGTCATGGTCGTCAATAAACCCGAACTGCCCACTCGGGTAACGTTCCATGGAAAACTCCCAACCTGTCTGAATTGGGCGGGTTGTCAGCTGGTCGCCCAACGGGTCCATCTATTGATTCATATAAGGCTCTTGAATTTGCAGTGTGCTAATAGTATCTTATCAAAATCGCGTTTTCAGCAACCAACAATGTGCTTTGGCTTGTTGAGCAGTTTGCAATATAGAGTAATTTGGTATCTGTATTTCACCTTCGATAGATGGTATTTTTGCCGAGAAAGGCGGTCAATAATACAGTTATGCATCGGAAGATCCGCGCGATGCCTTGATTACGAAATATGCAAGTCCTAAAACTGTTCACGCACCATTGACGCTCATTTTCAGGATGCCGCAGGGAGCATGTCGCTGATGTCTCTGCCTGTAAAGGCTGCCAATATCTCATAAATGGATATCCACAACCAATCGGAACATGACTTACTCCAGATTCAACGCTAAAAATCGTTGATGCTCCGTTGACGCTCATGCTATGAATGGGGCGATGACCGTGTTGCTATTATTCTTGCCGATGAACGCGGCCAATAGGTCCGTTAATGGATAACAACGACCAAGTCACTGGTGAATTACTGTACTTACAAGACCACAAATCGTTGACGCTCTGTTGACGCTGATGCTAGGAATGGGGCAGTGACCGTGTTTCTATCTCTTTTGCCAATACAAGCGGCCAATATGTCCGTTATGCACAACAATGACCAAGTCACTTGTGAATTACCGTACTTACAAGACCACAAATCGTTGACGCTCCGTTGACGTTCATGCTAACAGTGGGGCAGTGACCGCGTTGCAACCTCTTTTGCCAATAATAGCGGCCAATACGTCTGTTATGTATATCATTAACCAAGTCAATTGTGCATTGCCGTACTTACAAGAACACAAATCGTTGACGCTCCTTTGACGCTCATGCTCAGAATGGGGCGGTGACTGTGTTGCTATCTCTTTTGCCAATAAACGCTGCCAGTACGTCCGTTATGCATAACAACGACCAAGTCACTGGTGAATTACCGCACTTACATGACCACAAATTGTTGATGCTCCGTTGACACTCATCTTGATGTATTGTCCATTCAGCATCTGCTGCCGTTGATAATTGTTTTCATCCTGATTTGACTTTATCGGTTGACTTTCTGCATGATTGAGACTTGGCCCTGTGGCAAAGCCGAGCGGCGTAACTATGTTGCACTGTTCACTCTCACACGACTAAAAATGATGCATTGTGCCAAAAGATTCATTCCGCCTGCTATACATCTATTTATGAACCGATATTCACAAGCTACTTCTTACCATTCGCCCATAATCAATCTCTAACTGAAACTCTCGGTCAAGCTACATAAAGCTGGTGAACCATTGACACATTTTGTCTTACTTTTTCTTCCCTCCTTTAATTCTCCGCGTTTCAACTGCATTGACCGTCACTAACCCCTTTTGAGCCGGTCTCGTTGACTTCCGTGTCGGCCGAACCAATCCGGGCACATTTGGCGTGAGCTCACATCCTGCTGCTCTGGGCATTCCGAATCCTCAATGCAATTGTTTTGCTCTATATCGGATTCATCGTCCGCTGCGCAATCATCTTCACAGGCATTTGGGTTATCAAAGTCGCCATTCCAGTCAACCCAATCATCGGTGTCCGAATTGCTTTCGGGTGTGCTATCCTAGTCGCTTTCCACTGGATAACGCTAGAATCTCCGGATTCGGCGAACATTTAAGATTTGAGTTCTTCCTCCAGGGAGGTCCTTTGCCTACCAAGTTGGTCGCAAAGGTGATCTTTCTGACAATTTGAATGCAGCGGCACCATCATGTTGGAAGAGTGACCGGGATGCTTTGACGATCTCTTCCGTATCGGAAATGTATTCTACAGCGGTCATCTGCGTGTTTCGACTCCGATATTCCTTCTGGGTAGCCCGTAGGTTGTGGATGCCCTGCCACATCTCCAAAACGTCGTGAACCTTGGCCATTCTGTGCAATTTGCTTTCCTCCACCTCTTTCTTCATTTCCGAGTCGTTTTCTGTGTTTGCGGTATCCAATTCCGGGTCAGTTCCTGCCAAAATCCCGTTATTGGCTTGAGCAAACTACCTGATGACGACTTTTTCGTGAAGGGTCTCGCCTGTGGTTTTTGACTGCCTCCAGCCAATAACATCTCGGCCAACGGAAGAACTGGCCTCCACTCCGATACCATGTGGTATGATAGAGAATATGTTGCGCGCCACATTGGAGAGATCGGCGTACTTTGAGTGCGTTTCCTCCTGTTGGCGCCACCAATTGGCTATGTCCGGTATCCAAAATGTACTGCTAATCTCCATTGGATCGGAGTGGTAATCATTGAGATGTGGATTAATTTGACCCCAGTTCTTTGGTGCATCAGGCGGCAAATTCAAATAGAGCCTGGCGGCGGTCAATAAGCGGGCTGCGTGATCGCTTTGTCCAGGGGTCGTTTCAGCCACATTGTTAGGCGGTAAGTATTCCTCATCATCGGTGAACGAATCATATGCATCAAATGATGATTGATCGGACCCTGAAGCCGTTGCGGAGGGGACGAGATTGCTGCTCGGTACGGTTTCGAGTGTATTGACCGGCACACCTCGATGCTTGGGGCAGTATTCATTCTCCACATACTCCACAAAGGCCTCCAGGTATTGTGTTGTGTAGGATTTCTCGTGCTCAGGATCAATATCCATTCCCTTGTCCCACTTTCTAAACAATTGCAACTTCCTGAAAGGATCCAGGATGTGTGGGAAAATAAGAAACATGCCCGTCGTTGGAGTCACTTCGGAGTAATATTTGGAAAGCCTCTGTCGAGCTACCTTCACTGAGAAGAAAAAGTCTTCCTTCCATTCAGTGTTCTTCTTGGCCAAAGGTCGCATCACGCCATCCATGTGATCGAACATGTCATTGTATAGTGTGATAACGTGATGCAATGTGACTGTATGCCTCTTCAACATCCAAAGGGTCCAATATCGAAATGGCCACAATACTTCCATCACATACTTGACAATCGTCCATTCATCCTGAGTTGTGAATAGCGGCCGGTATTGACTGTATTTTGGATTTTGAAGCCACTCGCATGTGAATTCACATACACGGTAGGCGCGCTCGAGCAACTCCAGTGTAGAGTCCCAACATGTCTTCACATCCATAATCGGAAGTACAGCAATGCAGAGTATGGCTTTTCGATAGTCAATATACTCGTTTCGGCGACCAGGTGTTAGTGTAATCAATACAGCAAGCATTCTCTGCTATATGAAGGTCAGCTTCAGGACTTTCAAAATATCATGAAATACGTACTTTCTCAATTATCTTTGCTAAACCTGGTCTCATGGCCGACACTTTATTGATTCTAGCATTGCCCTCTTTCCGAAGTCTTTGACTCTTCCCAACGTCCATGCTTTCATTCTCTCCAAATTGCTGATCGCGCTCATGGGCTTCCCAAGACTTGGTGCGGCCTTTCAGATTGAGACTGCTCATGAATGCACCTAAAGCGAGCTGTATGACATGCGCCATGTATGGTATGTGGTTCCTCAATGCTGGCCACTCGATTCCAGAGGCTTCAAGTGTTGATTGCAGCTCGCATGTCATCGAGTAATTCGAGGAAGCATTATCAGTTGTTATACCAAGCAAACGGCTGTCGGTAAGCTGAAAACAATCCAGCAAGTCCTTCAAATCTTCGGCTAGCCTTGCTCCAGTATGTTGGCCCTTGACCTATCATCATCGATTAGCTTTCGAAACAGGAATAGAACAGGCAATCAACCTCATCGAAAGCAAGTTGAACTTCACGCAATGCCCAATTTCGATCCATATAGTAACCAATGACCCACGTTATAGCCAATTTGTTTGTCGATGTCCATCCATCCAAAGCTAAACTCACTTTATTTTGTACCGGCAATTGCTTCTTAAATGCATCCACTGTCAGTGCATATTCCCTCCGTCAAATGTTACTAAGAGTCGTAGCAGACGGCAGCACTAGGCCATTGCGTAATGCCTTATATGACCGCCATAGCTCAAGATTTGATATTGCGTTCCATGGAATATGTGCCGAAACAAATTCTAACATGAGGTAGCGATTCCATGTGTCTTGGTGAAATTCGGAAGTTTGAACGTCCTTAGCTGCCAGTTTGGAACGTTTTGTCTGTCATTTTGGTCAATATGGATTGAACTGGATATCAAATCTGATTTTCCTCTGCATCTTACTATTGCGATTCCTCGACTTCCTTGCTTCCTCAGAATGGGCAAAGCGGTTTCATCGACCGTCGAACTAGTCAATTCAGTTACCTCTGACTCTGTTAATTCGTTTAACTTTGCGATGTGAGCTTTTGCCAGCAAGTGTTTCCCCATTGAGCATGTCCCATGTTCTGATGGATGGCGAAGAACTTGATGGCAAACGATACATATGATGCCAGGGCTGCCGGACTCCTCAATTCCACAGTGTAAATAGAATCGCCACGAAGGCGCATGTCTAGACGCATTCCAAGCAATAGGCCGCTTCGGGCCTACATTCATTGAAGCCCAGCATGCATCGAAGATGATTTGCAAAGTAAGGTCGCTCAAATCGCGAATAAAGACATGTTCATTTTTGGAAGAGATCATAACCTCGAGCAATGAGGTGTTCACAGATTTTGTGTCCGACATGGTGGTAGAAATCATGAACCTGGGTAATACGACTTGAAAGACTGCCGAAAATAACGATACAGTAAAGCATACTGCGGGTTCTTAAATATTGACTCTACAGCTACAAGGAAAATAATCAGATCAGTAAGACATTGCATGCATATTTGTGAAGTTGAATACAAGAACGGATTGCAACGATTAACCATGTAAAACTCCACTTAGGAACAGCATAATGCAATTCATTGCTATGTAGCGTTCGAAGCCTTGACACAGCGGGGGCGCTCAATTGTAGGAGGCGGACGCGATATCCTCACTTGCATTTTTGCCAATCAAGGCTGCCGATAGGTTTATTGTGGTTTATCTGCGTTCCATTCAAGTAAGATTATCAAGGATGCCAGCGCAAAAATCGGTGACGCTTCGTTGATGCTCATTTTGGGAAATGGTTACGATCTTGTCTTAAGCATATTTGCCTAGAAAGGCGGCCGATAGTGCGATTATGGATCATTGTAGTCGCACAGCCCTTCGATTTTGCAAGATAGAAGGCCTGAAATCATTGACACTCTGTTGACGCTCATTTTTAGGGCATAGTGACGAGGTCATCAAAAGCATTTTTGCCTAGAAAGACGGCCGATAGTCCGATTATGTGTTAATGTCACTGCACTGCCCTCAGATTGTCCAAGATGCATGGCCAAAGGTTGTTGGCGCTCCGTTGACGCTCATTGTTAGGACATAGTAGCGGTGTCGTCGCAACCATTTTCGCCTAGAAAGGCAGCCGATAATCTGATTATGGCACATTGTCGCCGGAAAGCCCTAGGATTCTCCATGATACAAGGCTATAAGTCGTTCACGCTCCGGTGACGCTCGTTTGTAGGACACAGTAGCGGCGTTGTCGCAACAGTTTTCACCTAGAAAGGCAGCCGATTATCTGATTATGGCACAATGTTGCCGGAAAGCCCTAGGATTCTCCATGATACAAGGCTAAAAGTCGTTGACGCTCCGTTGATGCTCATTCTTAGGACATAGTAGCGGTGTCGTCGCAACCGTTTTCGCCTAGAATGGCAGCTGATAATCTCATTATGGCACAATGTTGCCGGAACGCCCTAGGATTCTCCACGATACAAGGCAAAAAGTCGTTGACCCTCCGTTGACGCTCATTTCTAGGACATAGTAGCGATGTTGTTGCATGAGTTTTTGCCTAGAAAGGCGGCCGATAGCGCGATTATGTAGTAACGTCACCGCACAGCCCATGCATATTCCAAGATGCAAGGCCAAAAGTCGTTGACGCACTGTTGAAGCTCATTTTTATGACATAGTACAAATGTCGCTACCACCATTTTTGTATTGATACGCGGCCGATAGTTCGATTATCACTCACTGTACCCGCACGACCTACTGGAGGGTTCATGACGCAATGCCAAACATTGTTGACGCTCCGTTGACGCTCATATTTAGGATATGGCAACGAGCAAGTCATTTGCTTTTTTCACAATAATGCCGACTTATACATTCACTTTGGACCGATATGGCAATGCAGCCCATTGATTGCCGAATCTGTATGACTTAAAATCGTTGACACTCTGTTGACGCTCACATTAATCACATCGAAACAGCCTTTGTACACTCAGTAATTGTATGCAACCAATCATATACGCATTTTTGACATCCAGAATCACGTTTGTATGTATTATCATTTGCATCCAGGAGTTTTGTTACCTCTCAATTTCTGATCAACTGCTATCTACGCGATCTGAGTGAGAAATGACGTGGCCTATTCCATTCTCGCGCTTTCGGCCGGCAATTGAAGGCATGTAGATCATTTCACTAGTTTTTAGTAAATATAGCTCGACTTCCTCGCCATTCCTTATCCAGCTCCTTCTCCTCAATTTCCATGATGTACCACAAGCAATTTCAAATATCTCAACCATGTGCACCGGGTCTGTGCGGCGAGTTATGCTGTTGGATAGATGGATGAATTCAGCATGACGGTTGTCGTTCAGATCGATTCGTCGTATGCACTGACCATTCTTTCTATGACACGTATGACATCACTCACTTAAATTTTGTTAGCATATTTCGTCACTACTATTGCTTTTGCTTTGTCGCTTAACAGTCACATACAAAAGGAAACTGAACGTTTGGGCCGTCTTACATTGTGATTTGAATTTTAGAACATTCACGTGGTGCGTTCGACCCTTGCACATGCACAGACGAATTATCATGTCTCACAATTCGGTCACTGAAATCAAGAAATAGCTGACACGTAGCAAAATTGGTAAACACCTTGTATTTCACCGCGATCAGACATCAAGAATTACACTTTGCATATCTATTCTTCAGCAGACGCAGGAGCCGTCACCATCTCCTCATCGGTATCCGATCCCTATACGGTAATTAGCGGGACGCTACATGCGGGGGTAAAAGCTTACTGGTTCAACTAGCTTCGCTTTCAGTAACGTGGACGAATCGGGCTCCGCAGCTGGCTCACCACTCGGTATGCTTGATTTTGACTGCGGCTTCACCAAATCTTGCCTGATATGAGAACTTCCTGGTCGAGAAGTCCCTTGCGGCCTTTGCGATATTCCGTGGACAATGTCAAGAATCTCCAATAGCTCTCCAAATGTTGTCGGCGGAGGTGCCAGAGCCTCATCATTTCTTTGCGGCTGAATGACTGCCGGAACCCTCAATTCGGATTTGCTGTACTTCATATCTCGTTCACGGAAGTAGTCAGCTGTATCCTCCCATCCGGGTTGAGTCAGTTGGTCGAGCTTCATCTGCTTCTGCCGAAAGCTCTCCATGCGCTGCTGTAATGTTTTGGTGATTGTGCCCATCACCCAGCCGGGTTCGTCATCATCGCTCAGCTTGCCCTGCTTAGTCTCTTCATCATCCTCCTCTTCCCCATCCTCCCCATCGTCAGAACTTGCAAGATCACTTAGACTGTCTCCGACAGCAACGAGCATCTCCACGAATGTCTTTTCGGGCTCTCTGGACGTCAATCCCGCGATTTCAGCATGCGTTATATCGTCCTGCTCTTGTTGAACCGCTGCCTCTGCGTCTTCAACTCCCTTTCTTGCTCCAGCAGTTTCTCTCTCAACATAATCCTCAATCCATTTCTCTTTCTCTTCATTTCTTAAGAAGTGCGTTTCTCGTCACTTTTCCGCCACAAGCTTCATTTTGGATCTCAAGCTGCGCAATGCCCCAAGGGCTCGGAATCTCTCCGCCTCCAACCCGCTCTTGCCTTCATTCGCTTGATGATGTCGTTGGGTTGACCGCTTTGTCGATTTGCCGTACCTGCCTGCCGGGAGTGGGGAAAAGTTCTTTTTCGGAGCATTGACTATTGTAGTTTGTGTGGACTTTGTTGTTGGGCGAGGTGTTGGATGTTGCAAGTTATGGACAGTATGGAGGCAAGCTGCCTCTTTTATGTCAAGGTTGGTACATTTACTCATCTTGAACAAAGCAAAATCTCCCTCTTGACTATCAAGAAATCAGGAATAGAGACGCTAACCGTACGATATGACATGATTGTTAGCATCATTTTCATATAATATCCCGGGGATTATTTGAGACAAACATCAGCAGACGTCCTTTCCCTCGAACTGCATCCTATGAATATCCAGCAATTGAGCGATTCCGGGGGTCTTACACCGTAATTTATCCCTATTAACACACAAACAACATCAGACCAACTCTTTGCAAATTGCGGGGTAGTGGGAAACCACTGCAATTTGCAGCCATACTCAGTAGGATTGATCTTGAGTATAACGATCATCTTGGCTGCTACTTATTCCATTCTGACATGAAGCTAACTGTATAGTCCTCAGGGCTTCCCACTTCCTCTCGTTATCATCTTCCTCTTCTATTCCACACCAGCACATCATGGATACACAACCACCTCCGCAAGGTGAGAGCAGATCGAATACTGGCAGATTGGAGGGCGCTACATCCAATACGGAATGTCTTGGCACACAACAAGAGCCCAGACAGAAGTTAGTCCACCGCGACGCTGCCAATGCAGCCACCAAACATATGACCCTGGATGCGCATTTAAACATTGTCCGCAAGACTGGAAGCAGGAAAAATAAGATGCAGCGTGCGGTGGGATGTGAGTGTATCCATATCGAGGCAATCGGCGGTCAATTTACTGTATAACGTACAGTGGGTGTCCGCAGAGAGCTAGGTAACGAATTTGTTGCTGCCCGTAACGGGAAACCTCCCTGGTCGACAACGGCATTTGTCCGCACAGTCCGCGAAATCGAACATCATGATGTTGTCAGCTCTGGGATGTTCGCAGATGAATTTCCAGATAAGCATCCCCGAGAGTGGACGACACAGGCGTTAATCACGTTAGAGGAGGCTATTGAAGCGTATATGGTAGAGGTATCAGCCGAATTTCATTGTTAGAAGCAACAACTTATGGCTTGTAGGTTTTCAACATGTCTGCAACTATTGCAAGGCAAGGAGGTCGGGTACAGCTGGAACAGTCCGACATGCGCCTGGCGTTGGGTATGGCCAAAATGGCCAAAGAAGGCTTTTCGCGCGCCGCAATTGAGGAAACGAAATATCTTATTAAGAAACCCCGCGCCGAGGTCCGAGAAGAGAAGAAGCGGGGTGTTGAGCTTCCTGAGCATAACAAGGTGAAGGCTGCGATACAAAGACACCCGGCAATGCTTCGTCAAAACCAAAAGTCCTGCTGCCTTCCTTGCCAAAATGGCACCCCAAAGAATCCGCAGACACACTGGAGACGCAAAGGATCAGGTGCACCTCGACCCGCCCGACGCAGAGTGCGGACTCCAGAGCCGACTCCACATCTGCCCAGCCTGCCACCCCCCACACCCGCCCCAACCGGTAACACTTCCGGAGCTCAACCTTCTGGGATCATCAATTTGCTGGCCGCATATACGTATTCGCATACAGCTCTTCCCAGTGCGGATTTTTTTCAATGATGATGAGGATACCCAGCACGATACCGATTTTGATCCAGATATGCCGACTGATGATGGTTAGTACACTATCTGTTGCATGGTAATGCGGCTAATATTCATTTTGAAGACAAAAGCAGCGGATTGGGCGATCCTGCAACTGATGACGAGCAGTGACCGAAAGACACAGGATTCTGGAGATTATTATTATATATATCTATCTATTATCAAAGCACAACGTAGTGATCAAGAAGAAAGTAAATGAAAACGCCAGAAAGGCAGCCAAAACAATGTGAATGATGGACTGTGCCAAATTAATTGGTTGCATATTGTGGATAGAGCCATGGCAAAATGAGTGTCAACGGAGCTTCAATGATTTGTGTTCATACGTCCTGAGAAATCACACCTCCGATACGTTGTACTTAGTCATAAAGGTTTTTTTGCCAGCCTTTATAGGCAAAACAGATTGCAATACCCTCCCTGCCCCATCATGAAAATTAGCATCAACGGAGCATCAACGATTTTTGGTCATGCATCTTGGGAAATCACACCTTCGATAGGTTGTAGTAAGACATAAAGTAATTTTTGCCTGCCTTTATAGGCAAAACAGATTGCATTACCCTCCCTGCCCCATCATGAATATGAGTGTCAACGGAGCGTCAAAAATTGTTGGTCATCCGTACTGGGAAATCACACCTTCGATTGATTGTACTCAGTCATGAAGGTATTTTTGCGGGCGTTTATAGGCAAAACAGATTGCAATACTCTCCCTGCCCCATCATGAAAATGAGCGTCAACAGAGCGTCAATGATTTTTGGTCATGCATCTTGGGAAATCACACCTCCGATAGGTTGTACTAAGTTATAAAGTAATTCTAGCCTGCCTTTATAGGCAAAACAAAGCGCAATATCCTCCCTGCCCCTTCATGAAAATGAGCGTCAACGGAGAGTCAACGATTTTTGGTCATGTGTCCTGGGAAATCACACCTCCCATAGGTTGTAGCCAGTCATTCAGGAATTTTTGGCGTCCTTTTTAGGCAAAACAGAGTGCAATACCCTCCCTGCCCCATCATGAAAATGAGCGTCAACGGAGCGTCAACGATTGTTGGTCAGGTATAATGGGTAATCTGCGGGGCGACTGGTAGCACATTGTCATAAACTGATTATTGGCTGCCTTTATAGGCAAAAATCAAAGTGAAACGCTTCTTGCCCCATCTTCAAAATGCACGTCAACAGAGTGTCAACGATTGTTGGCCTTCCATCATGGTTAATCACAGCGTGATGTGGCAGTTATTGTCAATATACATCCGTTTGACTGTTATTATACGCTAAAAGGCTCAAGAATACTTAGTGGTAGCTCTGTGAATGAAATAAGTTGTTACTGTCCCGGAGGATGTGACTAGAATATACTGTACATATCTGCCTATACAGGCTGCCATATCCTTCTTTATGGGTGCTTGTGATCAAGCACCACTCATATTACCAAAGATGCAACACCAAATATCGTTGACGCTCTGTCGACGCTCATTTTCAGGCTGTGGTTGGGCGCGTGAGTATGCTTGTTTTGCACATCAAGGCGGCTAATACGTCAAAAATGAAGCGTGCAGTACGAATGTCAATATTGTACGATTCACAGTTGCATACCTGAATGCGACCATAAATGTGAAACTCGAAACGCAGAACCGGAGATTGGAACCGATGGGTCTAGCCAAACCCGGCGAAACCTGCAGGTTGATGGGTACGGGTCCGGGTTTGGCCCGCCGAGAGTCAGCGGGTGGGGTTTTTGGCCGGGTCTGGAACCATACCGACCCGTTTTTGCGGTCCAAATCCGGACCGCTGGCAGGTTACCCGGACCTGTTGCTAACACTAGCGATGTTGCTAGGCATAAATGCCACACTGTGGAGGCATGTATGCAGTCTTGTGTGGAGATCCCATTGTTGACTTGCACTGTAATCGATGAGGGTGTTATGTAAAATTGATGCGAGGTGTAACGTCGAATGAATCAGTGTATATTGGAGTATATTGTAAGTAGTTGTTACCTTTGGCGGAATGATGGCCTCATACATCTCTTTACATTGTTATGAAAGGTAGTGTTTCACTACACCTTTGTACCATGCAATCCATCTGAGCAAATGAAACCTTAATTACACCCAACTCACTGTGCTTTGTTGTATACTGGTATCAATTCACTAGGAGCTCGAATAGATGCTTACCTTTCTATGTTTCCATGGCTATGAAGGTGATAGAAAGAATATGACATGGTATCTCCAGGTGCTCAATAAGAACTATATCGATAATAAAGATAAGCATGACTAGGGATATTACTCATAACTGGTGGGTGTACTACCAGCTCGTTCATTCAATAAGATGCCAGTGAGTCCGGCTCCACCAGCGACAAATTCCTATAAAGTTCCTTGTCTGAAGTTCAGTGCTCTCCTCAGCATTAATGTTCCAGCCAAGAATTATTACTGCAGTAAACATCCTACCAGCCTATCAGTTCTCGATGACCATTGACCAGGCATCCAGCTAGCTACAAAAGTTACCTACTGAATTTCTTAACATAATCTACATTCAGTATGAGTTGCTGGGAGGCTAATGAATCAATATGACCTACAATGCCATAATGTCATTGTGTAAGACCCATTGGGTGATTGTAGTTGCACCTGATGCCCAGTATCAGAAGTAAATTGCAGTGATGACGAACAAATACGTCTGTTCACTGCTAACAATTTCCAGCCAAAGAGGTACAAGATTATTGTATGCAAAATAATGGATACATCGTGGTTTATGGAGAAAACTGATCACTAAGTGACTTTGTGTTACTCCTCCCCTGTATGTTGCGGGGCAAGATGCGACTGTGAAAGTGATACACTAACCAAAGTTAGCTCGCATTCAAGCTAATTACCCTGAGGCCCTAATCAACTGGCTGGAACATTATCACAATTCATCCTGATACCTGTACACTGACCATCTCTGGAATATGGTCAACACTACCTGGAAACATGCTAAGTGCTTTATCTGCAAAAGGAAATTATTCAATGAAATCCATCTTGAGTCTCACTATCCATATTATCACCCACTCTCAACGAATCCAGGGCTATTACCCCACAGAATTTCACCACCTAAAGGCTGGGATTGACACAAGCCATCATGGTTCCACTTCAGTAGATGCACCTGAATGGCCATCAAGGAGCTAGTAAACTAGGGACCTACCCATAGTCAGGGTACCTACTGCACCACCACCTGAAAATGCTTCCAACAGGGAAACCATAGACCCCCAGAAGCCTGATCTGACATGTACCCATGATGTAACAAGGCCTGAGGCTCATAGGGAGATCGCTGGAGTGGAAAGTGCGGGCAGCATAGCACATGGCAAAGTACCTGGATTGTACAACAAGCATCGGAAGTACCCAAAACTGTGCAATCCATGACATCCATTTTGGTCCACACACCACACTCATCAAGCTCAATCATTTAGACAGCACAAGCAAACATGGATCAATCAACATCTGTGGCATGGACTGGACAACTTCAAAATCAATCATAGCAATAGGCAGCTGCCCTGCAAGAGCTCCACGCTGAATTCTATTTTGGGCCCAGCCATGATCGATTGATAGAAGATCATTCACCTATCTTCCGAACATTCTACTACAGAGATATTTTCAAATGTATACAGTTCCTGTTGTCACATCTCCCATTTCAGGCACTCCTTGATTTTCAACTGGTCCACATTGCTCACTTGGAAAGTCACAGAACATACTACATGATGAACTCTGGCGATTAGTGGTTGGATGTGAAGTATCATCTTCCTGCCAGAAGGTTGATTGTCCCAGTTGTTGTGGCGTTGGACAAGACATACTTGACAAATGTGTTATGCGAACTGCATGCCTGCCCACTATATCACACAATTGGTAACATTCGAAATGATATCTGCTACACACATAAACAGCACGCCTGGATCCTCATTAGGCTGATCCCATGTTCATCAAAAGGTGCCAAAAGCACTGACAAGGCATGGCATACTGCTGGTAGAACTGTGCTGTCCCCACTCAGATATCTTGTCATAACTGCTCCCGGCATTAAATGGGATTTTGCTGATGGATTCCAGAGATCATCTTAGTATCTTTCGCTGCCTGGGTCACCGATTGTCCTGAAATTGTCATGGTTGCTCAATATTCATCTCTCTCATCTCGGATGTGTGCAATCTTCATGGTGCGCTGATGGGAGGTTCAACATTTCAACCACTCAATCAGTTCCAGAGGTCAGCATGGTTACTTCGAGCTCCTGGAGGCCACTCATATTACTGTTCTGCACACTCTAGGTGTTCACCCAATCTGCAACCAGCTCTGGCAATACCCTCTTTGCAATGTCTATCAGCTTTGGCAGCGTGATGAATGGCATCAGCTGCTCCTGGGATTAGTTAACGACTTACGGCAATGCCTGCTCATTAATCGGAAAGCTAGAAATGTCAAGGATCAATTTGATAATTGATTCACATCCATACCGTGCTATCCAGGCTTCCAGTTCTTCTCTGTTCAATGTGATTCATTGGAAAGCAACCGCAGGTAGGGATTAGAGATCCGGGGCATGATCAGAACACTGGCTGTGAATTGCACCCCAGTTATTGTCAGCTCAAATGAACATGGGAAAAGTGCAGCAGAAACAGCATCTGATGAATTACTAAATGGAGCAGTGCAGACGTTAGATAAATTCTCTCTTCCTGTTAGCTAACAAAATCACTCTGATCTGTCCCTCAATGCAATAGGTGATACATTCAAGTGATTTTAACAGAAGGAGGGTGCTTTCAAGAGCAGAAATTTTTAAAGTCTGCAAAGGCCAAAGAGGATGACCAGTTGGCAAGAGAATTCCATCAGATAAGAGAACAAAGGATTCATAAAACTGGTGCTACAATCGAAGTCCTTGTGTATGGGGTTCAAAAGGTTACTACAACAAAATGTAGGCAATATCTGGTGGCCCAGGATAGAACCTGAAAGTGGTAACCAAATGGTCCAAAGCTGATTGATACAAGGCACAAGAGCAATTGAATCACGAAATCCATCAGCTGACACCTGTTAAACACAACCTTTCCGATAAATCATTCCAACATCCTGGGCACTAGCTATTGCAGAATGTTGGAACTACAGCAACTGGTTCCAAAAGCATACTTCACACAGAAGATACTCAAATCAGTATAGCTGCAGAATAAATCTCTTAAGGGGCGGTAAACATGACTCCCAACAACTTTGCAGACTTTCATGTCCCTCTGGCTGATGCTGAGACTAAGGCCACAATCTGGGGTTTCGCTGCTATGAATCATGTTGCAAATCACCTGGAGCATGGAACTGATTGTATCACTTTGAATGAGCAGATGCAGTTCATGACGGTATTCTACATCTGCTTGATTGAGTTCAAAGCTTGGTGGGGGGCATTTGACATTCCAGAGCTCCAGATAACTATCAAATAGCATGTAATACTGTTTGTGTGTCCAAGATGCATCTTGTGATCCATATATCAGGGTCAATTGGGTGAATTGGTTCTGGCGACATTTTCACCACAGACATTTCTCAACGGCGATACACTAGCAATCTAAAAGATCCCATGTCAATGCCCACCCAAAGAAAGTTGAATTGGACCTATGCTCGAGTATAATCACCAGTGTACCGGTCTTGACCAAATGAATGAAACTGTTTCGTATCTTGCTCTGCCGGGCTGGAACAATATTGACTCTGGAATAGTTCTGAACCTGCCGTCAGCTACTAATAATTAACAAAATACACGCATTGCGCGGTGTTTACACTCCAGCAATGTTAGGAAGCACCTTTTTTCTGCCCTGGATCACAAGTCTTACATCATTTGAGAGAAAAGCATATCCATGCCGTGTTCAGAAGTATCAAATTAACCTGCCTCAGTTATGCATCCGTAGATTTTGGACTGCCAAACTTTCGACAGCTTTCCCTTACACAAGTTGAAGTAGACTAGGGATAGAAAGTTAGTGGACTGGTGCTTCGATATGATCAGAATGTACTCATAAACATCATATTCATTACACTTCATAATGGGCTGTTGTACTACAATCAATCATTTCACAGCACTCCTTCTGTTGAGTATCTGGGACTTCATTGCAAGGTACACTGTACCAATGCCAATCAAGAAATTATGGCTGAATCTCATAACACCTGGGTTCACTATGCAGACGGTGAAGAGAATGACCTCGATAACACCTTCTAATGATTCGTTCATTCTTGCCCATATTATACTTTAGCTGACTTCTGCCAAATCAGATCTTCCAAATTCAGTTAAGCTTACCTGCTCATTAATTGATACCACCCTTTTTGACGAGGTGCAAGAAGACTCAACAATAGGCAGTATGTTCTCAAGCTGACTAATATGCGGTGGTGATTCCAACAAAATACAAAGATCAGCATGGTTGGGCTGATTGTAATGACAGGTTCATCCAGGTTGTGCAACAGACTTGTATGATACATAATATACCTGTCGGAGCAATCGTAAGACTGGCACATTTGGTCAGAGAAAATGATGCATCAGGTTCAATCAATACTGTATGGCATGTAAATAATCCTGTGGATATAGATACCTACCAGAGTGTATGTTAATTAGAATGCCTGAAGCATGGAGTATAGAAGTAAGATAGTTTTTTGAATTGTTCCAATTGATATACACATTATCATAATCCCTCCTGGGGTGTATGGCTCCAGGTTTGAAGTAAACGAGAATACGCTCAGGGACACGGCCAATAGTTCGAATTACTTTGAAATCAGCAAATTCTACTCGATTTATTTTGTAGCACGAAGAGCACTATACACTCTTTAAGATCTTCCTCTGTTCAGATCAAAAACTTCCAGAGCATCAAGTAGCACTGGAGAGGTAGTTTCAGAGAACCTGAGAGGATATAACTTTGTATTTGGCCTGTTTGGGAGCATCTGGAAGCATCTGGAAGTATCGATGTGGCTGTTCAGAGTTGCTGAGTTGTTCAGTTATGACTTCCAAACCATTTACATTTTACTGATAAAGTCAAGTTCATCAAATTAGTGAAGTGCCCAATTTCACAATCTATTGTACCAGGTCTGTGGTGCAGAATCTCTCTCTATTGACCTAAAGTCACTAACTGTCTCTATGAGTCTACTTGATATGTACACAAGAACTAAAGGGCATGTGGCTCCACTGTGCATGTATCGCGGGAGCATTAGACTCCACAATACACTCAACTCGAAGTATCCCATCTGAGTATCCCTCAATCTCGTCTCAATATCGGACTTGATATTGGACATCCACAAGGACCCATTGCAGGTTAACTTCGAAGCTTCACTAAGGTGCAGAACCTAATCAGAGTATGATAAATGTAGAATAGTTTTCCAATCGGAATATATTGTTAAGGCTTGTTATTCTTCTTGAGTAGGTTTCCCTCTATACCAGTGGAGAATTGAGAGGTTTTTATACCTCTTCCCTCTGCACTCTAACTGCTAATTCTAACTATGCTTTTCTCTAGATCAATGCTCACAATCCCCTCATCCTCCAATCCCCTTGCTCTGATAACGGTTGGTCTCAAAATGCCTTGGAGCAAATGATATCCTTTCAATGTTCCAGTCTTTCTGGTCCACCAGTATCCGTCTGATACACATCTCCAGACTAATTGGGATCAATTGGACTGTTGTCTGCGGGACCATCTACCTCTTTGTACAATTCAACAGCCTTCCTTCTTATCGTGCTCAAGTGTTTCTATCCTACTGGCCATAGCTGATGCCAATTGATAGTTACTTCATATAATGGTGATGATGGCTGGCGTCAATCTTAATCTTTGTCCATAGAGGATATAGTGATATGTGTTTGCACTGTATTAACACGCGATTGCAACTGTGATAACACTCAAGGGTGGGTGGCAATGAGGTGTTCAAGGGATTTGTGCCTGGCGGTTATTGGTGTGGCGATAGTGCTGGCTAATAATTGGTGAATCTTGATCAATTGCCACATGACATCATCATCGAGTGATCGTTCATGACCCCGGAACCATGACTAATCCCAAAGGTGTAACACTGCCTCCCTCTGCTACTAGGTCATCCTCAATCCAATCCTCCTTCTTCTAATGCAGGTAAACTCACAGCTTCCAGCCAAAACCATATGCTAATCCATCAGTCTATTGCTTGCTATTGAAACCTCCTGGTACAACTATATCTCCAAGGAGGAAAGGTACAAGCTCAACTTACAACCTCTTATCCTTAGCAGCATAAGGATTCCCCATGTGGAATTCCTTCAGTAGCTGTTCATTGTCAAAATTCTCTTACTGCTCCTCTGTCCAATCTGTCTGTTCCGGATACCCTTTCCATGTGACCAGATGTGAAACTTTCTTCCATTCCTTGTTGAATTGACTACCCATGATTTCCTCTACCTCATATCATGTCTGGTATTCATATCCTTCAACATCATATCCCAATTCATGTTGATCTGTAAACATGGCATCCTGGTCCGATGGATCTTGAATTGGATTGCTAGAGATGCAGAAGGGCTCAAGTACAGATACATGACAGGCATTATGTAGTTGCCGTTGTGTGGGTAATTCGGGCTTCAGTGCTGTGGGTGACATAACTTTCATGACTCTAAATGGCCCATGGAGTTTGGCGTCCAACTTTCTTGCTTGTCTCCTGGACTTGAGGTTTTTCCCATTTAGCATAACCAAATCGCCTGGTTGGTACACTGTTGCAAGTTTGGCATTCATATAGTGGTACTTGTTCAATGTTTCGCTGGCTTTTTCGAGTCCTTGACGACAGAGCTGATGTATACTTGTCATCCATTGAATGATGTTCTGAGAAGTAGAATCCTGCGAGGGTTCGGCAGTTGGCCAATTGGTGTGAGAGTGATAGCCATACTTGGCACAAATTGGTGTCATCTTGATCATGGAATGGAGGGAGTTGTTGTAGGCGTACTTTGCCATTGGCAAAATTTCTTCCCAGTTATCTGGTTCATAATTGCAATAATTTCTGAGGTAACACCCCAATGTTTAGTTTATTCTTTCCGTCTGTCCATCAGTTTGTGGATGAAAGGGTGGTGACACTTTGTATTTGATTCCTAGTGTGTCAACAATGTCTTTCCCAATCATGGATGTAAACCTTCTGTCTCTATCCGAGGTAATTGTAGATGGTATTCCATGGTGTCTCCATGTCCCCCTTAGGAATATGCAAACCAAGTCTGGTGCCTTCTTTTCTCCATCCTTGAGGGGAATAAAGTGTGACATCTTTGTGAAGTGGTCAACTGCTACCCATATGGATGAACACCCATTTGAAACTGGTAGATCCACAATAAAGTCCATGGATATGTCATCCCAAGGTCTGTATGCTAGCTCCAGTGGCTGTAGTAGTCCATAACGAGCGTGACATGCTGCCTTGTTCTTTTGGCAATCAGGACATGAGTTGACATAGTCTTGAATCCCTTGATCCATCTGGGGCCAGAAGAAGTTTCTTCGTACAAGTTCAATCATCTTTTCTTGGCCCATGTGGCCAGCTACTTCAGAGTCATGTTCCTCATGTAGAATCATCTGTCTGAGATCCATGCTATCTGGAACCCGTAGCATTCCGTTGTACCAAAGGACTTCATCCTCACGTTTGACGGCTGGGTCCGCCTTTCCGTCCATTGCCTAGTCATATGCCTGAAGCCAATCTTCATCATTTTGGCCAGATAAGATCCCATCCTGCTATATGTGTTTATCAAATTTGACCACCAGTGTGCCTTTCAATGTTTGGGATGACAAGATGATCGGTTGCACTCGTAACTGGAGAGATGAAACCAGAAGTGATGAGACTCTAGCTCTAGCTGCTGATGTCCAATCACAGTCTCCTTCAATTGTCATCAGTTGGTCAGGTCTGAGGACCTGGTGGATAGGTTGATTTTCATTTTCTGTAATGCTACCTCCCCCTATTTTTGGGCGATACTCCGATTGCCTAGATAATGCATCAGGTTTTCCATATCCATTTCCTAGATGGTAGAATATTTTGAAGTCATAACCTGCCAGCTCTTGTGCCCATCTTGCTTGCCATCTGTTCCAGATCTTTGTAGTGGTAAAATATTTGAGAAATTTATGGTCTGTATAGATCTGAATCTGATGGTGACCTCATTCGAGGTAATGTCACTACTCTTTCGATGTGGATACAATAGCTAGTCATTCCTTATCATGGATATCATAGTTGAACTCTGCTTTATTCATCTTTCTGGAATAGAATGCGCTGGGGTGAAATCGTCCATGAATAACTTCAGAGAGTACAGCACCGATAGCTAAATCACCTGCATTGGTTTCCACCATAATCTGACACATAGGTTCGAAGTGCTTTAGGATTGGAGCCTTGGTAACCTGGTCCTTGAATTCTTGAAATGTCTTGGCACATTCATGAGACCACTCATATGGAACACGGTTCCTGAGGAGATTGGTAATAGGCATCATCTTTCTCGCACATCCTTCGATGAGTCATAGATAAAAGTTGGTAAACCCCAACATCTGTATGTCTTGTTTGCATTCCAGTTTTTGCCATTCCAGAATAGTCACTATCCTATTCAGAGCCATTTCGATCCCCTCCGAAAATATAATATATCTGAGAAATTCAACCCTCGAGGTGTGCCACACACCCTTGTCTGGTGCAATTGGGACGTTGTTTTCTCCTAATTGTCGGAGTACTTCCAGGACTATCTGGGTATGTTCTTTTTCTGTTGCGGAATAGATCAAGAAGTGGTCGATGTAGATGAGGAGTCCTCTATCGAGCATATCTCCAATGATTGTTTTCATGGCGTCTTGGAATGTAGCAGGGGCATTCACAAGACCACAGGGCATGACAGTATATTCATATAAGGCATATCCCGTACAAAATGCTATCTTCCACTCGTGTCCTTCTTTCACTCTGATGAGGTGAAATTCAGCCTTGAGGTCGATCTTGGTAAAGACTCTAGCACCCTGTATCCAGTCTTGGAGTTTGTTCAGCAGAGGCAGCGGTCTTCGATTTGTAATGGTGACAATATTGAGTCCTCGATAGTCTACACACAATTGTAGGCCTCAGCCTTGAGGCTTCGGAACGAAGATGATAGGTGTGCCAGCTGGTGACTTGGTTAGGTGGTTCTTTCGCTGGTCGAGCATTTCTTGGATGTATTCCTTGAGGAATGCTAACTCTTTTTCCTAGAGAGCGTCGATAGGTCCCCAAGTGGGTTCCTCTTCTGCATAGATATCAATGGCATCATTGAATGATCAGTGAGGTGGCAAGACGATGGGGATTTCTCCATTATACCGGTACGTATAATTGCGATACTGCCATGGAATGCGATTGATCCAATCGATTTCCATTTCGTCCTTATCATTGATTGTGAGGGTTCAAATGAATCCAATCCATCGAGGGTCATTCCCGAAATCTATCATAGTATCATCGATTTCAATTTTGAATGAATTGCACTTATGCGTTGTGCAGGTCTTCTTCCAGTCCTCACTCTCGAAATTATTTGTTTCTCTATCTTCGAATCATTTGGCTTCATGTTTAACAATCCACATCTATGGAGGCATCAGATCACAAGATTCTTCCATCAGACCTATCTCGACGGTTTCCTTGGAATAGTGGTCTCCATGTTGACAGGTAATTGGGAAGGTATAACACTATCCACAATCCTCAACTGTTTCACCAGCAAAGTTCTGGATTTCCTTCTGCTCTGTGCAGGTAACAAATGGACATTGGGTGCTTTGGTCCATTTCTGTGAGGCAATAGGAGTAGTACATCCAGAATCGAGCATCACTCTTGCTGGAATGTTCTCTTTTCCTCAAAATGAAATTAGGATTTCTATTTCAGGTCTTCTACCTGACTTGGGTTCGGGTGGAACTTGTTTTAGTTGCTTGGGGGTGATTGAATGTTGGAAGGCGAAGCCATTCATTATCATGAGATACTCGTGCTGAACTGGCTATGGACACAGCTCCGCCCACAACGGGTCATGAGACATTCACTGGTAAGAGTTGTAATGTCTGGGTAGGTGTGTCTGTATGGTCACTTTGCTTCCTAACTCAATGCTATGTAGGCAGCACATTTCAAGTACTAAACTCATCCTCAGCCATCCTTTTCATTCAATCCCAATTAAGCAAGCTATATAAGGAAATCACAATTGTTTCCATCCCCATATTTCCATATAGATCAGTACCACTGCCTGTATATCATCGAACTGTACCACAGTATCCTTTTAATTAATGATCATCTCATCATTAGAATCTACCTCGTAAATTCGTCTAGATGCAGGGACGTGAGCCTTGGTCTCACTCCCAGCTGCTGCTGCTGCAGACGAGAAATCCTTGGGGTGGTTATCTATAGGTTTTGGCATTTTGCCTTTGGAGGATGAAGCCACGATTGATTTTCAGCGGAACTTCCAAGTGTTGTTGTCCATGCCACAGTGTGCACACTCACCCTTACAAATCGTACCTCGACAAGTCAAGGGGCAATTTCTTCCAGGGCCTTCTTTTTGTCTGTATGGACAGGAGTTTGACCTTTATTCTTGTCCTCCTTCTTGGGTTTCTTGGAGCCAGACTTCCCTCCTGATCCACGATCCTTGGGTTTGTCTTCTCTTTCATCCCCTTCATCCTGACGCTTCTTTTTCTTGTCTTTTATCTTCAGACCTGAAAGGTTATGCCTCGAAGACTGCTTCTTCTGTAGCATCTGTTATTTGTCCATTTCACGTCCAACCATTCAAACACTGTCCACATAGTTGATGTCGTTTCAAGGTTCTCGTTTGGTGGTTGACTGGCGATATTGGTGATTTTCAGAAGGCGCATCTCTAAACCAGGTCCTCCAGGTGGTGCCAATTAGGCAGACTTTGTAATTGAGGGTTTCCATGTCCATTAGGTAGCTCTTAATGTCTCCCTTGTATTTGACTTCCCTCATTTTGCCTAGGGCTTTCCTTCTTTTTGTCTGTCAGGGAATCTCTTTTTCATTGCACTGACATCGGGCTTCCATTCATCCACCTTGAAGTATGTTTTCATATACTTGGCTCTTGCATCATACCAAGTTCTTGCATTTCCATACATTACACATAGAATCATTATGATCATATCAGTATCATCTTCGAAGTCTGTATGGTACCACTTTATGTAGTTTTTGACTCAGTGGAACCACTTTCGATATGGGAGGGGGTTGTCCTATGGATCACCGTTGATCACTTGGGGAGCATCATTACAGTCTGTCTCTTTTCGTACTTTTGACCAGGACTGCGTCCTGGAACACAACGATTGCATGTAATAGAACCTGGTAGTGGTAGCGGAAGTAATTTTGCTAGATCACGCCATCTTTTGGGGTCATTGTGACTATATGAAGAGCTTGAACTGTCATGCGAGTCATTTCCGTTAGGGAATGGGGGATGTAGTGGCTCATCTGAGTTACCAACCCAATTATTTTTGCTTCTTCCGCCCCCTTCCCCTCCTTCCCAGGAGGTACCCTCTCCTCCACTTCCGGCCACAACTGGATGGTGGTATAGAAGGTGGTAGGGAGACGTCCTCAGCGTTGTTATCTTTGATGATACCCCATTTCCCAGTTTTTCGACTGTAGATCCGTTTAACACCACTTGTGGTTTCCATAAAGCCCCCATCCTGTGGTTGATTTGGGTTTGGTTGGGGGTTTTCAGGTTTATCATCTTCTGCAACTGATTTTGCCACCGATCTGAAGGAGTATCAGTTTTCCTTTGGGACTTTATTAAGCTTCTCCTCTTGCTTTTCGTGAAACTCTGTGAAGGCCCGTTGCCATTGATTTTTAATGGCATACATTTCCCTCTGGGTTGAAGCCAACTCTCAACGTTGCTTCTACAAATGTTCCTCTGCCTTCTTCTCATTGTCCTCTATTTCCATACATTGTGTATTCTGTGCCCTTGCCATTGCTTATTCAGCATTCAACCTATTTTCTTCCATCTTCAACTTTTGAGCTTCCAACCGTGTTGCCAACTCATTCTCAGCATCTTGTCTCTCTCCAAGTACTGCAGCTATTCTGTCCCATGCAGATATTGTAACTTGTGATGTGGGCATTGAATGCATCCTTCAGATTCTCGTAATCTTGAGATGCCTTGGCTGCAATCACTGCCATTCCTCCTTTCACATTGGCTGCAAAGATCTGATACTGGAAAATGATATCTGTGTATTAAGCGTACACATTATGGCAAAAGGTTTTGACTCCTGTGTTCTTCTGATCATACACGGTGTTCAGTTTGCTGACGATCAACATATAGGCATCCACCCGCTAATGCATTTCCTGGTGTATATTGATGGCTTTGGATATTGATTCTGACACGAGAGCTTCAATTCTATGCAAGTCTTAGGTTACTGTATGATATAATTCATCTGCCCAGATGGGAACCAGTTTGTTGGTGATTGGCTGATATTGTTCCACCGCTTTTCCACTGGTTCCTCTGGGAATCAAGACAGTACTCCTTCTCTCCACCTTTAATCTCTGTACCTCCGATGAACACATGGTCTACTGTTCGTGAGGTATGCGATGTTTGGTTTTTCCTCCTGCTTGATAACATTAATCAATGTAATCACTTGCCTGATTTCCAATGATATCAAACAGTCCTGGTTCAAAATCAGGGCAGTCTGTGTAGTGAGTGGGGTTATCGAAAATATCTTCGACGTATTCTTGCTCAGTTAGAGAGTCTCAGGGATCAGAGATCTCACACTCAGGACACTCGAAGAAGCTTTCGGTAGGAGGGGTGTTCAAGTAAGTCTGGATAGCGCCAACAATATGTGGATAGAGTAGGATATAGGAAATAATGAAGAGAATCTAAAATATTATGAGGTGACATCAGCAAAGAACATTTCCGTCCTGGCGGAATGGCTCCGTCAGAGCCATCAGAGACACCCCGGTGGCGGATTCCTCCGCGCCCAGCGTCAATACCACATGACATTGAGCATATCGCCCTCCGATCGCGGTTTCGCCCTTTCTTCTCGCTCTGTCGGTCTATACGAAATACACACTCTATCTTTGCCATTTTTTGATCTCACTCGCTCTTTCTACGATTTCGTGGATCTACGCAATTGGGTGGATCCTCGCGGCGGGGTAGTATCATATCTTCTCACCCTCATCCTACGCTGCTGGAGCCAGGTTGACTCTTGATCATGGGATGGAGAGAGAGCGAGGGATGACTTAACTTCGCGTTCTTAGGTGATGGTAGAGGAGATGGGACAAATCATCATGAGAAACTGGGACTTAAGAGAATTTCGTGTGCAAGTCAATTTACCGTCCCTGATACGGCAGGTATGAGTCGCGATCCGGCGTGTAATAACACCGATATGAGGTCTTCCCAACCCAATCAGGCAAGTAGTACCCCTGATTTCTCCTATCCGCTCGTATCCTCCACATCGTTCTCATCTTCATCCCCCATCTCTCCCTTTCTCATTCACATCTCAACCATCATCGCAGAACACGAAGTTAAGTCATCCCTCTCTATCTCTCCATGGCATGATCATGAGTTGACACCGAGTACAGCATACACTGAGTACAGCACTCAACAATGGTTTGTCTTCCCGTCATTCTCATGATTACGAGTTGACCCCTGAATGTAGCTTCAGCTTGCGGCGTGCCTCCATTCACGATCGACCGCCATCAGCCAGCTCTCCATGAGAGCTCCAAGGTAAAGTCACCTTGTCACATTCCCACGGTTGCGAGTTAACTAACTGATGAAATACAGTCTCAGCACCCGGCACGCCGTCCATCGACCGCCTTCAAGTACTCGTCCAATCTCGCTTTATCACGGCCTCGAAGTGTATATCCAAACTCGCTCGATTACGGCCTCCAAGTTCGCACGATCACGGCCTCCAAGCGCATCTCCAAACTTGCTCTATTACGGCCTCCAAGTGCATCTCTCAACTCTCTCGATCATGGCCTCCAAGTACATCGTTAATGAGCAACGGCGGGTGTACAGAGATAGAGGGGTAACGGAGGTGGACTGAACGATGGGGAGTACATATTAGCTATATAGACACATAGATACATAGATGAGAATACAAACTGAATGCATAAGTTTTGAAAATTGTTGAACGATAAGTAGTAGCTATGATTTAACATCGCCAGGCGTTGTGAAAACAGCTTCAGCATAACTGCAGCCTCTGCGAAGAGTGTAACACACGTGTCCTTCTGATGGTGTGTAAACGTCACCACAAAGTAAAGGAGTACGTAGGCAACATGACCTGTTGCCTGGGCGACGGGCAGCGTGTACTTCTCCATCAGAGGGTACGAGGTTCCGTCAGAGCCGTCAGAGCCGTCCGGAACACCCTGGTGTTTCTGATGGAAATTAGAGTTGTTGCTGATGGATGTTTGATAGTGGTTTGATATAACAATATAGTGTAATGCGGGAGGAATAGACTCCAAGATACTCTCAACTAGAAGTATCCCATCTAAGTATCCCTCTATCTTGTCTCACTATCGGATTTGATATAGAAATTATACAAGGACTAATCGCAGGTTCAATTCGAAGCTTCACTGAGGTGCAGAAATCTGTCAAAATAGACTAAATGTAGAATAGCTTTCCGATCCGAATATATTGTTAAGGCTTGTTCGCTGTCTTGAGGAGGTTGCCCTCTATACCAGCGGATAATCGAGAGGTTTTCATACCTCTTCCCACTGTGCTCTTCCTGCTGATTCTAACTGACCTATTCTCGAGATGAATGCTGACTATCATCTCTTCCTACCATTCCCATGCTCAGATACCCAGTCGGCTTGAACTGCCTCCGGGCAAATGGTAACTTTTCAATCATCCAGTCTTTCGGGACCAACAGTATCCTCCTGATACACATCTCCGGAATGATTAATATCCATCAGACTGTTGTCTTTCAGACCATCTACCTCTTTGTACCATTCAACAGCCATCCTTCATATCGTGCTTAACGATTTTTATCCTACTGGCCATAGCTGATGCCAATCGAGAGTTACTTCATATAAAGGTGACGATGGCTGGTGTCATCCTTTATCTTTGTCCATGGAGAATATAGCGATGTGTGTTTGCACTGGATTGACACAGCATTGCAACTGTGACAATACTCGAGGGTGGGTGGTAATGTGGTGGTCAAGGGATTTGTACCCCGCAGTCATTGGTGGGGCAATAATGCTAGCTTTTAATTGATTGACCTAAATCAATCGCCACATGACAACATCCTTGAGTGATAATTTGTGACCCTGGAACCGTGACCAATCCGAAATGTGTAATAGTGCACAACCCAAAACTATCACAGATGATGACCACACTCTAATCCTTCCCCTTGAAACTTAATCAGAGTGAGAGTATATAATACATTTGTTAGCAATCCTGGTATTGACAAGAATGTACACTATTAGTTATCCTCAGAGTCTCCAATATATCATACTGTTCTGATTTAATCTCATTTCTCTGCATTTTGGACCCAATTTCTCTCTCATATGATAACCACATACTTTAACACAAATTGAGTCATCCTCTGGAATGATTTTGTGTAATAATAAATATATCTTGACCGACCAATCAGGAGAATATGTAAGAGTGAACATATACCCATCATAGTCTCATATCGACCACTATCTTAGCTCATCACTTATGACATAATTGCAATACATAAATATTGTATAATTCTTTGATGAAAATTCCACTAATGAAGATATATATTCATCTGATATTCTTAACAAACTTTATTTCCATCCTTTGAACTCAAATGTGATTACCAAGAAGTCTCAACATTTTCCTGTTTCCAGAATCTCTACCGATTGCAGCACTTTAACACCACATGGTTAACTGAAATGCTTGAATGTTATTTATCAGTACAAGTTTAGGAGATCTCATATGCAGGGGAAACACAAAGTCAAGATTGGATTAGTTATTATTTTGACTAATATTGAGTGTGAGACACTATCACACCCATGTTGATATGTTGGGTGGGTCAGGTATGCGCAGTTCAATTTGAGGTAGGTTCGCTTAAACCAATATTCAATTGTTATTTCAATGGTATATTTGATTTGGAATCAGGAATACTAATATTCCGTATAAGGTATTAGAAATCAGTCTATACAAGCATATCTGACAGTCTTTCAATCACCAAAAAGGACAAACATTGACAATATAAATCTGAACTGCTGAAATCATCTCTCCAGAACTATTTCAAAGCTCCCTTCAAATTGCATTTTTGTTTATATACTGAAAGTAGTGTGAAATATATTTCCCAGATATATTATACTTGATGATTTATTTCATTTATCTCGATTTGTGTATACTGTGTATCTAATGTCCAATGTTATCAATATTCGAAGGTAAATTCATTTTTTTGAATACAATCTCCAGCCAGTAAAGTGAGAAATCACCATGTTGCTGAAGAATCAAGAAGTTGAACTCGACCCAGCAATGGTTTCATAGTCAATAACATGACTAAATACTTCCGTGTGAAATTATCTTCCAATTGATACCTGTTAGTATTGTATCTATTGTTATATTTATCTTTACTATTATGAATTTGATTAATGTAGGATGAGGAATACATCAATTTGAAGATCAATGTAGACAAAATTGATGACTATATTGACATCACCTTGTTTTGCAAAATTGATAAAGATAATTTGGCTAAACTACAGGAGATTCTATCTTCAAAGTCTAATGTTCTATAACAAGCCATCATACACTGCAACTATGGTACTGCCAAAGAAACTAAGCCATGCCAATATGGCAATACCATACCCGTCTTTACAGAATTCAGCGCAAGAAGTTCGAAATATGTCATTTCTGTTGTTTACCTCTCAAGAGATTACTTTCAACCAAATTTGGTGGTCAAATTTGACACAAACAGACCAGCAGCTTCAATAACCAAAGCCTAATGGAGATTAGAATCTTCCACGTGTAAAGATTTTTGGAAGTCGCAATCATGTAATACACTGGGTGCTACTTCTCTGATTGCGAAAAGGGTGTCAGAGGAAATGATATTCACAACAACATGTTGGCCTGAAATAGTTCATATGTAATACTTTCTGATAGAGGAAGTTTCGAAACTAACAATCTATAATTGGGATAATTGGCCAACATTAGTACGTATTTCTGTTAGGACTTCCTCTGAATGGCAAATCCCAGATTGTCTGACACTGAATATGGATTTGGAATCATCGTATATTCAAAGTATTGCATTGTAATTGATGAAATGTTTTGGTCATATATCATTCTCAAAACTCCAGAAATTACATACTTCAAGCTAATGTTCATTAGGAAACATGATTAATTACCAGATGAAGCATGTAAGTCAATAATTGGTAGCTCTGGGCAAGATTTACTCTCCTAGTCTAAGCTTAGATTCCAGAATAAGAAGTTCCTATTTAATAATATCTATTATACAAAGATTGTTACAGAGTAGCAATCACAGTTCACCAAAATGAATATACTAGATTTAATTCATCATTGATTTTCATCACTATTCATACCATGGGCTCTAGCCTATAACATTCTAGTTTATCCAATCCATTACTTCCTAGACTGTTGCACTGGCCACTGCATCCATTCTATTTATGCAGTTATTGTACACCTCCAGCAACAAGCTTACATTCATGTATTTTCAAGCTTACTGTCAATGTGAATTCATTTTTTTGGTAGATAGTAGTAATGTGCTATAAAACCCACTACTAAAATCAACTACCCATGGGTGGATGCATTATTGCACTGCGTTAAGAACCTCCTCAGCTTCCAATGAGATCTATGAATTCTAGTCAGCTCTCTTCAGACTGTTTCTGCACACCTCCCTTACACTGAACCATTCTCTAATGCATTACCTGCATCTGTATATAATATGGTGCTTCTTTAAGCCCTTCTACACCCCACTTTTCCAAATGTCATATTTATTCTTCCCTTCAATATCTGGCATTGTATTGCAAACTTTTTTTGTTTCACAGATAGCTAACATTTAATATATATTAGTTAGGTATTCCAGATGAGTCCAAACTATATTGGTATTTGATTTCTTCCCCACAGAAGATAGGAATCATCTCCACATACAAGAAGTACATGTAGATATAATGCACTAGTAATAAAATATAACTATCTGAATTTGAATGAAATGGAACAAATAGTGAATCACTTTGACATGGTGTTATGTTGGAATAATTTGATTACTTAGAAGAGATAATGTGTTATTGTACTTGTAGTTTATTGGTGGATCAAGTTACCTTGTTCTTTAGTTCACTAAGATAGTAATGTACAAAAAAATAAAATAGTGAAAAACAGGTTTGTTAGAATAGTACAATTAAGAGGTTCATAATAAAATTAATTACTCAATTATATTTACCACAGAGGGTAATTCATTGCTTGCGTATATCTGAAGAGTATTACTAATTACCTGCAGTTTTCAAAATGTAAATATTGAAGAAAACACTCAGCTCTCAGTAGCAGTTTGGTATTGCTATATTGTGTAGAGATATTTTAAACAAATTCCTAACTTATCCCTTGTACATTGATCCGTATTCAAACTTTTTAGATTCATACAAATTATACTGCTGTGCAGGCCATTGGAGATTCAATTTTCACTGGGGCTTACCAGATAGCTCTTCCAATATTTGATCTACTTCTCCATTTGACAATGGCCGGTTTATACTTGGTCTCTCATCCTACAGTTATACAGGCTGATTGTCACCAGCGTGTATATTCCTGATGCACAGTACTGATATTACACCTCTGAAATTCGGTTTGCAGTATAACATGTTCACAATATCATGTCTGTCACATTACTTTTGATCGATACTGCTCAGGTGTATTCATAGATATCATCAGCGAAACCTTTAAATGGATCTTTAGAATGTATTGAGACTTTGGAAAAAGAGGTAGCCTTGATTCCTCTCTCCATACTAGTCACCTTCTGCACTTATTATTCGCTGAATCTGATTATGCTACTTTCAACATTGAGTTACAAATAACAGGCAATTATTGGAAACATTAACCTACTGAAATAAGGTCTATATATATTCAGATAGAGCGAGTCTCAGAGTAGGCCTTCAAAAGTAACGGTTTGATGACAGGGCCCACTTTCGTATGCGCTTTGCCTTGCCACTTATAACAGCCCAGCCATCCACCTAACTACTGCCTAGCATATTGTGAATAGAAAGATAACTACTAAAAGCTTCTATTTGTGCAAACTTCTGGCAGTGTGACAAGTTCTGTGGTATTGAGTGGCATATATTTAGCAGTATTTTGGGGATTGTGAAAGAACCATTCTCCAGCCCGGTGGCAACTACTGTCCCACTTTCCATCCAACCCACCACAACAACCATCTGTAGAGAAGCCCTCTGACCTCAGAATCTTAATGTCAACTCCCTACCCCCACCACTTATACTCTCATCTACACCATCCTCACCAAACAAACTAAAAAACCAAAGTGCCAAGCATTGCATCATGGATGATCACTCTGTTCCTTAGTGCACCTCCTGTTGAAATACTGACTGCTAGAAGCGTATATTCTAAAGTACAGGTACATGCATGAACGTATATATGCGGTGTTCGGAGTATGTCTTGTATGTCCCGTACACATCCATGCACACTCAGCTGGCATCTCCAGCTGAGTCTGGAATGACCATCATCTTAGAGAGATTATGCATCAGCCCAACTGAAGCCATACATCAGGGAGATAAACCATTTATGCAAAACTCCACCCTCTTGCTACGCTCCGTGGAACAAGAAAACAAACACACAAACAATCTGTAATTCCCATAGTAGCCTCATTATAACCCTGCTTGGCTTGTGGGCAGGGAAAGAGTACTATGGTAGCCTGAGGATGGCTATCCATATACACAAAGAAATCCTTATTTCCAAGAAGAAAATTGAAACAACCTTAAGTCCAACCATGAATCGACCTTGAATCGACCTCCAATTACCACAAACTCATTGCTTTCGTGAACTTTGTATGCCTATATTTGTAAGTGCTTTCATGAGTATATCTGCCACATTTTCGTCTGTGTGTAAGTAGGAGTAGTTGACTATTCGTCCTCGATGCGGAGCTCGACTGTTGTGATAGCAAACGTCGATGTGTTTCATTCGAGCTTTGATAATTCCCATGGTGATATGGGTGAGAGCACCATGATTGTCGCAGTTGATTGGCAGCAGTGGTGAGTCTTTCTGAGAACCATGAATATCCTGTTGCACTTGAAGCAACCATTTCGCTTCTCTGGAGGCCTCCGATCAGGCGATGAACTCGGCCTCCAGAGTGGACTTCGCGATTAGACTTTGCTTTCGAGACTGCCACAGAATAGCTTCATTCCAGGCGAGAAACACACGGCCGCCCTCAGACTTGTGGTCCGCACCATCGTTCACTGAATCGAAACCCGACTATCTTACGAGACTATTGCAGATGTCGATGCCAATGCCAGTGCCAGTGCCAATGCCAATGCCATTACCATTGATGTGTAGTCCAAAATCGGCTGTAGATTTGAGATACTGGGGTACTCTGTTAGCAGCGGTCATAAGGGGGGTCAATTGCCGCGAATTGTAGCGAGAATGTGCAGTGACTGCATACGAGATATCTGGTCGAGTTGCAAGTGCTGTGTAAATTACATCAGCAAAATGTAAAATCGTTCGGAAGTCATAACTCAACGACACAGCATTTCTAAACAGCCACACCTATCCAGCCAGAAACTTCCACAAGCTCCCAAACAGGCTGAATGCAAAACGATGTGCTTCTCACGTACTCTGAGAGTACTTTCAGGTGCTCTTCAGCCCATCTGAAGTAGCAGAACAGAATACCAGAATATTCTAAAGAGTATGATGTCGTCTTCAGAATGCTATAAAATCATGCTGTCAAGATGGTAAAATTTTGGAGCTACTGGGACTACAACACTTGTCTCCAAGACAATTCCTGTGCACCTGGAGCCAGACTTTCTGGGAGTGACAATATATAATGTCTATATCAAATAGTAAAATTCGATGAACTATCTCACAGCTATACACCTGAATCAGCCATTCTAATCTTAATAATATACAGTCCTGTGGGTATCAAAACAAGCGTGATTATTTACAAGCCATACACTATCGATGCAGCCCGATGCAGCATTCTCATGCAACAAATGTGCCGGTCCAACTATTGCTCTAATGGGTACAATATGCATCTTATTCGTCTGTTTGACAACACCGATGAACCCGTCAACACACTCAGTCCAACCATGAAGCTCTTTGTACCTTGTTCGAATCACCACCCCATATGCTTGAGCTTGAGGACGTAATACCCGGTGTTGAGTCTTCATGCACCTCATTGAACGGGTCGATAATGCTTTCCCGACTGGCAGGAAATCCTTTAATTGGAGGATCTGATTCGGTGGTGTCCAGCTGAAGTATAATACATGAACACAAGGAATGCGTCCTTGGAAGGTGTTACCGAGGTCATTCTCTTCACTTTGCTTATCCTGGACCCAGATGGTATAAGCTTCAGGTATGATCCCTTGGTTGGCATTGGTATATTCTACCTTGCAATCAAGTCCCAGACGCTCAACAGAAGTAGGGTTGTGAAATAGTTGACAGTAATTCAACAGCCCATTCTGGAGTTTAATAGATATGCTGTCGAGGAGTACATTCTGATCTTATCCGAGCAGGAGTCCACTAACCTTGTGTCCCTGGTCCTCTTCAATTTGCGCACAGAATTACTGTCCAAAGTTAGGAATTCTGAAATTGTCTGATGCATCTCTGAGTGAAGTTAATTTGGTACTTCTGCACACTCCGCGGACATGCATTTCTCTCAAATGATATACCTGCTGTGATACAAGGCGGATAAAGGGCTCATCCTCAATTGTTTGGAGACGTGACAGATGGGCTCTGCATGTATTTCGCCATCTATTGGTAGCGGACAGTAGGTTGAAAACTTTTGCAGAGTGAATCTCGTAGCAGCCTTGGAGTGCAAGATATGAGAGTGTCTCCTCTGTGTAGTCAAGACCGGTACACCGGTCATTGTGCGTGAGCATCTGTCGAATGTAACTGACGTTGTTGCTAGATCGATATGCATCTTTCACGTTGGCAATATGTAGCCATTCAGAACTGTCAGTGGTCAAATTGTCACTGGAACCCATTCGCCAAATTCACTCTGATCTATGGCTCAGATGATTCATTTTTGGATATCCGAAATGGACTACGCGTGGTTGTAGCAACGGTTCCGGACTGGCACTTCGGGTCTGGGTTCGGGTCGAAAGTGAACCTTTGCCAAAATGGCTGTCCGGGTTGTCAATGAACCGGAACAGTCAACTCGGGTACAGTTCGATGGTAAACTCCCAACCTGTCTCCATTGGGCGGGTTGTCAGAGGGTCGCCCAGTGGGTCCATCCATAGATCCATATGAGGCTCTTGTTTTTGGAGTTTGTTAATAGTATCTTATCAAAATCGCGTTTTCAACAACCAATAATATGTTTTTGCATGCTATACAGCTTGCAATATCGATTGATCTGGAATCGGTGTTTTACCTTTGATATATTGTATTTTCGCCTATCAGGGCGGTCAATAATTCCGTTATGAACGTGAAGATCCATCCGATGCCTCAATTACCAAATAGGCAACAATGAAAACTGTTGACACTCCGTTGATGCTGATTTGCAGGATGAGGCAGGGCGCATCTCGCTGTTGTTTTTGCCATTAAAGGCTGCCAATATCTCATAAATGGATATCTGCAACCAATGGGTACATAAATTACCCAAAATGCAAAGCTAAAAATTGTTGACGCTATGTTGAGGCTCATTCTCAGGATGCGGCCTGGAGCATGTTGCTGTAGTTTTTCCCAGTAAAGGCTGCCATTATCTGATAAATGGATCTCTGCAACCAATCAGAAGATAAATTACCCAAGATGCGAAGCAAAAAATTGTTGACACTCCGCTGACACTCATTCTCAGGATGCGGCAGGGAGCATTTCGGTGTAGTTTTTCCCAGAAAAGGCTGTCAATATCTGACAAATGGATGTTTACAACCAATCGGAACAGAAATTACCCAACATGTGTAGCTACAAATCGTTGTTGCTCCGTTGACGCTCCTTCTCAGGATGCGGCAGGGAGCATCTTGCTGTAGTTTTTCCCTGTAGAGGCTGTCAATATCTCACAAATGGATGTCTACAACCAATCAGAACATGAATTACCCAAGATGCAAAGCTAAAACTCGTTGATACTCCATTGACACTCATTCTCAGGATGTCACAGGGATCATGTCGCGGTCACTGTTGCTCGTAAAGGCTGCCCATATATCGGTTATGCATCACTGCGACCAAATTGTTGTGTATTTACTGTACTTACAAAACCACAAATCGTTGACCCTCCGTTGACGCTCATTTCAATGTATTGTCCATTCAACATCTGCTGCCATGGAAAATCGTTTTCATCATGATTTGACCTTATTGGTAGTTTTTCTGACAGATTGAGACTTGGACTTGTGGCAAAGCCAAGCGCAGTAACATTCTTGCACTGTTTGCTCTCACATGACTAACATTTATGTATCTTGCCAAAAGCTTCATTGCGCCTTCTATGAATCTGTTTATCGACCGATATTGACAGGCTACTGCTCCCCATTCGCCCCTAATATATCACCAACTTAAACTCACGGTCAAGATACATAAAGAAGCTGGTGAAACATTGACACATTCTGTCGCACGTTTTCTTCACTCCCTTGTTCCTCCTCGTTTCGATTGCATTGACTGTCCTTAACACGTTTTCAGCCTGCCTTGTTGACTTGCGTGTTGGCCCAATCATGCATGGACTATTTGGCGTGGCGCTCACATTCCGCTGCTCTGGGCATTCCGAATCCTCGATACTATTGTCTTGCTCTATATCAGATTCAACGGTCACCCCGCAATCATCTTCGCTGTCATTTGGATTATCTAAGTCCCCATTGCAGTTAAGCCAATCCTCAGAGTCCGAAATGCTTTCAGGTGTACTGTCCTCATCACATTCGACTGGATGACGGTTGATTTTTCGGATTTGGTCGACATTTAATATTTGAGTTCGTCCTCCAGGGTGGTCATTTGCAGACACAGGTGGTGGCAATGGAGATCTTTCTGACAATTTAAATGCAGCCGCACCACCATGTTGAAGGAGTGACCAGGATGCTTTGACAATCTCATCCGTGTCCGAAATGAATCCCACCGTGGTCATCTGCTTGTGTTGAACGCCAGATTCCTCCTGGGTAGCATGTAGGTTGTGGCTGCCCTGCCACGTCTCCAAAAAGTCATGTACCTTGGCCCTTCTGTGGAATGTCTTTTCCACCGTGTCTTTCTTCATTTCCGAGTCGTTCTCTTTGTTCATTGTATCCAATTCTGGGTCAGGGCCTGCCAAAATCCCGTTACTGGCTCGAGCAAAGTGCATTACAATGACTGTTTTGCGAAGAGTCTCGCCTGAGGTTTTTGACTTCCTGCAGCCGATCACATGTCAGCCTAGGGCAAAAGTGGCCTCCACTCCGACACCATGTGGTATGATAGAGAATGAGTTACGCGCCACATTAGAGTGATCGGCGAACTTGGAGTGCATTTCATCCTGTTGACGCCACCAGTCGGCTATGTCCGTTAACCAAAATGTACTGCAAATCTCCAATGGGTCAGAGTGGTAATCATTGAGATTTGGATTAATCTGCCCCCAGTTCTTTGGGGCTTCAGGCGGTGAATTCCAACAGAGCCTGGCGGCGGTCAATAAGGGTGCTGCTCGATTGCTTCGTCCTGGTGTCATCTCAGCCACATCGTTAGGCGTTGAGTATTTTTCATCATCGCTGGACAAATCATATGCATCAAAGAACGATTGAGAGGATGCTAAAGCCGTTGCAGAGGGGACGAGATTGCTCCTCTGCATCCTTTGGTGTTGATTGACCAGCACACATCGATGTTTGGCACAGTATTCATTCTCCACGTACTTCAGAATGGCCTCTTGGTATTGGGTAGTATAGAATGTCTCATCATCAGGATTCATATCCATTGCCTTGTCCCACTTTCTAAACGATAGCAACTAGTGGAAAGGATCGAGGATATGTGCAGACATGAGCAGCATACCTGTCATTGCAGTCACTTCAGCACAAAATTTGGACTGGTTCTGTTGAGCTAAATTCACAGCGAAGAACAAGTCTTCCTTCGATTGAGTCATTTTCCTAGCCAAAGCTCACATTATGCCATCCTTGTGATTGAACATATCATTGTACACTGTGATAACATGATGGAATGTGACTGTATGCCTCTTCGACATCCACAGGGTCCAATATTGGAATGGCCTCAAAACTTCCATGACATACTTCAGAATGGTCCATTCATCCTGGGTTGTGAAGAGTGGCTGCCAATTGCTGTATGTTGGGTTGTCAAGCCACTCGCATGTGAATTCATGTAATCGGAAGGGGTGCTGGAGCAACTCCAGGGTCGGGTTCCAACTTGTCTTCACATCCATAATCGGAAGTACCGCAACGCGAAAATTGACTGTTTGACAGTCAATGAACTAGTTTCGACGACCAGGTGATAGCGTAATTACTACAGCAAGCAATCTCTGCTCCATGAAGGTCAGTTCCAGCACTTTCAAAATATCTTGAAATATGTACTTTCTCAATTATCTTGGCTAAACCTGGGTTCATGGCCGACACCTTATTGATTCTAGCATTTCTCTCTTTTCGAAGCCTTTGACTCTTCCCAATGTCTACGCTTTCATTCTCTCCAAATTGCTGGTCGCGCTCATGGGCATCCCAAGACTTGGTGCGGCCTTTGACACCAAGACTGCTTATGAATGCACCCAAAGCCAGCTGTATGATGTGCGCCATGCATGGTATGTGGTTCCTCAATACAGGCCACACGATTCCAGAGGTCTCAAGTGGTGATTGCAGCTCGCGTGTTAGCGATTAATCTGAGGATGCATCATCAGTCGTGATTCCAAGCAAACGGCCGTCGGTAAGCTCAAAACGATCAAGAACGTCCTTCAAATGTACGGCTATCCTTGCTCCATTATGTTGGCCCTTGACCTATCATCCTCAATTATCATACGAAATGTGACATGAACAGGCAATCGACCTCATCGAAAGTGAGTTGAACTTCACGTAATGCCCAATTTCGATCGACATAGTAAGTATTGACCGATGTTATGGCTAGTATGACGATTGATGTCCATCCGTCCAAAGCTAAACTAACCTTATTCCATGACGGCAATTGCTTCTTAATTGCATCCACGCTCAGGGCATATTCCCTCCAGCAGATTTTGCTGAGGGTTGTAGCAGATGGCCGCACTAGGTTATTGCATAACGCCGTATACGACCGTCGTAAATCATGATGTGATATAGGGTTCCTCGGGATATGAGCCGAAACAAATCCTAACATGTGGTAGTGATTCCATGTGTCTTTGTGAAAATAGGAAGTTTCAGAGTCCTTAGCTGCCAGTTTAGAACGTTTTGTCTGTCATTAGGGTCAATATCGATCAACCTGGATGTCAAATCTGATTTTCCTCTGCGAACTTACGACTGTGATTCCTCGACCTGCTTGCCTCTTCAGGATGACCAATGCTGTTTCATAGACCGTCGAACTAGTCAATTCAGTAACCTCTCACTCTGTTAATTTGGTTAAATCTGCAATGTGAGCTTTTGCCAGCCAGTGTTTCCCCAATGAGCTAGTTCCATGTTTTGATGGATGGCGCAGAACTCGATGACAAACGATACATATGATGCCAGGGCTGCCTGTCTGCTTAATTTCGCAGTGTAAATAGAATCGCCACGAAGGCACATGTCTAGCATTATTCCAAGCAATAGGCCGCTTCGAGTCAACATTCATTGAACCCCACCAACCATCGAAGATGATTTGGAATGGCTGGTCACTCAAATCACGAATACAGACACGTTCATTTTTAGAAGAGATCATAACCTCGAGCAATGAGGTGTTCAGAGATTTTGAATCTGACATTGCGGTAGGAATGAGAAAGCTGGGTTATCTGACTCGACAGACTGCCGAAAGTAACGATACAGCAAAGCAGACTGCGGGTTCTCAAATGTTCACTCTACTGCTATAAGTAAAAAAATCAGATCTGTAAGACATTGCATGCAAATTTGTGAAGTTGTATACAAGGTTACATTGTAAAGACTGACTGTGTAAAACTCGATTTAGGAACAGCACAATGCAGTTCATTGCTGTGTAGCATTCTGAACCTCCACAAAAAGTGTTGATGCACTGTGGGTGCTCAATTGTAGGAGGCGGATGCAATATCGTCACCAGCATTTTTGCCAATAAAGGCTGCCAATGGGTTCATTGTGAGTGATCTGCATTCCATTGCCGTTGGATTGTCCAAGATGCGAGATCAAAAATCATTGACGCTCCATTGATGCTCATTTTGGGACATCGTAACCATGTTGTTTTAAGCATTTTTGCCTAGAAAGGCGGCCGATAGTTCGATTATGGATCAATGTAGTCTCATAGCCCCTTGATATTCCATGATGCAAGGCCTGAAATCATTGACGCTCCGTTGATGCTCACTTTTAGAGCATACTGACGATCTCGTCGAAAGAATAGTTGCCTAGAAAGGCGGCCGATAGTTTGATTATGGCTTAATGATGCCGCACAGCCCTTGCATTTGCCAAGATGCAAGGCCAGAAGTCATTGATGCTCCGTTGATGCTCATTTTTAGGACATAGCAACGATGTTGTCGTAACCATTTTCGCCTAGAAAGGCGGCCAGTTGTTCGACTATGGCTGAATGTCACCGCACAGCACTTGCATTTTCTATGATGCAAGGCCAAAAGTTGTTGACACTCATCTTTAAGACATAGTAGCGATGTTGTCGAGACCATTTTTGACTAGAAATGCGGGCTATAGTTCCAATATGAGTGAATGTTGCGGTGAAACCACGTGGATTTTCCATGATGCAATGCCATAAATCGTTGACGCTCCGTTGACGCTTACCTTCAAGCTCACCTTAGAGACATACTAACAGTCAATTGGTGCTCAACAATTGTACATAAAATCCATACAGTTTTTTTTGGCAGCCAGTGTACCATTTCTAGATCATATCATTTGAGTTCAACATCTTTGAGACATCCCAGTTTGTTAGCCACCACTATACACGTCATTTGCAAGATGATTGACATATGTCCATCGCATTTCAGCGCGTTTGGCCAGCAATTTACCACGTAGAAATCAATCCACTAGTTTTAGATATTTATAGTCCGACTTCCTCACCATTCCTTATCCAGCTCATTCTCCTCAATTTTCATGACATACATTAAGGAATGTTCGAATTTTCAACCATGTGCAGGCAGTCTGAGCAGAGAGTTATGTAGTTGGCTGCATAGATTGAGGCAGACTGACGGCTGTCATTCATCCAGGTTTCAAATGTGCTTTGACCCCTCTTTCTGTAACTCGTCTGACATCACTGACTTGAACTTTGTTAGTAAATTTCGTCTCAAATTTAGGTTTTGCTTTGTCATTTAACAGTAATAAGCAACACCATATACAGTTCATTGTTTGTCAATCAACTTGATTTGGAGTCTAGAACATTTGAATGGCCTGTACGACCCTTGTACACACACTGACGAATAGTCCTGTCTCACAATTTGGTCACTGACATCCAGAACAAGCTGACACATAACGAAGTAGGTACAAATTGCTTTTGCCGGAGATATGTCATCAAAAATACCTATTTGGCTATCAATTCCTGTGGTGATGCAGGAGCCATCACCACCTCATTGTCCGAATCCGATTTCTATATGGTAATGAGCTAGCGTTTATATATGCTGGGGTGAAAGCTTGAAGGTTGAACTGGGGTCGCAATCTCCATCTGTGAGGAATCGGGCAACGCGTCAGGCATGCGGGATAATATGTGATTGTTAGCCTGAGGTTTCTCCGTACCCAGTCTCATCTGACTACTTCCCTGTTGAGACGTCACATGCGGCATTTGTGATTGTCTGAGGATGATATCAAGAACCTGCATAAGCTCTCCAAATGTTGTCGGTGATGGTGTGGCTGCTGTCCTATCTGGTTGTGTCTTTACAACTGCCAGAACCTCCAATTCAGTCGTCCCGTACTTCATATCTCTCTCACGGAAGTAGTTGGCCGCGTCCCCCCATCCTGGTTGGGTCAGTTGCTCAAGCCTCATCTGCTTCTGCCAACAGCTCTCCATGCAGTGCTGTACGATTTTGGAGATTGTGCCCATCACCCAGCCTGGTTCATCATCTTCGCTCGGCTTGCCAAGCTCTGTATCTTCTTCATCATCATCCTCATCTGCCTCATGATGCGCATCGTTGGAACTTGCAAGATCGCTCAAACCGTCACCGATAGCATTCAACATCCCCTCAAATGTCTTTTCAGGCTCTGTGGTTGTCGATCACGCCTTTTCAACATTCCTCACATGTCACTGCTCTTGCATAATCGCTGTCTCTGCATCTTGAACTCGTTTTGTTGCCACTGCGGTCTCTCAATCCACATAATCCTTGATCCATTGCTCCTTGTCTTCTTTGCTTAAAAAGTGCGTTTCCCTTCGTTTCTCCGCTGAAAGCTTTTTTTTAGATTGTACACTGCGCAATGCTCCCAACCCTCGGACCATTTTTGCCTCCAAGCCACTCTTGCCTTTAATGGCTTGTTGACGTCGTCATATGGATTTCTTTGCCAATTTGCCGTGTGTGCCAGCCGGAAGTGGCCAAAGGTTCTTTTTCGGAACCTTGACCATTGTATCTTGTGTTGGCCTTGTTGTTGTGCGAGATGTTGGATGTTGCAAGATATGGACCACATGGAGGCAAGCTGCATCTTTTATGTCAAGGTTGGCAGGTTTGATCAATTGGAACAAAGCAAAATCAGTGTTTTGACCGTCACTTCATTGGGAATAGTCATGCTAACCGTACATCAAGACTTGATGGTTGGTGTGTGATTCATGTAAGATCCCGGCGATGTCTTGAGACAAACATCACCAGACATCCTGTCCGTCGAACAATGTCCTATTTATATCTATCACAAATGAGATATCAGCTGTCGTTCATCACAATGTATCCTTGTAAACAAACATACAACATCGAACTGACATACTGCAAATCGCAGGACCGTTGGAATCCCCTGCAGCTATATGCAGTGCAGCTATACGCAGCCGGATTCAGCTTGAATTAATGATGCAAGTTGGCTGTCACTCGTTCCATTTTGACTTGTCACTAGCTATATAACGTTCTGGACTTCCCACTTCTTTTCGTAATCAGCTTCATCACCATTCCACAACAGCCAGTGAAGGCTACAGAAATATTTCAACCAGGTGCGATTGAAGCCGAATCGAGCCGAATGACAGGAGCTTCAAACAATACACCGCCCGGTGAGCCATAGCAGCAACACAGACACCAGTTAGTCCACCGCGACGCTGCACTTCTAACCACGGTAAATGTGACCCAGGACACACATCGAGAAATAGTACGTAAAACCGGAAGCACCAAGAATAGGAAGCAGCATGCGATTGGATGTGAGTCAATCCATATCGATGTAGACGACAGTCAATTAACTGTGTAAAGCACAGCTGAGGCATGCAGAGAGCTACATGACCGATTCATCGCTGCCCGTAATGGGAAACCTCCATGGTCGACCAAATCCTCTGTCCACACTGTCCGCACAATTGAACATGACGATGTTGTCAGTTCTTGGATGTTCGCAGATGAATTTGGTGATAAACATCCCCGGCAATGGACAAAACAGGTTTTAAAGACCTTAGAAAAGGCTACGGAGTCGTATATGGTTGAGGTAACAGCCGAATCTCACTCTAGAAGCAGCAACTAATTTCTTGTATGTTTTCAATATGTCAGCTACTATGGCAAGACAAGGAGGTCGGGTACAGCTTGAACAGTCCGACATGCGTCTTGCCTTGAATATGGCCACAATGGCTAAAGAAAGGTTTTGGCGCACCGCAATTGAGGAAACACAACAACTAATCAACACACCTCAGGCGGAAATCCGAGAAGAGACGAAGTGGGGTGTTGTGTTTCACACGCATAACACGGTGAGGGCTGCGATAGAAAGACACCCAGCAATGGTTCGGGATTGTTGAGTATTATCATTATCTACCATTCGCGGACACTTTAAAGTATATTTTACAGGGTATATTTATATGCATCATTAAAGAACAATGTAGTTAGAAAGGAGAATGTACATGAACAGCACAGAACGGCTGCCACAAGATCATTATTGATATAGTATGCCAGAGTGAATGGTTCCATATTGCAGTTATGCCCATGGCAAAATGAGCGTCAACGGAGTATCAACAATTTTTGGTTCTGTAAGTCGGGTAATAAAAACGCGATTTGGTAGTGAATACACATAATGGAAGTGTTCCCACCCTGTATAGGCAAAAGAGAAAGCAACACGCTCCCAGCCCCATCTTGAAAATGAGCTTCAAGAGAGCGTCAACGGTTTCAGGTCTTGTTAGTCTGGCAATTGAGAAGTAATTTTGTAGTGGTTATACATAACGACAACATTGACAACCTTTATATGCAAAAGAGAAAGCGAGATGCTTCATGCCCCATCTTGAAAATGAGCGTCAACGGAGCATCAACAATTTTTGGCCATGTAAGTCGGGTAATAAAAATGCGGTTTGCCAGGGAGTATACTTAATGGAAGTGTTGCCCACATTTATAGGCAAAAAAACAATCAACACACTCCCTGCCCCATCTTGAAAATGACCCTCAACAGAGCGTCAACGATTTCAGGTCTTGTTAGTCTTGTAATTAACAAGTAATTTTGTAGTGGTTATACATAACAACAGTATTGACAACCTTTATACACAAAAAAGAAAGCAAGACGCACTGTGCCTCATCGTGAACATGAGCGTCAAAGGAGTGTCAACAATTTCTGGCCCTGTAAGTCGGGTAATAAAAACGCGATTTGGTAGTAATTACATATAATGGACGTGTTGCCATCCTTTATAGGCAGAAAAGAAATCAACACGCTCCCTGCCCCATCATGTAAATGTGCGTCAACAGAGTGTCAACGATCTTGGGCCTTCGATCATGGTCTATGGAAGCGCACTGTGGCTGTCAAAGTCCATATACTCAATTTTGGCCGTTTTCCTAGTCTAAAACGCTCGTGAACACATAGTTGCAACTTCATAAATGAAAAAAGTTGTAACTGTTCAGGAGGCTATTGCGTGAATATGATTTGCTTCTTTGCTCATGAAGGCTGCTAATCACTTGTTTATAGATACGTGTGATTAAGTGCCACTTAGATTACCCAAGATGCAAGACCTTCAATTGATGATGCTCCATTGACGCTCATTTGCAGGCTGGGGTAGAGAGCGTCTCTCTGCTTGTTTCCTATATAAGGGGTGTCAATACATCAGAAAATAACAATGCAGTACCATAGTCAATATTTTGCAATTAACAGTAGGATATCGGAATGCGACCAAAAATAGAAAAACCTGACTTGCAGAACCGCAGATTGTACCCAATGGGTCTAGCTAAACCCGGCGAATCATGCAGGTTACCGGTTGATTGGCCGCGTTTGGACCGCCACGATGCAACGGGTCTGGTTTTTGGACGGTTCTGGAACTGAACCAAACTGTGTATCCAGTCCAAACCCCGACCGCTGGCGGGTTACCTGGACCCATTGCTAACACAAATTACTGATTGTTCAATCGTTTTCCGGAGCGCCTGTATGCAGATTGTCTCCCACCAAGCTTCAAACTCGATCATGCGGATGAAGAATTCCATCTTGAACCACGTCTGTTCATTCAAGGTGATACCAGAAATCTCTCTCGCCAGGTGCTTAGTGACCCGCCTCGTATCAGCCAGGCTCCGGGTCGTGGCTTCTCGCTCAGCATCGGATACACAGATCTGGAATTGCAGTCGCTTGTCGGCAGTCATGTTTGCCACACCGTAAGCCTCGACTGTGGTGGCAGTATTCATTATCGCAAGTGCTTTGGCGAATTTGTTTCTGGGACAGGTTGCCCTGGTCCCGACTTCCTGCAATAGTTATCGCTCATGGCTCTGCAATAATTTATCAAAATGCTTGCATTTAGCATGTGTCACCTGATGGATTTCGCCCTCCAATTGCTCAATTGCCATCTGACGATCAGCATCTGACCAAATGGTTGCCACTAGTAGGGGTCTGTTCAGGCCCGCCTGAAATTGGCTACATTAGGTTTTGTAAACCGTTTCAGCCCCATACACAAGGACTTCCATTGCAGCACGAATCTTATGAATCTCTTGTTCGTGTACCTGATGGGATTGCCTTGCGAAACGGTCATCCACTTTGGCGCTCACAGACTTCGACATTTTCAGTTATCGAAACAAAAAATTCTTCTGCCAATATGGCTTCAGCGCATCGTCTAGTGCTTTGAGGGATAGATTCGAGTGATTTTGTTGCCTAACAAGTCCAGAGAATTCACATAATGTCCACACTGCTCCCATTACCATTTCATCAGAGGCGTTTTCAGCTGCAATTTTCCCGTCATCCTTGGAGATGTCAACAATTGGAGTGCAATTCACTGGCCGTGTTCTGATCATTCCACCGATCTCTTCACCCGGCCAGGATCCGCTTTCCAATGAATCGAATGGTTTAGAGAAGTGCCGGTGGCCAGGATATCATTTCACCAATGTGAATCGATTGTCACCTTGATCCTTGACATCTCTAGCTGTCAGGTATTTGAGCAGCCAGTGCAATAAGTTGTTAACTAATCCCAGCAGCCGCTGATGCAATTCATCAGGCTGCCAATGGCGATAGACATTGCAGAGAGAGTATTGCCAGAACTGGGCGCGGATTGGGTGGACACCTAGAGTGTGAAGTGCATCAATAATAATGACCTCCAGCAGCTCGGAGTAAACATGCTGGTCTCTTGTGTTATCGAGTGGTCGACAAGATGAATGCCTCATCGGCAGACCTTTGGTAGTTTTACACAGCGGGCATGAAACATATGAGACTTGAGGAACCATGAGTTGCTCCGGATAATCCCCGACCCAGGTAGCCAAAAGAGGGTAATATTCTCGCTGGAATCCATCTGGGCAATCCCATTTCAAGCAAGGGCAAGAGATGACAAGATGCCTCACGTGAGACACCACAGTTCCAAACACGGAATGCAATTCTTCATCGATATTTTTTGCACCCTGCGGGGGTCATGGGATCAGCTCGAAAAAAATGCACATGCCTTTTCGGGTGTGGCGGATATCCTTTTGAATATTACCAACTGTGAAATTAAGTGGCCAGGCATGCTGGTTGCCCAGAGAATTGGTCCAGTGAGTCTTGTCAGATGCACATATGACTGGCACGATCATCGCTCCAGTAGGAATCTGATCCTGTGCATCCCACCACCAATCGTCGATGTTCATCCCACGATAGGTTCGAGAACCTGCAGACTCAGCGAGGCGCACTGGATAAACATCGAGGTTCACCCGAAACGGTAGATGTGGCAAATGGAACTGGATACATTTGAAATATGCATGTAGTGTACTGTTCCGAAGATGGGTGAGTCATCTTCAATCCAACTATCATCGCCGAGCCCGAAATAGAGTTCTGAGCAGAGTATTCGTAGAGCATCTGCTGATTGGAATGATTCAATTGTGAAGTTGTCCAGTCCACACTGGAGATGTTGATCAATCCAGGTTTTTGTTTGCTAGCTAAACAACTGAGCCTGCTGAAAGTCGTGCGCGAACTGAAATGGATGCCATGGATTCCATTGTTCTGAGTGCTTTCAATGCTTGTTGTATAATCCAGTTGCTTTGCCATACACTTTCCCCCCCGCATTTTCCACTCCAACTACCTGCCTATGAACCTATGTCATTGTTGGATCAGGGGTACAGGTGAGATCAGGCTGCTCAGGGTCTACAGGTACTTTGTTGGGGGGATCTTCAGGTGGTTGTGCACCCGGTACATTGACTATGAGTACATCGTTAATTGACACCTTGTCAATGGCCATTCAGGTGCACCTACTGTAGTCAAACCATGATGAGTCAGGGTGATTCCAGGTGGCAGGTGGTAGAATCCTGTTCGGTAATAGCACTTCATTCATTGATATTGGGTGATATTGTTCATAGTGACTTTCCAGTCGGTTCTCGTTGCATCATTGCCTTTTGCAAGATACCGCATGTAACATATTTCAGGCGAGTGTTGACGATATTTGAGAAACCCTCAATGTTCTGATGAATATCGATGATGTGTTAGGGGGTATTGATTGGTGCTGGAGTCGAGCCTCAGCAATATTTCTTTGAAAGCGAGCTAACTCAGGTTAGCGTATCACTTTCAAAGGCGCATCACACCCCACCGAAAGTAGAGGAGGGGTAAAACAAAGTCACCTCACGATCAGTTTTGTTCACAAACTCGGATAATATCTATCAAATCCTGCACAATGATGCTACACATTATCTGCCGACAATCGTTACCAGAGAAAGTGACTTTTGTCATCGCTGTGATCAACTTTTGATGCTGTTCATCAGGAGCTACTACAATCGGCCTTATTCCATACTACTTCATTCTGGCATTGTGCAGATTCTGTCTACGCTCAAGGCTCAAGCCACAGATTACATGGGCATAATACAATGAATAAGTAAGTTTCCTAGCTGGCTGTATGCCCGGTCAATGATCATCGAGAACTGAGTGGCTCGTAGAACGTTTCCTTTAGTAATGATCCTTGACTGGTACGTGGATTCTGAGGAGACAACAAAGTTTACACAAGGAGCTCAAAAGGAAGCAATCGCTGTTGCTGCTCAAGAAACAGGCCTCATGTTGAATGACGTAGTAGGTCATTTACACACATTTTCGGTGAAAATTGCCTAGTCATGCTAACCTTCCAACCGGATATACTTCTTGTTGGTTTCCTAGAGATATCATGCCATATCCCTTCTATGACCTGTACAGTCAGGAACCGAACAAAGCTGAGCTTCTATCCAAGTTCCTAGTATACAAATTCGAGCATATGACAAAGAAAGGCAGGATATGTGTGATTATGATTTCTTTTTCTCAGCCGGGTATCATGGAATCAAAGGTGCAGTGAAACAGCACAGTTTATGACAAGTATGATGGATATCAGAGGCCTTCATTCCGTCGAAGATGACTGCTACCTTCAATATTCTCAACTATACTCTGCTTCATTCGAAAGCACCAATTGAATTGATATTTAATTCATCACCATCGTTTGTTCAGATATGACGTCGACAAACAGATCGTCACTGAAGACTACCAATACGGTTCCAACAGGTGGGCTGTTTGGCTCACCACGATGACAAGAGGACAATGCTGGAGCATCAGATAATATTGATGGAAATACAACAAGCAAAGAGATGCAATTCGGGCAACCCCCGAATGAAGTTCATCCACCACCAGGGTATCGTAACCTGCCTTCGCAGCCACCATTTCCAGGCACTCTGCTGTTCTAGCACACTGCCCCATTCAACATGACAAGAAGCTCACAACCAAGCTCTGGTGCAACCCAAGAATATCCGAGTGATGGGCCATCGTGGCAAGGATACCACTTCCCCCGAGGAGCTTATGGTGGACCTCTAATGTTTCCCCCTCAGCAATTCACAGGACAGGGGCCGTCATCTCGAGGCGCACCTCTAGTGCCTCCAGCATTGCCGGGAAACATTCCAGTCATTTGGCCCACATCTTCCGGCTCAACTCCATAAAGACGAAATCTCAGCGCACCTGCGAGACCCTTCATTAGCCTCCCAACCAAACAATTGCAGCCAATGCGGATTTGCCCGCATGAACAGAGATTTGCAACGGCAAATTCAGGGCAAATTATGATAGCAATGATTCGTTGAACCTGGGCGGGGCCGAAGGCAAATCCCCAATCAACATGAAGCAAACCGAATTCTCCTTGACGCAATTTGCCAAAAGGATGGGGCAGCCCAACTTTGGTACATTCAACAAGTGGAAGAAAGGATGGGTGGCTGGGTTTCAGGAGAAGAAGCATCAGTCCAGGATCCCGGGAAAGAACCATTTGAAACAGCTGCAGGATGGACCACTGCACTGGCAGAGGGCAGTTGCAGATTTTTTGGAGACTTTCGAGACTGGGCTGCCTTCAGACAATGTTGATAATGCGGAATGCATTCGGTAACAGTAGGTTTAGAAGTTTTTGAGGAAATATGCAAATGAAGTTCGGGAGGCAAGGAAGTAGGACAGGCAATGCAATAAGTGACCGGCGACCGATTTGGGACAGCACGCATGCAAACAAGCCAGTGGTAACCTCCAAGAGTAGCCAAGTTCAACTTTCATGATAGTGATTTGTCGAGTGCCGAACGGCAAGAGTGACCGGACATCCAGCATTCAACTCCAAGCTCAGTACACAGATGGGAGGCACTGGGAGGAGCTGATTGATCTCATCAAAAAAAATTGTTGCCCGAAAGAACCATACTATATGACTGCAATATACAAATTCAACTTGACGCAGGAAGAATGGGATGAAGAGTATGTGGGATTATACGCACCCGTGCAAATGATGAATGTCCCTCCATCTGTTCACATTTCATTCAGCAGTTCCCTTTCAAATGCCATCAAGTTGAAACTGGGATGCAATGTAAAACTATTTTTGGTAGAAATGAAGGCAGTGACAGGGAAGGATATTGCGGAGTACGTAATGAGACTGGCCAAGATGATCCCCACTGACAGTGTGATGGTAAGTTACGCCCCTCGCAAATCAGTATGCTTAGACTTTCGAGCGATCCGATCAAAATGTAAGAGTCGTGGTTGCGGTGGCATGTGGGAAAGACACTGGCAGGAGTATTAACGTAAGTTCTGATTGAGTGAATAGAATCGATTATATTCCACCTAATATTGGGTCCAAATCCTCGTCTGTGAAATACGTAACATCGCGATGATTTTCAGGAGCACCGGAGTATCAGCCCATCTGCCCATCTCACCTAGGAGCAACTGAAGAAAATTATTGAGGATGATATGAAGACCGACCAATGTGCAAGAGAGGTTCAGGAGCAAGTGGATGGTGAGGAGGTCCTCGATCCAGATAATACCAGCTCAGTTTGGAGCACTGTTCTCAACAAGATCAACAACGAATTTCAACATGAGTGTCTTGAGGAGGCGGTTAGGCTGCTGAATGTGGATTCTATTCACCAATCAACCCATGACTGTGTTCCAGGCCAGAGGTATTCAATTCCAGGCCTGCCCAGAACTAAGTTTCTAGCGCCCCAGTTTGGGGTCATATGGTTCATTGTGATGAGATCGGTTTGGGATGCTGATATTCAAGGAGCACTGGTGATGGATTTAATGGGTCTTAAGCAACACTTTCACCTCGGCTGCAGCAGCAATGCTTTGCAAATTGGTAACTGAGAAAGTTGTAATAGGGTTGGCACTGTCCATTTAATGGGGGAATAACCTTGAAGAGTGGGTGATTTTGGCGCACAATGACTTTCCCGGCATTGTCGGTGAAGAATGGGAGTGGTATTCACTCCAGAGATTGAATTCAGTGCCCTGCCACCTGTTGGAGATACATACAACACCACCTCAAAGGGTATCCAGCACTCATATTGACCCATGAACCAATCTTTGTTGTCGCACTGCCCGGAACGGCAAAGAAGTTCAAGACTGTCATCAACGAGATGACAGACGGAATAGATTGCAAACTCGTCAAATTATTGCACGCCGACAATGCGAATCCCACCCACTAGTATCTGAACACCAGCATTGACAAGCCGCAAAACTGATGGAATATCCACCTTGTGTTGTATGATACCATAACCTCCAGAGCAAAACCATCAAGCAATGGCCAGCTCTCACACTGTTCGTGGAGTTTTGGGAATTTTGATGAGTCTCATCAGTAGAAGTCGAAAAATAGCATTCTCTGGATAATTGCAACGAATGCGAGAATTGGATTCAAACTTCAAGTCACTGCATCACGGAGATTCCATTCACTCTATGGCTGGTGTTATCAGACGATCTGGCTGTTTTCAGGTACGCCTAGAGATCGAGAGGATGATACAGTAATGGCAAAGCAAGTCGCCAATGCACTGTATTCCGCGGTGCAGAGTTTGATGCATGCCATCCGGACTATAGACCACGATGCTGAACCATCAACAAAATGTATTTTGATCACTGGAAGCCTCCAAGAGTGTCTGAGAGGATGTGGAGTGTAAACTTAGAGGCACCAATTTCTGGAGAGTATCAGGCCATAAGAGGTCATTCCGGCCCCCCTTCGGAGTCACTGGGATCCCTGATGACTTGTACAGGAGTGCCATAGAAGTAATTGTGATAAGTTTGGGAACACCTCGGAGCACTGGAAAGAACTTTGGGAGATCCTGGGAGATCCTGGGAGCGCCTGTGACCTATCTGGGAGCGCCAGCGACAAACGTGTGAGGGCCGACAACAAGTCTGGGAGTGCCGATGACAAGCCTGGGAGCCCCCACAGCAAGCCTGGGAGCACCTGGGAGCGCCAGCGACAAACCTGGAAGCACCTCGAATCACTGTAGAGCAGTCAGGGAAAAACGACATCCTTGGGATCATTCCAGGTGCGCCTGGAAATCATAGCTACTACTTATTGTTCAACGATTTTTGAAACTCATGTATTCAGTTAGTATTCTCATCTAGGTATCTATATAGCTACCCATCTGCACGGGATAGCAGGACTGGCTGCAGGTGCGGTGCTTGAGAGCAAATTTGAGGTGCGCCTGAAAATGATGATCGAGTGAATTCAGTAATACACTCCAAGGCCGTGGTTGAGCTCAGTTAGGGATACACTTGGAGGCAGTAATCGAGCGTATTTGGAGATACGCTTGGAAGCGGTGATCGAGTGAACTAACAGATGCACTCCGAGATCGTGATCGAGCGAGTGTGGAGATGCACTTGGAGGATATGGTCATGCAAACTTGGACGGCGTAATCGACGGAGTTCGGAGATACAGTTGGAGACCATGATTCACCGAGTTTGGAGATATGCACTTGTAAGACGATGATCTTGCGAACATTTGAGGCTGTAATTGAACATTTTTGGGGATGCACTTGGAGGCCATAATTGAGCCAGCTTGGAGATTCACTTGGAGGTTGTAATCGATCCAGGTTGAAGACGCAGTTGGAGAGCATGATAGTGCGAACTTGGAGGCTGTAATGGTGCGAGGTTGGATGAGTACCTGATAGCGATAAATGGATGGCGCGCCGGGTTCTGTGACTCCTTTCATCATTTAGTTGACTTGCCACGGTGGGAATGTGACAGGTGACTTTACCTTCGACCTCTCATGGAGAGCTGGCTGATGGCGGTCGATCATGTAGGGAGGAACGCCGGAAGCTGAAGCTACATTCAGGGGTCAACTTGGAATTATGAGAATGAAGGGAAGACAAACAAACTCGGGTGCATTCGGTACTCGGTGTATGCTATACTCGGTGCATGCTGTATTCTGTGTATGCTGCACTCGGTGTATGCTGTACTCAGTGTCAACTCATGATCATGACATGGAAGAGATAGAGATGGATGATTATAACTTTGTGTTCTGCAATGATGGTACAGTTGTGGACAAGAAAGAGAGAGATGGGAATGAAGTTGAGAACAATGTGGAGGATAAGAGCAGAGATGAGCAATCAGGGGTACAACTTGCCTGAATGGGATGGGACGCTTTGGTATTGGTGTAATTACACACCGGATCGAGACTCGTACCTGCTCTTTCTGGGATAGTCCATTGACTCGCACACGAGATTCTCTTAAGTCCCAGTTTCTGATGACGATTTCCCCCATCTCCTCCCATCTCTCTCTTTCTCGTCCCGGATTCTACCGTCACCTAAGAATATGAAGTTTATTCATCGCTCTCTGTTTCTCCATACCATGATCAAGAGTTAACACTGAGTAGAACATACACCGAGTACAGTATGCACTGAGTACTGCATACACCGCGTACTGCATCATCCGAAGATCGACTTTCTCCAGCTCCCAGCCAGTCTCTCATCTCTCGGCAGAGCATGCATGTACTCAATTCTCTACATTCCCACATTTACGAGTTAAGCAATGAATAGAATCTCAGTTCCCATTGCGCCTTCCTCCCGAACTACCGCCTCCAGCTTGACGGCCTCGAGATCGACTGCCGCCCGGTACTCCTCCAATCACGCTTGATCATGGCCTCCACGTGCATCTCCAAACTCGCTCGATCATAGCCTCCAAGTGTATCTCCAATCTCACTCGATTACAACCTCCACGTGCATCTGCAAACTCGCTCTATTACGGCCTCCAAGTGCATTTCCAAATTCGCTCGAACACAGCCTCGAAGTGCAACTTCAAACTCGCTCGATCACGGCCTCCAAGTGCATCTCCAAATTCCCTCAATCACAACCACGAAGTGTATCCCTAAATTCGCTCGATCCCGGCTTACAAGTTTGCACGATCACATCCTGCAAGTGCATCTCCAAACTCGCTCGATCAGAGCCTCCAAATACATCTTACTGGAGCGATGGCGGGTGTACTGGGATACAGGGGTAACGGAGGTGGACTGAGTGACAGGGAGTATATATTCAGCAGACCCCAGAGTAGATAGACATCATCTCATTTCTATCTCCTCTTATCATACAATGAAAATACACACTCTATCTTTCCCAACTGCTGGTCTCACTCGCTCTGTCCCCGAAATTTGGTGCAGGCACTCAATCGCCTGGATTCTCAATGCCGTGTAGTATCATATCTTCTCACCCGATTCCTACGCTCCTTGAAACAAAACCGCTCTTTCTCAAGAATCCCGTTTGAATGTCGTGAGAGGTGCGGCACAGTGTTGATGGTGGGCTCTCTGCCTGCTAGCTCCATCGTTTCACCACAACGCCCCCCAAAGTGGTGCATGTCTAAGTTCTCTCAATGGGCGTGTCCAGGTGCTTGTCTGATTATGCTCGACTACCATCTGTGGCCAGATTGACCGTCTGTATATATATACAGACACTTCAATAATGCATGCCATATATTGAGGTAGCGAAACTTGTGACTGTAACAAAGATGAATATGATAAGATGAAATGCCTTCTTGTTATGTAAGAACCACTGCTGTGAGAATATGGCACCAAGTCTCCCACAGTGCTCTCGATGTCTCCCGCAGAGCTGCGTAGCAGTCCCAGCTGCTCTTGAAGTCTCCTGCAGAACTGCGCAGAGGTCTCAGGAGCTCGAAGATTTGACTATTCTGTAAGTCAAATCTCGTAGCATCCCGAATGCACCTCCATAACTGCAGGTGCTTTCAGGAGCACGTGAGAAATCTCTCACAGAGTCCTAGAGCACATTGTTTAGCTCCAGGGGGGTCTGGGAGCATCTAGAAGTATTCAGAAGCACTGGTGCGGTCACCTGGGGTGTCTGGGAGCATTGCGTGTTGCTTCTGGACTGATTTACATTTGGCTGATGACAGGATGCGGCACACCAGATGATCCAAATTGCTACGCCCTGGATGATCAGGAGGTTGTCAGAATGGAAACTAGCAAATGGGAAACCACTAGTTCGAGTAATGAAGGAGAATGCACACCTTGTCGACCTTGAATGTACTGAGGACAAGCAAGCCAAACTAAAGACCCTTTTGGAGATATACACATCATGGGGTGCTTCGGGAGGGTGGAGGGTACATAGATGGCAGCTGGCATGTTTCTCATTGGTATTGGGAGACACCGAGGATCGGAATGAAGTTTCTGGACCATGGTATGGTGAATGGCCACTCGATACCTGGATGGATTTTCTGATTTCCAGCGGGCTGACAGAGTTATTTCTGCCAATGATTGTCAACAAATCTGCGGAGTATCGCGAACCTGACGAAGACGAAGCATCACATGATGCGCTGCTGCACAAACCAGAAAGTCATAAAAGCACCTTGCCTTGTACACCTCCTCCTCACAAGGCCGTGCTATTTTGTCCTCTGCCAGGCCAAGTTTGTCATTTAAAGTGATGGCTCAAAAAGTGTTTCGCAGATCGTTTGGATATTTTCTACATGTATGCAGAAATGGGCAATGATGAGCACACAGAAATGCTGCTGAAATTCCAAGATTCACCAAATCCCTCTGTGTTTGTAACTACACCCAAAGTGGGTGGGACAGCCCTAAATGTCACAGCAGCAAACCATGTGGTAATAACTCAGAAGTTCTGGGTATTGAATGACCAATGGCAGGAATTTGCACAGGTTGTCCGACTTGTGCAAAACAGAGTTCCACAGGCATGGCTACTGAACACCGGACCAAATAGTTATGATAACAGCGCGAGCGATCTCCACCGGCTGTCAGTAGTGGCTCCAATGATAGTCCTGCATAGTCTGATGAACTGACCAAACATCACAACGACAATGATATAACCCTTTCTGTAATGTCGTAATGACCATACAATGCAGCTCACTCAACATGGAGACTTAGTGCCATCACATGGTGAGGATGAACAATAATTATCAGGGAGGTCAAATCAAGGTACGCCTTTTGAAACATTCAACCAACACAATCTCACCGACTGATGCAAAATAAGCAAATGGTAATGAGCATGAGGTGCAATTGAGGAGTCCAGGAGTATTGGTTAGAGTTCGATTCCAATTCGTGTTAGATGATCATTGTGATGAATATGAGATGATGTTGATGGTTAACAGATATCTAGTCAACAGAATCATAGCCTAATTTGTATGACCCAATATGTGATGAACAGCAGGTGCGCCAGTGAAATGGTGGACTAAGTGAAATTCCGCGGTGCCATATATTCTGTTGTAAGAATCTGTTGATGCCACAGTCACTAATCATCTTCAGTCAATATTGTCACTGTGGATTTGTGATTCCGAAAGCTGCAAATGAGATCCGTGTTTTCAGGTGCGCCTGATCATCCAAGTTTGATTCCAATTATTTGGTACATGTGGTGTTAGCGACGGGTCCAGGGAACCCGCCAGCGGTCCGTGTTTTGGCCAGCTGTTCGGTTCTGTTCGGTGCCAGACAGGGCCAAGAACCCAACCAGCTTTGTCTGCGCAGGTTGTTACCCGGACCGGACATAACACCGTGGGTTTTTGGCTGGGTTGGAACTGGACCGCGGTTCCAACTTTACAGTTTCTACCGCTTTGGCTGCAATTAAGTATTTGAGTTCTGATCATATTGTAACAAGAACAATACATAGAGTGTGCAGTTTTAGCCGCTCTTTCACCTCGCGCTTTCAGATTTGCGTTCCGACTGATATTCATTGAGTGGCTATGAAATAAGGGCCAATTTTAAGCGAATTTTGCGCGTTTTGGATAGCAACTCAATGCATATTGATCGCATTGCATATCTTAGAATGGGAGGTGAAAGAGCGGCGAAAACTGCACAATCTACGTATAGATCATGCCACGATACGATCAGAACTCAAATACTTAACTGGTGCGAACAATCTGGGCTCGCGCAGGATGGGATTTGAGGTGGAACCTGGCCCAAATGCAATGGTGCGGGTTTTTTGTGGTAAAACCGTTGCAATCGTTCGGTCCCAGTTCCAACACTAACCTGGAACGGTTCTAGCCGGTTGGAACTGTTGCTAACACTAGTTATATGTCTATTTCAGGTGCACCGGATACTAGAGCCATGAAAGAATATGGGATATTCACTGAATAAACAATGTTCGATAATTTACAGTCGATTGCACAAGAGAATCGCTCTCAACTTCTCGACTCTCCTCAGACAGATCTAGTACAGTATATCTCTAATCATCAACGGATAGACAGACTGTCTAAGTGATATCGAGTTGAGGTATCATATCCTGAGACACGGCTCGCAGATTTCAAGCTTATCCGAAGCATACAGCCACGTATTTCCTCGCTCAGGAATGAAGTTCAGGCACACCTCAAATCCACTCTGCTGTCGAGGTTGATCATCACAGATTTGACACTGCAGGCATGTTCAATTCACCGGCCAATTTTGACAAGCCGCCACTCATTATTAACATCTGCTCTCACTCCAGGCACACCTCTGAACCGTGTATACCCACTTCGCATTACCCTTCAATGATTCATTTTGCTCCATTCCAAGTATAATTTCTTCCTTCCTGGATGCTTTGAATCCGTGGCTGACAGCACATTCAGAGTGTCATCTTTCAGACACTAGACATTGAGGTGCAGGCGCGGCTCATCCTGCTTGCCCTCAGCTAGTATCTGAATCTATGCTTGATTGGTATGTAAAGGCCGCCACTTAAATGCCATATCTGTCACACTCTATGTCAACCTATCCTTTGGAGGATGGTGTCCACCACACGCTTACCATAGATGCACAGCCCTGGGTGATAAGTAACCACACTTAACTGGATTTTGACTAAGAAGTATGTTTGGACTGTACATTTCCAAGATCCTAAAATAGCTTCTGTCTTTCGGGCTCCATAAGCGAGCTGCAGCTTGAGAGAGTGAACCTGAAACGACGGTTTCTGCTCAGCGATTCTGCAGATGACTGGCAAATCCTGCTCACTTGTATTACACACTTCCTCAAATAGGCTTAAATTCACAACCCTTCTAATGCAGACTTAACTACATTTTGACTAACTTGAATGTGTGGGCTGCCAAAAAGAATATCTTAAAATAGATTATGAACCGATTTCCATCAAGAGAGCTCGAAAAGATAGATTCTTAATCCCAGTCTCTGCTCAGCGGCTTGATTGGGGACCAACAAGCTCACACCCACTGCATATCTTGAATGCCTGAAGTTCGTGACAAATCATAAATAGAAGATATCTGATTTCCACCAACGTCCAATCCCACAAGTGCATAATGAACTTATTTCAATGAAAGCTCGAGTTGAGAAAAGGCAGTTTCTGGGAGTACAAGTAACTGTCAATGTAAGGCGAGCCTATAATCCCAGCCATTACATTGGATTCAATCCTGCATGCCAATTCAATGCTCGCTGCACCTCAATTGGCCAGAACTGCATGCTGTTATTGGTCTTTCTGCTGTCAGATGAAGCCTCATGACGCATTCATATTGTTCTTACAAGATATGATGCGCAACATCTTAATGTGAGTGACTATTTATAACCCATTCGCTAGCAATCTTGGCATTGACCACAACTGGAATCGATTGGATTACACTGGGATCTTCATCGTACCTTTACTGTTCTTCCTTCATGTTGAAAATCTCGTTTGTAAACCCAAATGCTCCGTCTTCTGTTACACTGGCTGCATTCATATTGTGATTCAGCAGACTGGGACCGCTGAAAGTGAAGTTCTGCACAACACATTGCCTAATCGACATCTAAAATTGCCACAGAATCCTAATATAATCGAATATCATGAAAATAGAGCATTTTTCTGACTGGTATACCGCATTCGGAGATTCATACGTATCCACTATCAGCAACAAACTCAGTTGGAACCCATGTAACTTCAACTTTTGCCACTCGCCAAGGTCCCAACTCTGTCCTCTGTCCATATTCTGCAAGATTCTTCAACACACAGACAATTCTGTTCCACGCAGTTACCATTCATATGTTCGAACTAGAGGCCTAATGAACTACTTTCAGCGGAGTCATATGCAGGGGCGATCACAATCAACCCATTCCTCAGTTTCCAAGTCTGGTTCCGAGAGTTAGTTAGCGATACAACCATGTTGATGTCTCGAGTTCTTCAGGTGCATCTGTTTCAATTCTAGGTATGTTGGCTTCAACCAACCTAGAATTCTTGCACCAATAGCGTACTTCGATACGAGTGCTAACATTGAGGAATTGCGGGCATGAATAATCCATCAAATCATGTGCACCGGACGCTTCCTAAATCAGCACAACGAACTAGCATCAACAATATATATATGAACCACCAACAGGTCTTCCAGACTCTTTCTAGGAACGCCTTGAATTGCATCCTCCTCGGCCGAGCATAACGTTTTCCAAACACTCCTTCAATTGCATGCTGCTCAACCGCGTGTGACTTTCTTGCCCAATTTTCCCGTCATTCTATTATACTTCGTACTATATATACCCTTATATACTTCTCGCTACATTCCCAACTTCACTTCATCAAACATGGAACCTACCCCCAGCCAGGTGAGGAATCACTATTCACAGAAGAATCAAGAAACACATGTTGAGAGAGCCCTTGCACATGCATCGCAGAAGACAGCCAATCTTGATTGCAGATCGAATGTTTGAACATCCAGCCCAGCTTTCGAGTACAGTGTTGAAGATAGCTAATGTCCATGCTAGAATTCTGATGAAGCAGGATGTTGACGATACCGATCGGGAGATCAGCAATGACGAAAGTGAAGATCCTGGATGGTCCGCCTTGTCATTCTATATGGAAGAAGACGATTTGGACATCTGGCCCGAGGTCCTACATCTGGACCAGGTGCAACGAGATAAGATAATACGAACTAAAAGGGTTCCACTGCCAAAGACACAGAGCCAGGTCTATACTGTCATTGCCCACACTCCACTTCCAAATCTATGACATCCAGTCGAGGCTCTAGCACCACCATTGCTCAAATGCCAAAAGTCAACCATCAACATATCACGCGAGTGTGACGTTGTTCGGGCGCTCCCGCTTCCCAAGGCCATTGGAGACCATCATGCTCCTCAACCAAAGCCGGTGGAGATCACAACATTCTTCAATACCAAAGGCTGCTTTTGAGCTAGCGAAACAGTTCATGGAGGCAATTGTATTCACAATGACTCCCTGGCCAATCATTTCTGATCAGAAATCCTGGATGGTTGACGAAGCGTGGTAACTAGCCATTGAAGCCCAGGATGGTCAGCGGTCATTGGCAGGTACTCCTGTAGGTACACCAGCTGTGTGTCAATTGCCCGGTGGTCCATCTCTCAAATCGATCAGCATACCCGAGAAACGTTACATGTATAATCTGTTTTCTGCTCCTTGATTGGACTTATGATGATACTAAACCACCAAAAATACATACTTTAAACTAAAGATTAGTACCATTCGAGCGAGTTTCGCTGATGGAGCTCATTGAACTAGTATCTGGAGTTACCGGTTGGATATAGAATCAGAGAATGTGCTTCGAATCCAGGTGAAGGAGCTCCTGTATGACTATGCTTATCTCTCGAAGGTCATTGATGATAAGAAATCATGGTTCACATGGATGGAAGTGCTTGACTTAATCTACAATCAGTGTTCCTTCAACGCCAATTGCTTGGGGTGACAGCTGACCACATCGCAGTTCTTTCAACCACTAACACCGCAGACATTACTGCTTCTGGCAGCGGCTATTCCTTATGCGCTGTCTGAGTATGCCACTGGAAAGAAAGTTACAGTTATGTTTTCTCAAGATGAATATTGAGGTAAATTTTGCCCTTCCACGGTGATTGATTGTGCTACTGCAGAAGCCATTGCACTCACCAATTACACATAGTGGGGCTGCTTCATACCCCCCCCCGCCAAATGGTGCTCCTCCGCAATGATAAACGATCATCAATCCCAGTTGGCGCTCCGCATTCTGGATTGTGACTTCAATATACCATTCAGCGCTCCATATTGCCCTTTTTCTCCGCACTCCTCCTCTTCGATGGGCTCCCCCAATCCCCTCCACATCCTCGATTATGAGGACATCTATTTCATTCCACACTCTTCAGCTCTCTCTCCTGTCGGCGCTGCGAAGCCTGCATGGGGTGCTCCGCTGGATTGGCGCTCCTCAATCCGCACCGGCGCTCCTTGGCCTGGATTAGCGACTCTCAATTTCATTCTGCACTCCTCTATCACCGTCAGCACTCCCCTTGCCCACCTCGCACACCGCATCAGGTACCCCTCCTTCCCTGGGAGCGCACCTCTTCTTCCCCCAAATTCATCATATTGCCTTTCAAACTCCATTTTGATTCACCACAAGCTAACCTCAATTCCAAACCTTTTAGATATCACAAATGGAACCAAACGACATTGGAATCCAATTTCACCCACTCGGCTGGCCCGAATCATTGGGGAATACATGGAGCACCTTCATCTTGTTTGCTCCGTTGATGAATTGTGTGTTCCTGCATTTGTCCGCCCCGATGAGATGGGGGATTTAGGGGATGACATTGAGACAATGTTCAATAGATATCATTCGATCGCTTAGTCGGGTTATTGTTTCGGTTTTACCTACATTCTGTTTTCAATCACTCACGATTGTATTTGGTTCTGATTAATGTTGCGATGCAAACAATAGAACTTGGATGAGATGCTGGGTACTATGGTATAATTTAGAAGTTAATAATGCACAACAATCTATGCATCATACGTGGAGGGTATTCGTATTGCTCGTGTACATCTGGAGAATCTGAGATAATGACTGCAGTCCATGGAATGAATATCCATAAGAACCCAGCATCTCTCCGAGTTAGTTTGGGATTCCCGCATTGGTTGGGCAACAGTCCGAGGTGCTCCCAAACTTTTCACCACCACTCCAATGGTGCTCCCGTACCAGTCATCCGAGATCACAGTCACTCTGATGGCCGGCCAGAATCCCCTCGTAGGGTCTGGTTCTCTCCCGAAATTGACGCTTCTAAGTTTACACTCCCCCTCCTCTCACACACTCCTGGAGGCTCCCAGTGACTATAGTACATTTTGCTGATGTATTGATCCCACGACTGCTTGATAGTCTGTGATATCTTCCAAATCCTTGTCCCCCCGATTCTCGGACAAATCCAATTTTACATTAGGATCCATGGGCGTCGAAACATCGTATGTGTGCTCCATGCCAAATCGTCTGAGAATTGTGATGATATAGGCTTGCTGTCCAAGACTGACCCCGGTACCATCGCGGTGGATCTTGATACAGAAAAATTGTTCTGCCAGGCCGAAGTTCATTATCTTGCACTTCTCTGAAACGTTCGCATTGAGTTCAGTTGTACCTTTGGCTGCGGCCTCCAGACGTGACATGGAGATACTGTCAACATACAGCCGTATCAGAATGCCGTCACTGCGAATTTAGAGGTTAGGATCTGCAAGGGATTGAGTGAACCCAAGAGAGAGTAGAAAAGCGTTGATATCGTCATGCCATAACCGCGGAGCTTGTTTAAGACCATAGAGAGGTTTTCTGGGTCTGACGATAATTTTTGGGGCATTGAGAACTTCTGGCCATCATTCGGTAGAGTAATATGGATATTGTCATTGCCGATTTCGGGATTCAAGAAGGTGGTAACTACGTCCAAGTGGCTCATATTCCATCCATATCTCCTGATAAGAGAGATGAGATACCGAAAGGTAGATGACTTCCCAACGGGGGCACAAGTTTGACCAAAATCTGTCTGCTCGTATCCCTTTATGACTAGCCGTGCATTGTACCATCTAGACCTGTCAGGATTGTGTTTAGTCTTATATACCCAGTTGGAGCCAATCGGCTTGACTTGCAGTTGCCATGCTTCCTGGGAGTTGAGAGCGGATCACGTGTTATTGAGCAGGATCAATGTGCTTTCTTCCTCCATGGCTCTTTCCATTGATTTCGTTGAGGGCTTTCCATAGCTTCCGCATAGGTGAATGTATCTCCAGTGGCTTCGGATGCCGTTAGTGCTACTGTGGAGGATTTACCTTGACTTCTTGTGACACGACTCACTATTGGCAGTGTTGGAGATGCTTTCTTGATTGCTGTGGCCGATCACCGGACAGACTGATCCTCTCGGCGGAGGCGCTGGCTTAGGGTAATGTTTTCTGCGTCTGCAGCCGAGCGCTTGGCAGTCTGACATCAGCAAAATGAAAATTGGTCTGGAAGCAACACGCAACCCTCCCAGACACTCTGGGCAACCACACCAGTGCTTCTAAGTACTTCCAGATGCTCCAAGACCGCCCTGGAGCTACGCAATGTGCTCTCAGACTCTGCAAGAGCATTCTGAGGGGCTCCTGAAAGCACCTGCAGTTATGGAGGGGCATTCAGGATGCGACGAAATTTCACTTATAGAATGGTCAAATGTTGCGGCGCCTAAGACATCTGCGCCGATCAGCGGATGACTTCCGGATCTGCTGTGACCGTTGCGCAGCTCTGCGCGAGACTTCGAGAGCAGCCGAGACCTCTGAACCGCACTGTGGGAGACATGGTGCCATAGTCTCACAGCAGTGGTTCTTACACAACCACAAGGCATTTCGTCCTATCATATTCATCTTTGTTACAGTCACAAGATTCACTACATCATAATATGGCATGCATTATTGAAGTCTCTGTAAATATAAACATACCGTCAATCTGGCCGCAGATATTAGTCGAGCAAAATCGGAAGAGCACCTGGACACACCAATTGAGAAAACTTAGAGATACACTACTTGGAGGCCATTGTAGTAAAACGATGGAGCTAGAAGACAGAGAGCCCACCATCAACACTCAGCCTCACCTCTCGCAACATCCAGACAAAATTCATCAGAAAGAGCGGTTCTGGTTCAAAATGTGTAGGAATCGGGTGAGAAGATATGATACTACCCGGTGTTGAGGATCCACGACATCTCAGACAGCGCGAGGGAGACCAAAAGTTGGGAAAGATAGAGTGTGTATTTTCATTGTATGATAATATGAGATGGAAATGAGATGATGTCTATCTACTTTGTGGTCTGCCGAATATACTCCCTGTCACTCTATCCACCTCCGTTGCCCCTGTATTTCCGTACACCCACCGTCGCTCCGTGAAGATGTGCTTGGAGGCTGCGATTGAGCGAGATTGGAAATGCACTTGGAGGCCATAATCGTACGAGATTAGTGATAGACTTGAAGGCTGTGATCAAGCGAGTTTGGAGATACACTTGGTGGCCGTGATAGGGCAAGTTTGGAGATGCATTTGGAGGCTGTAATCGAGCGGATGTGTAGATACACTCGGAGGCCGTGATCGAGTGAACTTAGTGATGCACTCCAAGATCGTAATCGAGTGAGTTGGGAGATGCACTTGTAGGCCATGATCACACAAACTTGGAGGCCGTGATCGAGCAAGTTTGGAGGCCGTCTTCGTGTGACTATAGAGATCCACTGGGAGGCTGTGATCGAGCGAGTTTGGAGACGCCCTTGGAGGCCGTGATTGTGCGAGATTGGAGGAGTACTAAGATGCGGTGAACCTGAAGGCAGAAGTTTGAGAGGGAGACGCGACGGGAGCTGATACTATATTCATTGCTTACCTTGTAATTGTGGGAATGTTGAGAATTGAGTACAACATGGTCTGCCGAGAGATGAGACACTGGCTGGGAGACAGTCGATACTAGGATGATACAGTACACAGTGTATGCTGTACGCGGTGTAAACTCTTGATCGTGGCATGGAGAGATAGAGAGGGATGCCAACACTTCGTGTTCTTATGTGATGGTAGTGTTCAGGACAAGAAAGAAAAAAAGGAGAGATTATGGGTGGAATAACCATGACAAACTGGGACTTAGGAGAATTTCGAGTGTAAGTCAATTCACCATCCCCAATGCAGCACATCCAAGTCCCAATCCGGTGTGTAATTACACCGACGCAAAGTCTTTCTAACCCAATCAGGCAAGTCGTGCCCCTGATTTCTCATATGCACTTGTATCCTCCACATCATTCTCATCTTCCTCCCCCATCTCTCTCTTTCTCATCCACAACTCTACCATCATTGCAGAACACAAAGTTCAGTCATCCCTCTCTCTCTCTCCATGTCATGATCATGAGTTGACACCAAGTACAGCATACACCGAGTACAAGAATTCACTGAGTACAGCATACACTGAGTACAGCATTCACCAAAGATTGTTTGTCTTCCCTTCATTCTCAAGATTACAAGTCGACCCCTGAATGTAGCTTCAGCTTCCTGCCTGCCTCCCTACATGATCGACCGCCATCAGCCAGCTCTCCCTGAGAGCTCTATGGTAGAGTCACGTTTTCACATTCTCACAGTTGCGAGTCAACTAACTGATGAATAGAGTCTCAGCACCCCGTGCGCTGTCCATCGACCGCCTCTATTTCCTTGTCCAGACTGGTTCGATTACGGCCTCTAAGTTCACACGATCATGGCCTCCAAGTGCATCTCCAAACTCACACCATCTCGGCATGCAAGTGCATCTCCAACCTTGCTCGATCAAAGCAGCCAAGTGTATCTCTAAACCCGCACGATTACGGCCACCAAACTTGCTCAATCACGGACTTCAAGTGTAACTCCGAACTCTCTCAATCACGATCTTGGTGTGCATCTCTAAGTTCACTCGATCACGGCGTCCATGCATATCTTCAAACATGCTAGATTACCGCCTCGAAGTGCAACTCCAAACTCGCTCGATCACGGCCTCAGAGTGTCTCTCTGTGTTCAGTCAATCTCCATTTTCTGGCACCCCTCGAATTGCTCTCAAGCACCGCCTGCAGCCAGTCCAGATATACCGTGTGTAGATGGGTAGCTATATAGATACATAGATGAGAATACAAACTGAATACATGAGTTTTAATAATCATTGAACGATAAGTAGTAGCTATGATTTCCAGCCGCACCAGCAGTGTTCCAAAAGAAGACAGTTTTCCCAGACTGCTCTACTGTGATTCGAGGTGCTCCCAAACTATTCACCGGCACTCCTAGACTTATCGCTGGTGCTCCCAGACTTGTTGCCAGCGCTCCCAGGCTTATCGCCAGTGCTCCCTGATGCTCCTATGTGCACCCAACGTTCTCTCCGGTGCTCCGAGGTGTTCCCATACCTCGCACACCCACTCCTGTGGTACTTCGTTACCAGTCATCAGAGATCTCCGTTACTCTGAAGGCCAGCAGGAATGCCCTCCTAGGGTCTCAGACTCTCCAGAAATTGACGCATCTAAGTTTGCACTCCACATCCTGTCAGACACTCCTGGAGGCTCCCAGTGACTAAAATACATGTTGCTGATGGATCCTCACGGTGGTTGTGCCAGCTGTCGGCGGTCACTGCATCTGCTTCCGAATGCTTTGCAGTCAGATCCTCTTGGCGGATGCGTCGACTGTCGGCATTTTGTGCTGCCTCGTCAGGAGCTTCATGCATGTGAGATGTGGTTATTTCACCTATCTGCATTGGTTGACTATCTTGGTGAGGCTTATCTCCAGTATCGGTTTCTTTCACATATTCCTCATCTTCTGGTAATCCAAACATGTCGATCTCATTGCTTCCATGCTGACACAACAAGTGTGCATTCCTTTCTTCATCAAAGATGACTTCTGATTGGGTTTTCACTGTCTGACATTCGGGATCCCATAGTCTCCACCACGTCTTTGAGTGATGTGTATAGCCTACCATCATGCAGGGCTTTGATCTCGGGAGAAATTTGCCTCCGCGTTGTGAGTCGGGGATGAGTCTGCTGGCATAACATCCGAGTAAGTGTAGGTTGGGGAGAGTAGCTTAGTACGATATTTTGTAGCCATTGGCATCATGCGTAGGTTGTCCAATTCCATGCAGCTTTTCATATGGCGTTTTGTTCAGCTCTTGATAGCCATTGGAGTCATTTTTCCTTTTCAGGCCTTCATTCGGTGATCTCTAATGGAGATAGACTGCGCTATTAACTGCTTCTCCCCAGAATTGGACAGGAGCCTGGGAGTCAATCATCATTGCCCGGGCCGTCTAAGTGACTGTCCATATCATGCATTCGGCAACACCATTTATATGGCGAGCGTACGGAGGACATGACTCATATGTTGTTCTGCGGGCCACAAGGACATATCGGAAGGTCATATTGTCGTATTCTCCCAGTCCAATGTCACACAGGGATCGCTTGATCTCGTATCCCAATGAATCGACTCGGGCTTGAAATGACCGGTCGGCGGAGGTGCAGGTCTCAGCGTGCATATCTTGGAGCAGCCTTACGGACGTGTACCTCATGTAGTCGTCAATAAATCGAATATAATATCGATTGTCTCCAAAGGTCAATGTAGAGAAGGGACCACACATATCCAAATGTACCAGTTCAAAGGGCTTTGTAGTGCGCTTGACTGGCACTTTGATGAACCTTTGTTTGTCCTTGGCCTGGATGCAGACTGTGCACATAGAATCATCATTTGTATATCCCTTGACTAGAGACTTTATGGCAGTAGGATTTGTATGAGCTTGTCGTCAGTGCCAAAGTCTTGACTGAGAGATTGTGAGAGACTTTTGAGTGGACTTAGATTTGGCCGTGATAGGTGCTCTTGATGATTCAATTTTAGACTCAATTGTAGGCTCAATTGGAGGTGGGCTGTCTCTCTTTCTCCTTTTTCTGTTCTCGGTAGTCGATGATAGTAGTGTGGTCACAGGGACTATGATATATATGCCATTGATTGATTTTCCAGCAAGACTGCAGGAAGATGACAATGTTATGGAGCATTTTCCATTCCGAAATATAGTCGTATGCCCGCCCAAATCCAATTGGTTCATCTATAGACGGGAAAGTTGAAAAGTCGGAGTATGGAGGGCTTCCACTTCATATCCTTGTATGATGTCGACGAATCTGTAGTGTGTGGCTGTGACTGAATTGTTGTCTCCAAGCTCCATTACTATAGGCAGTGAGAGCTTTTTGAACGTTGAGAAGCTGCTGCGGTCATTGCACATGTGGTGGAACTCTCCGGAATCAATGGCCCACTTCAGAGCGCCGGCGGCGGAGGCAGTGGAGGCGGCGGAGGCGGTGGAGGCGGCGAGAGCACTGGCGATTGATCAGAAGATATGGCAGTCTCCGGTCGTAGCGAGAGCTGCAGTAGTACTCGCTTTGTTTACTTTCCACCACTCCGTGATACGTCTGTAGGAGACGCAATCGACTTTCACATGTCCTGGGAGCCCGCACTGGAAACAAATGCGCTCATCATTGTTTCCTCCCTCCTGTGCGCGTTTCCGCTTTCTGCATGCATCTGTAGTATGGCTTTCAATTTTGCAATAGGTGCACTTACTTCCTTGGCTGTCTCCGGTTCCACTGCTTCCGCCCTGTCCACTGTGTCCACCAGGTACACCGGGTCCACCGGGTCCTCCACGTCCGCCACACCCACGGCTTCGGCCTCGGCCACCATAGCTGCCACCTCTAGTGAAAATGGCGGCCGATGTGGATGCATCTCCAAGTTCTTTGGTGAGGCTTGCTGTAGTTCCTTCTTCTAGGAGGTCATGCATGGCTTCATCGGGTGTAGGTAAGGGCCTTCTATGCTTGCGGACCATTAATATTGTCGCATACTGATATGGCAGCGATGTGAATATTTGGGTGCAGAAATCTCGATTGGTGATTGCTTCGTCAGTATCGTCCAGGAGTATGCGGTAGTTACTCAGCTTGGTGAAGCATGCTTGAAGTGTTTCGTCCTCCTTAGGTCCGCAAGCACGGAACTTGAAAAGATTGTCTTTTCTGCCGATATACGATCCGGCAGTATCCAGACTCGTTTCAAGTGTTTCCACATTTTGTGAGGATTTCATATATCCCGGACTATGCGCCATACTTCGGGGGAACAGGAAAATCTGATCATAGATGCAGCCTCGGCTTCCTTAGCCTTCCAAACATCATCGTTGTCATCGTGGTTGAAATCATGTCGCTGCGGTTTGGGATCCTCTCCAGTGATGATTGCGCATGCTCTCATGGCTGACGGAATGAGTATCATGTCGTCTTTTCATTCGTCGTGGTTGGAGTGAGTGAGCTGAGGCATGTCACCCCACCTGGTTTTTTGAAGGTGGGTTCGGAGGAAGTCAACGTGAGATCGTGGAGATGTCTCATGATGGTGTTGCGTTTTTAGCGCTGTTTATGCGGCTGTTATCATTGTGATATGGTTCAGGGTTCTTGAGGCTCTTTTGGAGATCGTGAAAGAGATCATAGGAGAGATCATGAGAGTTTAGATAGTAGTGATAACCGGACTCATAACCTGTTAAAATACTGACTGCTAGAAGGGTATATTCTAAAGTACAGGTACGTTGATGAACTTATATATGCGGTGTTTGGAGTATGCCTTGTATGTCTTGTACGCATGCATGCGCACTCAGCTGGCATCTACAGCTGAGTCTGGCATCTCCAGCTGAGTCTGGCATCTCCAGCTAGGTGTGGAATGACCATCATCTCAGAGAGATTATGCATCAGCCCAACTGAAGACATACGTCAGGGAGATAAACCATATATGCAACACCTCCTGCTCCAGATCACCACCACCATCTACAGCGGCAAAGTACTGACCTGTCTTTATGCCTGATATGACTTCACCAACTACTGAAGCTTCACCTACTATGGTCAATCACAATGATAATTATTGCTCCTTAAATGAAGCATATATTGAGCCAGCCAGATCGATCACCACTGATCACTCAGCCAAGCAGCATAAGAAAACCCTCAAAAACTCAAATCAATATTTGGCAGATCTTCCTGACCTTCCCACATTCAACCCTGTACATCCCATTGTTCCTCCTTACAAAGCAAATACCCAATTACCCATCTTGTGCCCTGAGCAGGATGATTTCGTTCAAATTCAAATCTTCAATCTCGTTCTTTCCAACTCCATCATGGGACAGCTTGTAGCCAACGCCAAAACCAATTCCTACAATTCACCCTTTAAGTGTTGAATATTCACTGGTGCTGAGAATGGGATAACATTTGAGTAACAAGAGTATCAATGCATGGGGAGCAAATTTTACATTTCTTCCTGGAGATCACCAGAAAGCACTTGATATACTAGTAATTGTTGATGCCAACAACCAGTGCAAGGTGGGTGTGGATGTGGCTGACCACTATCAAACAAATTTCAATACACAGCTCATATCCAGATGCAATTGGTATCCACATTTCTACTGAATTCTGCAGCCAACACTAATCAATAGCTTCATTAACTACCGAGATCTTCCAGCCAACAAAGAGAGCACTGTGGAGCACTCTCACTTGTGTCTCTCCATTGTGTGTGACCATCTGCAAGCTGGAAGTCCATCAACAACAAAGGGTTCGTTGGCCATTCCAGCTTCACAAAACATTACTTCGTCTGCTCTCTCCACACATATTGAAATGTACTAATTGCTAGAAGCTTCTATTTTCAAGCAGAGGTACATTCGTCATCCTATATGTACAGCAGTTGGAGTATATCTTGTATATCTTGTATGCATTCATGCACATTCAGCTGGCATCTCCAGCTGACTCTGGAATGACAATTATCTTAGAGAATGACCTGTTACGGGGGTTCTTAATCCCAATAATCAATACAACATTCATTGAATTAAGTACAGCTACCTATGTAAGAAACTCTTGCTTTCCTCATCTTATCCTAAGACTCAACCTGTTGAGCTTCTTCAAGAGCCAACGCTACAGTCTGGTTCCAAAGTACCACCAGGAATTCCAAGATGCTGCTCCAAAAAATGATATTCCGGTACTGATTGTACACTACTCCTCTCCGGGACATGAATGCTCTTGAGAAAACTCTTCGAAGGGTAGTAACCTGCTACATAAGTGTTGATGTACGAGATAGTAGATTCATTCGTGATGTGTGTACTGAACATCAGCAAAAAACATTTCCGTCCAGGCGGAATGGCTCCGTCAGAGTGGATGCGCTCAGTCAGACCCGTCAGAGACACCCAGGTGGCGGATTACTCCGCGCCTAGCGTCAATGCCACGCATTGAATTGAATATCGCCCTCCACTCGCTGTTCCGCTGTTTCTTCTCGCTCTGACGGTATGCTATTTTAAACAAACACTCTGGCATTGTGGCCAACTGTGACGATACGTCGGAATGGGTTCATTAAGTACACGCTTGCATCACGATTGCAATGCAACGGGTGACGCTGCGAAGATCTCTGCTCGCAATCCTTCTACATTAGGCGCGATGAGCGTAGCAAGGTGTAAAGATATGATACTTCCCGGCGGTGAGGATCCACAAAATCTCGCTACATTATAATACAGCATGTATTATCTAAGTCTCTCTATATACATACATACATACATACATACGAAGATACAGAAATAATGGAAATGGACTCAGCGACAGGGAGTATAGATTTGGGAGACCCCGGAGTAGAAAGATTCAATCTTTCCCATCTTTTGATCTCACGAGCTCTTTCCACGATTTCGTGGATCCGCGCAATTGGGTGGATCCTCGCGGCCGGGTAGTATCATATCTTCTCACCCACATCCTATGCTGCTTGAGCCAGAACCGCTCTGTCTCAAGATGTCCATTCGGACGCCATGCGAGGTGCGGCAGAATGTTAATGACGGGCTGGCTGCCTTCTACTACCACCGTTTCACCACATTGTGATCGAGTGAACTCAGAGATGCACTCCGAGGCCGTGATCGAGCGAGTTTGGAGATGCACTTGGAGGCCGTGATCAAGCGAGTTTGGAGATGCACTTGGAGGCCATGATCGAGCGATATTGGAGGAGTACTTGGAGGCAGTCAATCTGGAGGCGGTAGTTCGGGAGGCAGGCGCGACGGGAGCTGAGACTCTATTCATTGGTTAATTCGTAATTGTGGGAATGTGGAGAATTGAGTACATCATGGTCTGCCAAGAGATGAGAGACTGGCTGCGAGCGGGAGACAGTTGATGTTGGGATGATGCAGTACTCAGTGTATGCTGTACTCAGTGTATGCTGTACTCGGTGTATGCTGTACTCGGTGTATGCTGTACTCGGTGTATGCTGTACTCGGTGTTGACTCTTGATCATGGCATGGAGAGATGGAGAGGGATGACTCAACTTCGTGTTCTTAGGTGATGGTAGAGGAGATGGGACAAAGCATCATGAGAAACTGGGACTTAAGAGAAGTTCGTGTGCGAGTCAAGTGACCATCCCCGATACGGCAGGTACGAGTCCCCATCCGGCGTGTAATAACACCGATACGAGGTCTTCCCAACCCAATCAGGCAGGTCGTACCCCTGATTTCTCATATCCGCTCTTATGCTCCACATTGTTCTCATCTTCATCCCCCATCTCTCTCTTTCTCATCCACATCTCAACCATCATCGCAGAACACAAAGTTAAGTCATCCCTCTCTATCTCTCCATGGCGTGATCATGAGTTGACACCGAGTATAGCATACACCGAGTACAGCATACACTGAGTACAGCACTCAAAGATTGTTTCTCTTCCCTTCATTCCAATGATTACTAGCTCACTCCTGAATATAGCTTCGGCTTCCGGCATGCCTCGATATACGATCGACCGCCATCAGCCAGCTCTCCTCGTGAGCCCAAAGGTAAAGTCACCTTGTCACATTCCCACGGTTGTGAGTTAACTAACTGATGAAATAAAATCTCAGCAACCGGCGCGCCGTCCATCAACCGCATCCAATTTCTTTTGAATCTCGCTCGATTACGGCCTCCCAGAGTATATCCAAACTCGCTCGATCACGGCCTCCAAGTGCATCTCCAAACTCGCTCAATCACAGCCTGCAAGTGTATCTCCAAACTCGCACGATTACGGCCTCCAAGTGCATATCTCAGTTCAGTCGATCCTGGCCTCCAAGTGCATCACTGAGTTCACTCGATCTCGGCCTCCAAGTGCATCTCTCCACTCGCTCGATCTCGGCCTCCAAGTGCATCTCGCTACTCGCTCGATCACAGCCTCCAAGTACATCTTCATGAGCGACAACGTGTGTACGGAGATACAGGGGTAACGGAGGCGCGTGCTGCCAGTCTAGATATACCGTGTGTAGCTAGGTAGGTATATAGATACATAGATACATAGATGAGAATACAAACTGAATGCATAAGTTTTGAAAAGCGTTGAACGATAAGTAGTAGCTATGATTTCCAGGCGCACCAGCAGCATTCCCAAAGAAGCGGCGGCCGGAGAAAGGCATAAACATTGCCACGCGTTGTGTAAAAGGCTTCAGCGTAACTGCAGCCACTGCGAAGAGCGTAACACACGTGTCGTTCTGATGGTGCGTATACGTCACCAAAAAGTACAGGAGGTACGTGTGCAACGGGTAACGTCTAAATCTCCGTCAGAGGGTACAAGGTTCCGTCAGAGCCGTCAGAGCCGTCCGGAACACCCGGGTGTTTCTGTCAGAAACTAGGGTCATTGCTGATGAAGAACCACTCGAGAGATGTGGAGTTGATGTTCCGCTTCTAGAGCGAAGATGAAATCTCCGTGGGATTCGCCTTCCTTCTCGAGTGCATATTCACATTGTGACATACTGTATCCAGGCATCAGGGGCAAAGTCAGGGGTGTGTAGTAGGGATGTAATTTTGAATTGAGTTTGATAGAGTAGAATTCTTGATAATATTTCAAGATCGTCTTCGGTGCGTCTGTGTTGACTGTGGATTGCTGCTTGTGCGTGATTCTCTCATTGCCATGGCAATGCTGTGTCTTTATAGCCAACGTCCCAGGCCTTTTGTTGCCACACCTAGTTTCAATGATCAAATCGCCCCTGATAGCGTTATTGCGGCCACCCCCCTTATTGCGCCTGGTGATAACATTCCACACATCCCATAGGTTATCGTGCTCATGCAATGAGGTTTCAAAGCCTTACGCTTCCTGATAACAATCAGGCCATCCATCGCACGATATCAAGTCAGTCAACGCATCAGACAGACTTGAACTTAGACATCTTGCATTCATGTGAGTTGGTAGTTGGAACATATACTAATCAAATGATTGATAATGCTTATCGCAATTAATACCTCACTTTATGGTAATTAATGCATGCATCATAGATTTAACCGGTGACCAACTGATACTATGCCAACACAGATTGTAGACGCATCAGCTCGTATCGAATCCGAAGTAACAGTGCAATCCACACCACGGCACCCAATGAGCAGTGTTCACTTCAGGCATGCGCCAACGTCATTCTTCCCTCAGTTACGTCATGCTTAGGTCGAGACAATTCTTCAGACCAGAACGTCCTCCACTTGACCTTATCCTGCTACAGGTAGGAGTGAAGAGTCGTCTTACTAGCGTATTGACTATCAACTGCCACGCATGATCAACCATGCATGTCCCATTTGTTCCGGAAGGTGAACAAAGACAAAGACTACTCTCACTCCTAATGATCTCTCCTTCCAGTAAGGCTGGGTAGCTGCGACGATTCGCCACAGTCTAGGTTTGTTTAGTCATCACGCGACTAGTGTGAACTCCCGATACAGAGCATACCACTGGCCAAGATGAAGTATCTTGACTTGGTGTTATGCATATCTCGTAACTACTCGATATGTATTCATCTGATTACTTATCAAGTACCATCATTGCTATTAAGGGAGAACCCCTAACATGAGCATTATCTTACAGAGATTATTCATCAGCCCAACAGAAGCCATCCGCCAAGGTGATGGACCATAGGTGGAAGACTCCCCCCTCTTGATACGCTCCGTGGAGCAAGAAAACAAACTAACAAACAAACAAACAAACAAACAGGTTCTGATTCCCATTGTAGCCTCCTTGAAACTCTGTGTGGCGAGTGAGCAGGGAAAGAGTACTACTGTATGTAGCCTGAGGAAGGCCATCCATATAAACAAAAAAATCGGTATTCCCAAAAAGAAAAGTAGAACAACCTTAATTCAAACCTTAAATTTACCAACAATTACTGTAAACTGATTGCTTTCAGGAGGTTCCTATACTGATCTTTGGCATGAGCTTTCTTGAGTATATCTGCCTTGTTTGTGTTTCTGTGTATGTAGGAGAAGTTGGCTATGTGTCATCTATCCAGATCTCAACTATTGCGAGAACAAATGTCAATGTATTTAATTCGAGCTTTGATTATATCCGTGGTGATATGGGTGACCGCACCATGATAGTTGCAGTTGATTGGAAGTGGTGGTAAGTGTTTGCAAGAATCTTGAAAATCCTTTTGCAATTGGAGTAACAATTTTGCTTGTCTGGAGGCCTCCGAGCAGGCAATGAACTTGGCCTTGAGAGTTGACATGGCAATCAGTCTTTGCTTTCAAGACAACTACGAGATAGTGAAAATCCTCCCAAGAGACACTAGCCCTCCCTGGGACTGGCAGTCCATGCTGTCATTTGCCCAATCGGAATCTGAGTACCCTACAAGACTATTGCCAATGTCAATTCCAATCACTTTGGAGTTGAAGCGTGGTACAAAATTGGCTGTAAATTCGAGGTACAGATGGACTCTCTTAGCAGCAGTCATATGGCTGGTGAATGGCCACAAATTGTAAGGAGACACAGCAGCAACCGCATGCAAGATATCTGGCTGCGTTCCAAGCACTACGTACATTAGTAATCCCCTGACTGTGTGATTGTCTGTGCTGTCCTACAATGCCTTCGCCCCCTGATATTCGGCCAAGTCTAGTTATACATTGGGACCCATGAGCATCAGGGTACGGTGATAGTGTTCAATGCCGAATCGTCTGAGAATTGATGTGATATCGGCTTTGTAGCAGAGACTGGCCCGAGTACCATCATGGCAGATCTCAATGCAGAGGAATTGGTGTGCTCCACTGAGGTTCATGATACTGTATATCTCGGAGTGTGTCGCCGTGACCTTCAGCGCAGCGTGGTAGGAGGTCTGCAGATATGACTTGCAAATATTGTCGACATACGGACGTGGCAGAGTACTGTCGCCACAGAGATAGAGGTGCAGATCGGTTGAGATCTGTGTGAACCCAAGAGAGATTTGAAATGCATAGATCTCGTTGTGCCATAGCCATGGAGCTTGTTTAAGGTCGTAGAGAGCTCTCCTTTGTCTGACAATGATCTTTGGTATGTCAAGACCCTCTGGCCATCTCTCCAGATGCAAGAGATCAGACACCGAAATGCGGTTAGCATCCCAACAGGTGAATAAAACACGCCGAAAAATGCCAGCTCATATCCCTTTATGACTAGCTACACTTTTTACCGCATTGACCCATCAGGGTTGTGTTTAGTCTGAGGAATCCACTCAAAGCCAATGGTCTTCATTTGCGATTGCCATGCTTCCCACCGGAGTACAGGGGAGAAGAAGTTATTGAGCATAATCAATGTACTTTCTTCCTCCATGGCATCTGTATGGTGATTTTGTTGAGGGGTTTGAATGGCTTCCAAATAGAGGAATCAATGTCCAGTGGCTGCGGACGCTGTTAGTCTGTCTGCGGAAGCTTTACCTTGACTTCTTGTGACACTACTTCATATCAGTGGAGCTGCATCAGCAACAACTCTACTTTCCGTCAGTAACACCTGGGTGTTCTGGACGGCTCTGACGGCTCTGACAGAACCTCGTGCCCTCTGACGGAGAATTGCACGCTACCCATCGCCCAGGCAATGGGTTGTGTTGCATAGCATCAGCAAAATTTATTCTAGTCACTGGAAGCCTCCAGTAGTGTCTGAGAGGATGTGGAGTGTAAACTTAGATGCGTCAATTTCAGGAGTATCAGACCCTAGGAGGGCATTCCTGCCGGCCTTCAGAGTAACTGGGAGCGCCGACGAGAAACCTGGGAGCGCCTGAGAGTGCCGGCGACATACCTGGGAGCGCTGGCGACATACCTCGGAGCGCCGGCGACATACCTGGGAGCGCCGGCGACATACCTGGGAGCGCCGGCGACATACCTGGGAGCGCCGGCGACATACCTGGGAGCGCTGGCAACATACCTGGGAGCGCCAGCGACATGTCTGGGATCATCTAGAATCACAGTCATGTATTCAGTTTGTATTCTCATCTATGTATCTATCTATCAATATAGCTACTCATCTACACACGCTATATCTGGACTGCCTGCGGGCGGTGCTTGATAGCAATTCGAGGAGCGCCTGAAAATGATGATGGAGTGAACTCAGACAAATACTCCGAGGCCGTGATTGAGCGAGTTTGGAGATGCTCTTGGAGGTGGGAATCGAGTGTATTTAGAGATACACTTCGAGGCCGTGTTCAAATAGACTTAGAGATGCACCCTGAGATCGTAATCGAGCGAGTTTGGAGATGCACTTGGAGCCCATGCTCGTGAAAACCTGCAGGCCGTAATCGAGCCAGTTTGGAGATACACTTGGAGGCCGTGATCAAGCGAGTTGGGAAATGCACTTGGAGGCCGTGATCAAGCGAGATTGGGTGAGTACATGGAGGCGGTCGATGGACGCCGCAACGTGTGCAGAGACTCGATTCATCAGTTAGACAACTCGCAACTGTGGGAATGTGACAACATGACTTGACCTTTGTGCTCTCATGGAGAGCTGGCTGATGGCGGTCGATCGTGCAGGGAGGTACACCAGAAGCTGGAGCTACATTCAGGGGTCTACTCGTAATCATGAGAATGAAGGGAGGACATACAATCTAGGGTCGATGCTGTAATCGGTGTTTGCTGGACTCGGTGTCAACTCATGATCATGTCATGGAAGGATAGAGAGGAATGACTTAACTTTGTGTTCTGCGATGATGATTGATCTGTGGACGAGAAAGAGAGAGATGGGTGATGAAAATGAAAATGATATGGAGGATACGAGCAGATATGAGGAATCAGGGGTATGACTTGCCTGATAGGGTTGGGAAGACCTCGTATCGGTGATAGTTCGCACCGGATCAGGACTCGTACCTGCCGTATCGGGGATTGTCTATTGACTCGCAAACAAAATCTTTTAAGTCCCAGTTTGTCATGATGATTTCCCCCATCTCCTCTGATCTCCTCTGCTCTCTCTTTCTTGTGCTCAACTCTACCATCACCTAAGAACACGAAGTTAAGTCATCTCTCTCTATCTCTCCATGCCATAATCATGAGTTAACACAGAGTACAGCATACACCAAGTACAGCATCATCCTAAGATCGACAGTCTCCCGCTGCCAGCCAGTTTCTCATCTCTCGGTGGATGTTGTACTCAACTCTCTACATTCCCACAATTACAAGTTACCCAATGAATAGAGTCTCAGCTGCCGTCGCGCCGCCCTGCAAATCGACCGCCTCCAAGTACTCCTCCAATCCCGCTTGATCATAGCCTGCAAGTGCATCTCCCAACTCGCTCGGTCACAGCCTCAGAGTACATCTCCAAACTCGATCGATCACGGCCTCCAAGTGCATCTTCTGAGTTCACTCGATCTCAGCCTCCAAGCGCATCTCCAAACGCGCTCGATCATGCCTTCCAAGTGCATCTCCAGACTCGCTCGATTATGGCCTGCAAGTTCACCCGCTCATGGCCTCCAAGTGCATCTCCAAACTGACGCGATCATGACCTCCAAGTGAATCTCTGAGCTCATTGGATCTCCATCTCCAAGTGCAACTGAAACACGCTCGATCAAGTACAGCTTCAAGTCGCGACGGCGGTTGTACAGGGATACAGGGGTAACAGAGGTGGACAGAGTGACAGGGAGTATATATTCGGGAGACCCCGGAGTAGATAGACATCATCTCATTTCCATCTCTTCTCATCATACAATGAAAATTCACACTCTATCTTTCCCAACTTTTGGTCTCACTCGCTCTGTCCAAGATTTCGTGGATTCTCATGGCCGGGTAGCATCATATCTTCTCACCTTCCCATGCGCCTTGAGCTCAATGTAGAAGGAACGCGAGGAGAGATTTTCGCAGTGTCACACATTGCATTGCAATCCTGATGCAAGCGTGTACCGAAAGAACCCATTCCGACGTACGGTCACAGTTGGCCACAATGCCAGAGTGTTTGTTTAAAATAGGAGACCGACAGACCGAGAAGAAACAGCGAAATGGCGATCGGAGGGTGATATGTGTTGCGATGCGTGGTCTTGAAGCTGGGCGCAGAGTAATCCGCCACCGGGGTTTCTCTGACAGCTCTGACAGAGCGCTTCCACTTTGACAGAGCCACTGCACCCGGACGGAACTGTTTTTCGCTGATGTTGAGCTGGACGTGTTCGGAGTACTTTGCATGATTTCTCAATTGCTGGTGCTGCGCACCATGCTGTCGAATCCTATCTGCAAAGGCACCCTCCATGAGCAATGTTTTTTTCATTTGCTGCTCAATGCTGGGCAGTCTGAACGTCTATGTGGAGGAGCCGGCTGTGGGCATCTTCTGTTTACACATCAGGAGCTCCAGGCATGTCAGATGTGCATCTTTTACCTAGCTGTGTACGTTGACTGTCTTGTCTTTGGAGAGGCTCATCTCTGGTAGCTATTTCCTTTGTATATTGCTTGGCTTCTGCCAGTCCAAACACGTCAGTATCAATGTCATTGCGTTCATCCCAGCATCACATGCATGCATCTCTCTCTTCATTGAAGATGACTTCTGATTGACCTTTCACCTTCTGTCATTTGGGATTGCATATCCTCCACAACATCCTTGGCTTGTGTTTGTAGTCCACCATCATGCAGGTCTTTCATCTCAGGCCGCACTTGCCCTGTTGGCGTTGAGCTTCAGGTGTAAGTCTACTGGCTTAGCATCTGAATCGTGGTAGGTTGTGGAGAGAGGTTTGATACAATATTTCAAACGCAGCAGTATTGTGCATGGGTTTCCCGACTCCACGCAGAATCTCATTTGATGTTGATATCCGTGCCTGATACCTGTCGTGGTCATTTATTCTTTCCAGGCATTCATTCAGCAATCTCTGATGGGGATAGACTGCAGTATTAAATGCTTCTCCCCAGAACCAAACTGGAGCCTGGCAGTCAATCATCATCACATGGGCCGTTTGAATGATTGTAAGAATCATGTTTTCAGCCACACCATTTTGATGGTGACCATATGGAGGGCGATGCTCACATGATGTGCAATGGGCCATGAGGACATATCGGAAGGGCTTGATGCTGTACTCTCCCTGTCAATCATCTCACCCGAAACAGTTGGTCATGTTTCCCATTCAATCTACTTCGGCCTCAAATGACTGGTTGATGGAGGTGCAGGTCTCGGTTTTCTCATTTGGGAGCAGCCATACAGATGTGAACCTGCCGGGGTCATCAATGAACAGTATACAATATCAATTGTCTCGGATGGTTGGTCTAGAAGGTGCACTGCACACATGTGATTGTACAAGTTCAAAGGGCTTCGTAGTGTGCTTCACTGGCACTCTAATGAACCTGGTCTTGTGCATGGCTTGGATGCAGACCGTGCACATAGAATCATCATTTGTATATCCATCAATCAGAGAATTAAATATGGTAGAATTCTTATGGGCTACTGGCTGGTGTCATATTCTGTACCCTGAGATTGTGAGACAATTTCAAATGGACTTAGTTTTGTCAATCGAAGGTGCACTTAGAACAGAGGGACCAGTTGAATATGTAGAAGCGATGCCAGGTGTCTCTGAATACTTGATTGTGGACTTGATTGCAGATTCGGTTATTGGTTCTACGATTACATGCTCTGTCATTAGTACTCTTGAAAGTCTGCATTCCCTCTTTCTCTTTCTCACTTTCTTGGTAGTCGATGATAGGAGTGCAGTCATGGGGACGATGATATATATGCATTTGATTAGTTTTCCGGCAAGAGTGCAGGAAGATGGAAAAGTTATCGAGTATTGTCCATCCTGAAATATGGTCATATGCTCATGCATATCCAATTGGTCAATCAATAGAAGTGAAATTGGAATACTAGGAGGATGGAGGGCTTTATATTGATTGCCCTATACGAGGTTGACAAAGGCATGATACAGGGTGGTTACTGAATTGTGGTCTCCGAGTTTGGATACTATAGGAACCGAGAGCTGTTTGAACATTGAGAAGCGGCCATGGTCATTGCACATGGCATGTGAAGCTCCAGAATCAATGACCTACTTCAGAGTGGAGATGCCACCGGCTGCAGCCGCAGCTAGGGCCAGTGCACAAGTAGTTAGTCAGAGGGGATTGCAGTCTCTGGTTGTAGTCTGAGCCGCTATTGCAGTGGCTTTCTTCACAGTCCACCACTGCTGTATACCTTTGTAGGAAATACAACCGACTTTGACACGGCCTGGTAGCCTGTGCTGAAAAGAAATTCACTCATCGTTGATTCCTTCCTTCTGAGCATGTTTCCCCTTTCTGCATGCATCTGTAGTGTGTCATTCAATATTGCAATGGATGCACTGATGTTTGTGGCTGTCTTCGATTCCTTCGCTTCCGACATATCCACTGCATCTACCGCATCCGCTGCGTCCACAATGTCCATGGCCTGGGCCATGGTAGCTCCCACACTGGAAGAGAAGGGCGGCACCCTTAGATGCATCTCCGAGTTCTTTGCTCATGTTAGCTGTTGTTTCTTCTATTAGGTGGTCATGCATAGCTTCTTCGGGTGTAGGTGAGAGCCTTCTCTGCTCTTGGACCAATAATGTCGTGGCATACAGTGATGGCAGTGATGTAGGTATTAGTGTGCAGAATTCTCGATTGGTGATTGCGTCGTTTTCATGGACCAGTTGTATCAGGCAATGGCTAAGCTTGGTGAGGTATGCTTTAAGTGGTTCCTCCTCCTTAGGTTGGCAAACAAGGAACAAGCGAAGAATGTCATGACTGCCGTTTCAGGATCAGGCAGTGTCCAGACTGGATTCTAGTGTATTCCACATTTCATGAGGATTTCTAATACAATTGATGATGCGCTATACTTGAGGGGAACAGAATGGTCTGATCATACACACAGCCTTAGCTTCCTTAGCATTCAAAGCATCAGAGTTCTCATCATGGTCAAAAGCAAGAGGGTCCGGATCAGGGTCATCTCCAGTGTCGATCGGTTATGTTCTCATGGCTGATTGGACAAGTATTGTGAAGTGTTTCCATTCATCGGAGTTGGCATTAGTCAGCTTGTGAATATTGTGGCACCTGGTCTTGTTGAAGGCAGGTTCAAAGGAAGCTATTAAGGAAGACATGGTGCAATTGTGAGATCCTGTAGATGGTGTTAGGTTTTAGTGCTGTGTATGCAGCTGTTGCTACGGTGACAAGGTATAGGGTATGTGAGGCTCTTTAGGTGATTGTGAAAGAGATTGCAGGAAAGATCATGAGATGTCTAAATAGTAGCGATAACCAGACTCACAACCTGTGGATGTATACTGAGTAGTAACAACTTGCATCATCAAGTCAAGGAACATTCGTGATCTTGAATATGCAGTAGTCAGAGTACGTCTTGTATGTCCTGTATACATGCATGTGTAGTCAGCTGGCATCTCCAGTTGAGTCTCGAGTGACCAGTATCGTACGGAGATTATGCATTGGCCCAACTGAAGCTTTATGCCGGGCAGGTCGACCAAATATGCCACAACACAATCTGCCTTGCCCCCACTGCGTACCAGGCTGGTTCCCAAGCACATACTCCATTTCATCTGCCAAATGGTGCCAGGAATGCATCTCCCACTTTGGATGGAAAGTAGAGTGGATTCTTTCCTTTACAGATGGAAGAGAAATCAGGATGGTAATGGAGAAGGTATGAAAACCAGCATAAAGTGTGAGGACTGCAATGGGGCTTGGTGTTTCACACCCAAACAAGATTGTTTTTATGAATTTCACTATATGTACAGTATTTGTATTTAATCTGGGGGCATTTGGCAGGATTGTGGTTGTGTGATGTGTATTTTGAAACCAGGCCCATCCATGGGATGAAACACAGTATCTAGCGAAGGGATGAAGTTAAACTAACATACTGCGATGCAGATTCACCAAAAGGAGTGTAAGTTTGCTTTGATTTTTGGATGTTTCGAAGAGTTTTTGAGTCCATTTGCTGATATCATTTACCACCATTGTCACAAAATCTGAAATAGCAGCTGAAGCTTACCAAAGCTAGTTGAATATTGTTCAGCTCTCTACATATATCACATTATCTGTACAGATATGTCACAAGATTTATACCAATGCAATTATAGGTGGTGAGTGTAGAGTGGATTGTGTATTTGACTGCTCATCGGGAAAGTTGTACGACTCATTAGTAAAACCAACATCAGCACAAAATAATTCGGTCCGGGCGGAATGGCTGCGTCAGAGTGGACGCGCTCCATCAGAGCCGTCAGAGACACCACGGTGGCGGCTTACTACGGGCTCAAGGTCAATACCACTCGTCGCGTTGCATATCGCCCTCCCATCGCAGTTTCACCGTGTCTTCTCGCACTGTCGGTCTCCTATTATAAACGAACACTCTGGCGTTGCAGGCCAACTGTGACCATAGGTAGGAATGGGTTCATTCGACATGCGCTTGCATCGGGAATGCAATGCGATGGGTGACACTGCGAACACCTCTCCTCGCGTTCCTTCTACCTGCGCACAAAATGCAATTCTCTCGTTACTAATTATACACATCATTCCAAGTCGCCAGATCTATGTGGCTATTGACAATCCATCGCTTGTTCGGTCCGTCTCCTGTTTTACGACATGTAGCTATCTCTGGAAACACGTGCACGCAGCCGACGATGTTTCCCACCCTGAAAACTTGCAAACCAACTGCTGCCGATGCTTGTCTCACTTGTACAAATTTCGAGACGGGATCCAAGTTACCTGAGTTTTCAGGTATTGTGGTGAGCGCCAGGGCTAACCAGTACTCAACGAAAGCTCCATCCTTGTTCAGGAGCTTCATTGTGAATAGTCGTTGCAGTTGCCACGGGAGACGACCATTCAGCGCACCAAAACATCTCCCTGGGCGTTGCTTTACCCACACCCAGTGGTTCCGTCGGTCCCCTCCGCGCCAGCTCTGGCTTCCTGTGCATCGACAAATCTGAGATATGCGTTCACTTTCTAAACCCTCAACTTCAACCTTAGTACCACGGTAAATACAGAGCTCCATTGCGTGCAGTTGTTCATCCGATATATACGTCTTGTTACGACTCTTATGCTTGAGAAACTCCCGCGTGCCATTGTATATTGTCACACGGTGCGTTGCCTCTTGCGTATTGTCGAGTAATGCTCTGAAGTCTTTGATCATAGCGTCAGGATGCTGTCCATCATGGCGGTTTTGGGGTCCCATGAATTTGGGCTTCGCATATGACTGGGAGCTCAGTGGGGCAGCTAGATCAGCGCCAGAAAGGAGGACTTTGAAGGAGGCAGCGCTGTTCTCTCGATGCTAAGCGAGGGCTTGGAGATTGAGCTGTCTGATTTCGAAGCAGAGAATGCGACGCTGAAAGGTTATTACTTGCGGCAGGTAGTTGAGATTGTGCTTGGAGGCATTCCAACCGTCCTTGAGATTCATTTTATGTGCTTGTTCTTGTCTCTCTGCAGAATACTGTTGCAAGGCTCCGTATCGACGAATCTGTTCGACCCAGTGCGACATCAAGTGGATCTTCGGAAAGTTGAAGTCGGCATCTAACTCCTTGGAAACATCTATCTGGTGGCTGATATAATCCCGCCAGGCGTTCCTTTCGCGCCGCTTCTTGCACGGCGTCCATGTTTCAGCATACGTTTCCTCGTCTACCTTTCGCTTCGTCACGAGCTGCGTTCTCAGGGCATTAGCTTTGGCCTTTGCCTTTTTGCTGGCTCACCCGAGTAAGGAAACATCTTTGAAGGTGTGAAAACGACACAAGGTGTCTTCCATGTAGCTCAATGTTGCATCATCGTGAGATGTATATCGGGCATACATATTGAATTCTAACAATACCAGTGTGTACTCAATTGCACGATTGAATATGGGATGCTGAGTGGGGCTTCCTCCTCGTAGAGACTGGGTTACAACTCCAAGCAGGTACCAGCTCATTTCCTTCATCTCCTTCCCATTCCATTGGGAAACTTCCTGATATGACTTAGTTTTAGCTGTGAGGTCGTGGTAAGCAGGCACGGATAACCAGATTGCACTGTACTTGTCGAGCCGTTCCTGCGTCTTCATGAAGGGGAAAATGCACTTCTGGAGGTGATCAAGCACGCCGATCTGCATTGTATGGAGGAGGTCGGGCCTTGGGAGGTCGCTCACAATACAGGGAATATGTCGAAACACGGTTGGATCCTCGGTGAACATCGCGCGACGAGAGTTCAGCATCGGCTGCCTTGGTGTTGGCATCGCTGAGCGTTTGATATTGGTTGTGATCCCGCCTGGGTTGATGCTTGCCAGGAGGGACATAATCTCCAAGTTCGTTCTTTGGACACTCGCACCAAATACCGACATGTCGCTCGAGATGATGTAGGTCGCTATACTCACGGCAATCTGCAAGCCGTGCTGCTAAAACTGGCTTGCAACTCCTGAAGTTGCGATCTGCACAGAGAACGTTGTAATACCTGCTCTCGGCGCTGGGACTGTGTGTACAAGCGAGAGGGTGGAGTACCCATCGAAGTACCTCATTCAGCACCTCTCGGTTTCTTTGCCACTGCTCATCCGGCCCCTTCTGCGGAATAGTGCGGTTCTTGATCAGGATCCACAGGAGAGCGACCGGTACGACGCTCTGCGATGAGGGCATCCGGCGGAGCTCCGAAGATAGATTGCCAATTGTCATATATACAGGCCACTATTTCTGGTCAGCAGCAAAATTCGAGAGATGTGTTCCATTGGACATGAAGATGAAGGGAATCAGTTTATCCCCCACGCTGACCGTCGACTTAACGTCGGTTAGCACGTCATCATACTCGGGAATCTCTCCTTACCTGTGTCTCCCACCACCAGTCCGCAGTGTGCATTTCCGTATAGAGGCGTGTCCGTGGCGTATCGCTGTTCAAGTAACGCTGAGGGGCATAAATAAGATCCTCAGTGTACGCTGGCTGCCGCATCAACCATCTCATGCAGTTGATGATGTCTCGACTGCAGCATTTGATAGGGCGTTGGTGAATGTCATTCCATTTCATATCCTCGAGAGTGTGTAGTTCCCACTCCCCGAGAGCCAGATCATCTGGCATGCTAGCCACAAGCTTCTGGACGCGATCCCTATTTTTGAAGCTTGGGTAATGCAGAGCGGTGTTTTTTTCCTTCCGCACTGTGTCATAGTACGTCTTCATACCCTTCTTCTTGATCTCACACTGGATATATTTGTACTCTTCACGCGTCACAAAAGTTTAGTAGGGATTGATTTGTAGGTTTATCTCAAGGAAACCCTGAGCGTTGCGTTCCCATGGCTCACCAATGTAATCGCTCCGCCGACCACCGGCGCCGGGATATGTTTCCGTCCGCGGCAGAGGAGGTGGCGGTGGTTGAGAGTTCAAGAATGCGCTGATTTCAAGGTGTTCGAGGTAGGGAAACGCGTGCAAGTCTTCGACTGAATCTTTGTTAGTGTTGAAGTCAAGATGCTGAGTGCGGTTCAACACGTCGGGGCGCGCTTCGAACAGTCAGATTTTTCTGGCGTGCAACTTGAAAGTGTTCCGGATGGTGTAATTTTATATCTTTAAGTCCCCAGCTGTCTGAGGTGAACTGCTTTCGGCATGAAAATTCAGGGCAACGGAAAGGGGTCTTCTTTGGCATTCTCGACGACATGCGAGGGGTAGAGTATTCACTGCAGAAAGGGACGAATGTTGGTGCTGGGCCAGAGCAGTCTGGTGTAGGTATAAGCTCACGATACTTGAGAGATTTATTGAGCCTCAACACCATCACAAGGAGGTTCCTTACACGCCAGGGGTTGCAAAAACAATGCATGTGTGATGTCCCATACAACTATGAATAAATAAAAAATAAACCCTGAGCAATTCAAAAACCTCACGACGCATGTAATAATCAATGCCTGAGATAAATAGATTAGAACAAAGGAAATGAAAAAGCCCACAACTCTAACCCAAACGAACAAAACTCCTCCACGCATGCCTTAATCAGTGCCTGAGATGAATAGATTACAGCGAATGAAACTCACAAGGCAATAACCCAACCCTGACCCGAACTCACGCCTCCTCTACAACGTGAGGACTGGATCACTCCTTGCCTACCGCGCCATCCGGGCGCGCCTCAGAGAGGGGGACATCGGGGAGAGGGAGATCGGGGAGAGAGTCTTCCAGGAGAGGGACATCCGGGAGAGGGACATCGGGGAGACTGTCGCCACCTGCTGATTCACCGAGTAGCTGCTGATCCGCATCGACATCCAAGGTGTTTCCGGCTGCCTCAGCTTCTCGCAGAGGCGGCGCCGCTGGGCGAGGTTTTTGCGCCGTCACAAGCCCTGAAAACTCCAGCCCACTGAGGGTATGAGTCTCCGGAGGTCAAGGTCGTGGGCGAGGCTCTGGGGTTTGTGGCCGTGGGGCAGGCGCCGGAGGTTGTGGCCATGGGGTATGCTCGCGCATCTTCTGGCTTTGCTCAGGTAGCACGGTTGGCTGATCGTCTACCATGGTATCAGCATCATCAGCCAATGTATTTACCATCTCTCCCTGGCCAATCATCCGAGGTTCTTTGCCATTATCCTCATCCTCATCCTCATCCTCCTCCTCATCCACCTCCTCTTCCTCCTTCTCATCTTCCTCCTCGTCATCTTCCTCATCTTCACCGTCCCTTTCCATGTCCACATCGCCGTCTATATCAATGCCGTCCAGTACGTCCACATCATCCTCCATGTGCATATCCACATCAGAATCACGTTCTAAGTCATAATCGCCGTCCGACTCGGTAGAGTCGGTATCATCATCTGAGGAAATTGAGACGGCGGGCGATGCTTCCGGCTCTAAATATACCTGCTCTAGTTAGCCCTCCATGTCCAAGTCTGCCTCTGACATTTCCTTCTGCAACTGCAAAGCAACGGCACGAGAGATATCACCTCGCCCTGGGGTTTGTTTACCAATACCTTTCCGTTTACCGTTTCCCTTCCACTTCCCCTTGCCTTTCCCCTTCCCCTCCTCAGTCGCCTTCCCTTTCCCCTTCCCATGCTTTGTTCCCTTCCCTTACCCAGTCCCTTTACCACCTCCCTGCCTGCCCTCCTCACCCTGGCCATCGTCATTGTCATTGTCATCGCCAGGATGGCTCCTTCCACCGCTTGGCGCTCCGGGATCCGCCCAGTTCTCATCATCATCATCTTCATGTATTATCTCATCCCAATTCAGTGGTCTCACGGCCAGGAAGACGCCTGCTTTGTACTGCCAGCAGCTTTGCGGCTCAATCTTTGCCCTGGGATCATCAGTACCATACCAAGAGAAATGCTCACCGGTGCTCTTAACCCTCCCCGAGCTGGTTGTCTGCGGATTGGAGCCATCGAATTGATCCCCGAAGGAGCAGGGGTTGTCCCACCACCAATCGTTCATTTGGTCGCGGGTTTTGTCAAACATTTGCCCCATATATGAGCGCAAAGCAGCCCACCACTCCCGAAAATGCGAACTACTACTCCTGTGGTGCGGCCACATCAGCTGGAATTGTGAAAAGTGGCGAGTCGTGACTGGATCAAGAGAGAATATATCATAAAAGAGGTCCCATGCCCTCTCGTCCATGATGCCACAAACATTGTATATCCGTATGGGTCCACGGATGTGTTCCGAGATGAATCCCGTTATACAGTCCCGATCCAACGACAAGCGTCGATTTATAACCAATGTCGGCATCTTTGCCCTGGCCTTCCCCTTTTCTTTGCTGCTGCCCTTTGGTGCCATCACTGTGAGTTGAAAATGAATTTACATCCGAAACGTTAGCATTATGATACAGTTGCATGTAGCGGAAGGATGCCCAGAGGGATAGTACAAAGTTGTGAGGGTAACGGGTGTGGTTTGGAACGAGAGGCGTCGTTTTGTTCAAGTCACGTGATGTCGAGATCAGGATGCTGTCGGTGTGTATCATGCGGGAGGAAAAGGGAAAGGAGGTGTAGGTGGGAAGAAGGAATATATATACTCGAGTTCCAGTGATTTATTGGTTCAACTTGTGAGTTTTGTTGGTTAACGAACACAAAACGGCCCAGGCGTCATCTTGCAGAACCACCAGGCACCTCATGAACGACAAGCCTCGAGAAGAGATTTGGTACTCGCGGAGAGGGCAGTTTACGACGCCAGGCATTGCATTTGCATCACACAATATTTTTACCGCTCAGACCTCGTGCATCTCGGAGCAAACTGGGTAGTTCTCAGGTTGTCCCAAATGTGCAACCATCCAACACGGCTACCAACGCCTAGCAGTGGAAAAAGCACATGCAACTGATGTCATAGGATAGAGAATACGTCATTGTTCGCTCTGCGATGCTTCTAGCTGTGCCAAAGGGGGAATTCAACCAGGAAGCTGATAATATACACAATCGATGGTTCAAAGTATTGTGCCAAGAACAAGTCCAATACGATGATAATTGCGCCAGGAAGGCATAAACACCCTTCAAGCGGTGCAAATAGACCTTCAGACGTTGCTGTAACAGTGAATATCAATGCTGAGTTTAATCTGAGTTTAATCTGATGGCAGTTAACCCCATAATTGAATGCTATTGAAGGGATCTTGTCCCCGAGTATTGTCAGGGTTTGGAGTCGGGCGCGGTCTACACTGCGCCTCTGTTTTTTGTCGAATCCGTCCATAGTCGCTCAGATAGGAGTCTACCTCGCCTGCTGTTGCATATGCATGCAGAAGATTGTATTCCTACCTTCTTAAAGTCGAACATCCATATCGGATGATGTCTTCCCAAAGCCCTCACCCTGTCACGTCTCCGGTCGTACGAAATGTTCGAAGTTGTCAGAATCAACAAAAGCGTTGTCCTTCGGGGCAATCTCAACTTCCCCCTACTGAGAGACGCGTTTCCGTACCAGCTGGCGAGAGGGATCCCTCTCAAGGAGGGAGTTCTGTAGCCTCTACAATCCAAGGTCAGAACTCCACCCCCTTATCTTCGCTGAACAATTCTCGCGTTGCAGATATTACCCCGTCCGCTACCCAGCGACAGTCAATAATTACTCCAACCGCCACGCCGGGTACAAGCAGTCGTAGCACACCAGCAGCCAGCGGATCCTCACAGACAGAATCACCATGTCACGTTGTATCCAGCCCTGCATCCGGCATTGCTAGCACTCCCACTCCTCTCAGCGGTCTTGAAAACCTGCCTACCCCCATCCCTGATCCAGAAACACCCGCCATCATTACAAATCCACTGCGAACGCGAGCTACAGAACGGAATCAGAGACAGAGGCAGTGGCAATTGGAAACGCAGGTGGTGTAAACACCTCGATCGGTGGTCTCCGATAGTCGCGGCATCCATCGATTTGGTCACTCCGACATGACGCATCTTGGATGTCCAACGGGTAGACTCCTGGAGCTGTACATGTGGAACAGACAGCCGTTGATGAGTGCAAGCGACTTGGAGACGGTAAGTTATGCAACGCGACACGTTGCAAAAGCATTAGCTGAAGCCCCACACCGGTAGCTAATAGAGACGTACTGGAACACCGCAATGCAGCAAAACAACATTTGGTCCATAGCGTTTGAGGCACGCACAAAGGGGATCTTGAAAGAGGTATGCTGAATCAACGGCCCACGGTAGATATTACACGCTCAAACCGGTACCAGGTTCGCGCACAAGTCGATCATGTTAAATCCCATTTTATTCAATCAGCAAGGGACAATATAGCACAGCTATATGATCTCCACCGCTTTGAATCCAATGCAGAGCATTTGAAATTCGTTGATTCCCTTCTGGCAGACAATAACTATCTTTTTCCTTTAGCAGAGCGTGTGGAAGGTGGTGTACGCAGTCCAAATCCAACACACAGAGTGTCGAAAGCTGCTAACGAATGGCCAGGGTCCACTTCACTTCCTGGCGGAAGCAATCACACGGTGTATCTACATCAAATTTTCTCATCGGGCGAATATCCGCGGTAAGTATGCTGATGGATTTTATAATTCCATGATTGACGACAAGGACGGTCATATACCCTCGCCACTGATCATGTTTACCTGCACCGTGTTGCG
>Ga0307515_10000169_pt1 | contig 159722 bp, 143 predicted proteins | sample 17_EM_MG_FD_194513 | JGI IMG/M metagenome (GOLD analysis project Ga0307515, IMG submission 194513) | Populus trichocarpa ectomycorrhiza microbial communities from riparian zone in the Pacific Northwest, United States - 17_EM | ecosystem: Host-associated > Plants > Roots > Unclassified... | reverse complement strand
AGGGTCTGATACTCCTGAAATTGACGCATCTAAGTTTACACTCCACATCCTCTCAGACCAGTGACTAAAATACATTTTGCTGATGCTATGCAACGCGACACGTCGCCTGGGCGACGGGTAGCGTGTAATTCTCCGTCAGAGCCGTCCGGAACACCCTGGTGTTTCTGACGGAAACTAGAGTTGTTGCTGATGCAATGTTGCTGTAGTTTTTCCCAGTGAAGGCTGCGAATATCTGATAAATTGATGTCTGCAAGCAATCGGAACATACATCATCGAAGCTAAAAATTGTTTACCCCCCGTGGATGCTCATTCTCAGAATGGGGCAGTGACCGTGTTGCTGTCTCTTTTGCCTATAAAAGCTGCCATTACATTGTTTATGCATAACAGTGACCAAATCACTGTGTAATTACTGTACTTACAAAACCACAAATCGTTGACACTCCATTGACGCTCATTCTCAGAATGGGGCGGTGACGATGTAGCTGTCCCTGTTGTCTACAAATGCTGCCAATACATCAGTTATGCATAAGAGTGACCAAATCACTGTGTGATTACCATTCTTACACAACCACAACTCGTTGACGCGCCTTTGATGCTCATTTTAATGTATTGTCCATTCAACATCTGCTGCCATCGATAATAGATTTCATCATGATTTGAACTTATTGGTAGTTTTTCTGACAGATTGAGGCTTGGCCCTGTGGCAAATCCGAGCACAGTAACATTTTTGCACTGTTCACTCTCACACGACTAAAATTTATGTATCTTGCCAAAAGCTTCATTGCACCTGCTATACATCTGTTTATCAACCAATATTTACAAGCTACTGCTCACTATTTGCCCATAATATATCTCCAACTAAAACTCTTGGTCAAGATACATACAGAAGCTGGTGAAAGATTGACGCATCCTGTCCTACTGTTTCTTCACTCCCTTATTACTCCTTGTTTCGATTGCATTGACCGTTATCAACAGCTTTCAGCCTGTCTCTTTGACATCCGTGTCGGCTGAATTAATCCAGGAACATATGGCGCGGCACTCACATCCCGCTGCTCTGGGCATTCCGGATCGTCGATGCAATTGTCTTGCTCCATGCGAGATTCAACGTCCGCCACGCAATCGTCTTCGCTGTCATTTGGATTATTCAAGTCCCCATTCCAGTTAAGCTAATTTTCTGAGTCCGAAATGGTTTGAGGCGCGCAATCCTCATCCCTTTCGACTGGATGACGGTTGATTCTTCGGATTTGGCGGACATTCAATATTTGAGTTCATCCTGCAGGGAGGTCCTCTGCAGTCAAAGGTGGTGGCAAAAGAGATTTTTCTGACAATTTGAATGCAGCCACACCATCATGTTGAAAGCGTGACCACGATGCTTTGACGATCTCTTCTTCCATCCAAAATGTATCCCACAGCAGTCATCTGCTTGTTTTGAGCGCGAGATTTTTTCTGGGTAGCACATAGATTTTAGCTGCCCTGCCACATCTCCAAAAAGTTGTGAACCTTGGCCATTCTGTGCAATTTCCTTTTCTCCGCCTCTTTCTTCATTTCCGAGTCGTTTTCTGCATTCATTGTATCCAAATCTGGGTCAGTGCCAGCCTAACTGCCGTTATTGGCCCGAGCAAACTGCCTTACAATGACCTTTTCGCGAAGGGTCTCGCCTGTGGTTTTCGACTGCCTACAGCCGATCACATCTCCGCCAATAGAGAAACTGGCCTTCACTCCGACTCCGTGTGGTATGATGGAGAATATGTTGCGCGCCATATTGGAAAGATCGGCGTACTTTGAGTGCGTTTCCTCCTGTTGATGGCACCAATCCGTTATGTCCGGTAACCACAATGTACTGCAATCTCCATTGGGCCGGAGTTGTGATCATTGAGATTTTGATCAATTTGCCCCGAGTTCTTTGGGGCTTCAAGTGGCGAATTCTAATAGAGCCTAGCAGTGGTCAATAAGTGTGCTGTGCGATCACTTCGTCTGGGTGTCGTCTCAGCTACATTGTTAGGCGTTAAGTATTCTTCATCATTGCTGGACAAATCCTATGGATCAAAGCATGATTGACTGGACCCTGAAGCTGTTGTAGAGTGAATGAGATTGCTGCTGGGAAAGCATTCGTGCTTATTGACCGGCACATGTCGATGATTGGCACAGTATTCATTCTCGGCATAATTTCGAATGGCCTCATGATATTGGGTAGTATAGGATGTCTCGTCGTCAGGATTAATATCCGTTGCCTTGTCCCAGTTTCTAAACAATCACAACTTCTGCAAAAGATCTGGGATATGTACAGACATGGGAAGCATACCCGTCGGGGGAGTTCCTTCACCGTAGAATGTGGACAGCCTCTGTCCAGCTAACTTTACAGTGAAGAACAAGTCTTCCTTCCATGGAGTCTTCTTTTTAGGCAAAGCTCGCATCACGCTGTCCATGTGATTGAACATGTGATTGTACACTGTGATCACATGATGCAATGTGACTGTATGCCTCTGCGACATTCACAGGGTCCAATATCAAAATGGCCTCAATACTTCCATGACATACTTCACAATGATCCATTCATCCTGAGTTGTGAAAAGTGACCGGTAATAAGGTTATTTTGGATTTTGGAGCCATGCGCGTGTGAATTCTGGTAATTGGTAGGTGCGCTCGAGCAACTCCAGTGTTGAGTTCCAACGTGTCTTCACATCCATAATCGGTAGTACAGCACTGCGAACTTTGGCTGTTTGATTGTCAATGAACTCATTTCGACAACCAGGTGTTAGTGTAATCAATACAGCAAGCACTCTCTGCTATATGAAGGTCAATTTCAGGACTTTCAAAATATCATGAAATACATACTTTCTCAATTATCTTTGCTACATCTGGTTTCATGGCCGACACCTTATTGATTCTAGCGTTGCCCTCTTTTCGAAGTCTTTGACCCTTCCCAATGTCCATGCTTTCATTCTCAACAAATTGCTGATCGCAATCAACATCATCGAATGTGAGTGGAGCTTCACGCAGTGCCCAATTTTGATCCATATAATAAGCAATGACCGTCGTTATGGGCAGTTTGTGCGGTGATGTCCATCTGTTCAAAGTTAAACTAACTTTATTTCGTGCAAGCAATTGATTCTTGATTGCATCCACGGTCAGTGCACATTCCCTGCGGCAAATCTTGCTAAGGGTCGTAGCGGACAGCAGCACCAGGTCATCACGTAATGCCTTATATGACGGTCGTAGCTCTAGCTTTGATATAGCGTTCCATGGCTTATGAGCCGAAACAAATCGTAACATGAGGTAGCGATTCCACATGTCCCGGTGTTATTCAGAAGTTTCAAAGTCCTTAGCTGCCAGTTTGGAACGTTTGGTCTGTCATTTCGGTCAATATGGATCAATCTGGATGTCCAATATGATCTACCTCAGCAAACTTACTATTGTGATTCCTCGACTTCCTTGCCTCTTGAATGAGGCCAAAGCTGTTACATCAACCGTCAAACTATTCAATTCAGTAACCTCTGACTCTGGTAATTCGTTCAAGTTTGCGATGTGAACATTTGCCAGCAAGTGTTTCCCCATTAATCTTGTCCCATGTTCTGATGGATGGCGAAGAACTTGATGACCAACGATACATATCAGGCCGGGGCTGCCGGTTTGCTAAATTCCACAGTGTAAATAGAATCGCCCCGACCGGGCATGTCTGGAATTTTTCCAACCAATAAGCCACTTCAAGCCTACAGTCATTGAAGCCTAACAAGCATCGAAGATGATTTGGAAAGTAAGGTCGCTTAAATCACGAATAAAGACATGTTTATGTTTGGAAGAGATCAAAACCTCGAGCAATGAGGTGTTCAAAGATTTTGAATCCGACATGGCAGTAGGAAGTAGAAAGCGGGGTAATCCACCTTGAAAGTCAGCCGAAAGTAATGATACAGTAAAGCAGACTGCGGGTTCCTGAATCTTGACTCCACAGCTAGAAGTAAAACAATCAGATCTGTGAGACATTGCATGCATATATGTGAAGTTGTATACAAGGACAAATTGAAAAGACTGACCGCGTAAGACTCAATTCAGTAACAATGCGATGCAGTTCATTGCTGTGTAGCATACTGAGCCCCCACAAGAATTGTTGACACTCTGTGGGAGCTCAATTGTAGGAGGCGGATGTGATATTGTCACTAGCATTTTTGCCCATAAAGGCAGCTGATAAGTTGATCATGGAATAACGTCGTTCCATAGCCCTTAGATTATTCAAGATGTATAATCAAAAATCGTTGACACTCCGTTGACGCTCATTCTTAGGAGGCGGTAGCGATATCGTCCCTAGCATTTTGGCCCATACAGGCGGCCAATGCATTGATTATGGGTCAACGGCGATGCCCAGCGCTTTGAGTGCCCATCATGCATAGTGTTAGCAACGGTTCCATATTTGGAACCGGCCGGTTTTATAGGTCTGCATGGCAATGGCCTTACCACATCAAAAATCGACGATTTTTTTAGCGAACTGCCTAATTAAGTCTACCAATATTAGTCTGACAATTTAGAGCTTGGTTTGTGGAATATGCAGCTTTGCGTGGCGCATCTTTTGGCCGTCTTCAATTTTCGATATCTTCAAAACTCAGCAAGCAGTGGCCCAAAAACATCGTTGTTGGACCAAAAATGACTGTATTTTTGAAGCTGCTTGCTGAGTTTTAAAGATATTGAACATTGGAGACTGCCAAAAGATGCGCCATGCAATGCTGCATATTTCACATACCAAGCTGTAAATATTTTATTCAATATTGGTGGACTTAATTGGGGGAACCGTTTGGCAGAAACCGGAACCGAACCAGCCGGTCCCGGGTTTTCTTGGAACCGCTATTGTAGAAACGGTCCAAAAATGGAACCGTTGGTAAGACTAATCATGCAAGACGAAGAATTGTTGACACTCCATTGACGCTCATTTGTAGGAGGTAGTTGCGATATCGTCACTAGCATTTTTGCCCATGAGGGCAGCCGATGAGTTGACTATGGGTTAACGCCGTTCTGTAGCCCTTAGATCGTGTAAGATGCAAGACCAAAAATCGTTGACGCTCCGTTGATGCTCATTTTCAAGAGGTGGTAGCGATGTCATCACTAGCATTATTGCCCATGAAGGCGGCCGATACATTGAATATGAGTTAATGCCGATGCACAGCGCTTGGAGAGTCCATGATGCAAGACCAAAAACTGTTGACACTCCGTTGACGCTCATTTTTAGGAGGTGGTAATGATATCACCGCTGCCATTTTTACCTATAATGGCGCCCAACACTTCCATTATAGCTTAATGTCATCGGACAGCTGTTTGATAATCCACGATGGAAGAACAGAAATCATTGACGCTCCATTGACACTGATTTTCATAAGATGGTAGCAATGTCGATGCTAGCATTTTTGGCTTTCAAGGCGGCGAACACTTTGAGCATGTGTCACACTGACCATGCTATTTGTTTGATTATCAGACTCACAAGACCGACAATCGTTGACACCTCGTGGACGAGCCTTTCCAGGATGGGTCTACAAGCCTGTCACCCACCTTTTTACCTATAAAAACCACCAATACAATGACTTTGGAAGGATGTGACTATGCAGCCGTATGTTCGCCGAAAATGTAAGACCAAAAATTGTTGACGCTCCGTCGACACTCAACTCAATGACATACTGACAGTCAGAGGATGCTCAGCAATGGTGTGTAAAAATGCATATAGTCGTCATTGGCAGTTGATAAATCGTTTCGATGTATAAACGTTTGCATCGAAATGCTTCGAAGCCTCTCAATGTCTGATCCACCAGTAGACACGTTATCTGAGTAATGAATGACGTTGGCCTATCATCTTCCAGCGCTTTTGGCCAGCAATTAACTGCATATAAATCTGTACACTAGTTTTTGATATATTTAGCCCAACATCCTCCCCTTTCCTCATCCAGCTCATTCTCCGCGATTTCCGTGACCTACCATAAGCAATTTTCATCATCTTGACCATGTGCACCAGGTCTGTGCAGAGAGTTATGCAGTTGGATAAATGATCGTATGCAGTGTGACGGTTGTCATTCATTCCGCGTTGCATGGCTCTTGGACCGCTGCATCTATGACTCGTATGACATCACTGACTTATATTTTGTTAGTCAGGTTCGTCTCTATTTCAGTTTTAATTGTCTTACTTACTAGTAACGGGCAGGATGATATCAGGTTCATTGGTCGTCATTGAATGAGATTTGAAGTCTAGAACATTGGCATGTCCTATCCGACCTTTGCAAATGCATAGAGGAATTATCATGTCTCACAATTTGGTCACTGAAATCAAGTAAAGGCTGACACGTCGCAAAATAGGTACGGATATCACATTTCAACTTGATACATCGTGAGAAATGCCAATTTGCCAATTCATTCCTTCGGCGACGCAGTAGTCATCGCAATGTCTTCGTCAGAATCCGATTTCGATATGGTAATCAGCTTGCGATGCGATATGCAGGGGTTAAAGTGTGTGGGTTCGAGATGCTTTGATTTCTGAGACCGCAACAAATCCGGCATTGGGGCGCCCGGGAGGGACAGAATGCGTTCGTGTGTCCGCGCGTTCAGCTAACCTCGCCTCATATGACTACTTTCTGGTCGAGAAGCCACTTGCAGCATTTGCAATTCTCCTGGGACGCTTTCAAGAGTCTCCATACGCTCATCAACTGTTGACAGCACTGATGACGCTGCATCATTGGCCGTTTGAGGTTGAACGACAGCCGGAACCTTCGATTAGGTCGTCCAGTACTTCTTATGCCTCTCACGGAAGGAGTCGGCCGCGTCTCCCAAACCTGGTCACGACACTTCATCATGGCTCATCTGGTTTTGCCAACAACGCTCCATGCGATACTGTACTGTTTTAGAGATTGTGCCCATCATCCAGCCTGGTTCATCATCTTCGCTAAGCTTGCCCCCTGCAGAATCTTCTTCATCATCATCCTGGTCGTCCCAATCCTCCTCATCGTCGGAACTTGGAAGAACACTCAGACTATCCCTGATGGCATTTAACATCTCCTCAAATGTTGTTTCAGGCTTGGTGGTTGTCAATCCCGCCTTTTCAGCATTTCTCATATCATCTTGCACAGGTTGAATTGTGGTCTGTGTGTCTTTATCTCGCTTTCTTGCCACAGCTGTCTCTCATTCCACATCAACCTCGATGCATTTCTCCTTCGCTTCGTTGCTTGTGAAGTGAGTTTCTCTTCATTTCCCCACCGCAAACTTCTTTTTGGATCGCAGCCTGCGCAACGCTCCCAGGGCTCTGACCCGTTCTGCTTCCAAGCCGCTCTTGCCATTATTCGCTAAATGATGTCATCATGTGGAGGGATTTGTCGATTTGCAGTATTAGCCAGCCGTTAGTGGCCAAAGGTTCTTTTTCGGAGCATTGACCATTGTATTTTGTGTTGACTTTGTTGATGGACAAGATGTTGGATGTTGCAAGATATGGACCATATAGATACAAGCTGCGTCTTGTATGTCGAGGTTAGTATGCTGAATCGACTTCAACAAAGCAAAATCTGCGTTTTGACCGTCATTACATTGGGAATAGCAATGCTAACAGTACATCATGACATGATGTTTAGCGTCTGTTGCATGCAAGATCCCAGTGATTTCTTGAGGCAAACATCAGCAGACATCCATTCCATCGAAGAATGTACCATTTGTATGGCACAAAGACAAGATCTCGGTGGTCGTTCACCGTGATATATCCATGTGAACAAATCCAAAACATCGGACCGACTTGGTGCAAATTGCAGGACGGTTGGCAGCCCATGCAATGGGCAGCTAGGCGCAACAGGATTCATCTTGTGTAGAATGAGCAAGTTGGCTGTTACCCATGCCAATTTGACTTGAAGCTAACTATATATTCCTCAGGACTTCCAACGTCTTTTCGTTAGCTTCTTCCCCAGGACATCCCACTTTGTTTCGTTATCATCATCTCTTCACTTCCACAGCAGCAAATCATAGCTCCAGAACCACCTCTGCTAGGTGAGAGTGGAACAGAATTGAGCAGAATGACGGGCGCTTGATCCAATACGCCACCCACTGAGACCCAACTACGACGCAGACACCACTTAGTTCACACGATGCTGCAAATGCAGACACCGAAAATATGACCCTGGACACACAGTTAATGATTGTCCGTAAAACCGGAAGCAGCAAGAATAAGAACCAGCATGCGATCGGATCAAAGTGTAGTTGTATCGAGGTACACAGCCATCAACCGATGATATAACATACAGCTAGAGTACATAGAGAGCTGCATGACCAATACATAGCCGCCCGTAATGGGAAACCTCCGTGGTCGACCAAGGCATCTGTACGCACAGTCCGCGAAGTCAAACATCATGATGTTGTCAGCTCTGGGTTAGTGGCGGACAAACTTAGTGATAAGAATCCCCGAGAGTGGACCGATCAGGCTTGGACCTCATTGGATGGTGCTACGGAAGCGTGTATGGTTGAGGTAATAGCCGAATCTAATATGTAGATGCAGCAACCAAGTTCTTGTAGGTTTCCAACATGGCTGCAACTGTGGCAAGGCAAGGAGGTCGGGTACAGCTAGAACAGTCTGACATGCACCTTGCCTTGAATATGGCCAAGATGGCCAAAGTAGGGTTTTCGCATGCCGCAATAGAAGAAATGCAATTCCTAATCCACAAACCTCAGGTGGAAGTCCGACAAGAGAAGAAGCGGGGAGTTGACATTTCTGGGCATCAATATGTGAAGGCTGTGATGGAAAGACACCCAGCTATGCATCAGGAAAACCAGACGGACGGCTGCCTTCCTTGCCAAAATGGCACAGCACAGAATCCCCAGACACGCTGGAGACGCTAAGGCACAGGTGCACCTCCACCAGAATGACTCACACAGCCAACATCAGAACAGACACCACATCCACCCGAAACGCCACCTGTTCCAACAGGTAACAATGAGGTAGCGCACTTATCCGAAATCGAAGGTGTGCCACCCGGATATGTGTATACACATACTCCAGCTCCCTGTGCTCAATTTTTCAATCTTGATCCATATGCCAAAGATCACCAGTGTGATAAAGATTTTAATCCAGATTTGCTGACTGAGGAACGAACATCCACTGGTTAGTACACTATATGCTGCATGGTAATGCAGCTGACATCCATTTGGCAGATGACAGCAGCTTATTGAGCGAACCTGACAGTGAGGATGAGCATTGATCGAATGGAATGGGATTGTTGAGTTTATTATTATCTACAATTAGCGGACACTTTAAAGTATATTTTACAGGGTATATTTATATGTATTATTGAAGAACAATGTATTGATGAAGGAGAAAGTACATGAAGACGGTACAAAGGCTGCCAAAACACCATTCATGACATATTAGTCCAAATTAAATGATGAGATATTGTAGATACGCCCATGGCAAAAGGAGTGTCAATGGAGCGTCGATGATTTTTGGTCTTGCATCATTGGTTATCTGCGTGGCGAACGGTAGTGGCCATTCATCAATGTGATATTGGCTGGCTTTCTAGGCAAAAGAGAGAGCCACACACTCCCTGCCCCATTCTGAATATGAGGGTCAACGATTTTTGGTCTTGCATCATTGGTAATCTGAATGTTGATTGGTTGCGGCCATTCATAAATGTGGTATTGGCTGGCTTTATTGGCAAAAGAGAGAGCAATACGCTCCCTGCCCCATTCTGAATATGAGCGTCAATGGAGTGTCAACGATCTTTGGTCTTGTAAGTCGGGTAATTCAGATGCGATTTGGTCACTACTATGCATAATCAAAGTATTGGCCGCCTTTATTGGAAAACGAGATGTAGCCACGTTCCCTGCCCCATCATCAAAATGGGCGTCAATGGAGCATCAACAATATTCGACCTTTCATCATGTGTAATCAAAGTGCGATGCGTCGGGTATAGTGTGTATAGGATGTTCTGACAGTTTTTCTAGGCTAAAACGGTCATGAACTCTTCATTGCATCATTGTAAATGAAATCAGTTGTTACTGTCTGGGAGGTTGTCGTGGGAATGTCGCTTGCTTATCTGCCTAGAGGGGCTGCTGATTCCGCCTTAATAGAGGTTTGCAATCATGCACCACATAGATTACCCAAGCTGCGAGACCTTAAATTGTTGATGCTCATTTGACACTCATTCTCATGATGGGGTAGGGAGTGTGTTGCTTCTGTTATTGCCTATAAAGGAGGCCAATACCTCAGTTATGACTATCTGCAACCAATGCCCGCTCTGATTACCCAGGATGCAAGACCTAAAAGCGTTGCCGCTCCATTGACACTCATTTCCAGGATGGGTCAGGGAGCATTTGTCTACATTTTTTCAGCACAAAGGCAGCCAGTACATCCAGAAAAAACAACGACGTACCATCGATAATGTTTTACGATTAAAAGTAGGATATCTGAATGCGAACATAAATTGAACAACCCGAAATGCACAACCAGAGATTGGGCCCGACGGGTCTAGCCACACACAGCGAAACCCGCGGGTTGACAGGTACGGGACCGGGTTTGGACCGCCCAGAAGCAGCGGGTCAGGTCCTTGTACAGTTCAGGAACCAAACAGAACCAATTTTCTGGTCCAAACCCGGACCACTGGCGGGTTACCCGGACCCGTTGCTAACACTCATTCCAATCTGAATATATTGTTCAGGCTTGTTCTCCGAGGTGAGCAGGTTGCCAACTATACCAGCGGACAATCAAGAGGTTTTTATACCTCTCCCCTCTACACTCTAACTGCTAATTCTAACTATGCTTTTCTCCAGATAAATGCTCACTAGCCTCTTGTCCTCCAATCCCCTTGCTGTGATAACCAGTCAGCCTGAGCTTCGTCCAAGCAAATGGTATCCCTTCAATCTACCAGTCCTTCCTGACCAACAGTGTCCCTCTGATACACATCTCCAGACTGATTGCCATCCATCGGGCTGTTTTCTTCCGGACAATCTGCCTCTTTGTATCATTAAATAGCCTTCCTTCAAATTGTGCTCAAGTATCTTCATCCTACCGGCCATAGCTGATGCTAATTGAGAGTGACTTCATATAGAGGTGACAATGGCTGGCGTCATTCTCTATCTTCGTCCATAGAGAATATAGCGATCTGCGTTTGCTTTGTATTAACGCACAATTGCAACTGTGACAACATTCGAGGATGGGTGATGATGATCTGATCGAGGGATATCTGCCTGGCGGTCACTGGTGTGGCAATAGTGCTGGCTTCGAATTGATGTACCAGATGGAATTGGCACATGACAGCATCATCGAGTGATTGTTCATGACCCTGCAACCGTGACCAATTCCAAATGTGGAACAGACAATCTTGGGTGGATGCTGTAGTATTCAGTGCATGCTTTACTGGGTGTGTGCTTGTACTCAGTGTATGCTTGTACCAGGTATACGTTCGTACTCAGTGTTAACTCAGGAACATGGCATGGAGAGATAGAGAGGGATGAATTAACTTTGTGTTCTGCGATGATGGGAGAGCTGTGGATGAGAAAGAGAGATAGGGGATGTGGTTGGGAATGATATGGAGGATACGAGCAGATATGAGAAATTGGGGGTATGACTTGCATGGTTGGGTTTTGAAGACCTTGTATCTGTATTATCAGTCACTCAATCAGAAGTCACACCTGCCATATCGGGAATAGCAAAATGAATTGCACATGATGTTCCCCAAGTCCCAATTTTTCATGATGATTTCGCATCTAATCTCATCTCTCTCTTGCTTGTCCTCAAGTCTACCATCACCTAAGAACACGAAGTTCAGTGAGCCTTCTCACTATCTCCAAGCCATGATCAGAAGTTAAGATTGAGTACAGCATACACTGAGTACTGAATCATACCAAGATCAACTGTCTCCCGCAGCGAGCCAGTCTCATCACTCAGCTCTCAGCGGACATTGATGTACTCAATTTGCTACATTCCCCAAATTACGAGTTAAGAAATGACTAGAGTCCCAACTCGTGTCACACCTCCCTCCTGATATAACGCTTCCAGATCGGCCGCCTCCAAGGCCTCCTTGAATCTTGATTGATCATTGCCTCTAAGTGCATCACCAAACTCACTCAATCATGGCCTCCAAGTTCGCATGATGAAGGCCTCCAAAGTGCATCTCCAAACTTGCACGATTATGGGCTCCAAGTGCTTCTCTGCGTTGACTTGCTCTTGCTCTCCTACTGCATCTCCACAGTTGCTCGATTACGGCCGGCAAGTGCATCTATGAGTTCTGTCGCTCTCGGCCTCCAAGTGCATCTCCAATCTCGCTTTATTACACCTTCCAAGTGCATCTCTGAGTTTACTCGCACTTGGCCTCCAAGTGCATCGCCATACTCGCTCACGCATGGCCCCCAAGTACCACTCACAAGATCAAGGTGTGGGGAAACGGCTGAACTCTCATGTTATCAAAGGGGAATTCGTGAAAATGTGCCCTTCTGGCTTGAGGATTGTAGACAGAGGGTGTGAGGATATGAAGGGGTACCCAGCTGTGACGAACCACACAAATCACAAGGATCAATGAAGGCTTGGCAAGTGTGCATGAGGAACTACACAAGCTGCATAGATCTGTGAATGCTCGGCAGGATTGTGCGGGACAAAGAGCAGGGAAAGATAAAGTGTGTATATCGTATAATGGAATGATGTCTATCTAACCTGGGGTCTCCCAAATATATACTCCCCATCGCTCAGTCCACTCCGCCTTGCTAAGTTCATTTCCGTTATCCCTGTATCACCGTGTGCCCCATGATGGCTACCCCCTGCCAAACCGAATGGTTGTGGTGGTGAGAAACAGACTTTCCTGGCACAACATCCTCCAAGTGCATCTCAAAGTACTCTCAATCAGTGTCTCCAGGTGGTCCTCCGATCAAACTCAAGTACTGTCTGTAGCCAGATTCACCGTATGGATGTACATAGAGAGACTGAGATATTATATGCCATACCATGATGTTGCAAATCTTGTAACTGTAACAAACACGAATATGATAGACAAAATGCCTTCTGGATATTGAACTGGATGATTGAGTGCTGCGTGAATACAACACCAAGTCTCCTGGAGTGTTGCACTGAGGTCTCAGCTGCTTTCGAAGTCTCCTGCAGACCAGCACAGAGGTCTCAGCTGCTTCAAAATTTGACTATCCTTTAAGTCAAATATTGGAGCATCCTGAATACGCGTCCACAACTGCAGGTGCTTTCAGAAGCACCTGATAATGCTCTTGCAGAGTCTGAGAGCACTTTGCTTAGCTCCAGCAGGGCCTGGAAGCATCTGGAAGTGCTTAGGAGTACTGGAAAGGTCAACAAGAGTGTCTGAGAGGTTTGTGTGTATCTTCCTGACTGATTTACCTTTTGCTGATATACATTGTCCAGAAAACTAAGTAATTCTCATCCCTTTCTGTGACCTATAACAGGTGGTAAGCCCATCAGACATTCAACTTTGTAAATCTCCTCTCTTCACTATGTCAATTCAATGTCACATGTTTCAGAGGCAGGGGATACCGATTCTTAATCAATTTGCTATTGACATCCTGAAAGTCAATACAAAATGTTAATCCTCCATCAGGTTTCTTTGACAACACCACTGGGGCTGCAAAAGGTGAAGCCGACTGTGAAATAAATGTTTTAGTCATATTTTCCTCTAGCCATTCCGTTAAAACTACCCGGTCTGCCCTTGACATCGAGTTAGGTGGTTCTAATGTTTGCGTCTTGCTGTCTTTGGTACATACCTCATAATCAATGCCTGGTGAGTGAGGAGGGAAGTGATCTGCGAAATCTCACGAAACGATTTGAGGAATTCATGACACTTTTTGGATACAATCTCCTTCCAGGGGTTTTCCTTCCAGTCATTAGCCTCAGTGGCTCTATGAATGTCCTACAGTGATCCATTGAAGACTGTTGACTTCTCTTTCTTCACTGCTTGGAAGAAGAATGATCTATTTAACAGATCAATATTCTCCCAAAATTGTTGTTGGGGCTGTATCTGGGGTTCATAAACATTCCCTTCCAGAGGGTAGCCTTGTTCTTGGGGTTCCTCCATTACACATTGCACTTCAACTGGTCTGTTGAAATAATGTGTAATGCAGTATTGAAAGCAGAACATAACTGTATTTAACACGAACTGTACTGCTATATCGAATTGTCTTTGGGGTCCAATCCCAAGGATGATGGGACTATGTCCTGACTTTGTAATGAACATCAGTAATTGTTTGTTATGGTCTTGGATTGTCATTTCAACTTTGGCACAATGTGTTTTGTCTCCTGATTCAATGGGTCTTCCATCAATTACATCAACATGTCATTTCTCCTCTAGCTCTTGGAGTAATATGCGATGATGGTGAGCAACATCTTGATTCATAGATACAATGCCTCTAGCCCTGGAGTTGATTAGTGCATGGGTAAGTATCTCTTTATTACTCACCGTCAATGTGCAGGTTATAACTAAATGTCTCTCTTCCATTGATTTTTTCAATACTTCCACCTTGCTAACTGAAAGATGCGAAATCCCATAACATTTCAAAACATTTAAATCAAAACTTCTTCTATCAGCAAGGGCGCCATCCTTTTTTGACTGACCTTATCTTGTCCTGATTTCTGCTTCCTTGACATCCACTCCAGCTGCCTTCAATATTTGGGATTTCTTCATTGCCATGCATTCCACTACCCTGTGGTTTAACCCACCACAGTACAGGCACCATCAATTTGCAAACCTCATCACACATTCATCACCAACATTTTTCTGCTCCTGCCGCTCAAATCCAGTTGTGTAGGTTCACTATCCCCTACAACACTTCCCACCGGGTCTGCTGTGGGATCTTTCGGAGGTATTAGCACTTTGGCGGAAGATATCAAACCAATCCCTCTTCCTGCCTTGGGTGCGGCGTTCATTGGCCATTGTCACTGGATCTGGTTATTCCATTTCTGTTACATCACACTAAAGGTGGGTAGTTCACAGACATATTGTTATTCTGGAATGAATCTCTCATTTCTTCTGACAACTCCAATCTCAGGGCATTCTTAAGTGCCAACAGATTGCAGTCAAGGTTTGCAGTGATAACTTGCAACTTAGCATACCACTGAGAGAACTTGTGGATCATCAACAACATGAAAAATGGTTCCAAAGTCATAACTGAATGACTCAGCGATTCCAAACAGCGACACAGATACTTGTAGAAGCTTGATGAAGCTACCAGACAAGCTGAATGCAAAATGATGTTCACTTAAGTGCTCTGAGAGTAATTTCAGGTACTCCTCAATGGGCCTGAAGTAGTGGAGCACAATGCAACAATATTCTACCGAGTATGATGTTGTCTTTAGCATGGTATAACATTATGCCTTTGGGTTAGTAAAATTTCGGAGGTGCTGGGACTACGACACTCATCTCCAAGATCATTCCAGTGCACCTGGAGCCAGTCCTTCCAGGAGTGATAATATATAAAGTGAATATTGAATAGTACAATTTGATAAACTATCTCACAGCTACACACCTGAATGAAACATTCTAATCTAATCAATATACAGTCCAGTAGGTATCTAAATCCATATGATTATATACAAGTGATACGCTATCGATGCTGCCCGATGCGACATCCTCCCACACCATCTGTGTTGATCCAATTCGCACTCCAATGGGTACAATATGAATTGTATTTGTCTGTTTGACAACCAGGATGAACCCATCAACACAATCAGCACAATCATGCGGATCTTTGTACCTTGTTTTAATTACTACCATATATTCTTGACCTTGCGAACATAATACCCATCGTTGAGTCCGCTTGCACCTTGTAGCAAAGGTTGATATTGCTTTCCCGGCAGGCAGGCACTGCTCAAATTGGAGGATTTGATTCAGTGAAGTGCCACTGAAGTGAAATGCAGGAAAAGAAGGAATTCGTCCTTGGAAGGGGTTATCAAGGTCATTCTCTTCACTTTGTGTATACAGGACCCAGATGTTATGGGCTTCAGAAATGATCCATTGGTTGGTGTGTGTATTTTCTACCTTGCAATCATGTCCCAGATGCTCAATAGAAGTAGGGCTGTGAAACGGTCGACGTTAAGAACACAGCCTATTCTGGAGTTTGAATAATAGACAGTGTGTGAGTACATCCGGATCAGATTGGAGCACCCGTCCACAAATGGTGTGTCCCCAGTTATCTTCATTTTACATGCAGAATGGGCATTCAATGTTGGGAATACTGTAATCTTAAGATACATCTCGGAGTGAGGTCAATCTGAAACTGCTGTGAACTCTGTGGACATGTGTATCTCGCAAATGATATAACTGCTGTGATGCAGGGCGGATAATGGGCTCGATCTGAATTGTCAGGAGACGCGTTACATGAGCTCTGCATGTACTTCGCTGTTTGTTTGTTGCAGACAGTAGGTTGAAACCTCTTTCAGAGTCAATATCATACCAAGCTTGAAGGGCAAGATACAACAGTGTCTCCTCCATATAGTCAAGACTGGTACACCGGTCATTATGCTTAGGCATATATTGAATATAATTAACTTTGTAGTGGGATCAATATGGATCTTTCCCATTGGTAATATGAAGCTGTTCTGAGATATCAGTGGTATAATTGTCACCAGAACCCATTTGGTGAAGTGTTACTGATATATGGCTCACAGAATGCATCTTGAGATGTACAAATTGTATCAGGTGTTGTTCAACGGTATTCCAGAGTGTCTCAATGCTGATCAATTCCCACCAAACTTCCCAATGAATTCAGTGGATGGATAATTGATTTCTGACCTACTCCTGTTGATTCGAAGTGGTGCCATAAATTTCTTCGCAGCTGGTAAGTCACATGGTACATATCAGCCAATCTCCTGGTTGTGGCTGTGGTCACAGCAATATAGAGCCAGAACTGACATTGCAGTCACCTGCCACGGGTTGTGTTTGCTGTCCGGTAAGTGTCGTGTTCAGCGGCCAGTTACTTCAGGTCAAGATTTTCACTGAATATACTTCTGGAACCGATTGTCTCGGTCCCATCTTCCATCAAAGGTTGTGGCATATGGTATTGGAAAATTTTCTTAACAAGCTTGAGTTTAATAGGTGTCACTTGATGGATTTTGTGCTCCAATCGCTCTATAGCCTTCTGACGATCAGCATCCGACCAAGTGGTTGCCGTGTGTCAGGCTCTATTGAGGCACCCCAGAACAAGCCTACATTGTGTTATGCAAACCATTTCAGCCCCATATACAAGGACCACCATTGTAGCATGAATTGTATGAATCTTTTGTGTGTGTAACTGATGGCATTCCTTTGCGAATGGGTCATCTACTTCGGCCTTCCCAGACTTTGACATTTTCTGTTCTCAAGAAATACCATTCTGCTGGTAAAATCACTTGAGTGCATCTTCTAGTGCTGCTAGGGATATATCTGAGTGATTTTATAGCTAACAAGTATATAGAATTCACAAAATGCCTGTACTGCACCCATTACCATTTCATTGGAGGCTGTTTCCACTGCAGTTATCCTGTTATCCTTGGAGCAGAGAAGGATTGGAGTGCAATTCACAGCAAGTGTTCTGATCACTTCCTAGGTCCGATTGCCTTGTGAGGTGCTGCTTATCACTGAATTGAATAGTTTAGAGAACAGCTGGAGGCCTAAATATTCTGGTACCATTGTAAATTGGTTGTCAAATTGATCCTTGACAATTCTAGCTTTCAGGTATCTGAGTAGACAGTTCAATAAGTCGTTAACTACACCAAGGAGTAGCTTATGTAATTCATCAGCCTGCCAAAGCCGATAGACAATGCAGAGAGGGTATTGCCAGAACTGGTTGCTGATTGAGTGGACACCTACAGTGTGGAGAGCATCAAGATTAGTGTCCTTTAGCAGGTCTGAGCAAATATGCTGGTCTTGTGAGTAATCGAGTCGGTCCAAAGTTCAATGCCCTATTGGCACACCCTTAGGATTTTCACATGTTGGGCATGAGCCATATGAGACTCCAGTAACAATGACTTGTTCGAGAGAATCTCTGACCCAGGCAGCCAACAGAGGATAATATTGTCGCTTGAATCCATCTGCACAATCCCATTTCAAGCCAGGACCAGTGATGTCAAGATGCGAAAGTTGAGACAGTACAGTTCCAACTTTGTTATGCCATGCTTCATCAATATTTTTGGCACAGGTTCAAAATCGAAGTGTGACTGCAACAGGAGATAATCTGGGAGGCACTTGATACATTCGAAAATTACCCAGTAGTATAAGGTCCCCCAGATACGCAAGTCAACTTCTTTCCAACTATCATCACCAAGCCCAAAACGGACTACAGAGAGGAGCTTCCTCAGTGCATTTGCTGATTGGAATGATTTGATCTTGATGTTGTCCAGTCCACGCCTCAGATGCCGACCTATCCATGTGTTTATTTCCAGCCTGAACCATTGAGTCTACTGACAGTGATGTGTGCAATGAAATGGATGCCATGGATTTCATTGTTCTGAGTACTTTTGTTGTTTGTTGTACAATCCAGTTGCTTTGCCATATGCTGATCCCTCACATTTTCCACTGAAACTACCTCCCTATTAGCCTTTGTCATTGTTGGATCAGGGGTACAGGTCAGATCAGGCTGCTGAGGGTCTATAGGTTCTTCGTTGGGAGTATCTTCCGGTGGTGGTACACTTGGTAGGTTGTCTATGAGTATATCGTTACTTTATAGCATCTCGATATCCATTCAGGTGCACCTACTGTCATCACTGCATGATGGTTCAGGGTTATCCCAGCCAGCAGGTGGTAGAATCATGTTGGGCAATAGCCGATTGTTCATTGATATTCGGTGATATTGTTGATAGTGATCTTCCAGTCAATTCTTATTGAATAATATGTGTTTGCAGATCGTACATTGCAAATGGTTCTGGCGAATATTGACGAGATATGAGAAATGCTCAGTATTCAGACAAATCTCAATGATGCTTTTGGCAGTGTGGTTTGTTGCTGGATATACGTCTAAGTGATATATGTTTGAAACTGACCTAACTCAGGTTAGCATATCAGTTTCAAAGCTGCATCACAACCCACCAATTGTAGGGGAGGGGTAGAACAATGTCACCTTTGAGTCAGTAATTATCATAAACTAGGACATCAGCAAAAACTAAATTTCCTTCATTAAATTTATTTAGTTTATTGTACCCACAAACTCAAATAAATGAAATCGAGGTTTCCCTGAAATATGGCATTGCTTTAACATTCCCGAGTGTTATTTGAGTTGTCACGATGCTGGTTTCAAGTGTAACGATCAGTGTGACCACTTTTGCGAATGTGACAACGAGCACTTGACGAACGGTTCACACTTCCATCAGCAATATCAAAAATCCTCTCTAAGCATACATCTATGTCAGGCGATTTGTTTTGTCCTTGCGATGATGATCGTACTCCCTCCATACCTTGAATGAAGTGTGTAGTTCTTGTTTTTAAAGACCCTCATGGTTCAATTTGACCACTGATAGATACCATGCTGAAGTGGTTCACGATATTGAATTTGTTGATACAAGATGGTTCACTACCTTGCAGTTGAACCGTTGCGGGAGGGTAACGCATCATCGCGATTATGCTGTCACACATTGGAGATCTCACTTCAGCAAACAATCAGTTGTATTACATTTACTACTATTATGATATATCAACGAAACCTAGTATAAAACACCACACAAAGGAAATCTTGAATCCGATCACTGACACCAATCCTAACCTCCAAGTGACATCGCACCCTCTAGAATCTTACTTCCATCGACTAATGCTGTATTCTCAATGCTGGTGATGTTGGTGATACTGGTCATGTTGTTGCTGTTGTTGTTGCTGTTGCTGCAGGGGACGGGATGGCAGACCGGCCCTTAGGCAGAACAGCTGAGAATCGCATGCTAGCTTCAGTAGCAGCAACAAAGCTGTGGAGACGATTAAAAGAATTGTCGTGCTGCTCAATCAGCTCCTGCAGCATGTATTCAAAGAAGTCCTCATCAAAGCTGCCCTGAGCGTAGTGAGGTTGTGCCATCACTGGGTCCGTACCAGTTGAGTAGATTGTACTGTGTGATATTCTGCACATATTAACTATCATTTGGCTTGAACCTCTCGCGAGGATGTATGAACATCTGCATCCAGACGATGAAATTCATCTGTGCATGCATTACTAACCACGGGATTCATGTTTCTTGTATCGCACATATGTTGTGCTCCACCTCCTGGACCAAACACTGGCGGGACCGAAACTTGCCTGGTTTCCAGGCTGACAGACAATGGCGTATGGCTAGTGCGGTGAGGGCAATGAATGTCGGGGTAACTTTATCAATCAATGTTCTAACTTTCATTCTCATAGGTCATATGCAATGGAAGTATGTCCGGTGAATACGATCCACAATTTCAGTTGCCGCAAATCGAAACTTGCACTTCTAAATTCATCTTGAGGATGACAATTAACCACGAAGAGAACTTTGAACTAATGTCACGAGTGTTTCTGGGGCTGGTAAACCTGTCCTTGGCCAAACGCCGAGGTACCATTTGCTGGATCTCTGTGGGTGACTCTGTGTGAAATCTGTAAATACAGTCGATTGAGGTCTTGCAGTGGTATACCATTGCTGCACAGGAGCCAGCAATCTTCGGGAGAGCCTGATACACAATCTCAGAGATGAAACAATCGTTGAGATGATTCATTTACCACTTAAATGTAGGCAGGTGGAGGGTCTCAGTTTCTCTGGGCTGGATCAACCATGGCAATATCCTCATGCCACCAACAATGAATCTGGAAAGTCTTCACCGCATTTGTGGCAAAGGTAATCACAAACATCGCATCATTGATAGCTCTAGGCTGCACATGTGCCATGACCATTGCCAGAATGCCGGAAAGAGTTGTCTGGGCGTTGTATTCTGCGCCAACGATGTGGTCTGTCAGGTCGTCAATAATGGGCTCATATCGCCTCAGATTTCCAGCTTTACATGCAACTAATTGCTCACGGGCTGAGTTTGAATCTGTCCTCTATTATATATAGATATTAGTGGGCGGATTCAATTGTTTAAACACTGAATCGAAAACCTTCTTGGATGCCAGTGGCACAGGCTCACGTTCATCCTCCTCCTCTGAGAGAATATGGACATCCCGATACTCGGGTTGTAAGAGTTGCTCCGATGTAGGAGAGAATTGAGTTGCCACGACCTGTTGTCCTACTGCTGATGTGAAGGAAACGTGTGAAGGCCACTTGCCCATTGCATTCCTGGATGGTTGCCGAAGAGGCTTGTCATTGGATTCTAAGTTGTCAGCTTGATGATCATTGAAATTGTTGGGTATAGTGCTGAGATTGTCATCCAGATCCTTGTTGTGGATAGATCGTCTGCATCTCCTGGTGCTGGAAAGACGAGGAGAGTGAGGGGAAGTGCAGCGCCTCCGTGTCATGATTCAAAATGGTGGCAAGTGAATTGTACGAAAAATCCAAGAAGTGACTCATGGAACTGTAAATGAATGTATAGTAAATGAATTAAAGCGTTGTGTAAAGGAAAGAAAGCATTGATGTGATGAAAAGAATTGTCAGGATGCATCTTTTTATCCTGTCCACAATTCTAGGATTTTGGCTTTTCCCACCGCCCACACTTCCAACTCCATGGATGGACGGGAACTCAGAACTAGGAATGGCAGGGGACACGCATGCCACTGGGTTGTTGATTGGCTTCCTTTGACGAAAGCAATTATAGCAACGAGCCAAAAAGCGTTTGCATTTCACTGATTAATTGGGCTAACCTCTGCTGGGTACAGATACCGGACTACCACTTACATGATAGCCATACACGGAGTCCTATTGCTGCCACTATGCCTTTCCCAACAACAAGCTTCTCAACGATTAATCCAAACATCATGAACTCTCAGCACAGCCCTGTATGCATCAATATAACCGATGTAATAAAAAAATAAACATAACACCAAAAAGAGACCCAAAACCACTCCCAAAAACTCCAAATTATCACCCATATGTCCACCCTCCAAAGGGCCAGAAACATACCCACCCACAATGCCAATCCTTGAACAACCATTCAGCCAGTGCAGGCCATCCTCACAACGACAAATTTGGAGCTGGGCAGCTGTTTGTACACGTCCTTTTGGACGAAGAGCCTGCAGCAGGAGGATTCACAATGTGATCGTGCTCATGTTACCAAGCCACATTGTTATCAGTAACAACACTTCACTGGCAATCGGCAAAAAGACCAAGAGCACTGTTTCGGATGACTTCATGGTATCGCTCCTGTCTGATAATCCTCCTTTGGAGTTTCCGTTCAAACTTTTGGAAGCCTGCTTTCGTAGTCGGCAAGCTTGTTGGATTTGGGCGCAGTGTCTCAACATCCTCTTCTGATTCCTCCCCGATATCGTTGATCATATCCTCGTCTGGAGGTGGGAGGAATGCCATCCAGATCAAGGTAGCTGCGGCCACCAGGCATAGGCGTCTGGGCACAAGATGTGCCATTGCCTTGTTGGCCAGGATAAACGACGCAACAAAGTATTCGGTTGTTGAATTCAATTGCTGGCTTTACCCATCAGGCTGCAGTTCTGCTATTGAAGATTGGGGTAACATTACTGGTGTGTGGACCACCATTTCCATTAGACTCCTCCCGGCAGCCCCAAACCTCACAGATTTTCTGGCTAGGGTCTGACAGACCGGCAATTGCAGAATTCATGATTGACAAAATTGTCATATCGATGATTCGTCATCCCCTGGCCTGTGCGATGAGAATAGCTGAGTATTGGTTTCACCCACCCTGTTCCCAGCAATGGGGGATCTACAGGGGAGATGGTAAAGCTAAATGGTCCGACGAGGAAATCAGTCGAGGGGTCACAACGCGCCATCATCGGCGTAGACCAGTGACCCGACGTTCCTTTCTCGCCGTCTTCTGTATCTACCCATCATCAGGGAGAGTAAAAGAAGTATCAGGGCGATGAAATACATACCAATCTGGATGAATCATCTCTTCTTGGTCGGGGTTTCTTGGATCATATTCCTCCTTCAGCGATGGCCAGCCTCCACAAACTCTTCCGGTGCTGCCTCGAGTTTCTGGACATCGAGGTCAGTCTTGTCTGCCAAGTACCATTTCCAAACTGGGCATTTAGACATCGAATCACTGATTCGAGTAACTCAACAATCGATTAGGAGATTCCATTGCTCTCGTCTGGCGCCTGGCTTGTTGCTGATTCTCATGGACTGGGCAATCTCCCAGACGCACTCCCACACTTTATTATCTTTCCATTGTGTTGTCAAGCCATCTTCCTCCTAACAAATCCCCATGGTTTCGGCTACCCATTGGCTGACTCCAACCCCAGCGTTCTTGGCCCAGACACAGACTGATAGAGTCGGCATCTGGATTGTATTAGTATATGTGACAACTGATTTCGGCAACCAGAAGGCATCACATTACATTTCAGGTTCTCAACAGTGGTCAATTATTGAGAGGTGGATATCAAATGCTCATCACTCTAATAAGGCATTGGGAGTGTTTAATATATCATCAAGGGTGATGCCATGTGGTAGCAGAGGTGACGACGGTGTGTCGAAGGTTCTAGAGATTGTCAGTAAGGTGGGTAGGCGAGGCGAATATATATGTGGGCTTGGAGGTGTTTTCTTGATCCAGCGACATCATCTTGGCTGCTATTCAGCTGGGAAACAAGTTGCTTAGCATCATCTAAGCACCCTGATTCATCAACTGAACACTTAAGTTCATCAAAAAGACAACTAAAAGGATGCTCTGCAGTCGTATCTCACTCGTTTGTTCTTGCTCTAGTTCTTTTACCCCGCAATGACGTTGCTGGGTCGGTATCTAAGGCGAATACATGGTTCATGTAAGATACAAACTTAACAAAAAGTGGCAACCATAAAGCAGGCAATCGGCGTAGGAGCGTCTTGAGAGGGTGCATAACGATCGCCGTGATGAGCTGAATGGAGATGTGCTATTGTATTCGAGATCCCAGAGATATTGAAAACGAGAGAGCGAGTAAACACTTTACCAACCTGTGAAGGAGGGTGAGAGAAAATGTACAACTGTGTAGGACCCCTGTTTGGAAAATGTAAATCGCAGTGTGGCTTTTTCCAAAGACTGGCTGGCTTGCAATGGTGTGAGCAGCAAAAAGACCGTCCAGACTCATTTTATTGTTGTTGCGACATTTCCTTTTGCTACCGAAACATGGATATTCATTAACACCCTGTCAACTGCTTGAAGACGGAATTCTACATTGGCGCTTACATCAGTCACCTCTGTCGCGACCACCAAGAAAGGATAGTATACGTATCACCGAAACAACCTCCAGATAATTCCTTTGCGATTGACCATGATAGGATTCTACTTCCATTTGTTCATGAAACACGTTACGACCCATTTCTTGACCCTTCCGACGATGATTCCAGCACTAACATAGTGGATAGCAAAAATGACTGCATCAATCACGAGCAATCTCCAGATCGGCCCTGTACGTATAGTACTCCACGCTTGGGCAACCATCTTGCCGGCAAGTCTATCAGTAACCAGTATTTCGATATCTTCGATGGTGAAATTGATCTATGGTCAGCATTGTCTTGCGAGGAGCAGTACCGATTAGCACACTGGTGCATCAAGCATGACGTTAGCGGAGCAGTGATATCAACAAGCTTTTTCGCAACCCTACGATGGCAACCATCAGCAACTTTACTTCATCCCACACCTCATTCAAAATGTTGAACGAGATGTCCTATGCGATGGGTATCGACTGTTGGAAATCAGGCATAGTGGGTTAAAATCATTTAGCCGATCCAAATGACCTTCGGTATGATGATTACACACATTTCTTCCACTGCAATGCTGTTGAAAGGATTGATTTCCTCATGCAACAGCCTGCGTTCAGGGAACATATGTTGTATGCTCCAGGAAAGGAATTCAATGAAGCTGAGGAACGTATCTACTTGGAGGTGAAATCAAGCGACTGGTGGTGGAATGAACAGGTACGGTAGTTGAGTTTCGCAATAGCTACAACAATTTTGACTGCTTCAATAGCTATGATGGCCGATGGGAGCTTCGAAAGTCTCTGCATTTGTCAGTTCAAACCAGACACATTTTACTAACTATTACGGTGACAAGAAGGAATGGCCAGTATACGTGAGTCTCAGAAACCTCAACTTGCCGATTAGACCGAAGACTTCGAATCTTGCAACCATGCTTGTTTCCTTTGTTCCCGCTCCTCCGAAATAGCACTTTACTGGAGATGGAAACACAACTGCTGTGAAGGAACTATAAATCCACAATGGAGAGGTTTTAAGGAAGGTCATCGAGCTTATTTTTCGTCCTCTCTACACACTTTGCAACACTGGATAGCATATGCGTTGTGTGGATGGTCGGATGTGGTCATGGTACCCTGTCATCTGTGCATGGATGGCTGACTACTTTGAAAACATTCACTTGCACTCGTTCTAGCAGCCCCATTGCACTTGGGTGAAGCACTGAAATTGTCGTTTGGAGAAGGGAATTCATCATCATGACAATTGACAGACCATCGGCTATACTTCCAAATGAGGATACTCGCAACTCACGGAGATGAGATGGAGAGAAGGGATGCAATACATTATCTGGAAGATCAAGCAGTTCGAACCCCAGAAGGCATCTTCTGCAATATGAAATGGATTACTCTGATGATCAGTATGGTACCGGATATTCTTCATAACATCTATCTCGGTATGCTTAAACATTTGATGGACTGGGTCATGTCTTCCCTCGAACAACATTCCAGGAATGCCAAAATCAACCAGCTCTGGGCGATGATGCCTCCATATCCTGGGTTTGCTTGATTCAACAAGCCATATAGCCAGGTGACACAATGGAGTGGTAAGGAGATGAAAGCACTCAGGAGTGTGATAGTTCCAGTATTTGTGGCGACTCTTTTAAACCATTCAGTGAACCAAAGGATTCCCTTCACAGAAGCCTTGTTGTGCGTCATAAAGTTAGTGTACTTGTACCTTATGGCACAGTACCAGTACCATACTGAAGCCACGATCGAGTAAATGGAGAATCATCAGGAAGAGTTTCATCATCACAAGGATGTTTTCAGGGGATTCCACGCCAGGAAATCTACGATGAAGGCCTGCACAGTCTTGAAAATGCAGCATACTTTGGACAAACAGGAGGAACGGGAGAGTTACCCCACCTGGAGACATCTTTCTGCCGTGACAAAGGGTCGTCGCATTGATGAGGATCAAAGGCGGATCCAGCCAGCAATTGCACAACATCTTGTAGAAGAATCGCATTTCAAACTCGTGAAGAAGCACCTCCTTAACAACTTCTCTGACCATATCCACCAGCTTGGTAACCTCTTAAATGCAAGCGCTGAACCCGCAGAATGAGTGATGATTGAGCTGAAACAAGTGTACTGACAATTAAACCGTCATGAGGCCGCCTGCCAGATTTTGCGAATGAAAGCCCAAACGGAGGCATTTCAGTGTCCAGACCTGGATACACAGGCTGCAAAACCACCTCGCCAGGATGAAATAACTCTAACAAAAGCGCCTATCACGCGAATCATGAAAACCACAAGACCAAAAATCATGACCCTTGATGACTTGGCCAAGTGGTGTGCAATGCCAGAAGGGGAGCTACCGAATCACATTGCTTGGTGTTTCAAGGAATTTGCCCATATCACAGACTACTTCAATCACGATCAGTATTTCAGTTGTCTCAATGATCCAAAATGCTTTCGGTACAACGTGGTCGCAATTCCAGTGACGTCTTTTCAATGCGACGACCAAGCAGTTCAGATGGTTTGTTGCACTGGGTCCACAAGGTGGAGAAAGCATATGCCACGAAGAAATCATACAGTGCTACTCTGGATGGGGACGATTCCAGATAGCCACTGCAAGTCGACTCCTGGATGCATTCCCGCACGGTTGAAGTGTCTCTTCATCCTCAAGCATGCTGAATTGAGCGTTTATGGGCTTCTTGCCATGCTTCAGACGTTTGCAACAGGGCCGATATATCAGACTGCTGGTATGTGATTGTCGAGAAGAGATATCAACCTCCGATGCAACCCTCACACGATTGAAGCTACCATCGTGAGCCTCATTTCACCGTCGGAACCAATTATATCGTCCCTATAGGTGCAATCCATTGGGCTGTACAGCTCCTTCCGCTGACGCCGCAGCCAGTTAGCTCGCTGTTGTACTTTCCCAACACCATTGACTTGAATACTTCCAATTTGTTTCACATGCAGATTATTCGACTCGATGCTTGAAGTGATCGTTGCAGCGATATATTCATATCTGATGAGTGTTTACTCTGGGTGTCTTAATTTTTGTAATGGGAGTTGTGGAAGCTTGTGTATAATCGATGTCTCAAGGGATTAAATAGTTAACAATATTCTTCAAATCAATGGAACAGTTCAAAAAACTGTCAAAACATTGAGAATCTAGAGGACAAATGTGAAAGAAATAAGCGCAGTAAATTGGCTTGAATGACTGGACAAGTTTTTGAAATGTCATGACAATGCATTCACATCATTGAACGCTTCGAAGAATGTTGGAACATTGCAAATATGTCGTTCACATGATTTGTGAATAATGTAGAGAAGGATCAGTGTGTGGGGTCCATTTTCAGAAACCAATTTCGCTCTTTACTGATGGATAAGATCAGTTCAATTCCACTCAATAATGATGCGCATCATCCACTGAGAATCGTTAGCAGCGAAGGCTTCTTTTGTAATCATTGCGATCGACTCGTAATGCTGGTTATCATGTGCTAACATGATTGGGCTAATCCTATACTACGTCATTCCCGCATTGTGCAGATTATACCTACACTCAAATCCCAAGCACTGGATTCATCAGCTTAATACAATGCGCAAGGTAAGTTCCCAAGCTGGCTGTATGCCCACTCAATGATCATCAAGAACTGATTAGCTTGTAGGATATTTTCTTCATTAATAATCCTTCACCATGAGGTGGATCCTGATAAGACAATGAGGTTTAACAGAATGAGCTCAAAAGGAAGCAATCACAGTTGGTGCTCGACTCACAGGCCTCACATTGAATCAAGTTGCATATCATACACACACATTGTGAGTGAAAATCCCTAGTCGTACTAACCTTCTAACTAGATATAGTTCTTGTAGGTTTCTGGAAATATTATGTCATATTCCTTCTATGACATTTACAGTCATAAACCAAACAAAGGTGAGCATCTATCCAATATCCTGGTTCTCCAATTCGAGCATACACCAAAGAAAGCTGGGATGTGTGGGAGTATGATCTCGTTCTCTCTGTCAGGTATCATGGGATGAAAGGTGCAGTGAACCGCCATAGTTTGTGAAGAATAAGATGCATATAAGAGGCCTTCACTTTGCTGAAGGTCACTGCAACCTTCAAATTGTCAATCATACTCCGCATTATTCGAAATCTCCAATTGAATTGATAATTGTTCACCACATTGCTGTTCACATACTGTGTCGACAAATGGATCTCTGCTGAAGACAACCAGTATGGCTACAACAGGTGGGCTGTTTGGCTTGCAACAACTCCCAGATGACAATGTGGGAGCATCAGATAATAATGCTGGAAACAAACTGAACACAGACACTGAATCCAGGTAACCCACAGATCATGACGCCAAGCTCACAGCAAAGCTCCAGTGCCACTGAAGGATATCCGAGTTATGGGCCATCGTGGCAACCCAACTACATTCCCTAATGTAGTTTTTGTGGTCCTTGAACGTTCCCCCCTAAGCAATCCCCACGGCATGGGCCGTCATCTCCAGATGCAACTTGAGTGCCTCCATCACCACCTGGAAACAATACATTCATTTAGCAGACATCCTCCACCAATGCTCCCCCAGGACAACTTCCTGGTGGATCTGGGAGACTCCCCATAAGCTTCCCAACAAACCAATTTCCACTGGCTGCAGAACAATGCAGAACAGATGTTGCAGGGATTGACCAATTGCCCCCATTATCAGAGACTTCCTATGATGAAGACAATGGAGATGATGAGAGCAAAGATTCGTTGGATATGGGTGGTGCTGAGGGCAAAGCCCCAATCAACCTGAAGCAAATGGAATTCTCCTTGAAGCAGTTGGCCAAAAGGATAGGGCAGCCCAACTGTTGTATCTTCAACAAGTTGAAGAAAGTAAGGGTGGCTGGGATTCTGGACAAGAAGCATCAGTCCAGAGTCTAGGGACAGAACCGGTTGAAACAACTTCGAGCTGGATCGGGGGACAGGGAGATGGCGGAAGGATATTTTTTCATAATTTGCAAGGACTGCCTGCCTTTGGAAAATTTTGATTTTGCCAAATAGATTTGGTGACAGTGGGTTGAGATGTTTTGGAAGAATTGTGCAAGTGATGTTTGGGAGGTAAAGAAGAAGGTAGGGTGAAGCAACACATGATCAGCAACGGATTTCGGACAGTGAATGACTAAAATGGCGAGAGGTATGATTCTAGAGTTACTAAACAGAATATTCATCATTATCATTTGTTGGGTGCCAAATGGTGACAATCACCATACATCCAGCAAGCAACATCAAGCTTCGTAAATAGATGTGAGGAACTGGGAGGAGCTGATCGATTTCATCCAAAAGAATTGTGTCCCAATAGTGTCATGATCACCATCTCTGATATACAAATGCACAGTGACCTGGGAAGCATTGGAGGATTAGTGTATGGCATTGTACACACCTGGACATATGATGAATGATTCTACATGTGGCTAAATGTTTTGTAACGGTTGCCTTCGATTGCTGCCAAGTCGAAATGGTTACACAATCTGATCCTAGCATTGGGAGAAATACAGGCAGCTACAGGGCAGGATTTTGAGGAGCACCTAATTAGACTGGCCCAGGTCATCTCTGCTAGCCTTGTTATGTTTATTCATGCCCCACTGCTAATTGGTATATATAGGCTATGGAGAGTTCCAATGAAAACGAAAGAGTGGAGGATGAGGAGGCATGTGGGCAAGTGATTTGTAGTACTATTATTGTAAGTTCGGATTGAGTGAATAGAAATGATTATGTTCTACATATTTATTGGGTCCAAATACTGGACTATGAAATTCCTGATGTCATGACGAATTTCAGAGACACTGGACTATAAGTCCGTCAGCCCATACTACCTCACAGCAATAGAGAGAGATTATTCAGGACGAATAGAAGACTGACCAAGGTGGTAGGGAGGTTCAGGAGCACATGGATGGCAAGGAGGTTTTTGATCCCGAATTCCAGTTCAGTATTGAGTGCTGTGCTCAATTCAAACAACATCCAATTTGAACACGAGTGCCTTGGTCAGGTGCTTAGCCTTCTCATTGCCCCTCCGATTCACCAATCGATAGATGCCCGAGATCCTGGCAATGTGTATTCAATTTCCGGCCCGCCAGGAACTAAGTTTCTGGCTCAACAGGTTTGGGCACTACAGTCAACTGTAAGGAGATGTGACTGGGAATCAGATATGCCAGGAGAGCTGGTGGCAGAAGAAATGGGCCTAGGGAAGATGTTGACCTCGGTGGCAGCTGGTATGATGTCTAAATTGTTGACTAATCAGGTTATTGTTGGGTGGCTGCTGTCAGCTTTGTAGGGGATATGCTCAATAAATGGGTGAATATGGCTCAGAATGCCTATCCCTGAATTATCTCTGAATAATGAGAATGGTATCCTTTGCAGAGTCTGAATTCAATTCCTCACCACTGTTTACAGATCCAGTCAACTCCCACTCTGGGGCATCCAGTGCTTACTTTGGCCCTGGAACCAATTGTGGTTGTAACAATGCCTGTAGTAGTCGAGACATTGAACAGTGTCATCGATGATATGACTTAACGACCATTGATTGAACTGTGGAACTTGTTCGATGTGGAAAGTGCAAATGCCATCCCCAAGTATCTGAATACCAGTATTGCAAAGCCGGGAAACGGACGAAATATCCAGCTCATTTCATAAGATATGGCAACATCCAGAGCGAAATGCTGAAGCAGTGGCCAACTCACACTGTGATTGGACTTTTGGGATTTTGCATGAGTTGCAGCAGTACAAAACATAAAACAGTGTGGGCTGGCTAACTGCAATGAATGTGAGCATTGAATTTAACCTTCAAGTCACTGCAACGCAGCAATTCCATCCACTTTTGACTGCAGTCATCAGACGATGTGGCTGGTGTCAGGTGCACCTGAAGATCCAGTGGATGATACAGTGATGGAAGTGCACTGCACTGAGGCACTGTATTGAGTTGCGAAAAGTTTGATTCATGGCATCCAGACTGAAGACAACACAGCTCAGTAGGTGATGACACACCACTTGATCCAAATTGCAAAGCCCTGGGTGATCAGGAGGTGGTCTGAATGGAAACGAGCGAATGGGAAACCACTTGTTCAGATTCAGAAGGAGAATGAAGACCACGTTGATTTCACATGGACTGAGGTAGAGCAAGCCAAACTAAAGATCCTTTTGGAAAGATGCACTTCACAACATGCTACAGGAGCATGGAGGGTACAGAGATGCCAGCTAGCATGATTTGCATTGGTATTGGGGGACACTGCGGATCGCAATGATGTTTCAGAACAATTGTATGATCCATGCCCACTCAATTCTCAGGTGGGATCTGCAATTTTCCAATGGCTGAGAGACTCATATTTGGCACAGCCTATCAATGTACAAACACAGTATCCCAGACCTGACAAAGATGAAGTATCAAATATGGTGTGCCTGCATGAATCTAAAAGCAATGAAAGTATCTTGCATTGTGCACCAGCTGCCCAATAGGCAGTGCTCTGTTTTTATCCATCTGGCCTAGTCCATTATTTGAACTGGTTGCTCACAATGTTGTTTGCACATCATTTTGATATTTTCTACGTGTGTGTGGAAATGGGCAATGATGAGTGCACAGAAATGCAGCTCAAATTTGAATATTCACTGATTTCCTCTTTGTTTGTAACTACACCCAAACTGGGTGCAACAGATCCAAATCCCACTGCAGCTGACCATGAGGTATCAACTCAGATGTTCTGGGCATTGAATCAGCTGTGCCAGGCATTTCCACAGGATGTCCAGCTGGGGTAAAACAGAGTCCAACAAACATGGCTATTGAACACTGGACCCTGTGGTTATGACAACAGAGCGAGTGGTCTCCACGAGCTCTCTGCCATGGCACAGTTGAGAGTGATCCATGGCCTAATGGGCTGACCACACATCATAACCTCGATGATATACCAGATTCCGGCGAGTTATGAGGACCAGATAAAGCCATGTTTTGAGCCAGGACACATCGTGACATCAGATGGTGAGGATGAACAATAATCATCAGGGCAGTGAAATCAAGGTACACCTCTTTAACCATTCAATCAACACAATCTCACCAGCTGATGCAAAATAGTCAAATGGTGTGGAAAATAAGGTGCTCATGAGGAGACCAGTAGTATTAGTCAGAGTGCAATTCCATTTTGTACTAGTTATTCATTGTGATGAATATGAGATTAAGTCAATGATAATCAAATATTTGGTAAACTGAAACATAGCCTCATTGGGATGATCTAACATTCGATGAAAAGCAGGTGTGCCCATTTAATGTTGGAGAGTGATTGAAATTGGTTTCAGGAAATCAGTGACTTAGTCACATTCCACAGTGCCAGATATTTGTCTTTGTGAGAATCTTTTGAAGCTACACGTACTTCTCACTATCATTGTATCAGGTCCCCATGGGAATGTAATGCCCAAATCTGCAAACAGGATTCGAGATTTCAGAGGTACCAGAACATCCACATGTAATTCAAATTATTGATTATATGCAAATCTCAGGCACCCCACGCACTAGAGTCATGAAAGAAATCAGGATATTCACTGAATCAACAATGTTGAATACTTTACAGTCCATTTCAGACAAGAATCAGTATCACTTCTTGACTCTTATGAGACAGATCCAGCACAGTATATCTGCAATCATCCTGGGATAGAAAGACAGTCTAGGTGATATGGAGTTGATATATCATATTGTAAAATACAGCTTGTGCATTCCAGAATGACCCAAAGAATATGTCGCGGAGTATTTAATTGCTCAGGTTTCAGGTTCAGGCACACCTCTGATGCACTATCCTGTCGAGTTTGATTGTCTCAGATTCAACACCACATGCATATTCTATTGAAAAGGCCAATTTCCAAAAGCTGCCAGTCATTATTAAGATATGATCCCAGTTTAGGCACACGACTGAACTGTGTATACCCACTTTGGATTACCCTTGAACAATCCACTTTGCTTCATTCCAAGCATGTTTTCTTCCTATCTGAATGCTGTGGATCAGTGGCTGCCAGCACACACAGAGTGTCATCTTGCAGACAGTAAACATGTAGGTGCAAGCGGCTCATCCCGGTAGGCCCCAGCTACTATCTGGACTTATGCTAGATAGGTATGTGCAGGCAGCTGCTACTATGCCATAACAGTCATGGTGCTTGTCAACCAATCCTTTGCAGGAAGGTGTCTACCACATACTTACCGAATATGCACGGCCCTGGGATATAGGTATCCACACTTATCTTGAGACTGACTAAGAAGTATGTTTGGACCTACATGTCCAAGATCCAAAAATAACTTCAGTTGTTTGGGCTCCATAATCAAGCTTGCAGCATGCAAGATAGAATCTGAAAACACAATTTCTACTTAGCTGTACTGGAGATGACTGGCAACTCCCGTTCACCTGTATACCGCCTTCATCAAACAGGCCTACATTCACAACATTCCTAATGCAGACTGAACTGCATTTTGAGCAACTTGCCTGTTTGGGCCACCAAAAAACCAGATCTTACAATAGGTTATGTGAACTGATTTCCATCAAGAGAGCTCAAAGAGATAGAATCTGAATGGCAGTCCCTGCTCAGTGACTTAATCAGTTCCTAGCAAACTCCCGCCAACCTCATATCTTGAGTGGCCTGACTCCATGCCACATCATGAACAGATGATATCTGATGTCTTCCAACTTCAATCCGAAGAGTATATAAAGAACCCATATTGATGACAGCTCGAGTTAAAAACAGGCAGCTTCTGTAAGTGCAATTATCTGCCAATGTAATGCAAGCCAGCAATCCCAGCCATTACATCAAATTGGATTCTGCATGACAATTCAATGCTCGCTGCATTTCAATTGGCCAGAACTGCCTTCTATGAATTGTCTTTCCACATTTTGATGACGCCTCACGATGCATTCATAGTGGCGTATGTTGTGCACTGCATTCATACCCAAACTTTGTCTTAAGTTAATTTTGTAGCATTGAGACTTATAATGAGGCTGTGATTAAATGAAGCGGTGTTTACTAGATATAATGCACAACATCAGAATGTAACTGACTTTTTATGACCAATTCACTAGCCATCGTGGCATTGGTGAGAACTGGAACCAATTAGACTACCCCTGAATCATGATCATACCATTACCGTTCTTTTTCTATATCGAATATCTCCTTTCTTAGCACAGATTCTCCTTGTTACCATGACTATATACAGATTGTGAATACAGCAGACCTGGACCACTGAAAGTGGAGTGTCACAAATGACATTGCCTAATCGACTGCTACCTTTACTGCAGAATCCTAAAACAATACAATATCATCCAAACTGGGTGTCCTTCCAACTGGTATACCTCATTCAGAGATTCATATATATTTCCTATGAACCATAAACTCACTTTGATCCGATGCAACTTCAACTGTTGCCACTCACCAAGGTCCCAACTCTATCCTCCGTCCAAGTTCTGCAGATTCTTCAACACACAAACAATTCTGTACCTTGTGGTCACCGCTCATATGCTTGAACTGGAGGTACTATCAACTAGCTTTGGTGGAGTCGTATTCAGGGGTAATCATCATCAATCCATTCTCAGTGCTCCATATATCTAGCCCGGAGAGTTAGTTAGTGATACAACCTTGTTGATGTCTCGAGTTTGTCAGGTGCGTCAAGATCTTTAGGTGTGTCTGGCTCAATTCTTGGTAAGTTGGCATGAACCAACCTCCAATTCTTCTATCAATAGCATACTTGGATACATGTGCTAACAATTAGAACTGCGGGCATGAAGCATCCAGCTGATTTGGTGCACTTGATGCTTTCTAACTCATAACAAAGCACAAGCATCGACAATGTGAATATGATTGGCTGAAATCTCTTCCGGAATCTATCCAGGTATGTCTTTGATTGAAACCTCTTCGGCCTGGTGTAACATATTCTGGTCACACCTTGAATTGCATACTCCTCCACCGAGTGTTACTTTGTTGCCCCATCTTGCGATTATTCCATTACACTTCATAGTATATTTACCCTTATATACTTGTGTCTATATTCCCCAACTTTGATTCATCAACATGGAACCTACAGCCAGCCATGAGAGGAATCACTATTCACAGAAGAATCAAGAAGCACACCTTGAGAGAGGACTCGCATGCACATTCAAAAAGTCAGCCAATGTCCACTGCCGATCAAATGTTTGAACATCCAACCCAGCCTTAACATATTGCATAGGAGATGGCAGATGTCCACTCTAAGATTCTTGTGTGGCATGATAGTGATGATACCGATCGCAACATAAGCGATGATGCAAGTGAAGAACCTACAGAGTGCACATTGTCTTCCAATATCAAAGGAGACAATTTGGACCACCAGCAGGAGGTCCTACATCGAGACCAGGCCATGATTAACACTACGAACTACAATGGTTCCACTGCGAACAATAACAAGCTGCGCTGATTCTGTCATTTCACACACTTGACTTTCAAATCTGCCACATTCAGCAACTGCCATAGCACCACAATTACTCAAATGCCCAATGCCAACCATCAATATATTACACGAGGCAGATCTTGTACCTGCCCAGGGGTTCCCGCATCCCAAGGCTTGTGGAGACTTGAATGTTCCTCAACCAAAGGCCGGTGGAGGTCATTAGGCTTAGCAACACCAAATGGCCACTGTTGAGGTGGTGAAACAGTGCATGGAGGCAATCGTATTCCCAGGGATTCCGTGGGTAATGATATCTGATGAGAAGTACTAGATGGTTGATGAAGCTAGGACACAAGCCATTGAAGTGCATTATCATCAGTAGGCATTAGCTGGTGCTTCTGTAGGTACACCATGTGTGTGTCAATTGGCCGGAGATCGACCGCTTAAGCTCAATCAGCACACTTCAGAATCCGTAAGTCTCGATTCTGTTTAATATCCCTACACAGGACTTTTAATGTTGATGAGACCCCAAAAAATACTTAGTGAAAACTAAAGATTGGGACCATTCAAGAGCAATTGGCAGATGGAGCTCGTGAAACTATTGTCTGCAGGGAGGGGTTGGATTTCGCATCCGAGACTAAGCTTTGGATCCAAGTTAAAGACATCCTGTTTGATCATGCTTTCCTCTCGAAGGTCATGGATGATAAGGCATTCTGGTTCACCTGGAAGGAAGTGCTTGACCAAATTTCCAATCAATTGTTCTTCACCACCTATAGCTTGTGGGCTGAACATACCAGCTCTCAGTTCTCTCACCCTGTCATACTGCTGACATTAGCACTTGTGGCCACAGCTAATCATTGTGGCATGTCTGACTATGCCACTGGAAAGAGGGTTATGGTTATGTGTTCACCAGATGAATATGAAGGTAAATCGTGCCCTTCCATGGTGATTGATTGTATAACTGCAGAAGCAACAGCTCTGATCGGGTATGCATTGGTGAGGTGCTTCACACCCCCTCAAGGTGCTCATCTGCTACGATAGGTGCTCAATAATCCCCATCAGCAGTCTTCACTCTGGACTGGCACTCCAATATTTCATTCAGTGCTCCGTACCCACTATCCTGTCATCTCTCCTCCTCTAGGATAGGTGCTCCTCAATCCACTCCTTGACCTTCAATAGACGTGCCTATATTTGATTTCAGACTCTTTACCCCCCTGCCCACCTTTCCAGGTAGCGCACATCTTTTCCCCCCGAATTCACCATATTGCCTTTCAAACTTCATTTTCATTTACTGCTAGGTAACATCTCAATTGCAATCTTTTAGCTACCACAAATTGAGCAAAATGATATTGGAATTAAATTTCACCAATTGGCCAAGCCTAAATTGTTTGACAATACAAGCGAAGTCTCCAGCTTCCTTCCGATGTTGATGAATTGTGTGTTCCTGCTTTTGTCAGCTCTGATGAGATGGGAGGTGTAGTGGATGGCATTGAGATGATGATCAATTGATGTCATTCGATCGCTTAGTCATGTTTCTGTTCTGGTGTTACCTGCATTCATGTTTAGGTCACTTCCAATATTCTTTGGTTCCGTAATGTAGCGATGTATACAACAGAATGTTGAATCAGATGCTGGGTAGTATATTAAGATGTAGAAGTTGGTAATAAACAATACTCCACGCATCATGTGCAGAGGGTATTCTATTCCTCATGTACATCTGGAGAATCTCAGGTAATACCTGCAGACCTCTGAATGAAACTCCACAAGAACCCAGGCATTTCTGAGAGGTAGTTGGGGATTTTCGCATTGCTTGGTCGATGGTCCCAGGTGCTCCCAAATCAATACCAACTGCTCGCATGGCACTCCTGTACCAGTGATGACACATTCAACTTCCTTTGAAGGCCGGCCAGAACACCCTCCTAGCATCCGATTCTCATTTGAAATTGACACTTTTAAGTTTGCACTCCACCTCCTTTCACACACTCCTGGAGGCTCCCAATGACTAAAATGCATTTTGCTGATGTTCTTTGCTTCATTTCACTGATTGTCTGTTCTGATGTGGCCACCCTGTCGGGGTTCCCAAACACTGCTTCCAGTAGTTCTATGAGGCCTGGTAGATCTCCTAGCCCTGTTGTTCCGTTATCCCGGTTGTGTTGCTAGTTGTGGCCTCCTGCTACTCCCTTCAGGTGGTTGAATGCATACTGCATCTTCGACTGTGTGTAAGCAGAACTGCCTGGCTTGGGTCATCTGACCATCCAGAGTTGGGCAATCCACCATCTCATGTGAGTTTGATTGGTCCCTGAACCAGCCGGGGAGACTGGACATGTCTGTTCTTTGTCTTCTGCACTCGGGGGAGCAGCTAGAGTCTCTCTGGTTGAAAACATTAGGGTTTTGGCCAACTGCATCCTCCAACAGTTGACTTCCGCTCCACATTCTCTGGCATCCCAGGAAATCATGTTGACATTCGGTTCTTTATCCTCCACAGTACCGGCTACTACTTGCCTCCCCTGGGCTTCTTCGTGTTCATTCGCGAGTATCTGTATCCTCCTGTCCATCTCCTAGTGGTCACACACCCAGGGCAGGATATGTCAGGCTTTCAGGTTTGTGATCTCTGTCTGTAGGCTGGTGATCTGGGCGGGGTGATTGCACGCCATCTACACAATTTTGGCCGGCTCGGTATGCTTCGCAACCCTCAGTAGCATCTGCGGAAGTTCCCCCAATATCTGGCTCATCTCATGGAACCTGATGCTGTCTTTTGGTTAATCTACCAGGTATTGTATCCTTGTTTGATCCTCCCTCGACAGCAGAGCTACACGTTCTGGGCAGTCTGATTTGATCATTGCAGTGAATTATACACATCTCCTCATGCCAACTATATGTGTCTATTTCAAATTTAGTTAGTGTGAGAGGTACTGCCACAATGTGCAGACTACCCAGATACTTAGCTATTGTTGCTGATGTGGCTGGATTCCCATTTGTGCAATGGGTTCCGGCACGATTGTGGCCATTGCAATGTGATGGTGCTTCCAGGTTGCAGGGTAACAACCCCCTACCCGCCAAAATATCAACTCAAGTGTTGTCGAAACACTGGGTTTTTACTTTCCACACCTGTGCCATTTCGGGCTGAATCCGTCACATGATAACTCCAGGGGGAGGGAATGCCCAAAGGTTCCCATCAATACACATCCATCTGTTGTTCTTTACATGTAATGGCGAGATTTGTATCAACTTTCTCAAAGGTATTCAAAGGTTTAGGTTCAAAAACTAGGTAAGGGGTTCCTGCACAATTACAAAATTTATTCAGAAAGTACAGTTACTGTCCAACTTTGGCATCCAAATAGAGTGATGGATGTGAGTACTGACAGATATGAAGTCAGGTAAGTTGTAACTGGCTGTCTACACTATCATCCCAACAATGTATTCATAATCAATCAGGTGCGATATGAACCCACCAGGAAACAGAGCAAGGTTAGATACAATACTTACACCCTGCCGATGGGAATAGACATTTTCAATATCAGGTACATTGTGTAAACATTTGTTCCGGTGAAACGGATGGAGTCGGGTTTAGGCGAGGTTGGGAATTATACTAAGTAGTAAGATTAGAGCGAAGAACTAGAAGTGAGTATTAAGGAAACAAAATCGAACAAGTGTCGGAACTGTTCAAAGTTATCTGTTGTATCACTATAGCAGAGAAGAAGTCAAGTGAGAAGAAAAGGATATGCTTCAACACTAAACAACAACTCTTAATATACCATTGGTCTGTTTCATTCAAGCCATTCTTCATGCTCTGTCGAACCATCCTAATCCTTGCCCATGATTGCTTACACTCTCAATACAACTCTTATTGACACAACCTTCCCACACCATCCAACATCGCAACACCTTCGACTACTTCCTCATCTTGTCCTACTACACAATTCTATTATCACCACAGAGTTTTCTCATGCTACTTCCAGATCTTTCCAAGTGTGACCCTGTCTGCAACACCAGTTTCTTCCTGTAACTCCTGCCACCAGTCACTTCCTACTATTCTATCCTCAGTCGCACACTCCAGCTGTGACAGTACTGTACACAATGCTACATGATGTTCATATAAATTGGATAGTACTTTGAGCCAATCATAGTCATTCGGCAATAGTACTATCTGGCTCTGCTCATTAAAATATACTAGAAGAATTCCAAACTGTAGCTAGAATACTATCATCCTCTGATCTGGGATCACACAGCCCAGAAATTGAAATTGTGGATTTAGACAATCAACTCTACATTAGTAATCTGCAATCTACAATGTCCAGGAATGAACAAGGAGTATCAGAAGAATTGACTAACACAATCTGAAATACCTAATAACAAAATGGTCCATACTGGCTGATGACCACCCCACTGGATCTGACTAAAAGGTTATAGAATGGGAGGTGGAAGCAGACAGGCAGGAGGAGGCAGACCACAAGAGGGTAGGAGGGGGGAATTTAGCTGCAATGACAGAGATAGATGCAGAGGCAGCAGAGAAGCTATGGATAGAACTATTGAAGAGGAGAGTGCACCTGGATGCAGAGTGTACAGAAGACAAGGTGGAGCAGGAGGCTATATTGTAACAGGAAGCAATAAGCAGTGTTCTCGACACCGCAGCAAAGAAAATCAAGATATGCGCCAATACAGAGTGGTGCCGGAATGTCAACATTGAAGAATGAACAGAGGTGTTCTGAAGAGAGAAAATGAGGAGACTGAACTCAGCTAAGGCCACCCTGGTGAAGGCAGAGGTACAGAGATTGATTTGGCAATCCAATAGCCAAATTTGGAGTGGTTTATGGCAAAACCTCAGTGGAGCCAAGCTGTGGAGAGCAGCATGATATGCCAACCCCAGGGCGGGCGCGACCGTGGATGCCCGAATAGACGCCAAAGGCAAGCAGCAAACACAGCGTCAGTGAAGGAGGATACACTAAGACGCGAATCGTTCTCTTAAATGATGATGACTAATGGTACCAGCTACCTCGAGCTGAAAGCATGCATACACGCGTCACTGAACAAGCAGTTCAGTGAGCCTTATATTCTCAATCAGTGTAAAATGGACCAGGGCAGGACAAGCTGTCTTTTGCTTCCATACAGCTACTCCGGAAATGGGACAAAGAGAGGATGGTGAGGCTGAGAAAGGTGGCAATTTGCACAGTGATATACCCACGTCTGGGGAAGTGGGATAGAGGTGTGGTGATTCGCAAGCGTGGGAAAGACAACTGTATGAAGCTGAAGGCTCATTGCCCGACATCACTGCTGAGCTCTGTCAGCAAAGATGTTGAAAACTCAGTACCTGAGATGCCGTCAGAAGATGCTGCAAGAAGAGGGCTACAGAGATATCGATAATTCGGGCGTGGGAAGGGATGGTTAGCCATCGATGCATTGGCCACCTTAGTCATCAGGGTTCATGTAGCCTGGACAAACAGCCAGATTACAGACACGCTTCTCATGGACATTAAGGCAGCCTTCCCGAGTGTGGCAAAGGGAGGCCGATCAACACCATAAAGGTCAAGCAGATGGAAGGATATATTAAACGATGGACACATAGTGTTCTTGCAGAAAGGACAGTGGAGATGATAATCGAGGGCAAAGCCATGTAGAGACACCCAGTGGAAGTGGTAATTCTGCCGGGCTCACCTGTATCACCGATGTTCTTTGTGATCTTCATCTCAAGACTGATTACGTGAGTTGAAGAGTATGTCTCAGCTGATTGGCTGTCATTTGCAGATGTCCTTGGCTGTGTGGCGACAGGAAGTAATTTCAATCAAATCATCGTAATAGTTGGGAGACTCGCAGCGAGAGTCATCAACTTGGCAGGTGGTGAGAAGATCTCGAACTCCTCCTCAATCGACAAGTGAGATGCATCATCAGCAAAAAACATTTCCGTCCAGGCGGAATGGCCGGGTCGGAGTGAACGCACTCCGTCAGAGCCGGCAGAGACACCACGGTGGCAGACTGCTGCGCGCTGGGCGCCAATACTACGAGTCGGGTTGTGTATCGCCCTCCGATTGCAGTTTCGCCATTTCTTCCTGCTCTGTCGGTATCCTATTAGAAACACACAATTTGGCGTTGTGGCCAACTGTGACCATACATCGGAATGGGTTCATTGGGTACATCAGCAAAATGAACATCAGTCTGGAAGCCACATGTGGGGTTCCATAAGCACAAGGCATTTCGTCTATCATATTCGTCTTTGTTACAGTCACAAGATTCGCTACCTCTTCCTATGGCATGCATTATGTAAGTATCTCTATATATATACATACGGTCAATCTGGCCACAGATGGTAGTTGAGCATAATCGGAGGAGCATCTGGAGAGGGCCAGTGAGAGCGCAAAAGGAATTCGAGAGAAGGAACGGTTCTAGCTCGAGGAGCCTAGGAAGGAAGTAGGACGAAATGATACTACCCGGTCGTGAGAATCCACGCAATTGCTTCGATCCAGATGAGATGAAAATGAGATGAGGTCTATCTACCCCGGGGTCTCCCGAATATGTACGCCCCGTCGCTCAGTCCCCCTCAGTTACCCCTGAATCTCCGTACATCCGCTGTCACTCCTGAAGGTTGTACTTGGAGGCCGTGATCGAGCGAGTTGAGAGATGCACCTGGAGGCCGTGATCGAGTGAACTCAGAGATTCACTTGGAGGCCAGGATCACGGGCACCCAGAGATCCACTCCGAGGCCGTGAAGCAGCGAGTTTGGAGATGCACTTGGACACCGGAATCGATTGAACTCCGAGATGCACTGGGAGGCCGTGACAGAGCAAGTTTGGAGATGCACTGGGTGGCTGTCATCGAGCGAGTTTGGAGATGCACTTTCAGGCCATGATCGAGCGAGGTTGGAGATGCAATTGGAGACCGAGATTTAGTCAACTCAGAGATGCACTTGGAGGCCGTGATTGCGCAAGTTTGGAGATGCACTTGCAGGCTATGATCGAGCGAGATTGGAGGAGTACTTCGAAGCGGTCGATGTGGAGGGAGGCGCGACGGCTGGTGAGACTCTATTCATTGGTTAACTTGTAATTGCGGGAATGTAGAGAGTTGAGTACAACATCCGCCGAGAGATGGGAAACTGGCTGGGAGCGGGAAACTGGCTGAGAGCGGGAGACTGTCAATCTTGGGATGATGCTGTACTTGGTGTATGCTGTACACGTTGTTAACGGGTCATGATTATGGCATGGAAAGATAGAGAGGAATGACTTAACTTCGTGTTCTTAGGTGATGGTACAGTTGAGCATAAGAAAGAGAGAGATCAGAGGAGATGGGGGAAATCATCATGAGAGACTGCGACTTAGAGAATTTCGTGTGGGAGTCAATTGACCATCCCTGATACGGCAGGTACAAGTCCCGATCTGGCATGTACTAACAGTGATTCGAAGTCTTCTGAACCCAATCAGGCAAGTGGTACCCCTGATTTCTCAGGTCAACTTGTATCCTCCATGTTGTTCTCATCTTGAACCCACGTCTCTCTCTTTCTCGTTCACAACTCTACCATCATTGCAAGAACACAAAGTTAAATCATCCCGCTCTATCTCTCCATGCCATCATCATGAGTTAACACTGAGTGCGGCATACACCAAGTACAGCATTCACAGAGTACAGCATGCACCAGGTACAGCATACACATAAGATTCTCTGTCCCTTCATACTCTCGATGTCAAGTTGACCCTTAAATGTAGCTTCAGCTTCCGGCGTACCTCCCTACATCGACTGCTGCCAGCCAGTTCTCCCTATGAGCTTCAAAGGTAAATTCACTTCGTCACATTCCCACGGTTTCGAGTTAACTAACTGATGAATGGAATCTCAGCACCTGGCCCACCTCCCATCGATTGCCTCCAGATTGACCACCTCCAATTATTCCTCTAATCTCCCTCGATCTCATCCTGCCGCAACCGCATCTCTAAACTCGCTCGATCACAGCTTGGAGTGCATCTCTGAGTCAACTCAATCTCGGTCACCAATTTAATCTCCAAGCTCACCTGATCACGGCCTCCCAGTGAATCTCCAAACTGGATCGATCTCGGCCTCCAAGTGCATCTCTCAATTCTCTCAATCTCGGCCTCCCGGTGAATCCTCAATCTCGCTTGATCACGCCCTCAAAGTGCATCTCCAAACTCGTTTGATCATGGCCTCCCAGTGCTTCTCTGGGTTCACTGAATCATGGTCTCCAATTGCATCTCCAAACTGGCTCGATCGCGGCCTCGGAGTGTATCTCTGAGTTCACTCGATCGTCATCTTCAGGCGCACCTCAAAACACTCTCAATCAACGCGTGCTGCCAGTTCAGATATGCCGTGTGTAGATAGGTTGCTATACAGATACATAGATACATAGATGACAATACAAGCTGAAAGCATAAGTTTTGAAAATCATTGAATGATAAGTAGTAGCTATGATTTCCAGGCGCACCAGCAGCATTCCCAAACAAGATGTTTTTCCCAGGCTGCTCTACAGTGATTCAACGTGCTCCCAGGTGCTCCTAGGTGCACCTGAAGGCCCGTACATCAGTCGAGTAAACTCTGCGATTTGACCACCCAGTCATTCTGGTCCGACAACTCTCAGACACTCCCAGTGACCGAAATACATTGCGCTGACGAGTAATGGAGGTATGAAAGCAACGTGACCAGTCGCCTGGGCGGCGGGAAGTGTGAAATTCTCCGTCCGCAGGTACAAAGTTCTGTCAGAGCCGTCAGAGCCGTCCGGAACACCCGGGTGTTCCAGACAGAAACTAGAGTAGTTGCTGATGGTCATGGGGACACTGCCCATGACCACATGGGGCACACTTATGGGAGGGTCAGGTCTTACAGCTGCATGTATAATCTTAGACTCTAGACCACAATGATTCGCAGCGTAACTAGCAAATGCATGTACCCCCAAACTGAATATGCTGGATGAAGACCCATCTTGCAGCACATGAATGTGCTGAGTAGTCCAGTTTGAACTTAAGCATAGCTGGACACCCGGAGGCATGAGCTGGGTCACCCCAGGCGAACACGAAATGGTTAGAACGATTATACATGATGACGAAGGCACAGGCAAGATACCTGCGCAATCCTGGGCAGTTGAATTGAAAGCCAAACTCCAGGTGCGGGTCTTTGTGTGTGGTGGACAGATGGATCATGCTCTGATGATGGCCGGGTGGGGGCGGCATCAGTGGGTAAACATGGGAGTGAATGGAGGGCCCACCTCTGTTATCTGGGCCATGGACGGATAGCAGTCATTGATGCTGAGTTGTGGGCGATTAGAATCTCGCTCGCTGAGACAGTCAAATGTAGCGAATCACTGCCAAGGCCTGGGGTAAAGACAGTGGCAGTCATTAGCATCTCACAAGCCACAAACTGACAGACAGCACACCAGGAGCCTGCGCAAGGTGGTCACTGGTGAGCCCGGTCAATCGAAGGGTGCAGGCTCTCCTCGCACATGACATTGCAACTGAGATTGACTCGGTCCCGGGGCACTCCAGTATCCCTGGGATTGATGACACATGCTGTCAGGGGAACTTTGCCTGAGATGGAAGCGGAGAGATGATGTTAACACACCCATATACCTTAGCCTTGAATTGAGCCAGATGAATCTCTGAGGGATAATCAGCAGCCAAGGCAGAGTGGGAGGCTGACAAGCGCAGCCAGCACTTCAGTTACAGACTCAAACACAAGGAGGGGGGACCAGGAGACCTATGCCGATGACAAGCATGGAGTCAGTGGCTGCCAGGTTCTACCAACTGAAGTGCTGTCATGCAACATGCAGAGTCTGTCAATAGCAATTCCGCCACTGAGAGGATGCCAAATGCTAGTGGTATCAAGGAACAGTGCCTGGGACATGGAATCACCCCTCTCGCCACAGCAGCCGATGCAGAGAGCACCTGAAAGTGGTCACGAAAGGGGTGGGAAAGGTGATGGGCTGGAATGCAGGAAGATGCCAACTCATGCAGATATCGGAACAGTTATCCATTGACGAGTGCAATAAAGTGGTGTAATCCCTGGCTGTAATTAATATTGGGAAATTCCCACCCTGATGCAGGGTGGTAAGAAGCAGTTGCACAGGCTGACTCAGCTGACTAAGGTGCAAGGGGCAATGGCAATAGGTATATATCTTAGATATCATTTGTATCATCAATCTTTCTTGTGCCAGTAAGGACGAAGGGTAGCAGGGGGAGAGGCACCCCATCCAGCCAGCTATCCTGGAAGCAGATGGGTTATCATGTTCTGTCATATTCTAGGAAGAGTGAATTCAGTCTGAATCAACAACAACCACAACAACAACAACAACAACAACAACAACAACAACAACAACAACAATCTGAAATGCATGAAAATCTGGTCAGGAGTCAAAGTTACTATGTTTACAGCTAGTGAACACCTTGACAGTAGCGACCAGAGCGGTACTAGCAGCTTACCTGACTCCAGAGAGTATACAGCAGAAGTCTCCCTACATCTGGAGCTGTGTAGGCACCAACTGGACACAGCTGAGAGGATTCATGATGTAGCTGAATAAGGTCCTCATATCCAAATCTACAAACTTTGTCTATGAAGAATTGAAGTTTTCTTATTATATCATATAGTTCTGATGGGTTGTGTCGGTACAGATGCCCCCACATTGTCTAAACAATAGTACTCTCAGCCCGGGGAAACTTCAAGCTGTGGTATAACTCCAAATACAGCATTATGGAATCTGGGGCAGATAGCAACTCAGAAGTGCAGAATCTGTGAAGTTATAGAAATATACCGGGGTTCTTTTGGGACGATCTTGGATTTCCAGTACCTGCCATGTGGTTTGATTTGAACCTGTTGGATATATACACTACATTCGGAAAGGGATAATCTGAGAAGATACAGGATATCTTGCAGTATCCACACCTTCCAAAGAAACTGCTCGCATGGATCACAATGTAACAGATCCAGGACAATCAGGTTCAACAATGCCCCTCTAAAAAGGTTCTAACAAAGAGAGTTGTGTATAGTTTTCCAGATTCCCCTATACAACCTCCAGCTCTGACAGACCCAGCAACTGCTCCAGCTGGTACTACAGCATGGCATAATGAACCCTCTCCAATTAATCTTCATACAGGTAAAGGTAAGATATCTGCTGAAGAGACAGCAAAGCAGTGTGTGAATATGGGGTGCTTTTGCTGCAGAGGATTTAATCTGAGCATGGAAGTTTGTATACTAAGGAAATATGGCCAGACAATGAGAGTGGTGACAGGGGAAGTAGAAACTGGGGGGATAGGTAAGTTTTCCAAAGTGTCAGGAAAAGAATTGGTTGATTGGAGAAGGACTGCTTTTTGGTTGATGAAAAGTTCATAACTTAAACATTGTATAATGTGTAGGCTGTTTCCGCATTACAATTTGCAAGTTGGATATATCTGCTATACCATTAGAAAGCAATGCATAGTTCCAATCGGCATATTGACCAGATTTGACCAAGTGATACTGAATTGCATTAATTGAGTGCAGAGTCAGCAACATGATATTCATACATTCAGACTGAATTCGCCATCACAAATTATCCCTATACTTGTTAAATGAACAAAGGCAAACCTCATTAACTGAAGCAACACCAAACACAGCAGGGTATATTGGATCTCTTATAGTGACTCAGATGACCATCTATGACCACCTGGAACAACAACTAATATGTGATACAAAACTCAGTCAGAGTCCAATTGATTTTAAAATCTTGTGGATATTCCTGTATGACATTGAAGTCCAGTTTGCATCAGATGATGTTATATGCACATTACTGTACTTTACAATACATTGCCATGACCCAGGTGATTTGAGAATCAGGGTTTCTGATGAACACCCAATAATAATTTGTGATATACTGTTACAGATGTTGAAACACCAGTCTGGATCACCCTAACTGTTTTCGGATAATATCATTTTGTTAAAGAGACAGTAATTCTTGCATACCCCAAAGCAGCGACATTCAGAAATCCTTTACCACATCACTGGATGAGATAAACCAGCCCATTGAAACAAAGGATCGGAACGAACAACCACTTGTGACAGTATTGGTGAAATGCTTTCATGGATTCTTGTCACTCTCTTCCAAAGTCCATGTGGATTGGCTATCCCCGCACCAGCTACGAATTAGCCAAGTGGACTGACTTAAGAATGGAGAGACACTCAGCAGGGTCCAGTATACTTGAAGTCAATTGAAGAAATTGTTGTTCTGGAGGAATATTTAAAAGAAAATATGTCCAAGCAGTTTATCTGCCAATTCTCATCTGCATTTGCTGCCCTGGTACTACTTGCAAAGACTACAGATTCTGGTCTATACACTGATATTGAATACTGGAATATATTAGTCAAGACAACAATGAACTGGTACCCCCTAATTTTGATACAAATGATACCAAATCTGCTTTTAGATTCAAAAACCTGTTCAAAGCTTGATTACAGGAGTACATATACCCAACTTTACAATCTGAAAGGAGACTTACACAATATATGATTTCAGCTAAGGTATAATCTTTGAAATCAACTGTTATGCTGTTCCACAATACTAATACCGTAGTAAATGTACCATGTTATAATAATGTCACTATCTGGGAGGTACTCAACAACTCTGTCATATTTTACCAGTATAATATGCTAATATACACCAAGTCCAAGAAAAACCATGTGGGATATATTAGGTTGCTTGTGGAATGCCTAGTCAAAGCTGTACAGTATTTGAAATCTGAGAAATGCAAATTTCAAAACAATACTGTTAAGTATCTGGGACTTAATATATCAACAAATGGTATCTCCATAGATCCAAACAAGATTAATATAGTAAGAAACTTATGCAGGAATGAGAAACAGCAATTGTTAATGTAACAATTTTTTCAAAGTATTACAGTTTCCACAATTCTGGCATGATTATCAGCAATGTATCCATTAATATTATGAAAAGGGAAAACCTTTGATATGACTCAAAAAAATGATTAACTGTTTTTCTTCAGAAAAGAATACAAGTTACCATTTGAAACAATTGTAAGCATGTTTATGTCTACTTTCGTTTTCAGAAATATAGATTATAGAAGGGAAATTGTATTGGAACAGCCTATACTTCTATTAAAATTGGCGCTCAAGTTGTATCACAGTATCAGAATGAGGATTTCTTGTATCCAGTACATAGAACTTCAAATTACACATTCTTATGAAATAGATCACAGATATTTATGATATAAGATATAATGCTGATGCGATGGCTTTGGACCAGCGCAGTTTTGAGTGCTATGAAATATTACACCCCCTCTGGATACTAACAAATAACAAAAATCACGATTTCTTCATTAGAAGGAGCCTTCCATATCGATGAATAGTTACTAGATCTCAATATTCTTCTTCTTTACATTGACCAGTATCTATTTACAAGGCATATCACATCAAAATGCAGAAACCTTGCCAAGAAAACCTGAAGATCTCTCTCAAGTGGGCGATGGAAAATTCCAAAACATAGAACTGGTGATTTTAAAGTTGTATACTCCAGAACACAACACATTGCTGTTTCAAATATTACATGTATTTCCAGATATTGCTCTTCCTAGTTATCCAACAGGAGGGAACATAGTCTCACACCAGGATATTTGCTATCGCTGGAATATGATTCATAATGATGTTAACTGATAAGTCCAGAATTGCAACACCTGCCAATGATTGCAGAGTGTATAACATGCCATCTGTTGAGTACTCAGACCACTGCAGTTACCAATTATACTGTGTTAGCATCAGCAAATAGATTTTATAGTTAGACAACTTGAGGGTAAAGGCTATAATGCTGTCAGGGTTGTGGTTGACAATACATCAAAAATATGACACTTCATCTCTTGTCATACTACTATGGATGTTAAAGGCCTGGTCGATTGGCTGATCTGAACAGTGGAACGGCTCAGCAACTTACCAATACATATTGTCTCAGTGAGTACTGCAGTTTGTAACAGTAGTTTGGAAGCAGTTGGGTGAAAGGCTCAGAATCTAACACATGCTATGGATGGAATTGCTCCTACGGAAATACAGGCATACAGATATGGTGTTTGCCACATGGAATAATATTGTTGAACCTTAATCAATTTCTGCCAATATGGCTCAGTGGAATGGACACTATTTGCCTTATTTACTGGGAATAATCAATTGTTAGGGATAATGAATTACACCCCATTAGATGCTGTATGGAATACAGACTATTGAATAACATATTAAAGAAAAGTGCAATAAAGTGAGGACTTTCAAAGGATCAACTCAGATTAGGAGTAACAGGCAACTTAACACCTATGTAAATACCTCCTGGTCAAAATATACTGAAGTCTAATGACATACAGGGAAAATGGAAATGAATTCAAAATGTCTATGCTGAGCATACAAGTTGTGAGTAATAGTTGCTTGCATACAAGGCATATGTGAACAGCTTTATCATTCCAGAATCCTTACTGGAAGCATCTTGGGCACTACATTGTATTATGAGTTGTATCTTCCAGCTATAGTGCAGATTTGCAAAATTCAATCTGTTTCACTGTTGTATCTAGTGTTAGCAGCAGTTCCATTTTGGGACCATCTCTACTATAGTGGGTTGAAGAAAACGCGGAACTGGCCAGTTCCGTTCCAGTTTTTGCCAAATGGTTCCCTTGATTAAGTCCCCCAATATTTATCAGAGAATCTAGAGCTTGGTATGTGAATTATGCAGCTTTGCATGGCACATCTTGTGGTGGTCTCCGATTTTTGATATCTTCAAAACTCAGCAAGCAGATTTGAAAATACAGTGATTTTTCACCCAAAAACGATGTTTTTGCACCATTGCCTGCCAAGTTTTGAAGATAGCCACATTTGGAGACCAACAAAAGATCCACCTTGCAAAGCTGCATAATTCAGTTACCAAGCCCTGAATTCTCTGATCAATATTGGTGGACTTAATTAGGCAGTTCACTTAAACAATCATCGATTTTTTATGTGGTAAGGCTGTTGCCATGCAGACTTATGCAACTGGCCGGTTCCCAATATGGAACCGTTGCTAACACGAGATGTATGTCATGATTGATAACCCTCTCTCGGGACAACATGTTCATGCGCCTCAAGCCATGGAGTTAGACAGAGAAGTGGAATTTTAGTATCAAAGTATTAAACATTCATTTGTGTATCAATAACTGCTACTGTACCTCATCCATTGGAGGGGGTATGCATCTCTTAAATGGATACCCTCAAATTTGCTGACAGATTTGAGAGTTTCAATCATTGTCGTCAATGGTATTCAGAACAGCCAAGGCCATTGGAAAAACAACATAGAGGATCATCAGCTGATAAGGGGAATACTGTTAACGAGCACAATCATAAGTAATGCATACGTTTACAAATGTTAATTTAGACAGCAAATCACAGAAAGTGGTTTACATCATACAATGTAAGAATGGTATGATGCGATGGGATACTAGAGGTGGGACTATTCAAAATCGAGGGAAGATGACCTGATATGTTGTAACATCAGATGATGTAGTGTGTTTGTAATGATAAGAATTCAGTTGTTGGTGTGTATCTTCTCAGTTGTACATGTGAATACATCAACAAAGTATCAACCATGAATTGAGGATGACTGACGGGTAGTGTTAGGAACGGTGCCGGACCATCATGTCGGGTCCGGAGCCGGGTCCAGTACGAACAATTGCCAAATTCGCGGTCCGCAATGTCAATACACCAGAACCATGAACTCGGGAACGGTTTGATGGTACACTCCAAACTTGTCTGACTTGGGCAGGTTATCAGCGGGTTGCCCAGCGGGGCCATCTATAGATTCATATAACGCTCAAGTTTTTGCAGTTTGTTCACGGTATCTTATCAAAATCATGTTTTCAACAACCAATAATACGTGTTTGCATGTTTTGCAGTTTGCATTATTGATTAATTCGCAATCCGTGTTTTACCCTTGAGATATTGTATTTTTTACTATAATGGTGGTCAATAATTCCACTATGAGCATGAAGATCCGCGCGATGCCTTGATTACCAAATATGTAAGACCTATAACTGTCTACGCTCCATTGCCGCTTATTTTCAGGATGTGGCAGGGAGCATGTCACTGATGTTTTTGGCAGTAAAGGCTGCCAATAACTCAAAATGGATGTCAGCAACCAATTGGAACATACATTACCCAAGATGCAAAGTTAGAAATTGTTGACACTCCGTTGATGATCATTCTCAGAATTGGGCGGTGTCCGTGTTGCTGTCTCTTTTGCCTATAAATGCTGCCAATACTTCGGTTATGCATAACAGTGAACAAATCACTGTTCAATTACCATACTTACAAGACCACAAATCGTTGAGGCTCTGTTGACGTCCATTTCAATGTATTGTCCATTCAACATCTGGTGCCATCGATAATTGTTTTCACCATGATTTGAACATATTGGTTGTCTTTCTGACAGATTGAGACTCGGCCCTGTGGCAAAGCTGAGCGCAGGAACATTCTTGTACTGTTCGCTCTCACAGGACTAGATCTTATTTATCTTGCCAAATGATTCATTGCGCCTGCTACACATCTGTTTATCAACCGATAGTCACAAGCTACTGCTTACCATTTGCCCACAATATATCTCTAACTGAAACTCTCGGTCAAGCTACATAAGGAAGCTGGTGAAGCATCGACGCATTCTGTCGTACTGTTTCTTCACTTCCTGATTACTCCTGGTTTCGATTGCATTGACCGTCACCAACACCTTTTCAGCCTGTCTCTGTGAATTGTGTGTGGGTCGAATCAATCTGGGAACATTTGGTGCGGCACACACATCCCTCTGCTTTGGGCATTCCGCATTGTCAATGCCATTGACTTGCTATATATCAGATTCAACATATGCCGCGCAATCTTCTTCGCTGTCATTTGGAATATCCAAGTCACCATGCCAGTTAAGCCAATTTTCGCTCTCCGAAATGCTTTCGGGTGCGGTATTCTCATCACTTCCAACTGGAGGATGGTTGAGTCTTCTGATTCGGCGGACATTGAATATTTAAGTTTGTCCCCCAGGGAGGTCTGTTGCAGACAAAGCTGGAGGCAACGGTGATCTTTCTGACAATATAAATGCAGCTGCACCATCATGTTGACAGAGTGACCAGGATGCTTTGACAATCGCTTCAGTGTCCGAAATGTATCCTACAGCTGTCGTCTGCTCATGCCGAGCGCGAGATTGCTTCTGTGTAGCACGTAGGTTTTGGCTGCCCTGCCACATCTCCAAAAACTCGTAGACCTTGGCTATTCTCTGCAATTTCCTTTCCTCCGTGTCTTTCTTGATTTCTGAGTCGTTTTCTGTGATCATTGTGTCCAATGCTGGGTCATCACCTACAAATATCCAGTTATTGGCTCAACCAAACTTCCTTACAACGGCTTCTTCGCGAAGGGTCTTGTCTGTGGTTTTTGACTGCCTCTAGCCGAAAACATCACAGCCAAGGGAAAAACAGGCCTCCACTCCGACACCAGGTGGCATGATAGTGAATACGTCATGTGCCGCATTGGAGAGATCAGGGTACTTTGAGTGCATTTCCTCTTGGTAGCGCCACCAGTTGGTAATGTCCGGTAACCAAAATGTACTTCTACTCTCCATTGGGTCGGAGTGGCAATGATTGACATTGGGAATTATTTGCCCACAGTTCTTTGGCGCGTTTGGATGTCGATCCAAATTGAGCCTGGCAGCGGTCAATACACGTGCTGCACGATCGCTTCACCTAGGTGTCATTTTAGCCACATTGTTAGACTTTAAGTATTCTTCATCATCGCTGGACTGATCAGATGCATCAAAGGATAATTGAGCGGATCATGGAGCCGTTGCGGAAGGGATGAGATTGCTGCTCGGTACGCTTTCAGGTTCATTGACCGGCACACGTCGATGTTCGGCACAGTATTCATTCTCCACATACTCTAGAAAGGCCTCTTGGTATTGGGTAGAATAGAATGTCTCATCCTCAGGATGAATATCCATTCCCTTTTCCCACTTTCTAAATGATCGCAACTTCGGGAAAGGATTGATGATACCTGCTGAAATAAAAAGCATTCCAGTCGATGCAGTCACTTCAGCATAATATTTACACAGCTTCAGCCGAGCTAACTTCACGGGCAAAAACAAGCATCAGCAACAAACATTTCCGTCCGGGCGGAATGGCTCCGTCAAAGTGGACGCCCTCCGTCAGAGCTGTCAGAGAAACCGTGGTGGCAGATTACTCCACGCGCAGTGTCAAAACCACGCATCACGTCACATATCGCCCTCCGATCGCCGTTTTGCTGTTTCTTCTCGCTCTGTCGGTCTCTTAATTTAAACAACCACTCTGGCGTTGTGGCCAACTGTGACCATACGTCGGATTGGGTTCATTGGGTACACGCTTCCATCAGGATTGCAATACCATGGGTGACGCTGCGAAAATCTCTCGTCGCATTTCTTCTACATTCAGCTCGAGGAGCGTAGGAAGTTGAGAAGGTATGATAATACCCAGCCGTGAGGATCCACGCAATTGCGTGGGTCCAGGAAATCTCAGACAGAGTGAGTGAGACCAAAAGTTGGGAAAGATAGAATGTGAATTTTCATTGTATGATAAGAGGAGATGGAAATGAGATGATGTCTATCTACTCCAGGGTCTGCCGAATATATACTCCCCATCACTCTGTCCACCTCCGTTACCACTGTATCTCCGTACACCCACCGTCGCTCATTGAAGATGGACCTCGAGGCCGTGATCGAGCGTGTTTGGAGATACACTTGGAGACTGGGATTGAGTGAACTCTGAGATGCACTTGGAGGCCGGGATCGAGCGAGTTTGGAGATGCACATGGAGGCCATGATTGTGCGAACTTGCAGGCCGTAATCGAGCGAGTCTGGAGATACACTTGGAGGCCGTGATCGAGCGAGTTTGGAGATGCACTTATAGGCCGAGATCGAGTGAACTCAGATGATGGACTTGGAGGCCGTGATCGATTGAGTTTGGAGATGCACTCTCCGGCTGTGACTGAGCGAGTTTGGAGATGCACTTGCAGGCTATGATCGAGCAGGATTGGAGAAGTACTTGGAGGCGGTCGCTTTGGAGGGATGCGCGACGGCACTGTACTCTGTGTTAACTCATGATTATGGCATGGAGAGATACAGAGGGATGACTTAACTTGGTGTTATTAGGTGATGGTAGAGTTGAGCACAAGAAAGAGAGAGATCAGAGGAGATGGGGGAAATCATCATGAGAACCTAGGACTTACAGAATTTCGTGTGCGAGTCAATTGACCATCCCCGATACGCCACGTACGAGTCCCGATCCGACGCGAACTAACACAATACGAGGTCTCCCCAACCCAATCAGGCAAGTTGTACCCCTGATTTCTGATATCCGCTCGTATCCTCCATATCATTCTCATCAACATCCCCCATCTCTCTCTTTTTCGTCCACAACTCAACCATCATCGCAGAACACAAAGTTAAGTCATCCCTCTCTATCTCTCCATGACATGATCATGAGTTGACACCGAGTACAGCATCCACCCAAGATTGTTTGTCTTCCCTTCATCCTCATGATTACAAGATGACCCCTGAGTGTAGCTTCCGCTCCCAGCGTACCTCCCTATACGATCGACCGCCATCAGCCAGCTCTCCATTAGAGCTCAAAGGTGAAGACACATTGTCACATTCCCACGGTTGCGAGTGAACCAACTGATGAATAGAGTGTCATCACCCGGTGCGCCGTCCATCGACTGCCTCCTAGTACTCGTCCAATCTCGCTCGATCACGGCCTCCAAGTGTATCCCCAAATACACTCGATTACCGCCTCCAAATGTATCTCCAAACTCACCGGATCACGGCCTCGGAGTATATCCCTGAGTTCACTCGATCGTCATTTTCAGGTGCACCTCGAATTGCTCTCAAGCACCGCCTGCAGCCAGTCCAGATATAGCGTGTGTAGATGGGTAGCTATATAGATACATAGATATAGAGATACATAGATGAGAATACAAACTGAATACATGACTGTGATTCGAGGTGCTCCCAGACATGTCCCCGGCGCTCCCAGGTATGTCACCGGTGCTCCCAGGCTTGTCGTCGGCGCTCCCAGTTACTCTGAAGGCCGGCAGCAATGCCCTCCTAGGGTCTGATACTCTTGAAATTGACGCATTTAAGTTTACACTAGACATCCTCTCAGACCAGTGACTGAGATACATTTTGCTGATGCAATGCAACGGGTAGCATGTAATTCTCAGTCAGAGGGTACGAGGTTCTGTCAGAGCCGTCAGCGCCGTCCGGAACACCCGGGTGTTTGTGACAGAAACTAGATTCGTTGCTGATGAGTCTTGCTTCCATTGAGTCTTCTTCTTAGCCAAAGCTTGCAAAATGCCATTCAGGTGATCGAACATATCATTGTACACTGTGATAACGTATTGCAATGTGACTGTATGCCTCTTCAAAATCCACAGCATCTAATATCGGAATTGCCTCACAACATCCATGACATACTTGACAATGGTCCATTCATCCTGTGCAGTGAAGAGAGGCTGGTAATCACTGAATATTGGATTTTAGAGCCACTTGCGGGTGAATTCTCGTTATTCGGTAGGCTCGCTCTAGCAACACCAGTGTCGAGTTCCACCATCTCTTCAAATCCATAATAGGTAGTACTGCAATGCGGACATTGGATTTTGACAGACAATAAACTCATTTCAACAACCAGGTGTCACCGGAATCTACACAGCAAGCATTCCCTTCTATATGAAGGTCAGTTTGAGGACTTTCAAAATATCTTGAAATATTTACTTTCTCAATTATCTTTACTAAACCCGGCCTCATGGCCGACACCTTGGTGATTCTAGCATTGCCCTCTCTTCGAAGTCTTTGACTATTCCCAATCTCAAAGCTTTCATTCTTTCCAAATTGCTGATCGTGCTCATGGGCTTCCCAAGAGTTGGTGCGGCCTTTTACACCCATACTACTCATGAATGCCCCCAAAGCCAGCTGTATGATGTGCGCCATGCATGGTATGTGGTTCCTCAATGCAGGCCACTCGATTCCGGATGCCTCAAGTGTTTATTGCAGCTCACATGTCATGGAGATATTTGAGGAGGAATTATCAGTCGTAATTCCAAACAACCGGCTGTTGGTAAGCTCAAAATGATCCAGGATGTCTTTCACATTCGCAGCTAGCCTTGCTCCAGTATGTTGGCCCTTGACCTATCATCCTTAATTAGCTTTCGAAACCAGATATGATCAGGCGATCAACCTCATCGAAAGCGAGTTGTACTTCACACAATGCCAAATTTCGATCCATATAGTGAGCAATGACTGACGTTATGGCGAGTGTGTTAATTGATATCCATCCATCCAATGCTAACCTAACATTATTTTGTAACAGCAATTGCTTGTTTATTGCATCCACGGTCAGTAAATATCCCCTCCAGCAAATGTTGCTATGGGTCGTAGTGGCCGGCAGCACTAGGTCACATTGCCATGCTTTATATGACCGTCGTAGCTCGACATTTGAAAATGCATTCCAGTGGATATGAGCCGAGTCAAACCGTAACATGAGGTGATGATTCCACGTGCCATGGTGAAATTCGGAAGTTACAAAGTCCTTAGCTACAAGTTTGGAGCGTTTTGTGTGTCATTTCGGTCAATATGAATTAACCTAGATGTCAAATATGAATTTCCTCTGCGAACTTATGATTGTAATTCCTCGACCTCCTTGCCTCTTCAGGATGGCCAAAGCTCTTTCACCAACCGTTGAACTAGTCAATTGGCTATCTTCCGACTCTATTAACTCATTCAACTTGGCGATGTGGGCTATTGCCAGCAAGTGTATCCCCATTGAGCTAGTCCCAGATTCTGATGGATGGCGAAGAACTTGATGACAAACGATACATATCATTCCAGGGCTGCCGGTCCGATAAATTCCGCAGTGCAAATAAAATCTCCGTTGAGACACATGTCTAGAATCATTTCAACCATTAGGACGATTTGAGCCCACATTCATTAAAGCCCACCAACCATTGAAGATGATTTGTAAAGTAAGGTTGCTCAAATCACGAATAAAGAAACATTCATTTTTGGATGAGATCATAACCTCTAGAAATGAGGTATTTAAAGATCTTGAATCCAACATGGCGGTAGGAGGTACAAAGTAGGGTTATCTGACTCGAAAGACTGCCGAAAGTTACATTATACCAATGTAGCATACGGGTTCTTAAATATTGACTCTAGAGCTACAAGGAAACAAATCAAATCTGTGAGACATTGCCTGCATATTTGTGAAGTTGTTTACAAGGACATATTGAAAAGACTGACCGCGTAAAACTCAATTTTGGAACACCGTAATGCAGTTCATTGCTGTGTAGCTGGCTGAGCCTCCATCAAAATTGTTGACGCTCTGTGGGCGCTCAATTGTACGAGGCCGGCGCATAATCGTCACTAGAATCTTTGCCAATACAGGCTGCCAATAGGTTGATCGTGGATTAGCTGCGTTCCATTGCCCTTAGATTATGCAAGATGCAAGATCAAAAATCGTTGATGCTCCGTTGATGCTCAGTTGACGGTCATTTTAGGATATAATTATGATGCTGCCGCTAGTATTGTTGTGTAGAAATGTGGCCGATAGTTCGATTATGGATGAATGTCACCGCACAGCCCCTTCATTATCGAACATACGAGGCCAAAAATCATTGACACTCCGTGGATGCTCATTTTTAGGGCATAGGTACAATGTTGCTGAAAGCATTTTTGCCTGGAATGGCGGCCAACAGCTCGATTATGGATTATTGTCGTCGCTCAGCCCGTTGATTATCGAGGATGGAAGGCTGAAAATTGTTGACCCTCCGTTGACACTTATTTTTAGGGCAATGTTACGATGTCGTCGAAAGCATTTCCGCCTGGAACGGTGGCTGATAGTTCGATTATGGATTGATGTCGTCGCACAGCCCCTTCATTATCGTAGATGCCAGGTCTAGAATTGTTGACCCTCCATTGCCGCTCATTTTCAGGGCATAGTTACGATGTCGTCGAAAGGATTTTTGCCTAGGAAGGCGGCCAATAGTTCAATTATGGATTATTGTTGCCACACACCCACTTGGATATCGAAGATGCAAGGTCTAAAATCATTGACGCTCTGGTGATGCTCATATTTAAGACATAGCAGCGATGCTGTCGCCACCATTTTGGCCTAGACAGGCGGCCGATAGTTCGATTATGGGTTAATGTCGCCACACAGCCATCAGAATTTCCAAGATGCAAGGCCATATGTCATTGACGCTCCATTGACGCTCATTTTTAGGACGTAGTAGTCTTGATGTCACGACCATTGTTGCCGAGAAAGGCAGCCGATAGTGGGATTATGGGTTAATGTCGCCGCACAGCCTTTCGGATTTTCCAAGATGAAAGGCTAGAAATGCTTGACATTCAATGGGTGCTCATTTTTAGGGTGGGTCAACGAGCGTGTCATTTGCCTTTTTTGCTATAACACGGACCAATACATTCACTCTGGAAGGATGTGACAATGCAGCCTTTTGATTGCGGAATGTGTAAGACTGAAAATTGTTGACGATCTGTTCACGCTCACATCAATCACATCAAGGCAGCCTTCCTACATTCAATAATTGTATGCAACGAATCGTATACTCATTATTGACATCCAATATTGCATTTGTAGGTATCATGATTTGCATCCAGCATTTTAGATACCTCTCAATTTCTAATCAATTTCTATGTACGTTATCTGATTGGGAGAGATGACTAGGCCCTATGACATTCCTGTGCATTCGGCTGGCAACTAACGACATGTAGATCATTTCATGAGCTTTCGGTAAATATAGCTTGACTTCTTCAACTTCCCCATCCAGCTCCTTCTCCTCTATTTCCATGACGTACCATAAGCAACATCAAATATCTCAACCATGTGCACCAGGTCTGTGCGGAGAGTTTGCAATAAGCTGCATGCATAGATGCAGCATGACGGTCGTCATTCCGACAGATTGATATTGGGCACTGACCCCTCATTCTATAACTCATATGACATCACTTACTCAAATTGTTTTTGTATATTTCATCACTAATATAGCTTTTGCTTTCTTACTTAAAAGTAATCAGCAAACAGAAATCAAACATGTTGGCAGTCTGACAGCCTGATGTGGATTCTCAAACTCCCGCATGGTGCATTCGACCCTTGCACATGCAAAGCTGAATTATCGTGTCTCACAATTTGGTCACTGAAATCAGGATACAGCTGACATGTAGCAAAATTGGTACACGAATTGGTTTTCATCGATATATAACGTCCGAAATCCCAATCTGCCTCTGTATTCCTCCGCTGACTCAGGAGCTGTCACCTTGTCTGCGTCCGAATCCGACTTCTATATGGTGATTAGCTGGGGAAGCTATACGCAGGGGTACAAGCTTACGAGTTCCACTGGCTTCTCGCTCGGAAAGAGCGATGAATTGCACTCTTGGGCGGGCGCATGACTGGGTATAGTCGTGTTCTACTGCGGCTTCCCACAACCTAGCCTCATCTGACTACTTCTTGGTGCAGAAGTCCTTTGCGGCATTTGCGGTATTCCGGGGACAATCTCAAGACACTCCATAAGCTCTCCAAATGTTGTCAGTGAAGGAGGTGATGCATCATCATCCCTTTGCGGTATAACAACTGCCGGAACCCTCAATTTGGATGTGCCGTACTTACTATCTCCGTCACGGAAGGAGTCGGCTGCATCATCCCATCCCGGTTGCGTCAATTGGTCAAGCTTCATCTGTGTCTGGTCGAAGCCTGTCCATGCGCTGCTGTACCATGTTGGTGTTTGTGCCTATCACCCAGCTGGGTTCATCATCTTCGCTCAGCTGGCCCTGCTCTGTCTCTTCATCATCCTCATCTTCCCCATCCTCCCCATTGTCAGAACTTGCAAGATCACTCAGACTGTCTCCGATTGCAACCATCATCTCCTGAATTGTCTTTTTGGGCTCTCTGTTCGTCAATCAGGCGTTTTCTGCTGTCTTTATATGTTCCTGGGCTTGCTGAACCACTGCCTCTGCGTCTTCAACTTGCATTCTTGCACCAGCGGTTTCTCTCAGCATGATCCTCAATCCATTTCTCCATCTCGGCATTGCTTAAGATGTGCGTTTCTCGTCGTTTCTCGGCCAGAAGCTTCATTTTTGAACGCAAAGTGCGCAATGCCGCAAGGGATCAGACTCTGTCTGCGTCCAAGCCGCTCTTGCCTTCATTCGCTTGTTGACGTCGTTGGGTGGACTGTGTTGTCGATTTGCCATATTTGCCCGCCGCAAGTGCTGAAAGTTCTTTGCCGGAGCTTTGCCCATTGTAGTTTGCATTGACTTTGTTGTTGGGTGAGATGTTGGATGTTGGAAGATATGGACAATATGGAGGCAAGCTGCTTCTTTTATGTCAAGGTTGGTACGTTTACTTATCTTGAACAAAGCAAAATCTCTCTTTTGACTGTCAATAGTTTGGGAATAGTTAGGCTAACCATACAACATGACGTGATTGTAAGCCTCAGTATCATGTAATATCCCGGGGATCATTTGAGACAATCATCTGCAGACGTACTTCCCATCAAATAATGTCTTAATGATATCCGGCAATCATGCAATTGAGGCTGTCGTACACAGCGATATATCCCTGTCAACATACAAACAACATCGGACCGATACATTGCACATTGCGGCGCAGTTTGAAACCCCTGCAACTTGCAGCCATACTCAACACGATTCATCTTGAGTACAACCAACATGTTGGCCGCTACTTATTCAATTCTGACATGAAGGTGACTATATGGTCCTCAGGACTTCTCACTTCTTTTCGTTATCATATTCCTCTCCTCTTCCACACCAGCCAATCATGGATACACAACGACCTCAGCCGGGTGAGAGCGGATCTAAATCAAGCTGATTGGTGGGCACTACATCAACTATGTCACTCATTGGCACACAGCAACAACTCAGACACCAGTTAGTCCCCCGCGACACTGCCAATGCAACCACCAAACATATGACCCGCGATCCACATTTAAAAATTGTCCGTCAGACTGGACGCAGCAAGAATCAGAAGCAGCGGGCGCTTGGATGTGAGAATATCCATATCGAGGTAAACGGTCATCAATTAACCATAGATCACACAGCGGGTGTCTGTAGAGACCTACATGACCAATTTATCGCTGCCTGTAATGGGTAACCTCCATGGTCGACAAAGGCATTCGTCCGCACAGTTGGCGATATCTGATATCATGATATTGTCTGCTCTGGGATTATCGCAGTTGAATTTCGTGACACTCATCCCCGTGAGTGGACGAAACTGGGTTCAATCACCATGGACAAGACTACGGAAGCATACATGGCAGAGGTAATAGCCAAATCACATTGTTACAAGCAGAAACCAAATTCTTGTAGGTTTTCAACATGTCTGCTACTATGGCAAGGCAAGGAGGTCGGGTACTGCTGGAACAGTCTGACATGCGCCTGGCCTTGAATATGGCGGAATTGGCCAAAGAAGGGCTTTTGCGCACCGCAATAGAGGAAACACAATATCCGATAAAGAAACCTCGCGCCGAGGTCCAAGAAGGGAAGAAGCGGGGTGTTGAGTTTCCGGGGTATGCAAAGGTGAAGGCTGTGATAGACAGACACCCGGCTATGCTTTGACAAAACCACACAGCTGGATGCCTTTCTTGCCAAAATGGCGCTGCAAAGAATCCTCAGATACACTGGAGATGCAAAGGATCAGGTGCACCTACACCCGACCGACGCACACAGCAGACTCCACAGCCGACGCCATCTGCGCCTGGAACGCCTCTCACCCCAACCCGTAACAATTCCATAGCTGAAGGTGCCTCAATCGTCAATTTGGCGGCCGGATATGCGTATTCACATATATCTTATCCCGGTGCTGCATCTTTTACTCTTGATGCATCTGCCCAGGATAGCCAGCACGATACAGATTTTGATCCACATATGCTCAGTGATGAAGGAACATCCACTGGTTAGTACACTATCTGCTTGGTGGTAATGCAGCTAACATCCATTGTAATGACCAGAGCAGCCTATGGAGCGAACATGCAAGTGATGACGAGCATCGATCGAATGGCACGGGAATGTGCAGATTATTATTATATATTTGTATGTATTATATAAAAACAATGTTGTAATCGGAAAGAAAGTAAATGAAAACGCTAGAAAGGCTGCCAAAACAATGTGCATGATGGACTACACCAAATGAAATGATTGCATATTGTGGATACATCCGTGGCACAATGAGCATCAATGGACCATCATCAATTTTAGGTCACGTTGGTCTGGTAATTGAAATTTGATTGAGTCGTGGTTATACATAATCGAAGTATTGGCCGCCTTTATAGGCAAAGATTATAGCGACACGCTCCTTACCCCATCCTGAAAATGTGCGTCAACAGTGCGTCAACGACTTCAGGTCTTGTTGATCAGGTAATTAAGAGTTGATATGGTCGTGGTGGTACATAATCGAAGTATTGGCCGCCTTGAAGGGCAAAGGTATCATGACACATACCCTACCCCATCCTGAAATGAGCGTCAACAGTGCATCAACAATTTTAGGTTGTGTTAGTCAGGTAATTAAAAATTGATAAGTTCGTGGTTATACATAATCGATGTAATGGCTGCCTTCACAGGCACAAATTATAGCGACACGCTCCCTACCTCATCTGGAAAATTTGTTTCAACAGTGCATCAATGATTTTAGGTCTTGTAAGTCAGGTAATTAAGCATTGATATGGTCGTGTCTATGCATAATCAATGTATTGGCTGCCTGAATTGGTAAAGATTATAATGACATGCTCCCTACCTCATCCTGAACATGAGCGTCAACGGAGCGTCAACGATTTTTGGTCATGCATCCTGGGAAGTCACACCGCCGATAGGTTGCAGACAGTTATAAAGAAAGTATTGGCCGCCTTTATGGCAAAACAGATTGTGATACCATCCCTGCCCCATCTTGAAAATGAGCGTCGACAGAGCGTCGACGATTGTTGGTCGTGTATCTTGGGTAATCTGGGGGGCGACAGGCTGCAGACAGTCAAACACGGAGTATTGGCTACCTTTATAGGCAAAAGAGACAGTGAAACTCTCCCTGCTCCAACTTGAAAATGAGCGTCAATGGAGTTTCAACGATTGTTGGCCTTCCATCGTGGTTAATCCCAGCGCGATGTGGCCAGTATGGTCTATATACGTCGTTTTGACTGTTTTTGTACGCGAAACGGCTCGAGAATACATTGTGGTAGCTCTGTCAATGAAATACGTTGTTACTGTCCCCGAGGATGTGTCGGGAATATCCCGTACTTATCTGCCAATCAGGGCTTCCATACGGTTGTTTATAGATGCTTGTGATCAAGCGCCGCTCATAATACCGACGATGGAAGATCAAAAATCGTTGATGCTCTGTTGACACTCCTATTGAGGAGGTAGTAGGGCACTCGAGTCTGTTCATGTTGCCCATCGAGGCAGCCAATACATCGAAGATAAACTGTGACAGACCAATGTCAATATTGTACGATTACAAGTAGCATATCTGATTGCGACCATATGTGTGAAACCCGAAACGCCGAACCAGAGATTGGAACTGACAGGTCAGGCCAAACCCGGCCAAACCCGCCAAAAGTCAGCGGGTTTGTTCTTTGGACGGGTCTGGAACTGAACCGACCCATTTTAGTGGTCCAAACCCGGACCGCTGGTGGGTTACCCAGACCCGTTGCTAACACTACTGACAGGCTCTATGTAAACAGAGTTCATTACACATTGGTGGCTTTCCTTTTCTTCTCACTCTACCTGACTTGTTTTCAATCAAGACAATTGATGAGTTGGGAAAGAACTTACTCCCAATTAGTTTGGTTCTTTATAACAACTTTGACTTTAGAATTAGAAATCAAATAGAACTTTGTTGCTAGTATGGCCAATGTCCAAGCTTGTCAATTATAATATTCCTGTGGAAATACCAGAAGTGTACTTAAGCATGATTACCTTGTAATAGTGCCTGCCAAACTATAGTATTAACCAAGGGCAACGGTTCTGATGCGAGTCTGGGCAAACAAACACAGCGAAATTCGTCAACGTCAATGATGGTAATCGGAAAGCAGAAAGCAGCAACCAACTTCTAACATCGAATTGACCCTGGTTCGGGACTCCCAGGACACACGGACAGTTGGAGGAGAGTGGGCACGTCAGCAAAAGAGAACGCCCACAGAAATGCACGCAATTGAGTGGATTCGCAAAATGTCTTGGCCAAGATCACAAAACAGAAACCTCAGAATGACTCAGCAACCTCGACGAAGCGTGATATACGGACAGAGGCATTCGATCCAGAGCATTAAACTGACCCCAGACTGACATGTCCAGCCCTCCCGGATGATCGATGGAGGCCGAATTTGTGCGACGCCATGCCGCCACCAGCATTCTAGCCACAATGGTGACCCAAGAGGGCAAAAGTCCTATTGGAGGAATGATTGAAAGACCCCCAATTGAGAGAGATATGGACATGCCGGAAGCAGGAGAGGCTGCTGGCATGGTTAGCGCAATGCCGGGGAAGACATCACGCGTGTTGTTCTTCATGGCTGCAAGAGAGCAATGCGACCTTAGCATGTATGGGAAAAGAGTAAGGAGCGAGACCTCGGAGTCAGCGAGCGCACCGGTGGACTGGAGGAGTCGAATGGAGAGAACGATGAGGCAGCAGGCGCTCAAGGTGATGCAGCTGCACCAAACTATCGACAGGATAGCCAGAATGCTAGAAGCACATGCAGTCCGTGAGGAGGCGCAATCGCACGGCATGAAAGAATGGCTGCAGGATAGTGAGACCAAGCGGGATGAGCACCACAGTGATGACGTGCTATGGGGGACGGGCATCATGGAATTGACCGCGAACGTGCTGGCGAAGCAAAAGTAGGAGAAGTGGCACTGGCCCGGGAAGCGAGAACAGAAGAAAGAGACGAGACCGCAACGCAGGAAGGCAGTGGCCTAGAGGCCTCACAGCATGCAGGCACAACGCAGGATGGAGAGCCAGAGAAGCGCCAGCTGCAGCAGCGACCAAAACTCAAACCCAGAGTGCAACGGAAAGAGCAACCGGAACCGCAACACAAACCCAAACGTAAACCAACACCCTTTTCGCCCAGGAGGTGGGAGACAGTCCAACCCCGAACCCAGAGTCCGAAGGCGCCCGCCAGCTTGGGCCCCGCCCCGCATGGCTAGATTGAGCATGGCTGAGAGATGCCTAATTTAACAAGAGACGAGAGTGTACCTCTGCCCGACAAGATGGACCAGGAGATTCCATCGGCAATCAACAGAGCGCTTTTCAACCTGAAGGAACTGGCCCACATCTGGATAATGAACGCGAAGAGTAATGCGAACAGTGCTATCATGGCGATCACCAACCAGAAAGCGAAAGTGGCAATGGCACTGGTGTACCACGATACTATCATCGACGCAGCATGTAGGGTCGACAAGGGCGTGACCGCCGTTGCAGAAACCAAATCCTGTGAGAGGCTCAAAGTCCATGCAGTACCACTCATGAGGTACATGGGCAAAGGCACTGAGGGCTAACAAATGATGCGGGACGAGATTCATGTTGAGAACGAAGTAGTTGTGATCCCCGTCGATGTGCGTTGGCAGACGAACCCTCACAGCATCAGGCAATGGAGACAGAAGGGGGAGATCTCCGCATTGTCAGTCGTCTTTGTTGTTGAGGGGAACAAGGTGGCATGGAGACTGGTCAAAGAGTGCATCAAGGCGGCGGGAGTGTGGTACTAAGCCGAACCATTCATGAATGTAGGCCCAGACAGTAGATGTGAGCATTGCTGCGGATGGGGCCACATAGAGAGCAAGTGCAGTGGCAAACCAGCATGCGGCTACTGCTCAGGGCCACACCGCACCAGCAGCCATCGGTGCAACGTTGTAGGGTGCATTGCAAAGCAGGGCTCTCTCCCACACACAAGAGAAATGCCCTAACTGCAAAGGAAACCACATAGCATTCAGCAGTTGGTGCCCAAAGAAGGCAGAAGCCACCAGAGAGGCACCGGAGAGGAGGAGAAGAGGACTAGCAGGACTGACCACCCAAACGATGGGAATAACCTCGGGAGCGAACAGGACAGCACTCAGCCTGATGGCCAGGGGACCGGAAGGAGCAGAAAGAGGCAGGAGCAAAGAGGAGATGGCGGATGCAGAGAAAGGGGAAATGGAGGCAGAGGATGTCACAATGGCGGGGAGCACAATGCCAACGACAATGGCAATGCCAGCACCAACTGCAACAGGAACTGCAACGGCTATGGGGACCGGCATTGAACCTGGAAATGGAACGGGAGCTGCTTCCCCCAAGGTTTAGAGCGATCAACCCCAACTGCGCCATGTCATACATATGGACCATGGCCGTGCTCGAGACTGGGGTTGAATGGAAAGCGGAAGTGGTGTGTCTGCAAGAACCACTCACAGCAAGAGCAGGAATCGGAATAAGCCACTAGGCATACAACATTATGAAAAGAAAGAGAGTGTGGCCCGCGGTGCGCAACAGATGCGGTCTTACGACGAACGAAAGGACTGCCTTGAGCCCGATCAGAGGCGATGATGTAATTGTTGTTGACATCATTCGGAAGGGAGAGAAAATGATTTGGGTCGTAATCATGTACGATCAGAGGACAAGGGAGACGGGAGACAGACCAGAGAGGCGACTGAACTGGCAGAAAATAATCAAGCAGGGGGGAGGCGGCACGGTGCTCACAGGTGATTTCTATGCCTACAGCCAACACTGGGACCCCAGGTGCACAGAACGGATTGAAGCCGTATACTGGGAAGGAATTATAGATGAGCACGGGCTCGTAATTGGAAATCAGGACCGACCCACTCACCACTGGATGAGGAACCAAAGCGAGGGCAAATCCATCATAGACCTGACCTTGGCCAACCAACCGTTTGGAAAATGGACGATTTTGGTCGGGAGTCATGCCACAGGGTCTGATCACAAGATCATAGCATGGGAGGTGGAAATGGAGAAGTTGGAGGAAGCAGGAGGTGCACATGTCCTAGGGTGAAACCTGGCGGCCATGTCACAGGGGGACAATGAGCAGGATAAGAAACTCTGGGGAAGGCAAGCAATGGGAGGGGCATACTTGGGAGTGGTGAGCGCAGGCAACAATGTCGAGAGGGACGCCGAGTGGTGACTGGAAGCACTGGTCATGGTACTCGACGCCACTGCCGAGGAAATAAGAATCTGCGCTCGGTCATAGGATGGTGGAATAGCGAGATTAAGAAGATCAGGAGCCAAGTTGGAAGAGAACAGAGAAGCAGGAGCAGATCTGGGGCGACAGCCCAGGCCAAGGCTGAGTTGCAGAAGTCAATTTGGAGAGCAAAAGACAGGATGTGGCATGACTACCTGAAGAACCTAAGGGGAGCTGAGGTTTCGAGAGCAGCGAAGTTTGCCAACCCGCAGGCATGATCGACCGTGGAGGCCCTGACCGAGAGAGAATGGAACCAGGCAAATACCATCACGGAGAAAGAGGAAATGCTGAGACAAGAGTCTATTCCCCCGAATGAGCACGACCAATTCTTCGAACTACCCGAGCCGGGCAAGCGCACCAGTCGGTCACTGAGCAAGCGGTGGAACAAGCCGCATTCGCGCAGTCATTTGGGGATACCCAAGGCCCGGACAAGGTCTCGTTTGGGGCTGTACATCTACTGTGGGAGTTGGAGAGAGCGAGAATCGTGGTACTAGCGAAGGCAGTGGTCCTAACAGGCCGACACCCAACCGGGTGGAAGCGGGCTAGTGGGGTTGTAACCTGCACCGCAGGAACAGATGACTACACGAAACCGAAGGTGTATCGCTTCATTTCTCTACTCAGCTGCATGGGCAATGTTGTCGAGAAGGTAGTTGCAGAGCTACTGGCTGAAGAGGCTGAGAGAAGGGGACTGCTAAGCAACAGCAAATATGGAAGCACGAAAAGGCGGTCTGCAATTGACCCAGCAGCAATCGTGGTCGAAAGAGCACACGCAGCCGGGAGAGAGCATCACATCACTGGCGTACATCTGATGGACATCAAGACAGCTTTCCCGAGCGTAGGGAGGGGGAGGCTGATCCACACAATGATAGGCAAGGGAATGGATGGAGACCTCATACGATGGATGGCAAGTGTTCTCACAGACAAAACGGTCGAAATGCTAATTGCGGGTAATGTGATGGAGAGACACCCGGTAGAACCAGGCATACCACAGAGCTCACCAGTGTCTCCGATCCTCATCGCAATTTGCACGTCAGGGCTCATGAACAATTGATTGAAGAGAGGGTCTCTGGAGTCGAAGGTCAGTCCTTCAAGGAAGATGTCGGATGGGTGGCAACGGGAAGCAAAGTAAACCCAATTGTCAGAACACTCGCGGCCTGCGCCAGAGTGAGCATCCACTGGGCAAAACAATGGAAGCTGGAGATTGACAGTCCAAAAACTGAAGCGGCACTCTTCACCCACAGAGGGGGCCACATGAAGCACTTGCAGCGGAAGGTAACAGCGAAGATAATAGTTGGGAGCGGCTTTGTCAGATATAATCAGGAAGGAACCAGATGGCCGCGTGTCTGGATGGATGCCCACATAACGTTCAAGGGACATCACAACCGATGCGTGAATAATGTCAGAGCTGGAGAAGGGCGACTCCGGTCACTCACAGGAAGGTATTGAGTCCTACCAGCATGTGTGAGAGCAGTTCAGATAGCCTGCGTCCAGGCCATCGCGCTAGATGGAAGCAAGCTTTGGTGGGATGCGGAGGAAGGCAGCCGGCGGGACGACCTTCAGCGTCTCCTCAATCGACAAGCCAGGTCAACCCTGGCCGCGCTGCCGACCACTTCGAGAGAAGCACTGATCAGAAACTCACTGCCCACTCCTACGGTGGTGGGCCTCAACGCCAGACAACAGCAATTCGTGGCAAGGCTAGCAAGTGTGTGTGATGGTTCCAAGTCGAAAGAGCTGTACGATAACCCCACAGCGGGTACACCGGTCGGGAGAGTGGCCACGATAGAGCACGCGCAGCAGGAGAGCAGAGACGATGTGCTGCCCAGACCCGGGGGAGAAGCCAGCGGTCAAGTCCACTTTACTGGAGGACGACGCCACGGCTGAGAGAGCAGCCGAGCAATGGGCAAGAAGAGAGGAAACTACTGCGGGATCTGGAACTTCAACATGGCGGACGGACAGATTTGAAACGGATGATGGAGAGCACGAGCTGCAGCGCTGTGCCTAAACGGAGACTGCAAGACGGTCTTCCGCAGCTACCTCAGTATGGGACGAATGGAGGTGTTTGACACCAAATGCTGGGCAATCGGAGTCGCACTCTGAATCGCCGCTGCGGGAGCGGAGGCGCAGTGAGCACACAGAGTCACGACAGTGGAACTGTTCAGTGATTCGCAGGTAGGTATCAGACCGACGGCACACCTGGACACAGGGCCAGGGCAGCAACTAGGAAGAGCAATGAACAAGCATGCGAGAGCCCTCTGCGCCCACAGAATCGATGCCGCGGTCCACTGGGTCCCGGGTAACTCGGGTATCCCTGGCAACGAAGACGCTGACCGCCAGGGACACAAGGCACGAGACGACCGAGGGTGCACAGTACACGAGCCAATGTCCACCTCCGCCGCGAATAGAGCCGGACGAATCTCCGAGTGGAGCACGGCGGCGAAGGCAGAATGGGATGCTGCCAGCTGCTCCAAACATTACGGTTACAGGGTGAAGGGCAAAGCCGGAAGCAAGAGACCAGTCCCAATGATAAGCATGAAATCACTGGCAACAAGGTTTTATAGACTGGAGAGCTGGCATGCACCGACTGGAACATACCTAAAGCGGTTCAGACACTATGGGGACGACAAATGCTGGTGGTGCAGAGGAGGGACACTACAGACCAGGGAGCTTCTCTTCCACCACTGCAGCCAATGGAAAGACCAGCAGAAAGTGCTCTGGAAGGCGGTGTGGAAGGCTACAGGATGGAAAGCGGGCAGATGCCGACATGTGCAGACTTCTGAGCTGTTGTCCATGAAGAAATGTGACCAAGCGGTGATGGACTTCCTGGCCGCCACTGACGTCGGGAAGTTCCCTCCAAAGCAAGCGAAGGAGTAAGGGTGTTTAGATCAGGGGTAGTCTCTCTTCCGTTGATTGCTATTGTCTGGGTTCAATCTTTAGTTTGTGTTTTTGCGTTTTCTTTGTCAAAGAGGACGATGGGCAGCAGGTGGGAGCTCCGCCATCTATCCGGCTTGCCCGGAGGCAAAGGTGTGGTTCATAGACTCTGTCATAATTTAATTAGAGTGAATACAGTATGAATTAAACAAAACAAAAAACTATAGTATTGGTATTTATATTAATCAATATGAATTCTTTATATTATACATTAGGTTTACACCTGTTTACAATCTATAATATAGTTCAATCACTTGATATATCCAGTTCAGCTTCTGTACAGTAAGATCTCACATCATCAAAAAACATTTCCGTCTAGGCGGAATGACTTAGTGAGAGTCGATGCGCTCGGTCAGAGCTGTCAGAGACACCCTGGTGGCGGATTATTCTGCACCTGGCATCAATGCCACACGTGGTGTGACATGTTACCCTCCGGTTGCAGTTAGCCCTTTACTTCTCACTCTCTTGGTCTTCTATTGTAAACAAACACTCTAACCTTGTGGCCAATGGTGACCATACGCCCGAATAGGATCATTAAGTGCACGCTTGCATCGGGATTGCAATGTGATAGGTGACGCTGCGAAATTTTCTCCTTGCCTTCCTGCTACCTGCACGCAAAATGACGTTCTCTCTGTACTAATTATTCACATCATTCCAAGTCGCCAGATCTATGTCGCTATTCACAAACCATCACTCGTTCATTCCGTCTCCTGTCTTACTACTAGTAGCTATCCCTGGAGTACCGTGCGTGCAGCCGACGATGTTTCCCACGCTGAAATGTTGCATACAAATGGCTACTGGCGCTTTTCTCACTTGGACAAATTCCGAGACGGGATCCAAGTTACCCAAGTTTTCAGGTATTGTGGTGAGCGCCAGGGCTAACCATTACTTGACCAAAGCTCCGGCCTTGTTTAGGAGCTTGGTTTTGAATAGTCGTTGCAGTTGCCACGGGAGACGCCCATTGAGCGTGCCATAACACCTCCCTGGGCATTGCTTTACGCACACCTAGTCGTTCCATCGATCCCCTCTGCGCCAGCTCTGGCTTCATGTGCATCGACTCTTATGCTTGATAACCTCCCGCCTGCTGCTGTATATTGCCATGTGGTGCGTTGGGTCATGCGTATTCTCTAGTAATGCTCTGAAGTCTGTGTTCATAGCGTCAGGATGTTTTCCATCAAAGTGATGTTGGGGGCCAACCAATTCCGGCTTCGGATATGACTGGGAGCGCAGGGGACAGCCAGATCAGCACCAGAGGGGAGGACTTTGGAGGCAGCAGTGCAGTTCTCCTGACACTGAGCGAGGGCTTGGAGATTGAGCTCTATGATTTGGCAGCAGAGAATGCGATGCTGAAAGGTGATTACTTGTGACAAGTACTTGAGATTGTGATTGGAGGTGTTCCGACTGTCCTTGAGGTTGATTTTGTGTGCTCGGTCATGTCTCTCGGCAGAATACTGTTGCAATGCTCGGTATCAATGAATCTGTTTGACCCAATGAGACATCAAGTGGATCTTCAGAAAGTTGCAGTCAGCATCTGACTCCTTGGGAACATCTATCTCATGGCTGATAAAATCCCGCCAGGCATTCATTTGACACCACATCTTGGACAGCATCCAAATTACAGCATTGGCTTCATCCTCTAGCTTTCGCTTCTTCACGAATTCCGTTTTGAGGGCATTTGCTTTGGCCTTCGCCATTTTGCCATCTTACCCGAGTAAGAAAACATCTTTGGATGTGTGAAAACAACACAAGGCATCCTCCATGTAGCTCAATGTTGCATCATCATGAGATTGTATCACGAATCCATATAGAATTCTAACAATGCCTGTGTACACTCAATTGAGCGATTGAATATGGGACGCTGAGCGGGGCTTCCACCTCATCGGGACTAGGTTGCAACTCCAAGCAGGTACTGGCTCATTTTCTTCATCTCTTTCCCATTCCATTGAGAAACTACTTCAGATGACTTGCTTTTTGGTGTGAGGTCGTGGTAAGCAGGCACGGTGAACCAGATTGCATTGTACATTTCGAGCCATTCGTGTGTGTTCATGAAGTGGAAAATCCACTTCTGGAGGTGGTTAAGCATGCCGATCTGCATTGTATGGAGCAGGTCGGGCTTCAGGTGGTGGCTCACAATATTGGGATAATGTCGAAACATGTTGAATCCTCGGTGAACATGGCGTGACAAGAGTTTGTCACCAGCTGCATCGTTATTTGCATCGTTGAGCATTCTATACAGGTTGTGATCCCACCGGGGGTGTTGCTTGTCACGAGTTACATAATCTCCAAGTTCGTTCGTTGGACATTCGCACCATACACAGGCATGCCGCTCGAAATGGTATATGTCACTATACTCTGGGCACTCTGAGTGCCATGCCGCCAAAACCGGTTTGCAACACCTGAAGTTGCGATCCGCAAAGGAAACTGTGTAATACCCGCTCTTGGCGCTGGGAGTGTGTTTACAGGTGGTAGGCTGGAGTACCCGCCGGAGTACCTCGTTCAGCACCTGTTAGTTAGTTTGCCACTGCTCATCCCGCTGCTTTTGAGGAACATTGCAGTCCTTGATTGGAATCGGTGGGAGAGCAACAATTACGACACTGTGCATTGATGGCATCTGGTGGATCTTCGATGATTTATTGCCAATTGTGATATATACAGGCCACTCTTTCTTGTCGCCAGCAAAATTTGAGAGATGTGTTCTGTCTGACGTGAAGATCAAGGGACATAGTGTATCCCCCACTCTGAGCGTTGACTTAACATCGATAAGCACATTATTATCCTCGAGTATCTCTCCTTACCTGTGTCCTCCACCACCAGCCTGCAGTGTGCATGTCTGTATAGAGGCATTTTGGTTGGCTTATTGCTGTGAAAGCAACACTGAGGCACATAGATGAGACAGTCGGCATTCGGTGGCTGCTGCATCAACCATCTCATTCTTTTGATGATGTCTCAACTCCAGGATGTGATAGGGCATTGGTGATTGTCATTCCATCTCATATCCTCGAGAGTGAGTCATTCCCACTCCGCGAGAGCATGATTATCAGGCACGCTAGCCACGGGCTTCCGGAAGCCATCCCCATTTCTGAAAATTGGCAAACGCAGAGCGTTGTTTGCTTCCTTCAGCAGGTCGTCATAGTATGTCCTCATGCCCTTCCTCTTATGTCCCACACTGGATATATTTGTACTCGCCACAGGTCACAAAAGGGTAATAGGGATTATTTTCGAGGTTTGTCTCAAGGAATCCCTGAGCGTCAGGTTCCCATGCCTCAGCAATGTAATCGCTCAGCGTAGCGCCAACGCTGGGGTCTGTTTCCGTCCACTTCGGAGGAGGTGGTGGTGGTTGAGACTCTGAGTCTGCAATGAGTTCAACGTGTTTGATGTAGGGAAACGCGTCCAAGTCTTCAACTGAATCTTTGTCAGCATTGAATTCACGATGCTGAGTGGGTTGAAAGCATCAGGGCCTGCTGCCAATAGTCAGATTCTTCTGGAGTGCACCTTGAAGGTGTTCAGGATGGTGAAATTGGATATGTTCCAATCGCCAACTGTCTGAGGTGAACTTCATTCAGCTTGAAAATTCGGGGTAACGGAAAGGGGTCTTTTGTGTCATTGTCAACGACAGGCGAGGAGTGGACTATAGCATGTCGAAACGGATGAAAGTTGGTGCTAGGCCTGGGCAGCCTGGTATTGGTGTAAGCTCACGATACTTTCAGCTAACTTGAGAGATTTATTGAACCTCAACACCATCAAAAGGAGGTTCCTCACACACCAGGAGTTGCAAAACTGCTGCATGAGTGATGTCCCATAATACTATGAATACAATGAAACCAATGCATAACCCATAAATATAATACACCGTGAGGGATCCAAAAATCTTGCGATGCATGTAATAATCAATGGCTGAGATAAATTGACTAGAACAAAGGAAATGAACAAGACAAGGACCCAACCCTAGACTGAACGCAACAATCATCGCTACTTGTACAACGCGAGGACTGGTTCACTCCTTGCACACCAAGCAATCCAGGCACGCCTCAGGGAGAGACACACAGTGGGGAGAGGGACATCATGGTGACCGTTGCAACATACCAATTTGCCAATCAGCTGCTGATCCACATCCACATCCGGGGTGATTCCAGCTGCCTCAGTATCTGGCAGAGTTAGTACCACCGGGTGAGGTTTTCACAGCGGCACAAGCCCCAGAAACTCCAGCCCACTCATGGGATGAGTCTCCGGAGTTTGTGGTCATGGGCAAGGCACCGGGGTCTGTCACCCTGGGGCAGGCGCCAGAGGTTGTGGCCATGGGGTATGTTGGCGCATCACCTGGCCCTGCTCAGGTAGCACATTTGGCTGATTGTCTACCATGGGATCTACATTGTAAGCAGATGTATTTAGTATGTCTCCCTGGCCAATCGTCCGTGGTTCTTTGCCATCATACTCATCCTCATCCTGCTCCTCATCCTCATCCTGCTCCTCATCCTCATCCTGCACCAATTCACCTTCCTCCTCATCATCATCCACCTTGTCATCTTGCTCCTCATCGTCACCGTCCCTCTCTATATCCACTTCGCCGTCTAAATCAACGCCATACGGTGCGTCCACATCATCCTCCATATGTATATCCACATCAGAATCATGTTCTGAGTCATATTTGCTGCCCGACTCCTCGGTAGAGTCGGTATCATCATCTGACGACATTGACATGGTGCGCAATGCATCCGGCTCTAAATATACCCGCTCTAGTTAGCTGTCCATGTCCGAATCTGCCTTCAACATTACCTTCGGCAACTGCCAAGGAACGGCACGAGTGATATCATCTCACCCTGGGGTTTGTTCAACAATACCTCTGCCTGTACTGTCTCTCATCTCATTCCGCTTCCCTTCCTCCATTGCCATTCCCGTCCCCATTCCTTTCCCCGTCCCTGTCATCTTCTGCTCCTGTGTTGCATTCTCTTTCCCGGTCCCATGCTAACCGCCCTGCATTGTCTCCTCACCCTCGGCGTCTCCATTGTCATTGCCATCGTCAGGACGGTTCGTTCTACCACTCGGCGCTCCGGGATCTGCCCAGTTCTCATCATCATCATCCTTGTCAATTATCTCCGCCCAATTAAATGGGCTACCGGCCAGCAAGTCACCTGGCTTGTACTTCCGGCATATTGGCGGATCAATCTTTGCCCTGAGTTCTTTGCTACCATACCAAGGGATATGCTTCCCGGTATGTTGAACCTTCTCCGAGCTGGTTGACAGCGTGTAGGAACGATTGACTTGATTGTAAAGGCACGTACACCAGCGTTCGGCCTGATAGGCATACGTATGGTAATTATAGGTATACAGTTGCAAACGTGGATGCAAGTGATAGTAAATAGGTGTATAGGTAAGATTATCACTAAAGATATAAGTCTCGTGGTGAGCTGACTATATAGAATGGTCGTTGCCCAGACCTGGGTCACGTGCCGCCATTACATCATCCCTATCTCTAGGCGCAGACCTCCTGGGCTGCATAAACCATACAAGAGAAAACAAAAGGAAAGGCAAACAAGGAATGAAACAATCATCTCACATGCGCAATTGTACGAACCCTTAAGTCCCACAACCAATCGGTACAGCTCAATGGCCTCTTTTCGGCTGATCCGGTGCATGGGGAAACTCCACCGCCATTGGCTGGTGGTAAAACCTATGCCGACACCATTTGTACCTGGCCATGATCCAAGAAGACAAGAAGAGAAGAGAGAAACAAGAAAACATCCAAAAGTGATCCCGTCTCCCTATCTTGACTTCCTAACCCAAGCTCCAATGACCATCATTCCTGTAGCTCGTATGTCTCGGCGTAGGTCGTTGTTGAAATTGTCAGGGTGGTAGAGCTTCTGCTCATGACTTGGCATCAATGGGAGCTTCCGCTGCAGGCATGGGTTGTAGCCATCAATCGTGTACGTCGATAGCATCGCGTTTAGTCGCGTCGCATTAATCGACATCTAATAAGTGAGCTTCTCTATCGATGGTTATACTTACGAAGTTCAAGTGCACCTGCACTCTCTTGAGCATACGTGCAGTGCTTCCGCATGCTCTGTAGAGTATCTCTTGCAGCGGATAGTCATCGGTACGCCATATTGACTCGTTGTTCGAAGTCCGCTTTGGTGACCATCCGGCCAGCTTCATGGTTGAGCTCTCGAAAGGAGGCTTCAATAGACTCTTGATTGACTTCGTAGACTTGACGGTCGACTTCTGGATGCGCTTTCGATAGACGGTTTCAGTAGAATCTTGGTAGACTAGTTGATCTTTACTGGTCGACTTCTCAGTAGACTGATTCCGGTGATCTTCTGGCTTGTCAGTAGGACTTGCCTGGTCGACTTTCAGTAGACTTCTTGGTCGACTTGTCAGTGTATGGCTTGGTGGACTGCCTCGCAGTGGGTTTTTGCTTGTCGGTAGAACTTGACTGGGCGACTTCTCGGTAGACTTTTGGTGGTCTTTGTTGACTGACGGGTCATTTGGCAACCTGCGTCTCTGGATTTCGGAGGTCTTCGACATTGCTTGTTATTTCGTTGGTCTTGGTTGACTTCGCTTGCTTCGTCTCATTTTTCCACTTGCTTTCGTCTCATTTTTACACTTGCTTTCAGCTCATTTTTCCACATGCTGTGGCCTTGCATGATGACGTGCTTCGTGTTTTGACTTGCATCCTGTTTTGACTAGCTTCGTGTTGCTACTTAGTTCGCCTTGACCTTTCGACGTCTCTTCGGGCTTTGGCGGTGGATTCGCTGGATGGGCTTATCATATTCCGAATGCTTGGTGCGTGTGTTGATTCTTCTGGTACACTTATCCCGGCTCTCTGGGTGCATTTATCGTCGCTCTCTGGGTGACGCTGGACTTCTCTGTCATTAAGTGCACTCTGTCTTCATTCCGGCACCTCCGATAGGGTCATAGTATATGAGGATTTCTGTTCCGGTAGGGTCATCCCTCTGTATAAAGTGTTGTTGCTCTGCTGACGACTTATCTCTTCTGATTTGTATTGTAGCTTGGTAATATCGTAGCTGGTGCATTTGTCAACCTGAACGGCATGACTCGGTGCCCGGAACCGCGGTTTTGTACTTGTCGCCTTCCTTGATTCAGATCAGGTGATAGGAATTCCTGGGGACCTGTTAAGCATCTCCGGGATCAGTGGGAGAGGATATCGGTTCTTCACCGGGGCTTTATTGAGAGCTCAGTATTCCACACACAGCCGCAGTCCGCCATCTCTCTTCTTCGCAAATCAGATCGGTGCTGCCGCAGGCAATGATTGTTGGATTAATATATCAGTTACGTTTGCTTTGATATCGGCCTGGAGAGTTTTCAACTTGACTTCTCTATCTTTCGCAGCTGTTGGTATCTCTCGCTGGTTCCGAGATTTCGTAGATCCACGCAATTTGTGTGGTTCCTCACGGCCGGGTACCCTATAATTTCCTCTCACGCTCTTCCTACACTCCTCGAGCCAGAATCACTGTTTCTCAGAATTCCCTTTGCATACTGTGAGAGGTGCGGTGTGAGAGTTGGCATATCGTTGCTGCGTGTGTCCACATAGTCCTTGTATCTCACGAGGATACGACACATCTTGATATTGTGCTGGGATGTGACCCCCATCATCTGTTACCATCTCCACGTTAACTATGTCTGTTCCTATTCTCACTAGCCTTTTCTGCATTCTGCATTGTAGCCGGCGTTGGCGGAGTGGAGATGGGAAGAGGTTCCGGGTTGGCTGGATCAGACGGTTCGTCGCGATGGGCCACCCCGGTTGTCCAGTGTCTCCCGTTGTGTCTCGGTGAGCCGGTAGCAGTCATTCAAGCACCATCACTGTGTCACTCTTCTGCTGCAACTACTGCCGCTGCGCCCGCTGGTGCTTTCAGTATCCTGGGGTCTCTCTCACTTTCGGTGATACCTTCCAGCCAGGCTCCCAGCAACCCGTGACATTCTCCAAGTCATATGGGGAATGCCTCGACCACCTCTTCACTAGCTCAGAGATGATCGAATGCGGTAGCCCCGAGTAGTTGTATCCCCGGGGAAGGCTCACCATTTTGGTCACCTCACCGCGCTCCGGCAGAGGACTTGTCCAATCTGCTTGTGGAATCTTCACCCATTGCAATCTATTTGGCGTTCATAGGGCTGTCAATCGACCTTTGCTCCAGTTGATTTCCGGGTTTCTTGCCATGGCTAGCCCAAGACTAGGTTGTATGCCTTCATTGGGATAACTAAAACCTCCGATTCGTCAACCAGTTCAAGGTATTCATACTACTGAACCAAGAGACTTGCCTTTCGGCTCTCCTTTACAGACATCATCACCGGGCCAGGGTGAAGGTAAGTGCTGGTTCCTATTGTGGCTCGAGTTTCCTAAGTAGGCTCGGCGATATAATGATGCTCACTGCACCTCTGTCGATTAGTGCTTTGACTCGCTGCATGTTGCCACGTATATTTCATTCAAGGACCTCATGGATGATATGCGCTGAATCAGGTCTCTTTGTGCCACATAGATATTGGCTTCACATCGGTGCCTGACCTTCCAGAGTGACTCTTGATTTTAAGGCGGTTTGGTGCGGTTGTATCTCATCCAAGGTGGCAACTAAGGTATAGTGGTCTCCGCTGCCGCAGCGAGTGAATTGCCGGTTTGCCTTTCCACTTTCGTAGACTTGCTTTGAAAGCCATGGCGCTGTATATAGTTGGCACGGCTGCCTCCACTGAGCTTATTGGACTTGACCCATTTTGAATTACTATTGCCAGAATCATAGGAATTGCCAGAAGTGTTTTCCGCAGGTTCGGAGATGGATGGTCGAAAATTATGTTTCGTATCGCCGCCTTTCCGATTCTCCCCAGCTTGCCTTTGTTGTTGCTGTCCCCCGGGCTGTTTGTGATCCAGTTTGAACTGCGAGGCCGCCGCACAGTCGAAGAGTCTGTCGAGTGTGTTGAACCTGTCATTGCCGCTGGATATCCAGGGTCCGACTTTCGTCTTAAGTGCGTGCCGCAGGCCCACCAATCCCATGTCGTTTACGACCACTTCATCCATTATCATGCTCCGGCCGGCTCTCCTCCAATTATTATTCAAGCAGTTGGCATAACCTCGGACAGATTCGTTTGGTAGTTGCTGGTACTCTCGCATGTCTTTTGTTGCTGGATTGAGGGGCCTATCTTTATCTCCGTACATCTTCTGAAGCTCGTTGGTGAAGAGTTCGAAACTCACTAAACATGGGTCCTTCGCCTCTCGTATGTCGCTAGCCCATTTGGATGGGTCCGTATTTGCAGGCCGTCGCTGAGTCGGAACTAGGTGGTTATTCCAGGTGTCGGGAAAGGAGACTGCGTGCTTGACTTGATCGGGATCACCTCTTGGGAATAGGTGCTTATGAGAAGCAAAGTTTGATCTTGATGTTTCGAGGAACTAATCCAGCTCTTTCGCTCTGCCGCAGTACCCTAAGGGGTCAACCATCTTACAGATTTGGAATTGATTTCCGGGATTCTCCGGTCTGTTGGTGGCTTGGCTGCAGTCGAGTTCGGAAAGCATTCGGGTGCTCTCGTTCTTCCATTCAGCTTGTTGTTCGAATAGGAGTGTATGTAGCATCCGATTCTGCTGGAGCATCTCATTTTGGTCGTCCTCGGTGATCTTTGACACGATGTTGTCACGGCTGCGAGTTTCCTCAGGATCTGGGAGGGTTGAATCATCATCGTCTTAGACTTGGTCTTCGTCTTTATCTTCATTGTCAGGATCGTGGGCATCCTCGTGAACTTGAGTCTCAATTGGATTGTTGGAACTATTAGAAATGCCATTGGTTCTCGGTATTGTTGATCCAGGGGTAAGATTGCGCCTTTGACTGTAGGTTCTCTGACCGATGATCGCGCTCAATTGACTAGAAGGAATGGTATTCCATTTCTGTCGTTGATAGGGTAGATCCCTGTACTGGTGATAATCATCGTCATTACCGGCGATGCGTTTCATCCATTGTGGCTTCTCTGGCTGATGATGACACTCAATTGCTTCATAGGAATGGTGTTCGACCCAATATCTTTATCACATTCAGTTTCTGTCATCGGCCTGATCGAACTGTCACGGCCTGTAGTCGTGATAGTTGTCGTCATTGCCAGTGACGCGTCTTGTGCGCCAATCGGTCTCTGAACTCTTCTACGCTGCCATCAGGCTGCTCAATTGAATGATGAAACGATCGATATACATGCTTTTAGTAATGATGATTCGATATGTCATTTCTAAGGTTGTAATCTCATTTCTAGACTCTATGATGGGGCACGTCTGTCAAGGGGTAAACTCGTGAAATCCAGTGAGCGAAACGTATCCATTTACTGAAAAGCGATAATTGTGTACGGGCACGTACGCCAACGTTCGGCATTGTAGGCATACGTATGGTAATCATAGGTATACGGTTGCCAAGGTGGGTGCAAGTGATAGTAAATAGGTGTACAGGTGAGATTATCACTAGTGATCCATGTCTCATGGCGAGCTGACTATATAGAATGGCAGTTACCCGGACCTGGGTCACATGCCGCCATTACATTGATCCCCGAAGGCACAGATGTTTTCCCGCCTCCAGTTGTTCATTTGGTCGTGGGTTCTGTCAAACATTTGCCCCATATATGAACAGAAGGCTGCGCACCACTAACGAAAAGGCGAAAACCTGCTGCTGCGGTGCGGCTACATTAGCTGTAATTGTGATTACTGGCGAGTCGTGACTGGATCAAGAATGATTATATCATAAAAGAGGTCCCATGCCCTCTCATCCTTGAAGCCGCAAACATTGTATATCCGTATTTCTGCATGGATGTGTTTCGAGATGAAGACTTTCAAACTGTCCCGATCCAAGATCAGGTCTCAATATGAAACCATTGTTGGCATTTTTGCCCCAGCAGTTTCATTCCCCATTTCTTTGCGGCTGGCCTTTGGTGCCATCGCTGGGAGTTGAAAATGAATCTACATCTGAGGTGTTAGCATTATGATGCAGTTGCATGTAACGGATGGAAGCCCAGAGGGAACATGAAAAGCAGTGTAGGATATTGGGTGTGTTTTGGAACGAGAAGAGATGTTTTGTTCAAGTCACGTGATGTCAAGATAGTTCAGGCTGCTGGCAGTGTGTTCAATACAGAAGGAACAGATAATGGAGGTGTGGGCGGGATGAAGGGATATATATACTTGAGTACCTGCGATTTCTTGGTTCGACTAGTTCAGTTGGTTCACGAATGCACATGTGCCCAGCCTTCATCTTACACAATCACCAGGCACCTCATGAATGTGAATCCTTGAGACGAGAATGAGTACTCGCGGAAAGGAAAGCTTACGATGCTGGGTGATGCTTTTGCATCACACACCTCTCATATCGCTCAGACCTCGTGCATCTCGCAGCAAACTGAGTAGTTCTCAGGTTGTTCCAACTGTGAAACCATCCAACACGGCTACCAACACGCCTAGCGGTGGAAGAATCACACGCAACCGATGTCATACGATAGACAATATGTCATTGTTTGCTTTGCGATGCTCTCTGCTCTGCCAAAGGGGGATTTCCACCAGGAAGCTGAAGATATACACAATTGATGGTTCGATGCATTCTGCCAAGCACGAGTGTAATACTGTGATAACCGCGCCAAGAAGGCATAAACACCCTTCAAGCATTGCAAATAGACCTTCAGACGGTGCTGTGACATTGAATATCAATGCTGAGTTCAATCTGACAGCAGTTAACCCGATAATTGAATGCATTTCAAGGGATCTTGTCCCCGAGTATTGTCACAGTTTAGGGTCCAGTGCGGTCTACACTGGGCCTCCCTCTTTCGTCCAGTCCCTCCCTGGTCGCTGAAACAGGAGGCCACCTCGCCTGCTGTTCCATATGCATGCCGAAGAAATTATTTCTACATTCTTAACCTCGAACATCTATATCAGACTATGCCATTCCAAAGCCCTCACCCTGACATGAATACAGTTGTACTACATGTTCGAAGTCTTCCTAATTGTCACGATCAACAAAAACGTGGGCCTTCAGGGACTTATCCACTTCCCCCTGCTCAGAGACGTGATTCCGTAGCGGCTGGTGATAGGGATTCCTCTCAAGGAGGGAGTTTCGTAGGCTCTACAATCCAAGGTCAGAACTCCACCACCTCATCTACGTTGAACAGTTCTCACGTTGCGGATATTACTCAACACATGACTTCCGCCACATATGCTACACTGCGGCAGTCAATATATACTCCAACCGCCACGCCGGATACAAGCATTTGTAGCACTTCAGCACACAGAGGAACTTCACAGACAGACTCAACAGGTGGCATTGAATGTAACCCTGCATCCGGCATTGCTAGCACTCCCACTCCTCCCAGCAGTTTTGAAAACCAGTGTACCCCCATCCCTAATCCAGAAGCCCGTGCGATCATTACAAATCCACTGTGAACGCAACCTACATAGATGAATCAGAGACAGAGGCATTACCAAATGCAGCTGCGGGCGGCGTCAACACCTCGATCAATGGTCTCCGGCATTTGCAGCATCCATTGATTTGGTCACTCAGACATCACGTGTCTTGTATTTGCATGGGGCTGATTCCTGCAGCTCTACATGTGGAACAGACGGCCATTGATGAGTGCATGCGACTTAGAGCTGGTAAGTCATGCAACGCTACCCGTTGCGAGAGCATTAGCTGGAGCCCCACACTGCCAGATAATAGTGACGTACCGGAACGCCGCTATGCAGCAAAACAACATTTGGTCCTTAGCATTTGAGGCACGCGCAAAGGAGATCTTGAAAGAGGTACTCTGAAGCAACGGCCCATGTTGGATATTACACGCTCAAACCAGAACCAGGTTAGAGCACATGTTTGTAAGGTCAAATCCTATCTTATTCAATCAGCAAGGGACAAGATAGCAGAGCTTCATGATCTCCACTGCTTTGAATCCAATGCAGAGTGTTTGGAATCCATTGATTCCCTTCTGGCAGACAGTAAGTATCGTTTTGCTGTAGCAGAGGGTGTGGAAGGTGGTGTATGTGGTCCAAATCAAATGCAAAGAGAGTCGAAAGCTGCTATTGAATGGCCAGCGTCTGCTTCACTTCCTGTCAGAAGCAATCCCACGGTTTATCTACATCAATTTTTACCATTGGGCGAATCGCCACAATAAGTATGCTGATGGATTTTATAATTACATGATGGATGACAAGGACGGTCATATACCATCACCACTAATTATTTTTACCTGCACCGCGCTACGCCATGCGCTCCAGGAGGGGGAAAAGAACAAAGGTGTTCATCCGAAAGCTTTCAAGTCAAAGCTGAACGCGGACAGACCTGATTGCTCGAACTACATCAACTACAAGAATGACAGTGGTAAGAACCCATCCTGCCGCACTGCAACGAGTCGCAAGTTGTTTACCTCGCCTGGCATTGCAGACACTTATACTTTCTTGATGAATACCTGGAACACACAACCACTGAGCTACCAACTGAAAGTGTATAAAAACACTCTTGCTACAGTCAAGCGTCAGATCCAACAGGCGGAGAACACATTGCCTGCCGTGGTTACCAGCGTCGAAGCAGCCCAATTTAACAATACTATTCTTCGTGACTATTTGACCTCCGAAATTGCGCTTAAGCAGCCTGATTTCTGAAGCACTGACCCAAACATCCCGATCGACAACAATTGCATGGGTGACAAACTCCATTTCGGAATCCCAGGGGGCAGGGGGATTACAAATCTGAAGGTGACGAATTCGACGAGCGTGATGACATTCTCACCGCCAGCCGGCGATGATGGGCCGCGACTGAACTTGAGATGTTTGACCTGGGAACCGGTGATGTCGACAGGGATGAGGGCGAGGATGGCGACGATGCGGATGCGGATGAGGAGGAAGATGCATCACATGCCCATGATGTATCAATGCAGAATGTGGAGGACTGAGGGCATAGTAGGGTTGACCTAGAAACCAGTGATGTCAACAGGTATGAGGACGAGGATGGCGAAGATGCAGATGCAGATGAGGAGGAACAACCAACACAAGCCGATGATGGATCAACTCACAATGTGGAGGACTGAGGGCATAGTACTAGAGAGTGTGAAGATTGAACAGTATATTTCAGACTTCTAAAATACGTTGATGGTGAGGCAATTGCAACGGCAACCGATGTATCCGAAGCGATCACTGCATTGTAATATGTGACAACATTTCAAAGCGAAACATATCTGGGGAGAGTGCGGCATCCGATATACAGCAATAGTGGAGAGGAAAAATGTGGCACTCAGCCGGAGAAAGGCATAAACCTCACCAGGCATTTTTTAATGGCTACAGCATAACTGCACCCCCTGCGAAGAGTGTAACACAACTGTTGTGCTGATGGTACATATACATCACCACATTCCGGGCGCAATGTTAAGGAGGTACATATGCAATGTGACCGATCACCTGGGCAATGGGAAGCATGTGATTCTCTTTCAGAGGGTATGAGGTTCCCTCACAGCCGCCAGAGCCGTCTGGAACACCCGGGAGTTTCTGATGGAGACTATGGTTGTTGCTGATGGAATACCATAAAAACAAGTCAAACAGAAAATTTCTAAATCCTGGTGATAAGAATGAATATAATGTTTAGAATGATCATGTACGTAAGGAACAGTTGATGTTTGTATCCAACAATCTCATCAATGTACCTAAATGAACATCTATCAGTCTGTATCCAAAAAGAAATGGCATATACTGCACATACAGTGGAAGATACTTGGTACTTGGTAATCATATGAAGTGAACATTACATTGTACCATATTCAATGCTGGCATTCTTTGTCTAAATGCTTAAATAAGCTGAATCAGCAATGATCATTGAGATACAATGAAAGTACCATAGTATTGTAGTCTATTTTCAGAAATCAGCTGAATCCTACTTATCTCACCATGTGAGTTTTGTAAGGAAATGATTCAGACCTGGAGGAAGGTAAGCAGAAGGTTTCAAATAAGGAAGATAGTATTCTATCTGATGTCAACATGACTGGTACCACATTATCTGGGATTAATCCAATAAGCCAATCTCTCTAACAGCTGCACAATGTGTATGCAACCAGTTGCAGATTACAATTTGGTTGAAGTACAAGTTAATAATGTAAATGCTCTGAATAATCTGACTGACATCGAGTAACAGCAGTTACCTGGATAAATTGCCCTGGATCAGACTATCTTGAACAATATTGGAATAGAAAGTAGAAGGAGGATAAAAGTAGATATTCAAAACAAGTTGAGAGAGGAAAGTGAAAATATAAAGACACTGATTCAGATTTAAAATTACTCATAGTATTTAACTATCCTGTAGTTAGAGACGTTGATAAACAATATGTATTTGGTAGGTGTATTATTAATCGGTGATGTGTGATTGAATAAAGCACTGTGTTATAAATGAGTATATGAAGGCATATTACTATGATATGATGTAACGATTTTATCCAATGCATATTTGATGTTTTAGCCATATCATAACATTGCTGGTGCATCAACATTCCCAATAAAGCTATTTCTTGTAACATGCAACCAGGGAGAAAACTGGCTTTCTCATTTCCAGCAATTGATATGATTGCTATATTATTAAAAAGTAATTATATATTAGATGGTACTAGAATACAGCAATTACAAATCATCCAGTGTTAATAGCACTAACCTTTATTATGAATATTTATAAACATTCATTTGGAGTAAAATTGCCAAATATGATTCCATTGCAATTAATTAATCAATACTAATGAAAATTATCAAATGTGACAGGTTTGGTAAAAGGCAGAGTATATATTCAATGATATTAATAATAGAGTAAATACATCAAGTGAATATGAAGCTGGTTTCTGAAGAGCTGATTGTAGTAAAATGATATCTCCTGTGATGCATAATAACAGATGATGCTATTGCAAGATTTAAACTTGAATATGACATTCCAGTCGTAGCTATGCAGAACATTTGTCATCAAGAATATCTGTTTAATGTATATTTTATTGTGTAGTATTCAGCATAGCTGCTGGGTAGATTCAGATTAATGTCTTGGAATTTGTTTTCTAGCAATTAATAGACGACTCTAGCAGTGAACCGCCTTATACAGCATGGAATATCTTCTACCATATATGTTTCTGTCGCAGGGTTATGAAATCCGTACAGATGTTTTGAATCTTCCTAATTTCACATCTAAATATGGCTGTATTGAATACTGAAAATCAGTAATTACACAATGATATTATACAATAGTTGGGGTAGATGATACAAGCCATAAAGAAATGTCATGGAAAAATAATACATACTGTTTTCAAAAATAGCCATGTGTACAGTAAGCATGAATAGGTTTGTGAAATTTATTCTGAAGTCTAATTAACAGAATGAGTATTGACAGTATCTCCATGATATGGTGCTATGATATATATGGAATATATGATCCAGTTTCTGAGAATTGTTATAAAGCCTATTCATAGTAGAAACTTGGAATATTTCTTGAATATTTTATCTAGAGAGGTGTAGGTATTGTTTCAGCTGAATAAGTAATAGACATATTTTCAAAAGCCTACTTGGGAAGATTTCCAATTTTAGAAATGACATGCAGATAAATAAACCATATTGCAGTCTTGGAAATACCTGAAGTAACAATCAATATCTTTTTGAACCATATTATTTATACCTTCATGGGTATATAAAGTCAATCTTTATTACCATCAAATGCTAAAAGAATACATCTAGAAAACATAACTAACTGTCACATTTCTAGGAGATATAACACAAGAGTAAAGGTGATAGGCAGATTTTTCACTGTCTTTAAAATATGTTGCAATAATAAAAGCAGAAACAGTACAAAGGAACAAAGTTTGCGGCAAATAATTTGGCAATAAATATATACCAAGATATATTCTGTCAAATAAATACATTCCAACAGTGGACAATTATCAACTAATTAACTATCTACTACTCTTGGGTATAATTAGGTGAAATGACTACTGTATTATGCTATAATTCAAGAAATGAATTCCATATTGTAACTTGCACACAAGTATATAGAATACCTCAACTGCTATGTCAAATTATGAAATAACTATTTCCAGACCCACATGCAGAACTATAGATACATAATATTATATTTTCCATTTACATTGCAGCAGCTGTGAATATATCTGCAATACTCAAATACGAATAATGGGAAGTTGATTTTCATGGCATTATTTAAAACCACCTATGTGGTATATGTATTCAATCCACAGAAGTTGAAGGAGAAGATGACTGGAATTGCAAATATAAGGGAAAACAATAAGAATAAAGTGAAACAGAATACAAAGAATACAATCAGAATCATTCAAACAAAATGATGATTATATCATGGGAAATTCAATACATCACTTCCATGAACACAATTGACTCCAGTGGAATGCTGCACAATCAAAACCTGACAGCATTCCGAATTGCCATAGCCAGCATCTTATAGCCATCATTCAAAAACTGTGCATAAGAATGGAGATTAGCATTGTGTCATCTCAATGAGTGGATAGATGATTGCTCCAATGGAACGATATCTGGCTGGTAACAATACTCTTCAGGTATTCACAAGGTTTAGAGCATTGGCTTAAGACTGGAGAATGTATTAGTACATGAAATTAACTGTTTTGCATGTCTGCCATGCAGACTATAGTATGTATTTCTTGATTGTCTTATAGTCTAGGATAATACAGACTCCAAAATAGCAAGCAAGTAACAGATATTGTGCTCAGACAATGCAGGGAATTTCAAATCCCAATGAATAATAAGGATAAATTCCAGGACTTCGGTTTGTATGAAGCTTGTAAAAACAAATGTCTATATCATGAGAGGTAATATTATGGGTATTTTGCAATTCGTATATTTTATTAATCTATCAATTTTTATCATATTATGTCTGCCATGTATTTGATATATTGCACTGTCTATAGAAAAATTTTATCGCCGTCAAGTGTGTCTAATTGATATTGCTTATGTCTGCTGCAAGTTGCCCCACCACAGGTAACCCTCAACCTGATAACAGTATTTAATCGAAAAGATGTTGCGATTTGGATTTCTTAATTGTGAATCTCCCAAGTTCAAGTCTTGTATATTTACAGCCACTACTCTCATATCTTCTGCCAATACTGCTGCTGGCACATCTACTTTATCAACTGCTGTAATAATCTATTTTATGTTTGCTGTTTCTATATCTGCTACATCACTACTGCATTATTCAGAACTACAGCTACTACTTCCTAATTTATCACATTCTCCATTGTTTCAAATCCCTCTACATCCATACTTTCAGCTGCCATTACCTACTCAATTCCTTTAAATTTCTCACTAGAGCGAGCATTACTCCAATATGGGGAAAGGGATTGAGATGGCTGGATCAACCAGAAGACCAAATAACAATGATTTATTGACATTCTATTATCAGTTAAAAAGATGTCAATCCAATGGTAGAACATTACATGCATATTGGGCTGCTGGCCATATTTCTTCTCAACTGCAACTGCATGTGGTATTTCAAAGATACCATATATCTGTTGTTATTTGATATTCAAATACTCCATAGTAAATCAAAGGAGAAAAGCAAAACCATATTGTGATATCAAACTCAATCGCCAAGCTGCGAAATTGATACAATCCATGGAGCTCTTGATCATGAGCTGAGGCAAGTGTAGCACATACAGATATATATATAGTTTATGTAAATGTATTAGAAATGCATTTGTTAATAAGTGATTTCGTATAAAATAATTTGTTTCAAAGTACTAGATTGTATTTACAAATACTTCCAGACACAATGTGGAAATCAACAAATGGTCCAAAATATACTGAAGTTGACCATTCCAGGACAAGGAAATATTAACCTTATAAAGTTTCTTAGATTGATGAATAATTCATTTTAATGGGTAATTGATATGTACTTCCAGGTGAGTTACCTCTTGTACAACATGAACATCCATATTCAAAGTATACCAAGTCTCTGATGACTGCTAAATATATTCTATAATTCAGTCAACGATGAGGTGAGATCCCAAATATCAACAGTATGAATACTGTGCCTTCTATCCAGTAGTTGGATAACAATATGTGTGACTTCATTCAGATCAATACCTGTCTGATGTATAGTCAAGAATTAATTCTTCAGAAGGTGCTGATAGAATTCTAATATTTAATTGCAAAATATTCTTGACATGAAATGGAAAACAAAATGAAGATATATGGAATGTATACTACATTACCAACAAGACTTGTAGCATTAGTAAAGACAACTTATCTACCAATAATACTATCAATAACAATAACCAAATTCTCTTGCTTTTTGCCCCAAACAGTATGATAAAGGAATGCCATGCAGAATCACTTTGGCTGTCAGGCCTATATACTGCAGCCATTCTTCAGTAAATTCATCAGTACTATGAATCTTGTAGAATACTAATAAATAATTCTTCACAGTTGAAATACAATCAGCAGATCTGGAAACTAATTGAGATATTATGAGAGTTCTGTTACATGAAAATAAAGGTTTGATTGACACATACTTCCCAAATTATCATACTAAGCCAGATCAGGTAAAAATACTTACAGTGGTACTTCGATAGAGCCCCCAATGAAATGGTCTTTTCTAGGATTCCAAATACAGCAAACAACTATTGTATGTATAGTTGTCACAGATATAAAAACATGATAAAACTGAACTTTGAATAGATTTAAACAAACTTATGCAGTTTGTATATTTTGTATATACATCATTTACTAGATTATACAGTGTCCCATCATTCAAATCAACTAAGAATTACCATTCAATAACCACCAATAGGGGAATATACAATACCAAATAATTGAATTCAAACCTATGTGTCAGTTTCCAAATTGGGTTAGTTTCCAAATTGGGCTTGTATCGCCTCCAGTGTTTCCGACTGGATGTCATTTACCATCTACAATCACTTTGTCATTCATTCCGATGACTGAATTGTGTTGTTGCTATGCAAGTGACAAGGTTGGATGGTTGATGTAAATAGTGTACTTGTCTTTCAGTTAGTTCATATACATTACTATTGCTATATCAATCTTGCCACATTATTACCACCATGTCATCACTATGATGTCAGTACTTGCAGGTAATTGCTGCCTTGTTAATACTGTCTTGACATAACCCCCATATCAATGCTGCTGTAGTATTGTCACTGTTATTGCATATACAGGTCTCAGCCGGAGACGGAGATGTCTTGTACAGCTGGAGGCGGAGATGTCTTGTACAGTCGGAGACAGAGATGTCTTGTATGGCCGGAGACGGAGATGTCTTGCATGGCCGGAGACGGTGATGTCTCATATGGCCGGAGATGACTGTTGACTCTGGTACGAGCTGATGGCCAAGACAGCCTACGATATGGTCACCGGCGTCGAACTCCTCCCTCTCGGCAATGGCATCGCCCTACGCCCTCTACAAGAAAGCTGACATGACCGGACCAATAAGGCACTAGCACAAATACACCTCGGATGCTGCGACGAACTCCTTCCACTCACCGACCATATCGACGACCCCGAGGACATGTGGGAAGCACTTAGGGACCGACTTGACAATGCCTCAATGAAACTCGGCCGCACCTAAGTCCTGCGGAAGTTCACCGCCTCTCGACCATCGCCAGATGAAATGATCACCCAGTACTTTGCCAAATTAATTGCCTTCTGCAAGAAGCTAATCGGCACAACCAAAAATCTCACCGATGACGCCATGAAGACACATATCTTCACTACCCTATCTAATTCATATGAAACGACCATCCAAATCCTTGAACAGCGGATCCCCGCTACCATGGCCCAGCAGTGTATGGTTGCGATCCGCGACTATGCCTAGCAAACAACCCTAACCAAAGATATTGGAGATGCATCCACCGGAGTGGCCCTATACTCCCGTGGCGGAAATCGTGGTCGTGGCAGTGGCCCGGGCGCACGTGGTGGCGGACGCGGAGGTGGATGAGGAAACGGACGCCAGAAGCACAAATGCACATACTGCAACATGGACAATCATACCACCAAAGCATGCGGAAAGAGAAAGCACGCTGAAAACGACACAAACACCAGTGGTACACACACCGGCGGTACAAACACTGGTGGTACAAACACCGGCGGTACAAACACCGGCGGTACAACCACCGGCAGTACAAACAACTCCAGGAACGATGAACATACTTGCTACCACTGCGGTATCTCAGGACACTTCAAGTCCAACTGCATCCACTTCAAACATGCCTGGCATCAACGCAACGAAGTCAACAAGGGCACTACATCACTAGCCACAGCCGGAGATCGCGACCTAATCTGACTGGCCGACAACGCGACCACTCTCACCGCAGCCTCTGCTTCAGCTGCATCGGTCATCGATTCCGTAGCATCTCACCATATGTGCAATGACCGCACCAGATTCAACTCAATAAAGAAACTTCGTCAGCCAATGATCATTGAGCTTGGAGATGATAACAAAGTCGCAGTAAGCCATCATGGACTGGTTAACGTTTCACAGAAGTACAAAGGCAATGCTCTCTACACACCTAGGTTCCGGCTCTCGCTTCTCTCGATCAATCAATTGGACACAGCCGGGTACACATCCACATTTGTACGCGGCAAGTGCTCCATATCATCTTCATCAATCACCATCACAGGCAATCAGGTCAATGACCTCTATGTCATATCTCCCGCAACTGCATTCACTTCGACAGTACCAAGCATGTCTACGAAGTCAACTTCAAGAAAGGAGAAGAGAAACAGACCATCATCGAGCGCACATATCACCGTACCATCAATCGCGCACTCCACTGAGCCTACTACAAGCTCACTCCACACCGCCTCTCCAAGTGCAGCCAGCACCGTAACTGAAAGTCCACCTACCACCGAATCTCCAAAGCCACTGACAATCTCAGAATCACGACTGTGGCACCGCCGCCTAGCCCACATTCATCCCACTGCCCTACGATCTCTCATTGTCGGATATACAAAAGACAACTCAATGTGCACTGCATGCATTCAGGCCAAGCACAAGCAGAAGATGATCAAAGTCAAGACCAAGCGCACTACAAAGCCATTTGAACTCATACATTCGGACGTATGCAGACCATTCTCCACGCCCACCTCCGCTAGCCATTGCTACTATATCCTATTCTTCGGTGACTACACACGATACACCTCCGTTTGGGTCCTTCCAGATACGAAGTCGAAGACATGCACTTCAGCCGACCAATCATTTCAGGCCCGAGTTGACTTCATGGGATATGAAGTGAAATGATTTCGGTGCAACAATGGCCGCGGAGAATATGACAATAAGACCTTCCGACTGGTGCTCGCTGCTCGTGGCACAACATACGAACGATGTCCTCCCTACGCTCACCATAATAATGGTGTTGCCGAACACATGATCCAGACCATGACCGAAAAAGCACAATCCATGATGATTGACTCCCAGGCGCCACTTCTCTTTTGGGGAGAAGCAGTCAATACCGCAGTCTACCTCCACCAGCGAACCCCAAACGAAGGCCTAATGACAAGAGACGACCGTGACGGCTATCAAGCACCATATCCAACTTCATACGAGATGCTGCAAGCATTTAGCAAGCCCTCTCAGGACAATGATGGCAATGAAATCTGGTACAAAGCTCCTCTCCACCACGTTTAGCGATTCAGCTGCTACGCCAGTCGACTTATCCCCGAGCCGCAACGCCATGGAAAATTCAGCCCAAGATCCAAGCCATGTATGATGGTCGGTTAGGTGCCCGATTCGACTACACATTGGAGAATATGGGACCCAGCATTCCGAGTAGTGAGATCACAGTCTGATGTCATTTTTGACGAGGAAAGGAATGCCCATGCTTCATGCCTACAAGGAGACCCAACAGACATCTTTGAGCTACCAGAAGAGACGGAATATATCGAGGAAATCGACAGTGGAGATGTATTTCTCCAAGCACAAGACTATGAAACTGGTGGAGTTGGACTTCTCCATGACCACGCAGGAACCAGTCGAACAGGTGAAGGCCATGGAAATGGTGATCATGACTGTACTGACGATGATGCAGACCACAATCTGCCCGACACTGACAACCGTCAAAGTCTCCCTGCAAGAACAGGTGTGAGATCACGGCCTCCTGACAAGGAAGTTGCACCACCGGTGTCCAGAGAAACCGTCGTCCACAGTTGACATCTCCGCCGCGAAAATGACAAAGCCCGCCGAACGGCGGCCATGACCAAGCAGTCATGCCAACCACAGCCACCACGCACAAATTGTGTCACAAGACGTCAGGTTAAGATCTCCGCAAATGCACTAATTATCATGGTACAGGCTCTCACGTCAACGTCCATCAACAGCGATGCATTCACATACGCGGAGGCCATGGACAGCCCACAACGAGAGGACTGGAAACGAGCAATGGAAGAAGAATGCACATCGATCCTGCTCCATAACACATTCACAACCATCAACTCCCGGGAAGCAAGGCAATTGCGAGTCAAGCCAATTGGCTCCAAATGGGTCTACAAGACGAAGCATAATCCTGACGGCACCATACAATACAAAGCACGGCTAGTAATTGAAGGCTATGAACAACAGACTTCGGAGAGACCTATGCCCCTGTCGGAAAACTCACCACTTTTTGGTATCTCATCTCCCTGGTCGGAAAACATGGCTGGAATATCGAACATTTGGATGTGGTCACTGCTTTTCCCAATCCTGAGGTCGATGACGATGATATCTATATGACCCTGCCCGAAGGCTGGCCAGAAGGACTGAACACACCTACGGTCATTGTCTGACTGAAGAAGGCACTTCACGGTCTCAAACACGCACCACGACTTTCGCACAACGATATTAACAGCTTCTTGCTCTCTCTCGAGTTCACACAGTCCCAGGCCGATCCCAACCTCTATCTCAGCACCGATGGTATTCTGATGCTTTTGTACGTCGACAATATCTCAATGTTGTACCCAAAAGACGCTACCAAAGCTGCAGTCGAAGTTAAGGCCAGGCTCTTGGAAAAGTACAAGATCACCAATCTCGGCCCGGCACGCCAATTCCTCGGCATCGAAATCCACTGCGAGGAACATGGTACCGGCATCAGTCTTGGCCAGAAGGCTTTCATCACCACGATTCTCAAACGGTTCAACATGCAGAATGCTCACGATGTATCAACTCCAATGGATCCTAAGGTGAAGCTAGATCTGGCCGAGGATCGGGGGGATAAAGAACTAAAAGATATCAAAGGCTACCAGGCAATCGTTGGCTCATTGATGTACGCAGCACTTGCAACTCGGCCCGATATCTCATTCGCAGTCGCTGCACTCTGCCGATACAATTCCCGCCCCTTCACCAGCCATCTCACCGCCGCCAAAAGAGTCCTCCAGTATCTCAAATCCACAGCCAACTTTCGACTGCACTTTAGCAGCAGCAGCAGCACTAATCAACTCACTGGCTACACGGACTCCGATTGGGCCAATGATAGTGCCAACCGCAAATCTCAAGGAGGTCCTGTGTTCCTTCTCAGCAACGGAGCTGTCTCATGGCTATCGTGAGAACAAGATCTCATTGCAATGTCAACTCTCGAAGCCGTATACATCGCCTGCTCCGAGGGCTCACGTGAAGCGAAATGGCTGCTCCAGCTCCACCGAGATATACATGGCGAAGACACATCACCCCTCCCGATCAATTGTGACAATCAAGGTGCACTTAGTCACATCACAACTGGAATCATAAAAGCTCGCACGAAGCATATCGATGTTTGCTATCACAATAGTCGAGACCTCCATGCCCGCAAGATAGTTGACTACTCCTACCTGCATACGAACGAGAGTGTGGCAGATATACTAACCAAGGCCTTGTCGAAGGATAAGCATGAGAAATTCACGAACGCAATGGGGCTATGGTATTAGAGGTCGATTTAAGGTTGTTTCACTTTTTGGGCACGCGGATTTCTTTGTTTCTTATTGGATGGCCATCCTCAGGCTATGGCAGTACTCTTTCCCTGCTCACTCTCGCAGGGTTTTAAGGAGGCTGTTATGAGAATCACGTTGTTTGATTCTTTTCATTTTGTTTTGTTTCTTGCTCTATGGTGTATAACAAGAGGGGGGAGTATTGCATATACAGGTCTCAGCCGGAGACGGAGATGTCTTGTACAGCCTGCGGCGGAGATGTCTTGTACAGGCGGAGACGGAGATGTCTTGTATGGCCGTGGACAGTGATGTCTTGTATGGCCGGAGACAGTGATGTCTCGTATGGCAGGAGATGACTGTTAACTCTGGTACGTGCTGATGGCATTCAGCCGTACTGGTACGTTCATATATATACTGGCCTTGTGGCCCTCTTAGATAGAATACAATCAAGCTTCTCTATCATCACTATTTCAACAACTGTGTTATTACTTAGTTTTCATCACCAGAGTATAGTTTAAGCTCAGTCATTGCCATTACCTCATTGCTACTGAGTTTTAGTCGCCATGTCACAGCCACAATGTCATTGGCACTGTGTCATTGGCACTGTGTCATTGGCACTGTATCATTGCTACAAGGTTGTTGTCACTCAGTCATTGCCACTATATGATTGTCTTTGTATCTTTGCACTCATGTTATTGCTGCTGTGCAATTTCGGTCATAATCTGATTTATTTTTTTGATTGCAGCTGATGGATTCTACATCACTGTGATACTGTAGAAGTTGTAAAAGACAAATATAGTGAGAATGTATAGCTGCGGTAATAGTATCAACTTGCCAAATCAGTACAAACTACATTATGGGATATTAATGGGAATACTACTTTCCAGGGGATGAGATTAGATCATTGCAACTTTCTGGAAATGCAAGAGATATAATTGGCTCAAAGAATTCAGAACATGGGCAAGTATGATATTAATTGATTATTATTGTAAACAGGAAATACAGAAAGAGCAAAAAGAAGAGGTGGGCTAAATTAGACTTAGTGTAGGTGAGTGGGAAAAAGAATACCATCAGTATTACATCAACATGTGTGAGAAAATAGATGCTCTGATAGAGAATAGCACAATTCCCACTTTGAAGATAACAACTGACTATTTGATGTGGTGATTCAAATGACAACAAGTATCATATATACAGAATCTTGCAAGTATACAGAGTTTCCAGTACCGGGGGATTTCTGGGGCTTCGATTCCAAGTAGATTGTCTATGTAGGCATCTGTTTCTGCCGTCCCATCTCGGGGATCTCAATAGTATATCACCAACTTGTAATACCACTTCAATAGGCATCATTGACATCGTGAATACTAGATTTCAGTTTAAGTAATCCCTCTCTATAGTGATATATATTAATCAGCCATCAATTTACTGCTTCCTAGCAAATAGCAAATTAGAAGGATGTCTGAATATTCAACTGCACCGAACCAAGCAGCTATGCTAAATTCCAACGACTATATCAGGTAATCCAATAATCTAAATAATATACGGTTTGTGACTTCTGGAATATGTTGAAGCATATTTCAATGTTCTGTTCCCTTGTTTATATATTTCAAATTTACCTTCCATTCGAGACAACCTAGGCAGGTGTTTACATTATACTCGTTATTCACTGAAACTGAATTGTATAACTGAGATTAAAAATCAATGTCAGCACCTTGAAGCAGTATGTGGTCATTGAACATGAGAACTCCTGAGAAGTTAAACCATTTACAACCAAGAACAATCTGGACACTCAGTGATGGTAGAAACAGATGTGATTGAAATATTCTGCTACCAAACTAAATGCCAGAACCAATAAAGAAGAGGAGCAATATCAGATTGCTGACAGCAACCTTTGAGATAATGGGTAAGATTATATTGATGTTCCATCAACAATCAACCACAATATCCATTGCTATATCCGGTAATGATTGATCAATCCAGTCTGACTACAGAGAATTCTAAAGTGCAGTTCAAATACTGCTTTATATTTTATATTATTTGGAACAAACAATATCAAGTTGATGTATATTGCAATTATGTTATTTGCAACAACAGCTTCGATGGAACATAGCAAGTTGTATATCCTGTCAAATAGACTAAGTAATAATTCGGATTAGAATATTGATGGAATGAATAAGACTTGTTGCTGGCAGATTGGTATCACCCTGGTAAGTGAAATTGGTAATCGACAGAAACAATATCACTGTAATAATCACAACCTAATCAATTGGAATAGACATTGTGATACTGATGAAAAGAGAGGTAATGTTGCAGAAACTGATGCCAAATTACATATGATTTCAGCACTGGATTTGCCACATTAAATGCCATTGTCAGTATTATCAATTGATAAAGGAGATGGAAATGAATTCTGATACTGGATCAATCTCTAAGCAGACATAAAAGAGAAGATGTGCCAATTCAGATAGCTGTGTTGCAGCACTTAGTCTTTGGTTATAACTACCCCATCTGAATTGCTGATTAATGGAAGTGTCATAAATGCAATGTTTGAGACTATCCATGATACACTAATTATATCAGCAGTATGGAAGACAGTATCTACAATCATGCACAGATATATTGACATAGCTTATGCTTTCCACTCTATATGGTTTGCCAATGCAACTAAGTTGGTTATCATTATATAAATTTACAGAATACACTATGCAGTGGATTTGGATATGAACATTCTGATATCATTTCATCTTCATTGCCCTTTAAAGTTTGGAAAGATAGTCTATACCCATATCAGCGATTACTGTATTTTTTGATTGCTTTTGTACAAATGTAGTCCAATCTCCCACCATCATCACCACAATCTTTATCCTCACCACCTTGGCAATTATTACCTATAACATTCTCTGTAAGGCAGTTTATATATGCTGGATGCCCAAGATACAGGCAAAGTACACTATATGAATAATTTCTGAATTCATCAAGCAGTCAATAACTGAGTATCAGAAAATAGTTACACACATTCTGTGTAATCTCAGTGTTGCATATAAAAATGAAGTCTGTAAGTTATGGCAAGTGATACATACAAAGGGATTATGTATTATTTTTTAGATTTGGCATTCAGTTGTTCTTTTAATAATCAGTATACTGCCATTTCAATATTGATCAGGTTATTTGTAATTTGAGTATTTGTTTGTATATCAATTCTGCCTAGGATTTGAGTGATTTTGAATCTCAGCTTTATTTTCTGATATTGAAACCAAAATATTAGCTTGCTTGCATAATTGTTATCAGCGTCTCAGTTTTGTGTAATTTGGATTTATCGCTTCTCCATTTGTATACTTCAAAATATAATCTATTGTAATGGCATACGCCCGTGTATGGCCTCATAGGAAGGTATATCAGTAGATACAGTTGCAAACATGGATGTCAATATTGTAGAGTTGTCAAAAGGTATTTAAGGTAAGGTTATCGCTAGAGTTTCAAGGCTCGTGGTGAGCCGACTATACGAAGTGGGTGTAACCCGGCCCTGGACACATCATGTGCAGCCGTGCCGTTTCATTATCCCCATCTTGACGTCCAGACCACCTGCGCTGCATAAATCCGTAGAAGAGTAGAACGGAAAACAATCAATCAGCCGTTAAACGTACGCAATTGTATGAACCCATGTGCCCCACCACTGATTCATACCGTATGGTAGCCATTCGGCAGATCCAGTGGACTGGGACACTCCACCTCCACTTGTAATGTCCCCGGAGGTGATGAAAGCCCATGCGGACGCCTTTTGTACAGGGCCGTCATCCAAAGAAGTAAAGAAGTGAACAGAAGAGAAGAGAAGTGACAGAAGGAACATCCAAAGTGACACCGTCCTCCATGTCTCCACTGCCGGATTGTCCGGCATGCAACCATCACTCTTGCACTCGTAGGCTGTACCAAGTGTAGGTTATCGTTGGAATTAGACACATTAATCCTGGTGAAATCCCCAATCATGGTGTGAGCGTCATCTTGACTAGGCAGCATCGATGGCGGCGGCCGCTTGTTGCTCATTGTCATTGCCATCACCATCACCATCGCCAATTGCATCGGTATATCTACCTTGTTAGCATTCCGTTAACCAGTCATACTCATTATACTTCCAAGCGCGCTAGCACTCGAGCTTTCCCAATTCCTCGTGAACAACTCCATAAGCCCAGTCCATCAGTGATCATTGTTGCTGCGTTGGAAGCTGCTTTGGTAGTCACATTCACACTCAGTCTGCATGGTTGAAGTGGGCTTGACTTCTCGGCGTGGATTGTAGCTTCTACTATCAGTATAATTGCGGTCAGTGATGGTCAATCATATATGACCTCGTATCCATCTCGTAAGCTACTCATGAAATGGTCATTCATACCATGTATAGTGAAGTGGGTTTGTGCTCTCCCACGCCCTCGTGCACAGCTTGGTCGGCCAGTCTTGATCTATCTGAGATCATCCCTTGCAGCCGGTGGCTGTCATGGTGTGCCCGTCAGTAGTTATATTAATACTCCTTCAGCATCGGCCAAGCCGGATGATAGGCATCCGGTATGGTTGTTCGCCATTCATCTCGGGAAGCCGTTTGGTGAACATCCCAGTCAGTGCCTTCGGTAGATGGAGCTCCTTATAATCCTAAGTTCCTGCACCCTCCATGAAAGGCAATTCGGTTATCATCATTTGTAGTCGTCTCGACTGTCTCATGAGGGCAGTCGGTGACTGTCTCTCGGGATGCCGTTCGCTTGACTATGTCATATGTTCGGAGATCATTTCCGGTCTCGTTCAGAACTGCTTCGGAAGACATAATGCAGTTGTACGGTATCTCATTCGGAACTTCTTCCATAGACATATTGCAGATGTACGGTATCTTGTGTGGAACTGCTTCGGTAGCCATTGTTGCTCTCATTCGGCATAGATCATGCAAACTTGATCTTCTCACCATCTGTCCGGTTCTCTTGCAGTCGCACTGATCATCCTCCAAGTCGGAGCACTTGTAGGTACAATTGACATCCACCCTGTGCTCAGTGCACCTTATAATTTCTAATTGCTGGGTGCGCTCACCGGCTTTCCTCCGGGTATGCTTTCTGCTCGTTCTGCAGGTTTGCTTGCTGTCACTTGTCTGGGTATCCACATCATCATTTTCTGAGGTCACCTGTCGTTTCATCTCCAGGTGCTTGGGTTGACTCTTCTCCACGTAGGCTTCTTGACTGATCTTCTGCTGCAAGTCTCTGCCGGTAAGTGCGCTCGAAGGTGCTTCATCCCAGCACTTCCGGTACGGTAATTGCTAGCGGTAGGGGTTGTTTTGGAATCAGCTATAGTCATCCCTCTTTTGTATGTTGTAGCTCTGCCGACGACTAATCCATCACGGCTTCTTTGGGTGCCATATCAATTGGCTAGGATTGATTCTGAAGTTGATTCCCAGTAGCAGCTGTGTATGTTGGGAGGCTTCTTGATTCATCAGTAGGTGCATTTGCCATCACTTCCCTGCATGCACTTTTGCCGTTCTCGGAGTACAATTGTTGCTTCTTCTCCATGTGCACTTGCCGCTGGCAGCCTTCTATATGGCTAAATGCAGTTCTCAGTGCTTCATTCCTGCACTTCCAGTACGGTAAGTGTTTGCGGTAGGGGTTGTTGCGATTCCGGCACTGTTATCCCCCTCTTGACAGATCGTTGCACCGCCAAAGATAAATCTCGTAAGGCATGGGTGGTATCGCCATTGTACCTGTGTGACTCGGGATCTGATTTGGGATCATATTTGCCATTGGAACTCGGGCATGTAGGTGCATGATTCGGTATCTCTGAAAAGTTATCTGAATAGTGATCTGAGTAGTTCTCGGCTTTGGACTTGGTAGAGCCATGCCGCTAGAACACCGTATGTCGGCAAATCTGAGCTTGATTGTGACTTCGTAGCTTCATATATACAACGAGATCAATCGTCATCCGTCTCCCCTGATCCATCTGGTGTCATCCAACTCCGGTCGTCCATCCATATTGGGTCGCGATCCAGATCCTGCCGCGATCCATCTCCACACAGGATCTCTCTCTTCAATTGCATCTCCGGCCACTATCCCTCTCTGGCCACGATCCATCTCTGGCCACGATCAAGTTCCAGCCATGATCCATCTCCGGCTGTGATTCAGTTGATTCCAGCCATTCGTTTCCCCATGTGCATCATTGCGCTCATATAGGTTGCATTCCGTGACTGCTCCTGTAGCTCTGTGAGCCCTCTCAATGTCATATTTACTAACCTCCATAATGTCCGCCTTCCATTGACCCTTCATCGCAGTCCCATAATCCGGTGACATATCGTCCATCACAAGAAAATACCCACTCATGGATCTGTCCGTATGGCATGGGATCTGTAAGTCCAAATCCACGATCCGGCCTCTTGAGCACATGCTCGTATTCCACGTAATTGCAGGAACACCACTTGACTCTGATACAATGTGCATCCGCCCATTTGGCAAATTGGAAGCTGGGCTCCAAATCAATTGCAATTGAGCGATGTGGCCGGAGTGTCTCCGCCTTGGCTTTGCTGAACATCCACACATTCTCCATATATTGATGGATAAGTCCTCCATCGTCTGTAGGCACCATCATTGTCGTGGTGCCAGCTCCATCTGCAAACGTTAGTTCTCAATTCATAATAGGTATGGAGTGGTAGAGGAATATCCAGGTGTCCAGATGTAAAACATTTCGCCCGTGGAAGAGCCTAGCTCCGCCGTCCTGTACTCCCATCGTGTCTCGGCGTGCTGGTAGCATTCATTCATCGTCCGCATTGTTGGTAAACTCTGCTGCCGCAACTACCACTGCTGCTCCCTGCTCCCCCGTCCAGTGCCTGGTGCCTATCTCACCACTAGAGATGCTTTGCACGGTCACTCCAAGCAGCCCTATACGAACTGCCACTCTTAGGAAAAACATCCAAATGACCTCCTCACTGGCTAGTTCATCATCAAGGGCATTGGTTCCAAGTACTGAAATATTCAGAACACCACTGCCTCCTTCGGAACGACCCTCCTGCATAGCCATGATCCAGGTACATTCCCGGGGCATACCTGATGGCCTGTCCAGTCCACTATCACCGGTTCCGCTCACCCTGGTGTTGTAGAGCCAAAATTCGAATGCTTTGCAAGTCGACACTAGGATTCCTGGAATTGTACCAAGGTACCCCAAACTCAAGCTTCAGCTCGCAGTGGGTCTACCGCTGCTGCCACCATCTGTATGGATAAGCTCACTGAACGAATCACGTACTTGTCACACCCAATTGGGACTGTCTGACAACCAATAAATTTCTTGCCTCACCCAGTTGGGGCTGTCTGACAATCAAATAACGACCATTCCCACGTTGGGATACAATACATCAATTGAACCTCTTTGTGCTTTATAACTACATGCAGAATATGCTGGTCTCCTGAGAGTGCCCGGACGGTCCATCGTCTGGCAGGCCCGTGGATCCACAGAATCCCGGCTACAAATAACAATCTCCATTGCAATCATAAAACCATCTTGGAATGTGATCGTATGGATGCATCTATATTCGCTCGTTGGCGATCAGCTCGCGCTGACTTGTTGAAAGAAATCGAATGGAGTTGGCGCAGATAGCTCACGCTCTGTGCAACAATCCGATTCGGTTGTCCATTCAGGTGCCGATTGTCATAATTGACCATGGTAGTCGCACATCGTACTTGCCAGCCACTTTAGAAGCTTCAGGGTTATTATGCTTCCAAATTGGAGCTGCCCCACGATCTGCCATCTTTGCTCCTCTGTTGCATCGATGACTCATTCTGAGTTGAAGTTGTTGATCTCCCAAAGCCATTGCTGAACCTCCTAACCATCTGTAACGATGATAACTTCATCAAGTCATGTAGAAGGTAGGCGATTCCAACTGCCATTGGTGATGTGAATCAATGTGAATCACGCGTATTTTGTAAATCTGCCCTGATCCTCTGTGGGGGCACTTCGCAGCTTCGCTCAGCTCAGAGGAATATAATCGTAGGTGCACTTGTGAATCAGCAAAATGTAATTCGGTCCGGAAGCCTCACACAATCCTCCCAGACACTCCGGGCGACCTCAGCAGTGCTTCTAAGTACTTCCAGACGCTCCCAGACCCCACGGGAGCTAAGCAAAGTGCTCTCAGACTCTGCAAGAGCATTCTCGGGTGCTCCTGAAAGCACCTGCAGTTATGGAGGTGCATTCAGGATGCTCCATCTAAGATAGTCAAATTTTGGAGCTCCTGAGACCACTGTGCAAATCTGCGGGAAACTTTGAGAGAAGCTGAGACTGCTGCGCAGCTCTGTGGGACACTTCGAGAGCGGCCGAGACCTCTGCGCAGCTCTGCGGGAGACTTGATGCCGTATTCTCACAGCAGTGGTTCTTACATAACCACAAGGCATTTCGTCTTATCATATTCATCTTTGTTACAGTCACAAGATTTGCTACATCATAATATGGCATGCACTATTTAAGTCTCTCTCTATATATACATATGGTCAATCTGGCCCCAGATGGTACTTGAGCATAATCGGAGGAGCACCAGGCCACGCCCATTGAGAGAGCATTTAGAGATGCAACATTTGGAGGCCGTTCTGGTGAAACGATGGAGCTTGAAGCCAGAGAGCCCACCATCAACACTCCGCCGCACCTTTCGGGACATCCAAACAGAATTCATGAGAAAGAGCGGTTCTGGTTCAAAGAGCGGCTCTGGTTCGAGGAGTGTAGGAATTGGGTGAGAAGATATGATACTACCCGGTGTTGAGGATCCCACGCAATTGTGTGGATCCATGATATCGCGGATAGAGCGAGTGAGACCAAAAGTTGGGAAAGAGAGAGTGTGTATTTTCTTTGTATGATTAGATGAGATGGAAATGGGATGATGTCTATCTACTCCGGGGTCTGACGAATATATACTCCCCATCACTCTTTCCACCTCCGTTACCCCTGTATCTCCGTAGACCCGCCGTCGCTCCTTAAAGATGTACTTGGAGGCTAATCGAGCGAGTGTGGAGATGCACTTGGAGGCTGTAATGGTGCGAGTTTAGAGATACACTTGGAGACTGTGATCGAGCGAGTTTAGAGATGCACATGGAGGCCGTGATCGTGCGAACTTGCAGGCTGCAATCGAGCGAACTTGGAGGAACACTTGGAGGCCGTGATTGAGCGAGTGTAGAGATGCACTTGGAGGCCGTAAACGAGCGAGATTGGAGGAGTACTTGGAGGTGGTCAATCTGGAGGCGGTAGTTCGGGAGGGAGGCGCGACGGGAGCTGAGACTCTATTCATTGGTTAACTCGTGATTGTGGGAATGTAGAGAATTGAGTACAACATGGTCTGCCGAGAGATGAGAGGCTGGCTGGGAGTGGGAGACAGTCGATCTTGGGATGATGCAGTACGCAGTGTATGCAGTACGCGGTGTATGCAGTACGCAGTGTATGCTGTACTCGGTGTATGCTGTACTCAGTGTAAGCTGTTCTTGGTGTTAACTCTGGATCATGGCATGGAGAGATTGAGAGCGATGACTTAACTTCGTGTTCTTAGGTGATGGTAGACCTGAGGACGAGAAAGAGAGAGATGAGAGGAGTTGGGTGAATCATCATGAGAAACTGGGACTTAGAGAATTTCGTGTGCGAGTCAATTTACCATCCCCGATACGGTAGGTATGAGTCCCGATTCGCCGTGTAAATCCACCGATACGAGGTCTTCCCAACCCAATCAGGCATGTCGTACCCCTGATTTCTCATATCCGCTCGTATCCTCCACAACATTCTCATCTTTATCCCCCATCTCGCTCTTTCTCATCCACAACTCGAGCATCATCGCAGATCACAAAGTTAAGTCATCCCTCTCTATCTCTCCATGACATGATCATGAGTTGACGATGAGTACAGCATACACCGAGTACAGCATACACCGTGTTCAGCATCCACCCAAGATTGTTTGTCTTCCCTTCATTCTCATGATTAGGAGTTGACCACTGACTGTAGCTTCAGCTTCCGATGTACCTCCCTACACGATTGACCACCATTAGCCAGCTCTCCTTGAGAGATCAAAGGTAAAGTCACATTGTCACATTCCCACGGTTGCCAGTTAACTAACTGGGGAATAGAGTCTCATCACTCGGCCTGCCGTCCATCGACCTCCTCCAAGGACTCGTCCAATCTGGCTCGATAATGGCCTCCAAGTGCATCTCCAAACTCGCACGATCCCGGCCTCCAAGTGTATCTTCAAACTCGCTCCATTACCGCCTCCAAGTGCATCTCTCAAGTAAACTCAATCTCGGCCTCCACGTGCATATTCAAACTCGCTCGATCACGGCCTCTGAGTAGATCTCCAAACTCGCTCCATTACGGCCTCCAAGTTCGCACGATCATGACCTCCAAGTGCATCTCTTAACTCGCTCGATTACGGCCTCTAAGTGCATCTCCAAACTCGCTCGCTTACGATCTCGGAGTGCATCTCTAAGTTCACTCGATCAGGGCCTCCAAGTGTATGTCCAAATACGCTCAATTACCGCCTCCAAGTCCATCTCTAAAGTCGCTCGATGACGGCCTCGGAGTGTCTCTCTGAGTTCACTCGATCGTCATTTTCAGGCGCTCCTCGAATGCTCTCAAGCACTGCCTGCAGCCAGTCCAGATATACCGTGTGTAAACGGGTAGCTATATAGATACATAGATGAGAATACAAACTGAATAGATGAGTTTTAAAAATCGTTGAACGATGAGTAGTAGCTATGATTTCCAGGCGCACCTGCAGCATTCCCAAAGAAGTTGTTTTTCCCAGACTGCTCTGCTGTGATTCGATGTGCTCCCAGAGTTGTTGCCGGCACTCCGAGGCTTGTCGTCGGCGCACCGAGACTTGTCACCAGCGCTCCCAGACTTGTCGCCGGCGGACCCAGGTGCACCCAAAGTTTTCTCCAGCGCTCCGCAATGTTCCCAAACCTATCACAATCACTCCCATGGTACTCCTGTAGCAGTCATCTGTGATCCCAGTTACTCTGAAGCCCGGCAGGAATGCCCTCCTAGGGTCTGATACTCTCCTGAAATTAACGCATCTAAGATTACACTCCACATCCTCTCAGACACTCCTGGAGTCTTCCAGTGACTAAAATACATTCTGCTGATGTGTGTGCAATTGTGGCCGGTGTCATATCGATTGGCCGCATGTGATTGCACTTGTCGGATAAGAATCCAGGAGATACCTGGAGAAGGGCCGGCTTTGGCATCGCTGGTGACACGGCTCCTATGGACGCATGGGCTTTGCAATCGTCCCTGTAATCATCAATTGACTCAATTGGGAGGTAACGTATCAAATCTCATTGATTCCGCAATTGGTAGCGTGTGTGTTTTTGTATGATGCCTTCGTTACAATTGATTTCGATCGTCTCGGTTGCGGACGCGCCTCCTGGCTGGTTGACCTCCTATCTCAACTCGGAATTGTCTCTGCTACTGTTAACCTTGGTTGGGTGGACAATTCATGCCACTTTTGTATGTGCAATTTGTAGATCTTAACTGCGGATAATTTCCAGTCCGTTTATATCACAACGTGCCTGTGGCCAATTGGCCTCTAGAATCGACATGAAATCATCTGTTACCTCAACCTCAATTCAATCGACATATCAAGACACTTCGCTAATGCAAGCAGTGCTCTCAAATCTGTATGATATCTCGCGTGTAGGTTGCATGTCATGACGCATCAGAAAGGGGTAATTCATGAAATCCCATATGCAAAATGTATCTGCAATTCAAGAGCGTTCATAGGGGAAACGCGTACGCCTGTGTATGACCTCGTAGGAAGGTATATCAGTAGATACGGTTGCAAATGTGGATGTCAATATTGTAGAGTAGTCAAAAGGTAGTTAAGGTAAGATTATCGCTAGAGATCTAAGGCTCGTCGCGAGCCGAATATATAAAGTGCCTGTTACCAGTCGCTGAACACCTCATGTGCAACCGTGCCGTTACATCAATTCGATAATTGATAATCACTTACATGACATGAGGGTGTAAGGTATGCTGAATAGGAAATTGATATAATCGAATGTACCAAGTAGACATTGGATACTCCATGTATATAGTATAATATATGTAGTATGATTGATAACTCTGGTTCAGCATTTCTGTCAAGGTGCATGGTAAGAAGCAACAGAAAAATTGATTGAAATAACTGATTGTGGGAATTTCAAATAGATATTGAATTCAGACATTGTAAGGATAGTACAATGTGTAGAGACATTGGTGATAGGATTAGTTCATATGATGTTGAAGTGGTCTGATGTATTGCAGTATTGGATAATATAGCATAATTATATTGACGAGAATTTTGTTCGTAGTGTGTAAAAGCAAAGTGTCCACGCCGGCGGGTGCAGTTGAGGAAGAGAAATGATTTCGAGATAACAGACAAACTGTAAGAAATGAGTGGTTATTGGTATTGAACAACATCCTTTTCCTTTCTCTTACTTATTCCCTTGTGAATAAAAGCAACTGTATACACCAGTTTTAACCAGAAGACTTTGGTATTGATGTGTCATAATACTCATTACAAAATTTTGAGTTTGAGTCGAAATCCCATTACATTTTGTTACCAATATCAGCTGTATCCAATTATAACCTATAAACAAAAATCAGTCTGCTAATACTTACTCAATATCAAATTTGCCTTTACATATTTTCTAGGTTGTAAGTATGATCATGAGCCTTATTACATCAAATATGGAGTGAATATAGTACAAAGTACAAATTGGATGCACATTTGTGACTTTGGTATGGACTATTTACGTTAATCTACCAGACTTGTTATTCACAAGCATTCTTGGTAATTGCCAAACATGGATGCCAAGCTATGATTGGAATCGTAGTACTCAAATCAAGTGGTTTGATCGAGTATAGAACCACATATACCTGTGCTCAGCCTCATAGGTATATATATTGTACTTGGGTGGATAGGGTTGTAAACTTGAATTTCAGTAATTATAATTGTCAATGTATAGTAAGTAAATAATATTATTACTAAAGATTGTAGGGTCACCATGAGTAGCTGATATGAAGTTGCAGTTTCCTTGGCTGGGATATGTTTAATACCAGCCTTGAGTACCCTAAACATGCACTACAATTACATTTTCCCTCTCTTTGTGTGAAGATCTCATAAGCTGTAAACATTCATACAAGAATGGAAAACAGAGTACAAATATCCATTATACATTCTTGTATGAATTCAACATCTCAACTACCAAGTCTAAATATACCTGCTGTCCCCTGAGTCTTCCTGCAGTGCTTTTAACTGTACTTTATAATATGTCATGTAGCCAGTAATTTTTAGTAAGTGGCATTGGCTTGTTGATGCTGCATAACTACGCAATTATTTTGAAATGTCCACTCAAGTAACTATCCAGATGACAACATGATTGAACTCTCAACAACTAGCGGGATTGAACTCTGGGGCAATATGGTAGACTTGCTTGTTAACTTCTGAGCAGACTTGTCGGTTCACTTCTCAGTGAGTGTCACTGTTGACTACCTCTTGGTAGGCTTCCCACTTGTTGACACTGTTTTGGTTAGTAGATACTGTTATCTCCCCCTTTTGAGATCTCATTCCGCCTTCTAAATCTGATCCATTGTGTTCATTCTCAATTGCTACAGTGGGATTGTACTTGTGGATTTGTAAATTTGCATTGACTATTTATTCCCTCTCATATGGATTTCAAGATATGCAACATCTAAGGTGTATGATTAGAAAACTGATTCTTTCGAATCATTCTCTGCGCTCACTGGGTTTCCTCCAGCATGGTTCAATCATTTCCTCATGCACCTGATGATTAATATGTGGATATGGTGCTGATATCTTGTCTGGGTACACCTATCACCACTTTGAGTCCAGATTGACAATTCTTCTGCTTGTGTGCCTGTTGCTGCTAGCTGTCTCTACCAGTGAATACTAATCACAGTTTTACATTCCTGGACTTCAGGTATGGTGATTTGTTGTAAAAGGGTTGTATTCTTAATGTTGATTCAGTTAATCAACTTTGTAAAGATTAATATAATATCCGAAACTACTCTCATATAGCTTTGTGTGTACATAATTGAATAGGACTTTTTGGTGTAATGTCACCACAATGCTATATATCTGGATTTGGTGGTGTCTATCATAGCACATGATCGAATGTAATCCTGGAATGTGGTATGACTTCACTTATATTTTACATAATGATACAGCTCTATTGCTTCCCTAAGAGGCTGTAGCAAGTAAGACCTGTCTACAAATCATTATGAATCTTGCATACAGATTGCATCGATTTGTATGACTGTTTCTGCTGTGTCATCTGGAATAGCCACAGAAGCAATACAGGATGCAAGAGATGATGGGTAAGTCAATGAGGTCTTGTCATTATTAGTAAACCCACAAATAGACTCAGTCTGCTATACAGTCTCCCTGTTTGTGTCTTGGCAATCCAGTAGCAGTTATTCGTAATTCGATTTGGATGCTCCTCTGCCACTTTTACCACTGCTGCTCCTGCCTCACTAGTTCTGTCAATAAAGAATATCACTATGCAGCTATAACTTCAGTGCCCCGTCTCTACAGCAGGTCTAGACAATATAGGTACGTTTGGCATTCGAAGTGAATGGCATGGTTACATTCTCACATATTCCAAGCATTGCGCCAACTCTTGTTACGCCTTTGGTGTTACAGTTATATTTCCCGGATCATACCAAATCACTCGATAATCCATATATAGATGTTTGATCAGACATCACGAACTGTCACTCGGATTTCTATATAGGATCTATATTACTATATGATCTGTCAGGAAGACACCTGTACTGAGATCGTCATATTGACTCACAGGCTACGGACTCATAGTTGTAGACTCATCCACGAGCCATCACTCGCCACCACTGGTATTTGCAATCATGAGCTTCCATGAACTTCTATGGTGTTCCAGGCTCTCATGTATATAAAGATAGAGCTTCTCCTTAGACAGTAGAATAGACTTTATCAACTTAACATTCGTAACAGGTTATGAGCCCGGCGGCCGCTTACTGAACTCACTTTATATAGTACTCTCATCTCACGATCTACAAGAGCCTCAACAACCCTAAACGTCGAAAAAGCCCGAAAAACCCTAACCCCACAACCATCGCCGTAGCAACAACTGTTCAAACAACACTAAAACTCAACACCACAATCGCTATCGTCACTTCTCACGATGCCTGCCACCACCGAAATGTTTAAGACCGACTACAGATTTATTCCCAAGCTTCCTCACGATAATTACCTTACATGGAGGGAGAAGGTACACCGTGTGCTAGTTGCAATGAGGGCGTACGACATTGTCACTGGAGACGAACTCCTTCCTGAAGGTAACGGATCTGCTGCACGCACTCTGCAGAAGGAGTGGCATCGGAGGGCCAATGATGCCATTGCTCAGATCCATCTTGGCTGCACAGATGATCTACGTCCGTGGATCGACGACATCGACGATCGAGTTGAGATGTGGCAGACGCTTCAAAACTGAGTGGATAATACGACATATCAGGTGAGTGGAACTGAGATCGTTCGCGAGTTTCGCGCCTTACGCCCATCGAAAGACGAGAAGACCACACAGTACTTTACCAGACTGATCGATCTTCGCAAGAAACTGATTGGATCTCCCGAAGCCATCTCCGACGAAACGATGAAGACTCACATCTTCTCTACCATGCCAACGGAATTCGAAACGACCATCAAGATACTCGAACAACACATTCCTGTCCCAACAGCCCAGCAATCATGGACCGATTACAAGACGATGCTGAACGAACTGAACTCGCAAAGGAGATTGGAGACGAGTCAACCGGATCAGCTCTCTACAATCAGCATCGCGGAGGGTATGGCAAGCACTGAGGACGAGGAAATGAACGAGGCCGTGGACGAGGAAATTTCGGCCGAGACTGCGGAGGAAACAAAAACGATGATAGGGAATACAGCTGCACGCACTGCAGAATGAACAATCATACCTCCGAAAGCTGTGGCATTCTCAAATGACTCAAAAGCGGAAGCGGAGGCTTTAACCGAAAGAAGAGCGAGGAAGTGCTCTGCTTCCACTGCAGAAAACCTGGCCATATGAGAGCCGAATGCCAAAGTCGCCAATGAGGTCTCGAAGCCCAAACCAAGGTCAACAAACGAAGCACTAAAGACTCGATGGCGGAAGCGAATACGGCACTGACACAGCATGGAATTTCGCCTGGTGATCGAGATCTATTTGGACTACCAAACCCCACTCATGCCGCACTTACATCGTCGACTGCTACATCTCCGACGTGGGTGGTAGACTCAGGAGCTTCTCACAACATGTGCAACAATAGAAGCCTCTTCATTTCATACAAAAGACTACGTTCTCCGATCACTATAAAACTTGGAGACGATACGACCGTAACTGCCACATATCACGGACTGGTCCATATCACTCAACACTTACAATTGGATGCTCTCTATACTCCGACTTTCTGACTATCCTTGTTATCAATAAGTCAACTCGAACATGCAGGATACACAACGATCTTTCAACGCGGGAAATGCTTTATATCTACCGATACAAAATAGACCGCGTCTATCATCATCACCGCGAACCGCATCGGAGACCTCTATATTCTCCAATCACCATCCGCCCTGACCTCCAAAGCCATATCAACTGATGCTCAGGTGGCCCTCCAGTCAAAAGCCACAACCTCCTCTCGTAAACAGGGTAAGACACGATCGCGGACGAATTCCAATCTCACTCCAGCATCCACGATCACTGCAACACTGTGGCACCGAAGATTAGCCCATCTCCATCCTGCGGCGATGCGATCTCTAATTGACGGACTCAACGACCTCAACAAAGCCACCGAAATATGCGATGTTTGCTTGCAAGCCAAGCACAAGCAAATGTTTATTCGAACTAAAGTCAAAAGGGCTACCAAACCATTCGAACTGGTTCACTCTGATACCTGCGGTCCCTTCTCTGTACCGACTAAGGGAGGCCATCTACACTACATTATCTTTGTCAATGACTACACACGATGGACGACTGTTTACTTACTCCCTGACAAGAAGAAGGAGACCTGCATTGCGGCCTATCAACACTATCAAGCTAAGGTCGACGCAAGAGGCTACAATATCAAACGTTTTCGATGCGATAATGGCAGGGGAGAATATGATAACAAGCTCTTTCGAGGGCTACTGGCAACACGTGGAACAGCACTTGAGTTCTGTCCTCCATACGCCCATCATAAGAATGGAGTTGCGGAAAGAATGATTCGCACAATCACTGAGAGGGCAAGAGCAATGATACTAGATTCTCAGGCACCACTCGAGTTTTGGGGGGAAGCAGTCAACACGGCTGTATATCTCCATCAGCGCATGCCCAACGAGGGGCTCACAAGAAGAGATGATCGCGATGGCTTCAAAGCCCCATACGATACGCCATACGAAATGCTGCATTCTTATGGCAAGCATGAATTTGACAAACCTCTCGATGACCCCACAATCAAGAATATCAATTATAAGGCACCGCTCCATCATCTACGCCGATTCGGATGCTACGCCAGCAAACTGATCCCAGAGAAACAGAGAACCGACCAGAAGCTGGGAGCAAGGTCTAAGGCCTGCATGATGGTCGGATACGTGCATGACTCCACAACGTTATGGAGAATCTGGGATCCGGAGCATAATACAGTAAAGGCTCAATCAGATGTTATATTTGACGAAGAAAGGAATCCCTACATATTGTGCCCGCAATCATCAAAACGCAAGAAGGGCGTACACGATAATGAGCCAGAAGAAACTACCGAAATTGATATATTCGGCCTACCGCAAGAAGAAACTCATATTGAGGAAATAGATATAAATGCCAGTGGAACGGATGAGAGCATGGCTCACGGCCGCACTCAGGATACGAGTGGAATGGGTGAAAGCATGTCTCATGGCCGCACTGATGAGCTTGCCCGCCGAACAGTGGCAGGGAATCCCGCCGCGGCAGGAGCGAACTCCGATCTTCCATCAACTGGGCACAGTTCAAATGGGCATTGAGATCGAAGTCCACCTGCTTCAGGTGTTGAAAATGGCCACACACACATGGCTCCTGACGAGGACGCCCACACACAGACAGAAAATGCACACAGCGGTCACTGTCCAACCCTCGAATCTCATCATAAAGTCCCAAGAGACGAGGTTATCATACAAAGTCAATTGCGACAATCTGTCGCGGCTAAAACTAAAAGATCAAAGAAAGCCCCAGTACTGACTGACAGAGTCACAAGAAGCAGAGCACAGGTAAACGTCTCTGAACTGATACATAATGCACTAGCCTCGACGATAATCAATGGCGATCCACGCTCATACGAAGAAGCGATGCTTAGCCCACTCAAGAAACAATGGCAAGCCGCGATCATGGAGGAGAGCAACTCTATCATACGAAACGAGACCTTCTCACCAGTCAACTTACAAGAACTACGAAACAATTTCGGAGCAAGGCCAATCGGATCACAATGGGTTTTCAAGACTAAACGAAATCCTGACGGCGCAACTCGGTACAAAGCCAGGCCAGTGATCAAGGGATATGAACAAATGGACTATGGAGAAACATACGCACCGGTCGGCAAACTCACCATGTTTCGACGGCTAATATGCATCCCAGCACGAAACAACTGGAACATCGATCATCTCGACGTGGTCACTGCATTCCGTAACCCTGACGTTGACGATGATTCCCTGCTCATGCAACTACCGGAAGGCTGGCCCGAAGGTCTTATGGACGACTGCCTTGAGGGGGAAGACTCGGAAGTCAGAGTCGTCCAGCTACGAAAAGCACTTTACAGCCTTACGCAGGCGCCACATCTCTGGTACCGGCATATTAACGAATTTCTCCTATCATTAGATTTCTTCCAATCAGAGGCCGACCCAAATCTCTATATACGAAACAAGGGTGGAATTCTTCTACTTCTCTACGTTGACGATATGCTCTTGACCTACCCACCACAAGCAGCAAAAGAGGCGGAGGAGATCAAGACAGCTCTCGCTACAACTTACAAGATCACCAATCTCGGCACCACTCGACAATTCCTCGCAATCGAAATCTACCGACACAGGGATGGCACGATCGGTCTTGGCCAAAGACGGTTCATCGATTCAGTGCTTAAACGATTCCATATGGAGAAGGCTTATAATGCTACAACTCCACTCGACGACAAGGTTAAGTTGGATCTTGTAAATGAAACTGATAGAGAAACTGATTCCAGAGAATACCAAGCAATCGTGGGATCTCTCATGTATATCGCGCTCGCCAGAAGACCAGATATATCGTTTGCAGTGGCAGCACTTAGTCGTTACAATTCGAAACCTTTCACAGGCCATTTGAATGCAGCAAAGAAAGTACTACGATATCTCAAGGCCACGAGAGACTACCAATTGCACTACGATACACACGACAAAAACCTCACCTGATACACAGACTCGGAATGGGCCAACGACAGCGCGGATCGAAAATCTCAGGGACGCCACATATTCATCTCGCACGGCACCATATCTTGGCAGTCCCGGAAGCAGGACATAGTTGCCATGTCGACACTGGAAGCGGAGTATATCGCATGCTCAGAGGCCTCCAGAGAGAGCAGATGGCTATTGCAGTTATGCAAAGATACCAAACACAATCGAAACGACAAAGACAACCAAAACGACCAAAACGACCAAAACGACCAAAACGACCAAAACGACCAACACGACCAACACGACCAAAACGACCAACACGACCAACACGACCAAAACGACCAAAACGACCAAAATGACCAAAACGACCAAAACGACCAAAAAACCAAGCCGCTCCCTATTCTCTGCAATAATGAAAGCGCACTTGCTCATATCACCAGTGGAGTCATCAAGTCTCGAACGAAACATATAGATGTTTCCTACCATAACAGCCGAGATCTCCATGAACGATGCATAGTCATTTACTCCTGGATATCGACACAGGAGAATGTGGCAGATATCTTCACGAAGGCATTGGGAAGACAGAAACATGAGAAATTCACGAAAGCCATGGGCTTATGGTAGACAGAGCTAGAAGGTAGTTATCACGAAATTAGTATGCATTTGGATTTCTTATGTAAGCAGATGGCCGTCCCATATCAGGCTACGGACTGCACTCTTTCCCTGCGTACCGCAGCCAATTGGATGAGGGTTTTAATGAGGCACCGGAGACTTCACTTCATGATGTTTGTTATTGTCTTGCTCCACGGAGCGTAGCAAGAGGGGGAAGTATTCCTATATGATCTGTCAGGAAGTCACCTGTACTGAGATCGTCATATTGACTCACAGGCTACGGACTCATAGTCGTAGACTCATCCACAAGCCTTCACTCGCCACCACTGGTATTTGCAATCATGAGCTTCCATGAACTTCCATGGCGTTCCAGGCTCTCATGTATATAAAGACAGAGCTTCTCCTTAGACAGTAGAATAGACTTTATCAACTTAACATTCGTAACAATCTACCTTCCGGATTTGTTCACTTATTAGTCATATCTCCATTGCCTGACCTTTGTATGAACTGATCCATGACTACAGTCAAGCCAAGCACGAATAAAATGTCTATCATCATTCGATCATTACTGGTCGCAACTTCTCTATTCTCACATGTTACTCCTTATCGGCAGGAAAGCCTATTCCTGGTCACCGACCAAACGACCATTCAGTCATGCTGCAATGGTTCATTCTGAGGGAGATGAGGTGTAGTCAATATCAGACTACCATGGCATCTCGAGATATGCAGGGTCAATTGAGAGATAAGTGATTGACCAATAATCAATATATCGGAGTCCTGTCGACCAAATGGACTTATACAAATCAGCCCTTAGCTTGCCCACACTGTCTGTGGTTGGGCGAATAGGACTTGGGATTGATATGTCCTGAGTGACGCAGGATGCACTCCGTTCGATATATCGCAAAACGACTCATGTGCAGATCACTGTAAATTTGGCTGCAATGAAGCATTGTCAAATTAAGTGTTCTGTCGTTTGCCGCGATTGTTAAACCGTTACGTACCTGGTGGGAATATGAGAGGGCACTCTCACTGGCTCTTGGTGACACAACCCTATTTGTCGATAATTGACTTCAGATAAGCTCATATCCATATGAGGTATCGCCAATAGCAATTGTGTCGCAATATGAGCACATTACTATGATGACGTAGTTAATACTTCTGGGAGTTAGCACTCGACTATCAATCGTAGAGGCAAAGGATCCTGAGGCAGTCACATAAGCGAACTCCAATGCAGGCTTTGGCAGTCTTAGGATAGTTAAAGGTGTGGATCATCTGATATATATTCAACCATACCGACATGGAGGAAGGACATAGAAAACAACATCTACAACAATGATCCATCTACGGATATCTATTGACCTTCTCGACCTGGATGTTAAGCCATGACTTCATTCCCATGTATTATCTATTATTTCTGCATCGAAGTCAACAAGGATACTTCTCTCTTGAAGTCCAGAGTTGTACATTCACTATTCAGTTCTATATCACAGATATATCTATCATCTCTTTCTACTTGGATATTCTTAGGACCTTCGTCAAGGCAAGTCGTTGATCGGGAAGTGAGCAAGTCAATACTCTGGAGTCCGAAGGAAGTCCGAGGACCAGCCCGATAGTGTGGTGGTTTAGAGGATACTTCTGGTCGCATACATCTGTGTCGGCACTACTGCTTCCGCTGAGGCGAAAGTACGTTGCTGTTTCTTATAGACAAGGTAATACGTAGAGTCGTTGTATTCTTGAACAGTCGGTCCTCGAGTATATGTGCCGGTTGTTGGGACGATACTTTAGCATCCGATAGAAGTCTGAGAGTCATTATGATAGTGTGGTACTGGTTTAGAATATACTCCTTTCAGGCTCTCCTTGGGTCGTGCACATCAGCAATTGATATCTCAAGACGATACTCTTGAGTCGATAGTATCGATCGTGATGAGAGATCGGAACAGCCACCTCGTGTTCTTTGAGTGTTAATGCTTATACACATGCTGAGTGAAGCCTTATTCATCTTCTTCTTTATCAGTCCGGAATTTGTTAGGGGCTTTTATTGATTAGGACTTAGGGTGAATCTCCCGGTGTTACAACTCTCCACACCCACTGTCAATCCCAGTTGGCTAATAACATGATAATCATAAGTTGACTGATGGAATGTATAATGGATTAGTGATTACTCCCATCTGACTGCTGGGTACTGATACCTAGTCCTAGCTGGAAAAGTAAGAACTTGAAATATAGATGCCATGCATCATTTTCAGCCATGCACAGGTGGTTTGTGAACATTACTTCACCCTAAAGATGCTTATTTAGACATAGTTATAAAGTCAGCATAGGTTCAAAATAACACTTTGTGGGCAATACTTGGCTCAGTATGATTGTTTTGGCCCCTAATATGAGTCGTTGGAATATCTGATTGCGGTCTCAAAGGAGAAATTGCCACATAGTCAATATGCAACTGTGGGATCAATTGAAAATTCACTCAGTCTCTGGTTGTGTAATTGTTATTCGCTGCTCCTAATACCGTCAAAAATCCTGCTGAGTATTCTGTTTAGTACCTGCAGTATGTACAGCACTCATATGTTGAATCAAGTCGTTCCATTGGTAGGTCAGCAGAAAAACTAACATGATTTGCATCAACAAAGGTAGTTGTGACTGAATAGAATCTCATTGCAATTGTATTCACTCAACTGGAATCACCTCCAGTGTTGTCAATTTATGTCAAGTATCATACTCTGTGTATCATACACAGTTATTGCCGAGGCTATTAGTTGGAATGTCAGACAAATATGAAGCATGACTTCACAATATACTTATTCTCTTTGTTAGTGAATCTAGATAATAGAGTCTTTTTTCTCTATAGAAATATTTCATACGGAGAAAGCCTCTTCTCCATGGGCTCTCTCATCGTGTAATGTAAATATATTGACTGGAATATAGTTGTCTGGTGACTTCCTGCTGGGATTGTATTGGTCTTACATAATCAGGAGTAAAATAGTTATTTGTGTCAATTACACTCTCTGCAATGCTTGGTGCTGCAAATGTGACTGCTGTAAATTGTAATTGTACTTGTTGCAATGGATTGAAAGCAATTGCTTCTCAGGTAATCTGTATAAGAGTTATTTCTCAAATTATTCAAATTATAGATATTTCTCCTGTCATGCATCATGCTGTTGTATGAATCTCTGGCATTGTATCTACATGTGTTCACTGACTTGATTGAAGAATAAACATCGTAATCCTCATCAGTCTCATACTCAGCTGGAACAGACATCATGAGATTGCAGATCAGGTGTTGAGTTTGGTAGGTTTTGGACTAGGGTTTTGGTGGCTCCGTAGGAATAGGGTTGTGGCGGCTCTTGGCAGAACGTGAAAATAGAGTGTAAGATTAAAATAGGCTCCAGTTGCAGTGACCGCGGGGCTCATATCCCTGTTACTTTGTGTGATGTCTATTGTGTTTCCACAGTCTGCAAGCCCATATCTACAGGAGTTCCGTGTATCAGTACTTCTGTCTTTGTCCTGCTCTGCCTCCAAGCCGGTATCCGTAGCACCGAGGCTTCGGCCGAGTTCCTTCAGCCCGTATTCTCTCATAAGCTTGCATCAGTCTCACGGAGGCCAAGACTGATGTTCTAAGTATACATGCAACAGAGATGGTAGTAGGTACATTTTATGTTGGTAATGATTGTTTGTCAGGTTTAAATCCTCTCAGACCTAACGTATCGATCTCTCTATAAAATCTTTCCACTATTCTTCCATAATCGATCCTCAAGCACTTTAATGTTTTATCAGTTTCACCATTCTAGTGTGAGAAACCGTATTCCTGGACCACTTGTGCCCAACCTTATCCCTCAGCGAAGTCTCAATAACTCGCAGTAAAGCCTCCCTGTATCTAGGACATTCCATTCAGTCCCCAACTCGACACCCACCACCCACCTCCCAGTAAACGGTAGCTGGAGTCCGTCTATAAAATCCCGCAGCACGGCTTCTCCTGCAAACATCGTGTCAACTGGCGTATACTCGACCTCAACAATCACACCACGTACGGTGTCGCCCATCAACAGCCGTCCCACACGAACACGAAAGTCATCTACATCGAAGCTGTGACCCTCGAGCCTTAGCGTCTGGCGGTGCGTCCACAGTGGCCCAAGTTTCGCCTTCAAAATAGCGGCAAAATCTCGGTCAATCGTGATAATTGAGGAGCTCCCCGCGAGTATGAATGGACAGGGCGAGAGGTGTGGGATATCAACGTATTGTAGGAACTCCGGAGTACACGCAGAAGTTGTATTTGAACGGAGGAGTCGGTGGTCGAGACGATAGAGGCCGCTGGTAATTGGTTGGTGCCTTTTTTGGAGCCGATCCAATAAAACGCTTTGGGCGGTTGCGGAAGCAGCATCGGATATGAAGAAGAGACTGGTTTTGGTTGGGATCATTTTATGCAGGGGCAGAACTGAGGAACGCAATTACATACCCAGTTACACCACAAGTAGTGGTAGCCATAGTTATGGGAAGAGCAGGAATTCTTCTCAATTGCAGTGCGTGCTAATGTTGGGCACGGGGGTTAATGTAAATATTTGGCGCTTTGGTGGTTGTGTGAAAAAGCTTCCACGTTGATTGCAGGTTTTCTCGCGCCCAGCCTCCCGCAGCTGGGCACAATAAAAGATTGCAGGAACGGAGCTAATAATGCTAGTATTGGTCTCGGAGCGTGGTACACGTGCGAATATGTATTTTTTCGGTTTGTTGATCTGATCCACCCAACAAATTTTCACACGCGAACCGAAAATACTCTGCAAATGGCGTATGCATGTATTTGTGTGCATGTGTTTGCTTATGCATACAGTATAAAAAGAGCGGGTTTCTATAGATGGTCATAAGTAGGTTGTCCTTATATAACCGTGGCGACACTGTTTGGATACCGTTTGGATACAGTCAAAAGAGAGTCAAAAACGCTCAACCAACAGTTACACAATCAAAGCCAACTTAGGACTGTCATTGAAAACTCCACGGTTTTATATGGTACATACTATCTGAAAAGAGGGTGGTATTTTCAGATGTTTACCCTAATGTCAGTATATGGCCTGAATTGTTTGACCATATGCAGAACATCTATACATGGTTGGATTTAGAAACAGTTGTTTGAACTAAATATTTACCTTTTTAGGCAGTTATATTTTATAATAGTCTGTTACGCCTTTGGTGTTACAGTTATATTTCCGGGATCATACAACATCACTCGAAGATCCATATATAGATACTTGATCCTAAATCACGAATTATCACTCGGATTTCTATATTGGATCTACCTTCCGGATTTGTTCACCTATTAGTCATATCTCCATTACCCGACCATTGTATCGGCTGATCCACGACTACAGTCAAGCCATGCGTGAATGGGATGTGCATTATCTTTGGATCAGTACCGGTTGTAACTTCTCCATACTCAATGGTCACTCTTTATCTGCAGCAATGCTTGTTCTTGGTCGTCAACCAAATGACTATCTACTCATGCTCGAATGGTTTGTTCCTAGGGAAATGTGGTGTCGTCAATATCAGACTACCATGGCATCTTGAGATATGCAGGGTCATATGACAGATATGATATTAAACAATAATCGATATATCAGAGTCATGTCGACCGAATGGACTGATATGAATCAACCTTCTGTTCGACCACGCTCTCTGTGTCTGGGCGAATGGGACTTGGGATTCATATGTCTTGAGAGGTGCAGGATACTCTCTGTTCGATATATGGCAAAACTACTCAGTTGCAGATCACTGTACATCTGGCCCCAATAAAGCGTAGTCCAAATAAGTGTTCTGACGTTTGCTGCAATTGTCAATCCGTTACATACCCGGTGGGTATATGAGTGGGCACTCTCACTGGGTCTTGGTGAAAGAAACCTATTCGTTGATAATTGGGTTCAGATAAGCTCATATCCATTTTCGGTATCGTGAATAGCAATAGTGTCGCAATACGAGCACATTACCTTGATGACATAGTCAATACTCCCGGGAGTAAGAACTGGACTATCAATGGCAGAGGCAAAGGATGATGAGGCAGTTACGTATGTGAACTCTGAAGCAGACTTTAGCAGTCTTAGGATTGTTAAGGGTGTGGATCATCTGATATATAGTCAGCGATATGGACTGGGAGGAAGGACCTCGATAATATACTATCTACAATAAGATCTATCTATGGATACCCATTGACCTTCTCAACCTGGAGGTTGGGCTGTAAGGGTATTCCCGTGCAATATCTATTAGTTCTGCATCGAAGTCAACAAGGATACCTTGCTATTGATGTCCAGAGTTGTACGTTCCTTCTTCAGTTCAATATCACAGATATATCTATCACCTTTTAATATATGGTTATTCTTAGTACCTTCGTCAAAGCAAGTCGATGATCAGGAAGTGAGCAAGATGATACTTTGGAGTCAGAAAGATGTCCGAGGATCAGCCCGATAGCGTGGTGATTCAGAGGATACTTCTGTTAGGGTACTCTTGAGTCGGCACTACTCATTCTGCTGAGGCGAACCTACTTTGCTGTGTCTTATAGTCAAGTCGATACTTGGAGTCGTTACATTCTTGGACAGTCCTTGACTATAAGTGATGGTTGCTGGGACAACACTCTTGAGTCCGAAGGGAGTCTGAGGACTAGCACAATAGTGTGTTGGTTCAGAGGATGCTCTGAGGAGGATACTCTTGAGTCGTGTACATCAGTATACTAATAGCTTAAGTCGATACTCTTAGGTCGATACTATCTATTGAAAGCAGAGAACAGATAAGTAACCTTGTATCTCTTTGAGTGTTAATCCTCATATGCATCTTGAGTGAAGCCTTATTCATCTTCTTCTTTATCAGTCCGGAATTCATCAGGGGCTTTTATTGATTACGACCTGGGGTGAATCTCCCAGTGTTACATAGTCAATAGACAGTTTCAGTAATAAACAGTTTCTAGGTGGAGGACATTTCAGAGTAAATGACATTTTGTTATTTGCTATTAGAATGTAGCTGCTATATTTCAGTTAATTCACTATGTCAATCTGTACTGAAAGGCAATATCATTTACCAAAACAATAGGTGGATGGTGGAATGGATAATTATTACTGCTGTTGAGAATAGCATTTGTTGGAAAGGCCAGAGCAAGTAACAAAAATATAAAAGTCTTGTTGAAAATAATTTTATATGATAACAGTTTCAGTACAAGAATATTGGTAGTTATATTTAGTATTCGATTGAACTATAATCATGGATATGAACACAGTCAGTATAGTATTTGAAGACATATTTTCATGTGAATTTTTGGTATGACTGATAGTAATAATCAAAGATGGAACTCTTTGATTTAAAGTATATAACTATTCTTCATCTTCCAATATTTTATGTTCAAGTCTGTCTCTTATTACATACATTTAACTATCAAAGGGCCTCAACAGTCAATTATCAAAGAAGAAATTTCTATTTCCAATATGCTAGTATAGTAGAGAAGCAGTATATTTAGACAGTTTGAAAGGTGTCCAGAGTGTTACAAGTTTTATACGATTTGAAAGTATTTTTTAAAATTGCACTTGGATTTACAGTTCAATATAGTAGATATCTTAAAGAACATCACTGTGAGTTAAATTGCCACTCTTGGTCATCATGTTTGAACTGAGCATAGACTTAATAGCAATATAGCAAATAGACTTAGCTGTTAACTAGTTGTAGGAATACAGAGTGGAAATAAAGATAGTATAATGGAAGAATACAATGTGTTGCATAAAGAATTTGATATTGAGCTAAATGTGATTGAGTTCGAACTGCATATATGGCACAGCAATCATTAATCCTCAATAACAACTATATTGATTATCACTAACTGGGTGAATAAAAAAGTAACTCAGTAGATAACATGAGCATAATATACATAATACAAATTTCCAATATTTAAAGTAGACATGAAATGGATAGAAATATATCTACTTTGGAACATACTTGGTGTAATATAATAACTGCTACATTGCCTTAACTATCAAGGTTGATCAAGTTGAATATGCAGTATTCTGAAATTATTACAACCGCTGATGGAAGTAACCTATTACACAACCAGGTTTAGTATTGGGAGACTAATATTATTGCAATCTGAAATAACAATATAGTTTAAATTTAAATATGTCACCAAAGAATTTCATCTATATTGGGTACTAAAATACAAAATATTCAAGTTTTCCTAAAGTGTACAAGAGTAATAATTAATTTGGTTTTAATATAATTATATTACTTTAATGGTATATATCATTTTTGAATAATGGACTGTCCAAGTCACAATGATGATCATATTCCAAAGATAGATTTGTACTTTGATGACCTTCCAATCAAATATGCATTCTGGCCATTGCAAACTTTCAACTGCATTCAGTCTTAATTATGGAGAGGAATATTGGCATAATAATCTGTTCTACAAAGTCCAATATCTGGTAGTGGTTGAGAAATAATTAACACAGGAAAATTGTTAATATGAACATAATCTATTAGCTAGTTAACTACAATCTGGGTAAAGAATGTAGTGGTGCCAATAAATTGATTTCTGTAATGGCGACACATGACCCACAGCAGGGTAAGCACCAGGATGAATAGATCGCTGCTACGACACTTAGATCTGTTCTGAAAACCGTACAATTCAAATTACCTTTAAGATCACTCGAGTCCACATTTGCAACCCTATACTATCTATTACCATACAGTTGCATGCTAGGTTGTATGTGCCTTTACACTGTTTTCGGTCTTGAAGAATTCAGATAAGTTTCACTCGTGGAATTATGAGGTTCACCTGTATTCAATGAGTCCCATGTGACGATGCCAAAAATGACTCCGAATCGCACAATATGTCGAGTGGATTAATTGTTAAGGCTGATCAAGATCAATTCAAATTATGACCGCTACATTGTCAAAGTCTTCAAGATTGCCATATTCCTGAATGTGTCAGTAATTATATGGCCAAAGCCCAATGTCAGAGACCACGAAAACAGACCAAGTGAAGTCAACAATGGCCAAGAGAAGTCTAAGGGTCAATGATGAAGCAAGTCAAAACACCAAGCTAGTCAAAACCCCAAGCAAGTCAAAACAACAAGCAAGTCAAAACACCAAGCAGGTCAATAACCAAAGCGACCTGAAACGACAGGCCAAAGTGATTGGAAAATGAGATGAAAGCCAGGGGAAAAATGAGACAAAGCAAGTGAAGAGAGACAAAGGAAGTCAACCAAGACCAGCCAAAAGACACGTGAACTCGAAGACCCCTGATGTCCCAAGACAATGGCCGCTGCACGATTCAAAGGTCAATAAAGATCATCAAAAGTCTACCGATGTTCATAAGTCTACTGAGCCACAATGACAATCAACAACCAATTTTAGTCTAAGTTATTGGTGGAGCAACAAACTTCAAACAAGGGGGAGAAAGCTGTGGCTACATGATCAAGTCCTACTGCCAAGTCGAAGCCCACAAGGATGCAGTATACTGAGACATTCACCAAGAAGTCAACAGAAGTCTACCAACTTGATCGAGATTCTACTCGAGCTGCATTTCAAGGTCGGGTCACTGCAATTGACCGGATGGTCACCGAAGCAGACTTCCAATGACCATTGCTAAGTACGGATGACTACCGGCTGCAAGGTATACCCTACAGAGCATGCAGAAGCACTTTACCGCGCTCAGACAGCCCCAGCGCACTTGACTTTGGTAACTACAACCATCTATTGAGAAGCTTATGTGTCAGATGTCAACAAATGAGATGCAACCACATGGACTTGACGTATACAATCAATGATCACTGAGGGCTTTGACCGATGGCAGTGGCGGCAGCTCATATCGATGCCAAGTTATGAGTCGAAACACTCTACCACCCTGATGATTCTCACAATGATCTATGCTGAGATATATGAGCTACGGGTATGAATGGTTGGTGCAGTATGAGTTCCGAAGTGGAGGTGCAGATGATATGAAAGCAGTTCAGACATTCCTTCTGTTGCTTTCATTACTTCTCTTCTCTGCTGCTCATCTCTTCTTGGAATCTCAGCCCGGTACAAATGGCTGCAGCACAGGTTTTTACCATCTGCGAATGAAGGTGCAGTTTCCCAGTGCTCAGGATCCACCGAAAGGTCGCCATCATGCTTTACTGGTCAGTTGTGGGACTTATGGATTTTCACGATTGTTTGCATAGGATGATTGAGTGATGCCTTATTTCTCTTTCCATCTCTTCTCTTGAACTGGCTTTGGCAGACCAGGAGGTCTGCGCCTAAAGAGAGGGATAATGCATCAGTGACATGTGACTGGAGGCCAGGGAACCACCAATCAACAGAGGTCGCTGCTGCAGCACTTAGATCTGTACTGAATACCATACTATTCAACTTACCTTTGAGATCACGTGAGTCCAAGTTTGCAATCATATACTATCTATTTCCATTCATTGGCATGCTTGGGCATATATGTCTTTACATTTCACTATAAACTCTCCTCCATTATCCAAACAGGATGAAATATTTCCATAGCATTATACTTCACACAGCTTATCTAGAATTGTAATGAGCTTTGTATTTACTGACTATATATTTGCTTATTGGTAAGATGCAATGATTCTTATACTTGTCTTTATTGCAATATTGAATATGAGCAATAAATTCAGGTTCTCTATGTCAGTATACCAAATATGGTCCTTTACACCCTTGGATATTGCCTCCTCAATGTTTATAAAGAAAATTTTTGTAGAGTAGTGATTTTTCAAGTATTGACTGAAATGAATTCTTTGGTGAATGTTCTGCTGCTTGGAGTGAACTGTGCTGGCCTTATAATTATTTTTGGAAGAAGACAAATTGCCAAAGTGTTGGCAGTATAATTCAGGTTGTAAAGCAGGTGAAGACATACCATGGTAACCATTTTCAATTGCAGATTGCAAGGCCAAGATGTATACATTTTGAATTAAGAAATGAGGTAGATGTCAAATAACTTTATAAAGTAACAACTGGTATACTTAATATATAAACTTCAGTTTTATTATTTTAAGAGATTTGGCTGGAAAGTAGTTTTCTATTAAAAAACCTGACAATATAAAGGCAAGATGTGTGAGAGTTGGAATATCTACCCAAAGCTATAAGATCTGCAATGTACAATTGATTCTGAAAGTTTAGCTAGCAGGGTAAGTATTCAAGTTATTGAGTTATCTTAATATATTTGACAGAACTATACATTGAAGTAACTAACAAGCCCATTATAATTATATTGATAAGACAGTGGAGTTTAAAATCTTTAAAATAATTGATATCAATTGATATTAGGTCAAATTGATATATTGTTCAGTATATAAGTATCTATAGGAATTTATATATACCAAAACTCCACATAATTTGCTGTTTCATTGCCCAGATATATTTCAAAGATTGCTGCGGATTCTGAGTACAGTTCAATTTACACTGATAATGAGAGTTTTATACGATATGGTAACTAAGAATATGATGATAATTTGTATGAAAAAGGTTCTATCAATATCTACGATTGGTATTAGAATGGATGGTACCTGAAGTAAACTTCCTTTGTAGCAGTTTGGATATATAAAGAAGCTGAAGTAATCAGACAACTGTTATCTGCAACTATTCATCAATTATAAGATATATATCAATACCATTGGCTAATACTTCCCATCTTGTTGTAAAAATCGCAGTTATTGTGCACAGTGAATTTCTAAATTGTTAAATGGTAAGCCATCTGTAATTCTGAACAGTTCAATATTCTATCAATAAACAACCCTTAGACATCTCCTACAATGTAGTTAAAATTCATTTGCATTTCTGTATGTGCCAAATAAATTACAGAAGTACACCAATAGAATTGCAGTTTCCTTGGTCAAGTAGTTCTACATTACTCAATAAAGTACATTCAGGGCTATACACTCTGCTTGGATTATGTAAAAAGTATACAAATAAGTAGCCACAGCTCATGACGAGTATTTCTACCCTCACACAATGTTGATTACAGTGATACATTCCATAGAAGGTTGATTTACATATACGAATAATCTAATCAATTGTATAACATTATTGAAATTAGAATCAATTTTATAATACTGCAAGTATGTACTATATATTCTTGTTGGTAGACTGTTTGGAAATTTACATATATCAGATTCAGTACTATAGATATTATGAACAGCTGAAGACCTCCGTGTTGGTCATGGTTAACTTGATCAGTAATTGTCCGCACTGGCATATGACCCTTATTGTTTATTAGAATATGATTTCTGCCTACAGATAGATCTTGTGTATTCAGTGCTAATAAAGATTTTCATTAATATCTTATGGCTTCTTGGCTGGCACATTTAGCATTTCCAGTTATACCAGAATACAAATGCTGTAAGAATTGGATTTCTAATATATTAAGTGTATATGTATTAATAGAAAGTTGAATAATAGCTCAACTATCTATTTCACTAATCTGAATGAAGAAATATGATTCCTACTCCATAGCTGAGGCTACTCTTGCTGACCACTGCATAATATAGAGTCTCCATTGACCATTGCCAATACAATTAATTTGACTAAAGATTACTAATTTCTACTCATGTTTGTTTGTTTGTTTGTAATGATTTTGGATTCACCCCGAAGGGGTGCCCAGCTAAGTTACCATAAGCCGGCCGACCACTGGTGGTCATGGCATTTTAATTGACAACTTTGTATACCCCTGTCCATCGGAAACTTCCTGTCCATCCGTCGGCTAAACTACGGCCAAACTAGCTCACGCAGCACCTACTTCTGACTCAGGCAAAGTTGTTCCCTCCCACTTCCCGCTACCCGGTGGTGGGCACAAGGCCAATGAAACTCCACCTAGCGCACCCCCATTACTAATCTCTCGTATGCTCGACCTGTGGTGAATTTGACACAGGGAACTCAGTTCGTGCGACATCAACCTGTAATTGCCAGGGAGTCTGCATTCGATGCGACATCAACTTGTACGACAAGGAGTCTGCTCGGGTGGGGGGAGTGGCGGGATTCGAACCCGTAAAGAACCGCATAGTGGTGGCAAGGCCATACCACCACACTAAGGGGCCACTCCCCATTTCTACTCATGTACGGTGCATGTGGTTTGATAACTAAATGCAATGAGTATTATTTTCAATTGTTCAACTTTCTTCAGATTGATACATTTGGGCAGTACTTTGGTTATTTTATACATCATTGGAAAGACAAATAGTAACTGCTTTACTGACATAGTATGAAATAGAAAATTTGCTGGTGAGACGGTTCTGCAATATCAATCTAAAAATGTAATCTTCTATAATGTGATATAAATAATATGCTAATGTACTTGAAATAAGATATTATGATATATGATATCTGATATTGTTCAGTCACAGAATTGTAGTAAGTCCTGGGGAACCCATTCTTAGTCAAAGACTATTGAGTTGTTGATTGGCTTTATAGTATATCAGGAAAAGAATAAAGCTTGTTGTATTGAACAGACATTGCTATATGGGTGTTTGTTATGTATGATCCAAATTTGTTAGTATATGTTAATATTGACTATTCAGATTACAGTTAGATATATTTGCAGTTGAACCCAAATCACTATATATCTCTCCACTCTGTGGATTTCATACATCAATGGCAGATTCTATGCTGCTTAGTAGCTTATATTGTTGTACATACTTCTCAAAATCCACTATCTTGGTAATTTAGATATATTCAAAAAGTTGTACTTCGGTTTGGAAAGTATTTTGTCTAGTCTAGATTTTTAGAATTATACATTACAAATGGAAAGTACAATTGAATAGATTGTCATAAGAATATCATTATGAGAATTGAATTCTACCTCTCGATTACCAAAGTTAAAGAATATAATACCCTCAATATGAGTGATATTTGTAGTCATAATGGTATTATATTTTTTGAAGTGAATGCAGCAGGGGTGACTTGAACTTCACATGCAGTACTCATATTGCAAGAATAGTTAGTGCGTATTCTTACAAATTTGGAAATTCTAATTTGGAATTACTGTAATAGATAGTTCAGAGTGCAAATTTACAGCTATAGCTTTGAAAGTCAAAACCAGAACACATTCTTCCTAAACTAGTATTATTCAATGAAGTCTTAAATAACGTTACCAACTAAAATATACAGACTGTAATTTCAGAATACTTTGAAACTGTATCATCCATTTCATTACATGAGAATGCAAGATGAACAACTTCTGTTACATTCTATATACAATTGTCAATATGTAAAAGGGCTGAAGTGAAATGTATTAATGTTGAAACTAAAGTTAATTGAATGAATTTGAAATTCAAGTTTGTACAGAGAAAACTACAATAATTATCAATCAAGCTTTCAAAGTGGAGAGTTGTCTGTATTGAAAGGACAATCGGTCCTAGGAAAATCAATCAATCTTCTCTGATGCCTGTTAAATTGGCTCAATTAACTGTTTGATTATAATTTTTAATAATGATGAATACCCTGATATTGTAAAAGAAATCTAAATAATGCAGTTCTATGACATTAAAATGATTTTGACCATTACAGTGATCCTTTACTGCATAATGTTGTCGTATATTAAACAACATTCTCAGTATTCTAAATCATTCTAGTAGTATGACACTAGTTTTGCTAGTATGTATTCGGTCGATGAGAATATCTACATTTACTCAAGTTCTCTAATATATTGCGATTGTCTAAAATCAAATCACTGTGACCTAAACCCTGAAGATTCTTTATGTTATTTATTGGGTTGATACTGGATACAAGTTCCATGTATATTTGACTCAATGAATGATATGTTTTGGCAGTTATTGTAAAGTGCTGCTTTTGAGTGTTGGAGGTTCAAATGTTAGAACCAACCAACAGCAGAAAGATTCAATATTGAAGGCAGACCATGATCTGATCCTGCAGAGAATCATTCGCATGGACAACTCTTATAGCAGAATCCATACATCATTTGATTTGCAAGACTCTTTAGTGCTAGTTATTTGATATAAAATAGTCTCTAACAGGGTGGGATGGTACTGCTTTCATACTGCTGTCCAATATGTAGATTAACGGTTGCCAGTGATTTAACAAATTTTGCTGGAGAAGTATGTAGAGGCAAATCAGACAATATTGGAATAATCATTTTGGACAGTATTTTGCTATATAGTGTACTATCTCTAATATAGAGTCTGTCAGAAGACTGTATAATGTGGCTGAATTGTCTGTTGTAAGTTCCGATAGAGAATCTTCAATCATTTTTTTTTTCTCCTTTATCAATTGCATTTCTCTTTTTTGCTAAATCGATACTATTTTTGAATTAGAACTTCCATTCAAAGCACACTCTGTTTTGATTGATATCATCCTTCAATTAACAATGTTCCTGTATTATGACATACTTTCTGCACTCTGACTAATGTTGTCTATATCAATATAATGGCACCCAATATTTATTCTGTTGAAGTTCATTCTTTTTGAATTTATCTAGTCATCTGTTCTTGGTGACAATGTGTATAAGATTTCTGCAAACATATTATGTTGATAGTGTATTTCACGGAGAGATTGAGTGCTCCGAATGTATCTTGTATTATTCTGGATCTAGCTACCATATAGAAGTCAAATAAATCCCCATATCAAACAGAGTTTGACAATAACAATGAGAAAACAAACGCTGGAAAATATTCTGGAACATATATAGTAAAGTCATTTTCCAATAATATAGCAGTATACTAACATTTTACTCTTTACCTCAAGATCTAGACTGGTTATTATATTTCTCTTACCCACTCTGTAATTGTCATTTATATTCAGATAATACTGGCCCACAGAAAGTCATACTTGTATAGCATAAGAACTTAATCTGTATCTGAAATTACATAATAGAACAACTCTGTACTTTGCAGTTTGAACAAGATAAGAAGTTTCAAGTAGTTAGCTCTTGTACATTTACTTATTCCATATAGTTGCAATAGCAGACTCAGTTTGACAAAAACATTATTCCAGTAGTTTAATAAATTTCAGAATTTGGGAAAATAGTTCAGAGATCAGATTTTGCTTATGAGAAGTTGTTTGATCTTCAAGTTTGCTTCTAATATGGCCGAGATATAAACAGCAATAATTTCTGCCTACTATATTTGCATTAATGATTATCTGGAGAATAATTAGCATTGAGGTTATTACCCTGTACGAAAACAACATCAGTTGGTTGGAAACCTATTTGCATCATATTTACTACATTCTACCTGATGATGAAACACACTAAACATGTCCTGACAAACTATAGACTCAAATTATAATTGTCAACAGATCATTTAGTAAGGAATATATTACAATTGAACATCATTCTTATAATACAATAAATCTGATAACTACTCAACAAATTTCTAAGAGCTATTTTGAGATTGCATTGATATCAAATAACATATATACTACTTTACCTCTTTGTTATTGTAAAAGTATCTTTTATTTGCAGTTGACTGTGTATATAGTTTTACATATATCAATAGCCAAGTTAGTTTTTCTGTATATATATTGTTAACTTTACGATAGTTTCAAGATAGAGTTTCAATAGTAATATGACTGGCGATGCCAACTGTTTTCAGCTGACAGATATTTCATTTACTTATTGCATGATGGGTTTTATGGATATTTGCTTTCCATTGAGGAATAGAATACCAATACTATCTGTTATCCAAATAGATATATTTACATTTGCATTTATCGCACTTTGAATTTGCCTTAGAGTGTGCTGATTTTCCGATATTCAGCTGTGCAATATGTAGCGGAAATATTACATGATGATGTGATTAGGGTTTACTGCAAATTTTGGATGAGTTTTTCTAGAAGTATTTATAATTTGGAGTATTTAGTGTATTCAGATACAGAAATGATACTGATATAGATGTATTTAGTAACTCAGTGAACATTCCAGATATATTGATTTTTTCTATGGCTACTATCATATCACAGGATATGATTTACCTAGGCTTTCTATTTAACATTTGTAGTATTTTACGGCTACCATTAGTATTCTGCATTTCACTTTTGGCAATGAAGAATCAACTGGCAAATTTGGTTTCTGAGCTTCTGTACTTAGTTTGAAACAATCAATTATTGGTATGACATACCCATTTTTCTACAAATGCAAAGTGATAGTTGCCAACACGGTAAACTATATATAGAAGATATCACTGACTGAATATGTTTAGGTATAAATTATTTCATACTAAACTATCTGATAATATGTACATCTTTGGCAATGTATAATTATTTATTGGTAACCATGAATATTTGGAATAAACTACTGAATGCCACAATTAGATCAGTCTGACTATTTGAATAGTACAACAATTGACTGGAATGAATATCTTCAAATTTTGAAAACCTATACTTTGAAAGATAGTGCTTCAATTTGCAAAACTTGATAACATCATATAATACTTTATAATAATTTTTTTTGACAACATATCAACGAATCAAAAAAACCAGCCCATTGTTGTCTTGTATAGATCTAGCCCACTTACAATGGTATCAAAGTGATATAGTTAGTACTATACATTAAAATAACTATTTGATATCTGGAGCTATATTAACAAAATATAAATCAGTCCAGATGCCAGATTCAAACTTTCCAGATAGTCCTGTCAGCCTCACAAGTGCTCCTAATTATTTCAGACCCTTCCAGGCCTCCATAGAGCTAAGCAATATAATCTTAGATGCTGTAAGAGTATTTTGATATATTCTTGAATATACCTGCAGTTATGGAGGTGCATTTGAGATGCTATAATATTTAGCTTATAGAATTGCCAAGTTATGCAGTAGCAAAGATCTCTGTTCAGATCAGTGGGAGACCACAAGAGTACATGTGACCACTATGAAGATATGTGGGAGACCTCATTTATTGTACAGTATTGTCACATCAGTGATTCTTACAGTCCAGATTTCGATAACTAGATACATTTGGACTTGTTATATTAATCTTTGTTAAACATTTGAGTTTCCTAATCTCAAGAGGTTTTGCTACATTATGGTATAATATGTACTATCTTTCTAATTCTGTTTATATATATAGATACTGTTAATCTGGCTGCAGACAGTACTCCAGCGCAACTGGAGAAGTTTCTGGAAGCAGCTATTAACTAAACTTAAGGATGCAATTGGAGGCTGGAAATGTGTGAACTTAGAGGTACTGATGGAGTGAACTTAGAGATACACTAGGATGTGTTGTTCAAGTGGGTTCGAAGAGGCATTTATACACAGTGATTGGGTGAATATAAACACCAGATTTGGAAGCTGTGATGGAGTAATCTTCATGATGCACTTGGATAGACCAATACTGTGAACTCAAAGATGCACCTTGAGGTTATTGGTGGGTGAACTGAGAGATGCAACTAGGGGGTAGTGATTGAGCAAGTGGGGATGTGCACTTTGAGGACATGATTTAAGTTCCGGGATGTACTTTGACACTATTATCTAGTGAACTGTAACATTGCATGTTGAAACTGGAATTGATTGTTCTTCAGTATGCACTTGGAGGCCATCCCCAAGTGAACTGTGAGATGCACCCTGATACTGTTATGATATGAACATAGAGATGTGACTTGGTGGCAAAAATTGATTGAATTTAGAAATATACTCAGAGGCTGTTATTGGGTGAACTTGGAGTTGTACTTGCAGGCCATGATTGAGAGAGTGTGGAAAGTGATTGAGAGGCTATGATGGGGTGACCTTGGAGGCCATGATTCAGTAATCTTAGATATGAACTTCAAAGAAGTAATTGAGTGAGTTGGGAGATACAGTTGGAGGTCATGACTGAGTGAGTTTGGAGATACACTTGGGAGACAGTGATGAAGTAGATTCAGAGGTGTATTTGGAGGTGGTGGATCTGGTGGCAGTGAATTGAAATGGAGGCAAGATGGGAATTGCAACTGTGTTCAGTTGTGAACCTGCAATCCTGGAAATACAGTGCTTCGAGAATAACCAGATGCTCTCAGACATGATAGAAGACAGTTGAAAGACTGACTAGCAATAGCAGATAGTTTATTATGGGTAGATTATGTATGCTGTATTTGGTCATGAATGAGGTATAGAGAGATAGAGACGGTTGACATAGCTGTAAATCCTCAGGTGATGGTGGAGTTGTGGATGAGAATTAGAGAGATGGCAGATAGAGATAAATGATGATTGGGGAAATCACTATGAAATGCTGGAATGTATAAGAATATTGGATTGAAGTTTGTGTAGTATATTTGATGTGGATGGTAGGACTAGAAATTCAGGGAGCAAGAATACTGATATGAGGTATTATCAACCCAACAAGGCAGGTTGTACCCCTGAGTTCCCACATCCCCACACATCCTTCTTTATTATTGCAACCTGTATAGATCATTACTTCCTTTCATGTTTACAACTCTATTATTACTGCAAACCAAGAAGTAAAGTTATCCTTCTTTATATCTCCAAGGCATAATCATGAAATAGCACTGTGTAATGTATTCGCCAGTGCTTGATGGTCTCCTGGAAAGTTTTGTATCACTTTCCCAATTTTGAGTTAACTACTAAATGTCACTTCAGCTCCACATATATTTCCCTACTTATCTAACGCTATCAGCCAGCTCTTCATAAGTGTTTATATTATGTCAACTTGTTACAATGCCACAGTTCTGCCCAGCCACCCTGTTCCCTCAATGGTGTCATACAAGTAAATCTCTAACATGGCTCGATCATGCCTTGAAGTGAATTTATATGCTTGCAACAACATATTGAAGTGCATTTCTCCATTCACTCCATTGCCCTGTCCAAATGCACCACTCATTGCAATCAACCACCATGTTCTGAAAGAGTAAAAATCTGTGTGTAGATGATTTGTTATATAGTTTCAGAGTCACTGAAAGAAGTATCAGAACTGACTACACACAGTGAAATCATTTGCTGACAAGCAGTAACTATGATTTCCAGATACACAATCACTATATCTGAAGAATATGACTTTGTTTCTAATTCACTATATGGTAATTCATCGTGCTTCTAAGTTTGTTGCCAACATTTCTAGCTGCTCCAAAGTTTGTATATAGTCTTTCTGTATTCTTACACATCTGTCACTCTTGCTCCCATGCGTAACTGCATGCCAAAGTGTTTGTCCAGTCAACTCTGAGATTTGACAATTGTGCAATTATTTTCCATCAACTCTCAACCAACCTCTACACCTGCCAGTGATAAACATATAATTTGTTGATATAGGTATATATGTATGTACATGAAAGAATATATATGCATTCCATTTAATCCAACTCTGATAAAGTACTCTTAACAAATGAAATTATCTAAAAGTACCTCTATTTGATATACAATCAGGCTGTTACTTACATGTTTGAATGTATAGTTCATGTATTATACTTCTGTGGAGCTTAGTGTTGATGTTACCACTGCCAGTAGTGTGAAATTTGAAGATGGTGATTGGATAGCCAATATCAACAATGGCAGCAATACCGTATTGTTATCTGATAATTTATAGCATCTAGAAATCTCATTGTAAGAAGCAACAAATTAGTGATAAATATGAATGAAATTGGATAAAGTTCCATTGCAATTACCAACAAAGATTTGCAGCCCTGGTCTCTCTTTACATCTTTTGCTTCATGACTTGCCCATCTGCTTTCTTCGCAATATACACACCAAAGAATACCTCACATTGAAATATAAAAAATATGAAATCCACAGCAGTATCGTCCCACTAGATTCCAGTATATGCTAAGCAATAAGAAAATGCCTAGAAAATGTGAAAGACTGTAATTTGATATTTGTTTTTGTTAATCAGTATCCTTCAATTGTGGTTATTAATATTTATACAGTAGCATATACAACATCAACATGTTGCAGACTAATTGGGTATTGCAATTTCAAATCAGTCTAAAGTAAATGCAAGACTATAAAGAATTTTACTACAACTTGTTAATTTACAGACAACAAGAGCTAGAGACCTAAATATCATTACACACTGCATATTCATTTCCAGAGCAGGTTCTGATGGCATATGAATCTATAGGCTGTTACCCTGAGAGACTCTGATGGATTGAAATATGTATTACTTATTACATATTGAATCCATTTACTTTGCACAATTCCTCACACCGATTCCAATCAAATACTTCAAGCATTAACTGGTACCCCAGATGAAATCCATAGCTGCTCACTGAAAGGCTAGTCAGGTTAATTACTAAGTTTTGAGAAACGGCTAGGTAATGTAATATTATTTGTAAACTTCAAATGGCCTTTTATATCTGAGGGTACTTATTTGGACTGCATGAATACACAGATATCTGCAGATACCAGTATGAAGTATATAATGGCTATAGTTACTGGTTTCTGATGCATCAGACTAGAGGTAACTGTCATCTCATTGGACTGCATAATACTTGCAAATACCTGTTGGTATCTGCAGTTAAGAACTGCTAATGAGTAATATTTGATCATGGTTGGAAGATGGTATAATTGGAAGAGTGAAATATTAACAATATTGGGATTTGACAATGTTTATCAAGGTTACAAAGATCATAAAGCTATAAAAGTTAGTTTCTGACACAAATAGCATGGGCAAATATGATCTAATAATTCTATCAGCATACAAGTGAAGTTTAACTTTGGCTAGTATCTGTTAATGTTATTATATTTGCTAAAATGATGCTTTTAAATTTAGTAATCTGGTAATACTGCCAATAGTTTGTATATTGGTAATTACAACTTATTTTTCTAGTACAACTTCATATTTTGAGGTTTCAGATATGCAACTCACAGGGTTCCAATTTGAAGACAGACTCAATGAAATTAACATACAGTGCCAGGCAATATTTAAAGAACTTACAATGCCATTATATTAGTAAGAGTTGGGTAACATGAGAGAATGAGATATATTATAATGTAAAAGCACTCTAAATAGGGTAATTTTATAATCAATGCAGCATATCGCTATATATTAGTATACAAGTATATATCAGTACAATGTAGAACAATTGAAAAGCCAGACGAAATCTCTGAGACAGTTAGATTAACATCAGTAGTACTTATAAGCAATTTCTGATACTGTCAGGCTGCTCAAACGATGTGAAAGGTACTCTCAGATAGTTCGATGCAATTTCAGATCCTGTATTCTCAAAGTTGTAGCTTATAAGAATCCTGGTCCCGTAACCTCCTACTATTTAATCACTTGTATTTCACTTTGTTAGATATGTAGTTCACAATGACTAGAAGATATACCATATCATAATGTGGAAAGTATTCCCTATCTCAGTCAATCTTACTATATTGATATGTTTTCTGTGGCTTCAGGTGATTCATGAGCACAACCAGAGAAGTACCTGCATATAGTTTTTCAGTGAACTAAAAGATAAACTTAGATTTTGCAATTCAGCAAACCAGAAAGCTGTGATCATGTGAATTTAAAAATGTAATTCAAGGTCATTACCAAGAAGTTTACAGGATGAAATTGGAGTCATAATATGGGAAAACATGGAGGTGGTGATAGAGTGAATATTGGAGATGTATCTGGAGAAGATTATGAAGAAAGTTTAGAAATCAACTGAAAGGCGTTCATAGTGAAAAGAGGGAGAATATAATGAAGAACACCGAGAGATACACGTTCAGGCCTTGAAAATGTGAACTGTGGATTTGCATCATAGACAATGGAGAGATGCACTAAGAGGCCATCATTGTGTGAGCTAGATGATTTATATAGATGTCATGTTAATGCAAACTTGGTTGCTTTTGTAATTGGGGGATCTGTTTCTGACAACTACCCTTTGCATTGGCAGGGTCTTGACTGGGAGATATTGGAATAATGGAGGTTGGCTGGATGACAGAGTGTAAACATATTTCAAAGACCCCAGCATAGATAGATATCGATCCAATAATCCAGCAGAATTGATACCATCTATTTGGCAGCATTTGATGGATCCACTGGCTGTGGCAGGCTGAAAATCGAGGGACTGTATGTAATGTGTCAGAGCCAAGCATTGCATTATACCCATCTACAACTGTCTGATATGACACATGCTACAATGGCTCTTACTTGACAATTTGTTTTGGATGCTATGAGTGGCTGAGTGATTGTAATAAACTATCCACCTTGTTGCTTCACCATTTGACCACAATTGGAGTCCAAATATACATTTTGGTTTGGTAAGCTGAGCACTGAATGGTAAGACACACTCCAACCTGCCAATATGTGTAACTATGAAGAGAAGAGAATATTGAAAGATATACACCCTGGGAGCGAAGCAAATACCGAAGGAAATAATGACAATTTTGAGGATAGTATTAACAATGTGGAATTGGAATGCCAGACAAGGTACATTTTTGAACATGTAAGTGATGAAAGATAAATACAACAAACTAGAACTATAACGAATACCTTGCCACTGGCTCTGACCTCGCAAATGCAATACGCACTGGGGAAATGGCATTGTTATTGCAAATGGTTAAAAGAGAGATTTAAAGGCACCAACCTTGCAAATGGAATCAGCACTTGGTAAAAAGCCACCCACCGAGCAGGAGAACAAATGCCACTGAACCCGCAATGTTGAAAAATTCATAGCATGTGGCAGTCACCGTGTTATTTCGACAAATGCTCATATTGTAGCACCAATCTTACAATCACTTCCCGCATCAAACAATCGGGACTAATCCAATACAGGAATAATAGTAACCGACATTACAATTGCAACTGATATCCAACAATTAGCACCAATCCAAAACAGCGAAAATACGCACCAACCTCCCAGATACAATCAACTCTGACAACTGGTACTGACCATATACCAGGACTATAAAACTGAAAGGAAGAAGGGTATTATTGCTGTGCTAAACAAGACACTGATCTAAAGGTAAACCAAGAAAGGAATCCAACATAACTTGTAAGATTATGAAGATTTTAATACTGATAGTACTAGCTATTGGAGTTGTTTACAGAAAATAGAATACTAGTAAAAGATGATCTGGCAGTAATCAAAAGAAGAAAACTATCTATAAGAGACATTGAAGCTGGGTTAAGAAAGAAACAAAAGAAAGAGCCCCCCTCAGAAAGACCCCCAATTGACTCCAGTTCTCATTGTCTAAATCTCACAAACGGGCTGTAACGGGCGGGGTCTGACGTAGGTGATATTGGTAACAATAATATGATATAGTAATCAGGACAAGGCGCGTCGAAGTTCGTATCGAAAAGATCAAGCCAAGACCAAAGTCAAAGTTATTTCAAAGTCATACTTGCTGTGTTATACAAGAGAACGAGTAAAGAGAGAAGACAAGGAAATCCTCCAACATCGAACATCCTCTCTTTATATACCCTTCGTCTGCCACCCTTGAATCATTCCTCCTGTGTCAATGTACCATCCCAATATCTGCCCAAGATCTTACACGCCACCAACACAACTCCATCTCAGTATTACCATGCCACATCATCCGACGTTGCAACACCTCAAACCACTTCCTTATCACAACAAAATATACCACCACCATCTTACCACATTCCTACACCATCCCCGCATCTCCTAACATCTCCACCTTTCCTTAACACTAATTCCTTCCATACAGCCGATACTATTCCTAAGTACTATCCAACCAATCACTAGTACCCCAAGCTGTGACTGTATCCCCCTCCTACTTTCGAGGTCCTCCGAGAACATTATCCAATGGTCCCAATTTCATCGAATATCATGGATGAAACTACCCTACCGCTTGCAACCCGTCCACGAACTTAGCAGGCTCACATGTTAAAGAAACATACCCAGTCCAATGTATCAGATACTGTAACTGTTTCCGATACATCTGACCATATTCAATACTTGAAACCTCATACTGCTCTTCTCCATCGACCTCCACCATGGGCGGCGGATTAATTCGATGTCCTCCAAGAGGATCATTAACCACTGGGTCCAAACGGGATATGGGTTGTACTCGATGGATCCGTATTGACGCAGGTAATTCCAGCTCGTAAGCATATGGGGATATCTGACAAACAACAGTACAAGGCCCGAAACGTTTCCAATTAAGTTTACCTATACGCCTCGTAGTTCGAATATATCGAGCATCCAACCATACTTGATAGCCTTCTTGAATAATTGGAGCTGGAATATGTGCAGAATGTGCTCCCTTGTAATGGCGGCACGTGACCCGGGCTGGGTAACGGCCATCTTATTTAGTCGGCTCGCCACAAGCCTTAGATCTCTACCAATAATCTCACCTATACATCTACATCTACTATCACTCGCATCCACGTTTGCAACCGTATTCCTATAATTATCATACATATACCTATGAGGCCGAATGCAGGCATACTCGCCCTTACACTATTATTGCATTTTCAGTAAACGGATATGTTTCGCTCACGGGATTACGAGTTGATGAGTTTTACCCCTTTTCTGACACGCCATATCATGGATTCAGCAATTCAGAATACTGCCCTCCAAACGAGATCTCGAAGCATCATTACTGCGAAGCACGAAGCATTGATCATTCCATCATTCAATTGAGCCTTCTGACGACCGCGGAGTGAAGCTCAGAGACCAATTGGCGCACAAGGCGCATCTCCGGCAATGAACACGACAACTATCATGAGTACAGGACACCACCGAGCCAATGACAAAAATCGCATACGATCGATCCAGATGAGTTCAAGATGACATCAATTACTTCCAATGGCTGCAATCGACCACCGGACACCGGAGAACTCTCGACTGCACCCCTGAACACATTAATTCACGGCGGAAAGCTATAGAGCTCAGAGACCAAATGGCGCACAAGGCTTGTCGCCGATATTAAAGACGATGATCACGAGTACAAGACCATTCCTACGAGTCAATGGAGCGTGATCACCAGTCCAAGCACCTACAATGGATGGAGTCATCGTACCCCTGAATGCCGCAATATCGAAAACCAAAGGCGAAGCCGAGACGATTTACCAGTCAGCACAGTTATGACTACATTTCTTCCGATTGAGCGAAGTGCACCTATCTCAGTTTGCATGTCCACCCATAGCTCTACCAACCTCGAAGAAGCCCACTTACAGAAGCATTCTACGGCAAACCTATGGCTACTCATACCTACGGAGGAGGATCTGTCTACGATTGAAGCACATTCAGGAGGAGAAGCTTTCCCTCAATTGAAGCGAATTTATGGCGGCGATACGTTGCGCAGCATGAAGTGCATTTACGGTCAAAGACCGACACAATTCCGCAAACTGTCTACGACGACTACAATGACTACAATGACTATGATTATCTCAGAGCACAAGGATTGTGGACAATCGAAGTTCACCTACCCTATGAATGATCTTCGACTGCAACTACATTAATGACAAAGGCAGCAATCGACAAATCAAGCGCGAACGATCTTTCGACACTCAGCAAGCAAAGAACTATTGGCGGCGCACACACTAATGGCGACTCGGGACGAAAATGTTAAGTCAATATCAATGCGTCAATGAAACACCGGATTAGGCACACATAGTTCACGATGTACAAATAAGAGACAGAAACGGCGAGATGTAACGCGTATGGGCTATTATCGACTGCGGCGCAATCAGCATCCTTACATAAAGACACCGAGGCTTCTCAAGGCGACTCGGGATGTCACATCAGGCGGCAGACATCACTACCCTCGGGATGAACGGAGGAGTGATGCAACATGCAAAGGACACCGGAAGACGCGGATCACAGTCCAGTACTTGGACTATCTCGCACCGGTACACAAATCAGTTGTGCCAGTCATGCCAATGCGTGCATACGATTTAGTACGTGATTTACCATGGTTCCACAAACAAACCTGACATCGACTGGACTCGATTGACACCCTGCAATCACCGAATGCGAGTGGAGCGGAGGAGTGACACCGATGACTACGGCAGTGGCATCGAAGGTTTCAGAAGCCGAAAATGATAACGTCAAGACAAGCTGCTGGGGCACGGTCCGGGTATACAGACACTTGGAGCAATCGCATTCGACGATCTTCTAACTAGCATTGAAGTCATTGTAGCATTTGCCCGACAGACTGGGGAATGCATAGGACTGCTGGGAGCGACTTTGGATGGCATCACTCTGGATTCACCAGGTGAGAATACAGACCCAAGCACTGGACGCGACGAGCAGAGAGCAGCGGCGGTAGTTGCAGCAGAAGAGCCCCTCCGAGGAGAGACTGGAATGACAGCTATTGGCTTGCCGAGACCCGAAGGGAGTGACCGGACGGCGGGGCTTGGCTCCTGTGTGTGTGAACCGTTAATGACAAGGCCTCCTGGATATTCCCTTCGACCACTTCCATCCTTTCATGATTCTTTGGCGAACATAGATGGAGCAGTTCGGAGATATTCCCGAATGACGATTGAGACTGAACAGCGCACTATGGAAGGCCGAAGACTTATGAAACAATTGGAAGCCCGGGCACGACGTTCCTGCAGAACCTATCGTTGAGACTATGCGAATTGGACTTACAACCACCGATATGCACATCCGCGTGATGCATTAATGCTAAGAGATGGATGACAATCAATCTTTGACTATGGCGACATACTCGAAGTTATGTGGAATTTTACCCTATCTAATTTACTTACTTTCGATGACAATCTACGAGACTAGCAATTGAATGTCGAGATGGAGATATATGTGCCAGCTGCCTTGCCGTACCGAGTACAATCCCGACTACTAATTGAAGAGACCAAATCAAGTGCCGTATGGCAGAGATTACAATGACGATTACAATACTGAATACAATGCCATATCTGTTTCGAAGTTACATTGCGGAGAATACTAGCTCGAATAAGATCCCGACTCAGGCTCAGCAATCCCGAGCTACACAACCACGCTGAAAATTGACGACAAAAAATCGACTTCGGAATCGACCCCGAATCAACTCCTTCCAATCGGTGTTCCCCACGAAGCGACATGAGATTTGTCGCTGGCGAAGCAACGACTTTCCAAAGAGGGGGATGACTGCACCGGAATCGCAACCCCTACCGCGAACAATTACTGTCCCGGAAGTGCAGCAACAATGCACCGTATGATCCAGTCACCAATTGAGAATGCTAGCAGCGGCAAATGCACCTAGACATGAATCGACTAGTGGACTCAGAGCACGACGATAAGTCAACCGAGTCAAGTGATGGCAAGCACACCTACAGATGAATCAACAAGAGCCCCCGAGGAGATCCAGCGAGCGCACCCCGCGATCTAAGACCATAAGTTCACCTAGCATACAACGGACGTCCAGTAGACCTGCAAATGCACCAGAGGGACGATAACTTAAGCGAGCCTGATCCATGCCGAATCAGTGCAATATGGCAACCGAAGCATTCCGAACGCGATACCGAATGACCGCAATATCACTACCAAATTGGCCCCGAAGGAGATCGAAAATGACCACCGAGCGTACCGAATAGTCTACCGAATGGCATCAAGCGATGATCACCGAGATGTCACAGCGACGGATATCACTGCCGAAGGACTTCACATGGAGATCGAGAGGATTACCGGGAGCCTTAGTTTACCAAGCCACTGACCGACATGATTACCGAATGGAGTACTGCAGGATCAAAAACTATCGCCGAACGGCATACCAAACTGAATGCGGGACGATTGTACCAAAAGAATATCGACAAGCCAACGGATATCCTACCGAAGCTATCATCCAAATGACATTTACCGAGAAGCAGTCCACCGAGACCCTACCAAATGCCGAATCAAGAGATGCCAGAATCCGCATATGCAAAGTGGCTTTCCGAGAGCAGAAGCGCGCTCCTATTGCGGTGAGTATGACCACCCAGTGTGAAGCTTACATGTTAGATATGGATCAATGACATACCGCCCACGCCTGATGCAATTGGCGCATTCTTCCACCCTCAAATGGTCACCAGCGAGTCACATGGGAACCGACGGCTATGACGATGCCAGGAGCGACAGCTCACATCATTGCCCAAAGTCAAGACGAGACGCCATTGCAATGACATCGAGACTGAGAGCATTGGAACGCCTCATACGACACTAAGTCAACAGGCAGAACAAGTCAAGACAAAGAGCCGTTGCAATAACGTCGAGATTGAGCGCATTGGGACGTCTCATACGACAGTCAGTCAACAGGCAGAGCAAGGCAGCTTAGTCACTGGACAGCGGGCGACGCAGAAGGACAACCGAAGCCGAAGGAAGATAGTCTGCAGATAAAGCGAAAGCCGAACCAAATTACGTATCGAATCACAAATGAATCCCAATATCAATTCGGAGATCCAAGTTACACTGCTACCGAGCCACGATGGCAATCGACAATGGATATGATGGAAAAGTCAACGACGGAGCCACGAATTTTCAAAAGCGGGAGATAGCCGTGTTGAATCAGGCAAGTCCTACCGACAACCCACCTTCAAGTCCTACTGACAAGCCAAAAGCCCACCGGAGGCAGTCTACCGAGACACGTACCGACAAGCCTACCCAGAGGTTGATCAGGATGCTACTGAAGCCAGCTATCGAGAGCGCAACCATGAAGTCGACCGGATGGTCACTGAAGCGGAGTTCGAACGACTATTACCGAACCAAGATGTGTCTATGAGTCAAGGCCGATGTGGCGGAAATCCTGGAACAGGAGATCGTACATGGTAGCTTCCATAGGAAGCTACGATAATGGAGGTTTCGTTTCGAGGAACAGAGAAGAAGGAAAGAGATGATGTCGATGGCGTGATGCAGAGCCGCGATAACCCTAACCCAGTCACGTACCCACTCAATTGTGTGGATTTGTAGTGGTGGGAGCTGTTTCCCACCACACCGAGTACCGATGACTACCAGTTGCAAGATATACTCTACAGAACATGCAGAAGCACTGCACAGAGCTCAGACAGCGCTACTGCGCTTGAACTTGGTAAGTATAACCATCTTAGAGAAACTTATGTGTTAGGTGTCTAGGAATGAGACTATACGAAATTGACGTCTACGATTGATGGCTACAACTGATGCCGGAAGCGGAAGCTCCCATTGATGCCAAGTCATGAGCGGAAGCTCTAACACCCTAACAAATTCCGACAATGACCTAAGCCGAGATACACGGCCTACGAGTGCGGTACTGGATGGCTGGTCGGACGCTGTATGAGTTCAGGAGTGGAGACATAGAGGAATTGAGGTCCAAGGCTCGGGAGCGGAAGAAATGGGTCAATAGAGTTTCGGAACTCAGGACTGGAGGAAAGTTATCAATTAGGTGTTCCTTTCTTCTGTTTCTCCCTTCTCTTCTCTTCTCTTCTCCATCGGTCATTACTTCTGTGGATCTCGGCCCAGTATAAATGGCGTCGGCACGGGTTTCACCATCTCCAGATCTCAGTCAATGGGAGGTGGAGTTTCCCCGTGCGCCGGATCCGCCGGAAGGTCACCCTGAGCGGTACTGATCGGTTGTGGGACTGACAGGTTCGTACGATTGCGTATGTCGAACGATTGTTTGATTACTCCCTTTCATTCTCTTCTATTGTACTGGCTTTTGCAGCCCAGGAGGTCTGCGCCTAAAGAGGGGGATACTCTAATGGCGGCACGTGACCCGGGCCGGGTAACGGCCATCTTATATAGTCGGCTCACCACGAGCCTAAGATCTCTACCAATAATCTTACCTTTACATCTACATCTACTATTACTCGCATCCACGTTTGCAACCGTATTCCTATAATTCTCATACATATACCTATGAGGCCGAACGCAGGCATACCTGCCCTTACATCCCTCCCGTTGCACCGCTTGGCATCGCCTCATTTCTACTCGGAGGTGTTCATGGGTGTGTTGGATTGTTGCCTGGACCTGATCGGCATTTGAACATCGATGGTCTTGATCCCTCGTCGGTGACCCTGCAAATGTCATCCAAGGATGCATGCCCGGAACGGCATAGAACGGAGAGCGCTTAGTAGTTTCGGACGTCTCATCATTCGCAGCAAACTCAGTCAACAGCAGCCACTTTACCCAATCATCTTGTTGATGATTGATGAATACTCGGAGATAATGTTCCATGCTAGCATTGATTCGTTCTGTCTGTCCGTCTGTCTGTGGATAGAAAGCCATCGACATTGTTAGATCAATCCCCAATTGACTTCATATCTGTTGCCAAAAGATTGACGGAAACTGTGCACCTCAATCTGAAATGAATGTCAACGGAAGTCCATGAAGATGTACTACTTCCCGCAAGAACAATTCTGCCAACCCCCAAGCATCTATAGTCGTAAGACATGGCATAATATGTCGCATCTTGGAGAGTCTATCTACTACTACCCAAATTGCATCAAAGCCCTAGCACTCTGGCAATCCCACCACTCAATCCATCGAAATATCTTCCCATGGTTGCTCTGGTACAGGTAACAGCCAGAGGACGCCAAACGCTGAATGTCGTGAGCTCCGGGATCATTGTCAATCATGCCAATTTTGTACATACTGATCAATGTCTTTCCGCATTTCTTTCCGGTAATACTTCCGGTGAAGAAGGTGGAATGTTTTTGCCCGTCCTGAATATCCTGCTTGCGCTGTATCATGATGCTCCTGTATAATGCATAGGCGTAACTCATCATTATCCGGCACAGATACACTCCCTCTGTACTTGATCTGTCCTTCTTCCTCAGTACTTTCCGCAACTGCAATCTCCTGTAACCCACTCTTGATTCGGATTGCTTCCAGTATCCTTCCTGGTAGCAGGTCAGTCTCCTATGCCATTGGCATATGTTCAGAAATAGCCGGATGGCCCTGGGCGGGCAGGCTGTCCGCCAAAAAACACAATTGTTCCGGTAGGTTCTGTGGCTTTAGATCAACCTGTTCCATATTTTTCAATCTTGGTCCCTGCGTTCAGGGAGGTCTCCTGGCCTTCTTGTCAAACCATCAGCCTTCCCGATTGATTTTCCTGGTCTGTGAACAATCTAGTAGTCAAAAGAGGTTAAAAATTCTAACCATCATGCCTGCCTTCGATTGAAAAGGTTTTTTGTCGTAAAGTACTCGAGGTTCTTATGGTCAGTTATCAACGGTAAGGGGTACGCGGCACCCTCGCATTCCGGTCTCCATTCCTCGAGAGCTTTAATGATCGCCATAAGCTCCTTATCATATATATCATAATTGCATTCGGCTGATGTAAGCTTCTTCAAAAAGTATGCCACAGGATGTAGCACTCCATCATCGTCACACTGTGATAACACTCCGGCAGATACATAATCAGAAGCATCTGTTTCAATATTAACCTCTCTTTCATGGTCAAAATGTCGAAGAACTGGTGCCATTGTAAAAGCTGTTACCATTCCTTCAAATGCCAATTGTTGTTCTGCTTCCCACACAAATGGTTCATCCTTCAATGTCAAGTTTGTTGACAGTACCGCGTTTTCAGAATATTTGGAGATGAATAGTCAATGATGATTGCAAAACCCGAGAAATTGTTGTACTTCGAACAGGCTATTCAACCTGCCATTCTGTGTCTTCCTCTCCCAGCTCTGATTTCTCACTGTCTTCACCGTATCTTCATCCATTGATATGCACTTCGTCAATATACGCAACCCTAGATATCTCACAGTTTTCTTATGAAACTCGCATTTCTTGGGTTTCAAATACCACCCGGCTTCCAAGAGTCTCTGCATAATCCATTTGACATGCTGCACATGTTCATCCTCCGAGTTACTATGGATTAATATATCATCCAAATAAGCCGAAGCAAAGTCATCTAGAGCCTCCCTTATGGTATTATTAATATATCCCTGGAAATCGGCAGGAGCATTCATTGTTCCAAACTGCATAACCATTGGTTCGAACAGCCCATATCCTGTCCTGAAATCAAACATATGTTCATCCTCCACTTTAACCCGTAACACGTTATACGCTCCTCGGACATCATGTTTTGTATATATCTTCGCTCCTCAATGTAAATTGAAAGTTTCTCATATTACAGGGAGGGGACACCAATTCTGAATTCTTTTGCTATTGATATCCTGATGATCAATGCAAAATTGTAGCCCTCCATACGGTTTGTTCACACAGAGGACTGGTGCCGCGAAGGGTAATGATGACTGATGAATAAACCCCTTGGATATATTTTCCTCTAGCCATTCTTTGAGGGTAACTAACTCTGCCCTTGACATGGAATAGAGGGGGCCCCATGATGGTGTCTCACCTTCCTTCAGGCGCACTTTGTGATCAATGCCTGGTCGATGTGGTGGGAGGTGATCAGCTAAAACATTATTGAACAACGGTAGAAACTCATGATATTGTTTGGGGATAATCTCCTCCAAGGGTCGTTCCTTAAGATCCTTTGCTTCAATGGCTTTATTAATCTCATAAACAGATGCTTTGAACACCATGAGCTTCCCCTTCTTAACTGTTCGAAAAAACGAAGGTCCATTTAGCATGACAATATTTCCTTGGAACGGTCGTTGTGGGTGTATTTGTGGTTGGAATATTCCACCTGGGGAATATACTGGTTCGGGAGATTCCTCTCAAACTCCTTGTAACGTGACGGGTACATCATGGCAATGTGTCGTGCCGTATTGTGATCCATAAGTACCCTGATTGGATGCAAACCATGCTGCAACATCGTGTAATCTCAACCAGGGGATTCCAGGACCAATTGGATAATGTCCCAAATTCGTAACGAACATAGGTAGCTGTTCCTTATGATCCTGACTCATCATCCCTACTTTCGCAATATGCATAATATCCACTGATTCTATTGGTGTTCCATCGATAACTTCGACCTATCATTTCTCTTTTAACTCCTTAACCAGTATCTGATGATGGTGAGCAAAATCGTGATGCATAAATGCTATGCCTGTAGCTCCGCAGTCAATCAGCGCATGTGTGGGTATTTCTTGATCATTCATGGTCAATGTGCAGGATATCACTAAATGTTTCCCTTCCATTGATTCTTCTAATACCTCCACCTTGCTAACTGAAAGATGCGAAATTCCAAAACATTTCAAAGTATTTAAAACAAAACTTTTTCTGTTAACCAAAGCACCATCCTGGTTCTGTTGACCTAATCTTTTCCTGATTCCCCGGAACCTGCCCCGGTTCCTAGCTCGTGTATTTCCTCTGCAGCCGCCCTGAACGTCGGAGCCTTTTTCGTCGCCGTGCATTCTGCCACCCTTGGGTTGAACCCACCACAGTACGAACTCCTCTCATCCATAAATCTCGTTGCCCTTTGTTCCGCAGAAATCCATCTGCTGCCTGCACTGAGGTCCATGGGTGCGGGTCCCGTATATCCCGCCACTGTTCCAGCGGGAGCTGCTGTGGGATCCCTTGGAGGGGCCGGAGGTTTGGGGGAAGAGGCAAAACCTGTCCCGCCTCCCCTATTGTGTGCGGCCTTCTCCGCCCGCCATTGTTGGATCTGATTATTCTGCTTCTGACACACCATTACAAAGGTAGGGAGTTGCTGCGGCATAATGCTATACGTAAAGGAGTCCTTGATTGCTTCGGACAATCCGATTCGTAAAGCGTTCCGTGAGGCCAAGGGATTCCGATGCAGGTCCGCAGTAATAACCTGGAACTCAGTGTAGTGCTGAGAACACTTGGGGTTATTTCGTTTCATCTCCCGCATCTGCCGTCCAGTAGTGGCTACCTCTATCGGGGTCCCCAAAAGCCGCTTCCAGGAGTTGGATAACAGCTAGTAGGTCATCCAGCCGAAATGTTCAGTCCTCGCGGACGTGTGGCAAGACCGGGCCTATGGCTATACCTCTAAGGCAATTGAATGCATACCGCATCTTCGACTGCTCGTTGGGAACCCTGGCCGGTTTGTGTTGTATCACCATCCGGAGTCGACCAATCCAGCCTCTCAAATGAGATCGATCCGACCCTGAACAGTCCGGGGAGTCCGCAAATTTCTGGTCTCTGTCGTTGGGAATCCGTGGGGCCGCGGGAGTTGCCCCGGCTGCCAATGTACGAGCATTGGCTAACCGCGTCCTCAACGCGCGGACTTCCTGTCCTGATTGCTGTGCATCCTGGGTCATCGCGAGGAGGTCTTCACGGAGTTGTGCATCGGTGCCCTCCACCGCTGTTCAGGTCCTGGCTTCGGCGAAATCAGTCTCTAGCCACCTGATTCTGTTCCCCGTCTCAGTGTGGTCGCATTGCGGTGGTAGGAACTGCTGGGCCTGTAGATCCATAATCTGTTTCTGTAACACGATTATGTGGGCGGGGTGATCACACACCCTCTGTACGAGATTCGCGGGGTTGGTGTACTCAGCTACCTGCCTCAGCACTTCTTGTGCTGTCTCCAGCATCGTGTGTCTCTCTATGAAGTCGTTGTCCGGTATGTTCCGATGGACGCTTCCGCCTATAATGGCCCGGTCGTCCTAGGACACCAGCGCCACTCGGTCATGTTGTTCTGACCCTGACATCGCCACGAATCAGTCACATCTACCAGTGCCCATTAAATGCATTAATTTCGGAAGGAGTAGGGGTTGGGGGCTCGATAACAATCAACGGGACTGGTCCAGATGTTGCCTTTTCTGCTGCCGCTGGTGCGTGTCCTTCAGTTGAACGTGTTCCTAAACCATTATGTTCTTCACACACACAAGTTGTTCAGGGTAACAATCAAACCAAGTGTGGGCGCCCCAATACATAGTCCAACTGTTTCCAAATACCGGGTCATCGTGTTCCATGCGTCCTCCGTATGCGGCAGCTTCTGTCCAGTACACATTCCAAGGGAGGGAACGGCAGATTGATCCCAAAACGCTGCTTCCAACAGCTCATCTTCTATACGTTCTGCAAGTATTGCTCCAATACTATCGAAAGCATTCAATGGTTCGGGTTCCGAAATTGAACATGATACTCTGACAAGATCACACCAGTTACTTCGGGAAATACAATCACTGTCGTACTCGGTCATCCAAGTATGGGGACCAATGTGGGTACTTACAGATATTGAATCTGGTAAGTCGTGGTAACTTCTCGACACAATCGTCGCAAACATGAATCCACCGCTGGTCGGGTCCAAGATATACCCATGAAGTTACAGAGCAAGGTTCATTACAATACTTACAACCGTTCCAATGATGCAGGCACATTTAATTCCGTATGATCACGACTACACAGATAGCAGATCGAAATATAACTCTCGGCAGTTTCACAGTAGTACCAAACACACTCAAGGCAAGGAGTCAAACAATATTGACAGTACATTCAATATCAGGTATGGTGTAGAGGACTCATTCTAGTGTAACGGGCGGGGTCGGACATTGGTGATATTGGTAACAAACATATGATATAGTAATCAGGACAAGGTGCTTTGAAGTTCGTATCAAAAAGATCAAGACAAGACAAAAGTCAAAGTTATTTCCAAGTCGTACTTGCTTTGCTATATAAGAGAACGAGTAGAGAGAGAAGAAAAGGAAATCCTCCAACACCAAATATCCTCTCTGTATATACACTTCGTCCGCTACCCTCGAGTAATTTCTTTATGCTCCGATGTACCATCCGAATATCTGTGTATGATCTTGCACTCCACCAACACAACTCCTTATCAGTATGACCGCGCCACATCATCCGATGTTGCAACACCTCAAACCACGTCCTTATCATAACACATTATACCGGCACCATCTTACCACATTTCTACACTGTTCCCACGTCGCCTAACCTCTCTACCTCTCGGTAACACCAATTCCATTCATACACCCGACACTATTCTTAAGTACTATTCAACTCATCACTTGTAACTCGAGCCGTGACACAAGCAATTTACCCTGGATAAGCAATTCTTGCCAATTCGCTGCATAAAGTACAATTAGATCTCCAAACTCCAAGACCAATGAATCTGTCAACCAATTATATATGATCTGCTTCTGCTGAGAGGGGTTCCTGATATTGTATCAGTTTCTGCGGTGCTGGGCCCTCAAGCATGGTTGGATCTTGCATTGATGCCTTATTTCACTATGTGTTCAATGAAAGGAAATTCATCAAGTTCTTTGCCCTTGCCATGCCATAGGAAATACAGAAAATGCCACTCCGTGGAACAATTGACACCCAAGTGTTCAGAGAAGCAGATATCACCAAGTATGTGACTGAAATATGAAACTCTATCATATTGCACTGGAACTAACTGAGCAGCTGAAGACATTATTTTTACCTTCCCATACTGCTGCTCTGATGTGATCCTCAAGAATATGAAGATGTTTGACAGATATGTGATGAACGACCAGCAGAAGTGGACACATAACATTGAAGATACATCCTGCTTCACCAATTGCAGAGTATATATGATCATATATTTGAACTTCGAATGACTATACAGTGACCAACCAGAATGTAGGAACTTCAGTTTGAAAGACTTTGCCCTTGCTTATGACAATATCAGCTGAATTATAATTAACATTAGAGCCTGACCAAGTATTCATAGGCGGAAATGCTGCTCAAGACCCAACCATGGGATTTCAGTGCGACAGTGTTAATGAAATTCAATCTAGATCCCAGAGAATCATTAACATTCCAATTGAACTATCTCTGAACTCTTCTTCTCCACACATGTATATTGGCTGCTACCTTAACCCACTTGGACAGAAGAGAAGTAGGCATGGTAGTGGGTGTCTCTTTATATTCTGGCACTGCTGAAGTTCTGCTCCCACAATTGGAAGTAGTGGTGAAACTTCCAGCAATTCCTAGTGAAGAGATCACAGCACCAGGCTGAGCCATGGAGGAAATGTCAATTGCTAATACTGAAAATAAAATTGACATAAACATGGAGAATATGATACAGCCCTTCAAGGCCTCAACCTTTCCAATGGGCCAGGTGAATAACCCCAGGTACAGACACTACCGGAAAACCAGAAGATACTCCACCCAAGCTGGAAGTGTACCACTACACACTGTGATGAACTTTGCATGTCCAGATGTACCAATATGTTCCATATTGTACAGGCTGGGGTTATATGACTAATAGTAGTCTTGGCATGGCTCAGAATTTGATATCAATGGTTACAAGCTAGGATACATTTGCCCACTACCTCCCGTCACGCACATTACTCATGCCTGGGGTCCAGTCTAACACAAAGAACAGGACCGAATAATTGTTACACCAAGAGTAGTAAAAAGATGTGAGATATTAGGATATTGACATCTGTGGAGATTATAGTGAACGCATGTTTACCCCTGGAATGTAGCTTAGAAAGGACATATCTCAGAGGGCCAGTGCTAAGACAACTGCCTGGTACTCTGGATTTACTTGACAACTGTTGGATAGTAATCAGTATTGCTCCAGATGTTACAAGGACAAATATGAGGGTAACCAGAATGTCATTGAGGAGGTGAGTGCAAAGGAGCAGGAGAAAGATGAGGAGCAAGGCAGGAACAGTGTACAAGAGGAGGAAGGTGAAATGCAGATGGAGAGAGACAAATTGTTCAAAAACAATGGGAGAGAAAGATAGCCAGCAAGTGTACATATACAGGTGAGATTTGGCTTGGTGGATGTGAGAAGAAAGAGGATGGGCAAAATAGCCAGGGGTGATAATAACTGGGCAGGTACTGAGGAGGGGGTTCCAGAAGTTTTAACAAGTACTTGAAATACAGAAAAGAGAGCTATTGGGGAAGCAGTGGATTTCAGCAGGCAACTGGCAATTGTAGAACCAATGGAGAAGAAAGCTCCAATGACTACAATCACTCGGTAATCAAAATACAAGATAACACCTATCCAGGATGGTGCAATCAACCAAGTCTCTGGAAGTAGCTAAGTTGTTTTCATAATCCTGGTCCATTGGAATTGATAAACTGGTGAATTCATCCATCGACAACTACCATCTGCTGAAATAATCACTGTTCTTGGTGAAATGCGTTGAGGCCAGCAGCCCAGTTAAATTTAAGATTATCAGAATTCCACATGAATTGGCAGTCTTTGCCGGAAAGATCACATTAGGTATACCAAATTGATCCATGGCAGTGTATTTCCCAAGGTGCTCAGGCAGAAACCTGGGTACAAACTTCCCATGCTTACTAATAGAGGATTTGCAATATGTATGACTGGTGAAGAGATTGCCTGAAAGTTGAATATTGGGTGAAAACATGACAACTGGAAGATGATCATTGCCAACATTATTCACTCTGAGTTGACACATATTGCAAAATCTGCTCAAGTCAATATTAATGGGATTGTTATTTCTATTGCTTTGTTTTTACCACACTTCAGATCCCAAAAGATTTTGTTAGTCTGCCAGTGAGCAAATTATAACAGAATGTGGGAGGAATCTAGATCAAGAGAGTTGCAAGATCATTATCTCTACCATTAATGGGTCAGAGAGAGTGACATTTGTTGCTACCTGTCTGGGAAATAACAGCGATTCATTCCCCAGCAGCTGGGAAAACCTATCCATCTAGTTAAAGTAGATGTGACTAGGTAGATCAGAGTCTGCCTCCACACTGGGACAGAGTTAGGATATTCTGAGTGGAAAGAAAAGAGATTAAAAAGCATACAAAGCCAAAAGGAGAGGTCAGTTTATAGGAAGGGGGTTTCAGCAGGAATGATGAGTGCTCAACCCAATCAGAATAAGCTGCAATGAGTCAGTGAAATAAGGGAAGAGCAAGTCGGAAAATGAGAGGCTATTGAATAATGTAAGTATTCAGATTGGCAGAGGAATTGGTCAGATATATGATTGGGAGGAGAAGAGACGGCTCAAAGTTGGAAAGTGATATAGAAGAATGGTAACCGAGGAGAGGTTGATTTGAAAGGAGGCTCTGGTAAAGGAAAAGAGGATAACTGGAAGTGAATCCACAACTTTTGAGTGGGTTTCTGAACATAGCATTGTTGTCAAATGTGGTCATGTGCAATCTGTTTCCATGTATTTGACTCCACAGAGTGTTACTTCAGTCAATGCACCAAAACAACCTGGGTGTACACTGTTTGCAAATGCATTGCCCAAAAAGTGAAGTGTATTTTGTTGCCATACGGAGGTATAGCAGATACGAGACTTGACAAGAGAGACAGAGCTACCTTGACAAAATCTATATCTGTGAATGGGAGCCTCTGGGAGTATTTGAGTGTAGTTAGACAAGAATCTCAGCATGGTCAAATCTCAGCATTGACTGAACAGACACTCTGGCCAATACATATGTCTGTGAGTAAAGGTAACAAATATGCAAGAATATGGCGGGTCTAGTGACAATCCTAAGAGCATCTGGGAATATGGGCTACATAATTAGGAGCCTTTTGAATTACAGGCCACAGGATTGGGAGTAGGTTGAATTGCTGCTGGTGTATCTGGAAATAGTAGATAAAACTCATTATTCCATAGTGGTATTCCGATGTATTCTGTTTGCATTCTCATCCATGTATGTATGTATGTATGGATGTATGTATGTATGTATGTAATAGTGTATCAATGTGTCTATGTATCTGTCAAATCACAAAAGTTCTATGTGAACTGGCTGTGTACAGAGCATGAGTGCAATAGGAGATGCAACTGGAGATTGATGACAACAAAGTATGATGCATTGGCAAAATGTAAATCAGTCTGGAAGCCAAATGCAAACCTCCCAGATACTCTGGTAGCCCTCACCAGTGCTTCTAAGTACTTTCAGATTCTCCCAGCCCCCCCTGGCACTTTGCAAAGTGCTCTCAGGCTCTGCAAGACAATTCTCAGGTGCTCCTGAAAGCACCTGCAGTTATGGAGGAGCATTCAGGATGCTATGAGATTGACAACGAGGATAGTCAAATTTTGGAGCTGCTGAGACCTCTGCACAGGTCTGGGGGAGACATCCAGAGCAGCTGAGATCTCAGTGTGAGCTCTGCGGGAGAACTCTGCACAGGTCTGCAGCAGACTTCTAGAGCAGCTGGACCTCTTTGAAAGTTCTGCGGGAGACTTCGTGCCGCAATCTGGATTGTAGCATGCCACAACCAGATGGCATTTCGTGTATCATATTTGTCTTTGTTACAGTCACATGATTTGCAACATCATAATATGGTATCGATTATGTAGGTCTCTATATATATATATATGCCGTGAGACAGGGATAACGGAGATGGACTCAGCGACAGGGAGTATATATTCAGGAGACTCCAAGGTAAGTAGACATCATCGCATTATACGAATTACACACTTCTATCCGTCCCTGCTCTTGGTCCCTTGCACTCTTGCCTAGCTTTCATAGATCCACCCGATTTGTGTGGTTCCACACACACTCTTGCCAAGCATTCATAGATCCACACAATTTGTGTGGTTCATCAAGGCCGCATATCCCTTCATATCCTCTCACCCTCTTCCCACACTGCTTGAACCAGAACCGCTCTTTCTGAGGAATTCCCATCGGATGCCATGGGAGATGCAGCGGAATGAAGATGATGGGCTGTTGGCCTTCTACATCCGCGTTTTCACCACATCGTGCTCGAGTAACCGTAGAGATACTCTCAGAGGCCATGACAGAGCGAGTGTCGAGATGCACTGGAGGCTGTGATCGAGCCGATTTGGAGACTCACTTGGAGGCAATGATCGAGCGAGATTGCAGGAGAACTGGGAGGCGGTGAACCTGCAGGTGGTAGTTCAGGAGGGAGGAGCAACGGGAGCTGAGACTCTATTCATTGGTTAACTCCTAATTCGTGGGATGTTGAGAAGTGAGTACACACATGGTCTGCCGAGAGATAAGAGACTGGCTGGGAGTGGGAGACAGTCGATTTTGGGATCATGCAGTATGTGGTGAATGCAGTACTCAGGGCATGCAGTACTCGGTGTGTGCTGCAGCCGGTGTTAACTTTTCATTGTGGCATGGAGAGATAGAGAGAGATGACTTAACTTCGTGTTCTTAGGTGATGGTAGAGTTGAGGATGAGGAAGCGAGAGATGAGAGGAGATGGGACCAATCATCATGAGAAACTGGTACTTTACAGAATTTTGTGTGCAGGTCAATTTACCATAAGCAATACGGCAGGTACATGTCCCGATCTGGCATGTATCCACACTGATACGAGGTCTTCCCAACCCAATAAGGCATGTTATACGTCTGATTTCTCATATCGGCTCGTATCCTCCATGTCGTTCTCATCTTCATTCCCTACCTCTCTCTTCCTCGTCCTGAAGTCTACTATCATAGCAGAACAAAATGTCAAGCCATCCCTCTCTATCTCACTATGACGTGATCATGATTTGACACTGAGTACAACATCCACCCAAGATCGTGTGTCTTCCATTAATTCATATGATTTCAAGTTGACCGCGGAATGTAGTTTCATCCTCCGGCATGCCTTCCTATACAATCAACCACCATCAGCCAGCTCTGCATGAGTGCTCAAAGGTAAAGTCACCTTGTCACATGTCCACAGTTGCAAGTTAACAAACTAATGAATAGAGTCTCAGCACCCAGTGAGCCGTCCATTGACTGCCTTCAAGTACTCATCCAATCTCGCTCGATCATGGCCTCCAAGTGCATCACCAAACTCGGTCCATCACGGGCCCCGAGTACATCTCCAACCCGCTCGATCACGGCCTCCAAGTGAATCACCAGACTCGCCTGATCCCGCCCTCGCAGTGAATCTACAGACTCACTTGATCACCGCCTCTGAGTGTATCTCCTGACTAGGCCGATTACAGCCAACTAGTTCCCCCGATCATGGCCTCCAAGCGCATCTCCAAACTACCTCCATTACGGCCTCCAAGTGAATGTCTCCTAAGTTGCACGATTGCGGCATCCAAGTTCGTACAATCATGGCCTGGAAGTGCATCTCCAAAGTTGCTCGATTACGCCCTGCTAGTGCAGATCTCCAAACCTGCTTGATCACAGCCTCCAAGTGCACCTCCAAACTCACCCCATCATGGCGTCCAATTGTTTCTCCAGACTCGCACCATTATGGTCTGTAAGTTTGTACAATCATGGCCTCCAAGTGCATCTCCAAACTCGCTCGATTATGGCCGACAAGTGCATATCTCCAAACCCGCTCGATCCTGGCCTCCAAGTGGATCTTCAACGTCACTCAATCATGGCCTCGGAGTGTATCTCTGAGTTCACTCCATTGTCATTTTCAGGCACACCTCAAATTGCTCTCAAGCACTGCCTGCAGCCAGTCCAGATATACCGTGTGTAGATGGGTCGCTATATAGATACATAGATGAGAACACAAACTGAATACATGAGTTTTTAAAATCATTGAACAATTATTAGTAGCTATAATTTCCAGGTGCACCAGCAGCGTTCCCAAAGAGGATAAAGTTATTTCCAGACTGCTTCACTGTAATTTGAGGTGGTCCCAGACTAATCTCCCGGGCTGCCAGGCTTGTCGATGGCGCTCCCAGAATTGTCTTTGGCACTCCCAGGTGCTCCCAGGTGCACCCAACGTTCCCTCCGGTGCACCATGGAGTTCCCGAACTTATCACAATCACTCCCATGGTTCTCCTGTACCGGTCATAAGAAATCACAGTTACTCTGAAGACCAGCTGGAATGCCCTCCTAGGGTCTGATACTCTCCTGAAATTGACGCATCTAAGTTTACACTCCACATCCTCTCAGACACTCCTGGAGGCTCCCAGTGACTAGAATACATTTTGCTGATGTGATGCACTTTAAAGCTGTGTTCAAGGAAATTTGGATTTGCACTTGGACGATATATTTCAGCTAATTTGGAGATAAACATGAAGGTGGTGATTGAGAAAGATCAGAGAAACACTTGGAGGTGGTGATCCAGCCAGTATGGAGATCCAGTTGGAGGCTGTAATTGTGAGTGGTTGAAGACAGTATCCAACGAAGCTTCATGATGGACATTGAGGCTTTGATGGTGTGACTGCAATGGTGTACTTCGAGGTGTACCTAACTGTGGACAATGTTGAAGTTGTCAACCGGATGGGAGTTACACTTCAAGCAGACATCCATACTATAGGTAAACTGTCAGTTGGAGGAATGTGACAAGAGTTGGCTTTACTATTGAAGAATAATATGCAGAACTGGCTGCAGGCTGTTGATCTGTAGGGAGGCATGCTGGACACAAAGTATGGATTCGGGGGATAACCATCAGCAAAAAATATTTCCGTCCGGGCGGAATGGCTCCGTCAGAGTGGACGCGCTCCGTCAGAGCCGTCAGAGACACCCCGGTGGCGGATTACTCCGCGCCCGGCGTCAATTCAACGCGTCGCG